>ERZ1292630.143-Hain-H41-02um-R3-143-length-79390-cov-162_pt1 | contig 79390 bp, 82 predicted proteins | sample MGYA00564408_ERZ1292630 | MGnify/ENA primary metagenome ERZ1292630 (study PRJEB36523, sample SAMEA6512641) | groundwater metagenome | collected 2019-01-08 | study: AquaDiva: Metagenomics assemblies of 32 groundwater samples
TTGCGGCTGAGAGGGTTTACTTCTCTTGGAAACGAGCTGTTCGACTTTGCTCAAGTGGATGATCTGTACAGGCTCCGCTTGCCTTTGGAGGGAAAGACCTATACTGGTCACCAGTCCGAGATGAAAGATGCAGGAAAATTGGCTCGATTCTCTCAGCTGAGTGTCTGGGCAGTCGGTGGCGTGTTGGGGACGAACGCCATTGCCAGGGATGAAGTGGTGAAGGTCGTGGAAGACAGAGGCCGATATCGTCTCGACGTCTATGCGCCAGCAACCGGGGGAACGAACCCCTCGCGTCTGCCGATCCGCCATCTCTGGTTTGACCGCCGACTTCTCGTGGTACAGGAAGAGTGGCTTGGGTCGAGCGGGGAGGTCGAGGCGACGATTCAGTATGACGATTTTAGGCCGCTCGAGGAGTTGAAAAGTATTCCAGCACAGGCCATCGGCGATCAAGATGTTCGGCTATTTCGCCCGTTCAAGATTTCGCTCGAAGATGGTCGCGGACAAGGCTCCGTGCAAGTCATTTTCCACGAGATGCATCACAATCACGCGATACGGGCGGAAGACCTAGGTCAGATCTCATAATCGTCGATGAAAATCCTTGCGGTTGAAACAGCCACGACGTGGCAGAGTGTCGCGATTCTTGAGGACGACCGCATTCTAGCGATGCATGAGCAAGAGGCCGGTGGTGCGCAGGGCTCCCTCCTTTTGCCCACTATCGATCGATTGTTCTCTCAATCGGGATTGCGGCTTGGCGATCTCAGTGGTCTTGCTTGTTCGATCGGGCCAGGCTCGTTTACCGGTATCCGAGTGGGTATTGCCACGTGCCTAGGACTTCGAGGAGCCACTGGTCTTCCTCTCACGCTCGTACCGACACTGGAAGCCATGGCGAGGAATGTTGACGCGGCAACCGTTCCCGTCTGTCCAATGCTGGTCAGTCGTCGTGGGGAAGTGTACTGGGCGATTTTCCGTTGGACAGGGGATGGGCGATTCGATCGTGTTGTCAGTGAACAGGTTGGCCCCCCAGGAGCCCTCGCGCAGAGTCTCACCGAACCTACATTGGTATTCGGGGCTGGCTGGTCGTCGATGGAATCGGAGATTCGAGCGGCATTGCCTGTGTCGGTCACTGTGACGGTGGGATCACACGACGTCTTCAAACCGTCGGCTATTCACGTCGCGCACATCGGGCTGGAACGACTTCGATGCGGTGAAATTGCCGGAGATCTGGTGATGCCGCTGTATGTCCAGCGGACCGAAGCAGAAATCCAATACGAACGGTCTGGAGGTGTGTCATCTGTTGCGAGACGCCGGCAGCGGGTTGAAACCAAAGTTGCCGCGCGGTTGGCTCGTGGGCGTCGGCGGTCGGATCGGCAGGATATGTGAGCCGCGACATGGTGATGTCTGAATTTCAAATTGTCCCAGCGACACCGGATATGTTACCGGACATTCTTGCTTTGGAAGAGGCTTGCTTCTCATCCCCTTGGACGCGCAAAATGCTGGAGGCTGAGTTAACGAACAATCAATTCGCACATTTTCTTGTTGCGAGGCGGCGAGAGGAGTCGATACCACAGGCCGAACCCACGATTATCGGGTACCATTGCTTCTGGATTGTCTTTGAAGAGCTGCGATTGATGAATTTGGCGGTACGAGAGTCGATGCGGAGAAGAGGGGTTGGAAAAGCGCTTGTCACCGAAGCTCTTCGTCTGGGATTGGAACAAGCGGCTACTCGAGCAGTCCTCGAAGTCAGAGCCTCGAACGATCCAGCGTGTTCTCTCTATGCACGTCTAGGTTTTGTCCAGATTGGTCGTCGCCCTCGTTACTACACGAATCCCATTGAACATGCTGTGCTCATGGAAATGCATCCGCTCGTAATATCGAATGGCCACCAGCTGGCAAAGGTTTTGCTTTAGGGAGGTGGATCAGCTTCAACAGAGTCAATTTAACTAGGAGGTGTCGTTATGTTGACGGAAGATACGATTGTTGAACAACTTCGCCACTCCAACACCGAATTTCGCGAACTCGAAGCGTCGCACCATCGCCTGGACATTGAACTGAACGAGCTGCAGAAACGCCATGTCTTGACCCCGTCTGAAGAAATCGAGAAAAAGCGGATGCAAAAGGAAAAATTGGTGAAGAAAGACAAGCTTGCAGAACTGATTCGTCTCTACCGTGAGCACAGGCTCGAACCGGCGCGGTAGGAGGTTGATCGGCCACCGATTCTGCAGGCGGCTGAATCTGTCGATATGGAACAGGCCATTCATCCGCTCGCCTCCCACATCCAAGGCGTCAAGAGACGACTGATCATCATTGGTGCGACGGTCTTGGGTGCGTTGGTGCTGACCTTCTCTTTTTCCACCGAAATGGTGGCGTGGCTCAACCGACCCTTTTCAAACCAACTGGCGTTTTATGGCCCAACGGAGGCGCTGTTCGCTTCGATCAAGGTGTCGTTGTTGGCAGCCCTCATTCTCAGTTTGCCGGTCATTTTCTATCAGTGTTGGAAGTTTATCGAGCCCGCCTTGCTGCAGAAGGAACAGCGGTGGGCGATCCCGCTATTCATGGTGGCTGGGGGGCTGTTCGCGGTAGGGTTGGTCTTCTGCAATGTCGTGATTTTGCCGCTCGTGATCGATCTGTTCGTGAGTTTTGGACTTGATCGTGATATCACTCCGCAGTTGAGCGTTGGCACCTATATTGATTTTAACGTGAAATTTCTGCTCATCTTCGGCTGTGCGTTTGAGCTACCCTTAGTCATGAGTCTTGTGGCAATGACTGGAGTGGTATCAGCGGACATGTTCGCTCGTTACCGCAAACATGCCATTTTGTTGTGTCTCATTGTCTCTGCCGTCGTTACTCCTGATGCCACGCTCTTTACCATGCTTTTGATGGCGGTTCCGCTGATGGCGTTGTATGAGATCGGGATTATCGGCGCTCGAATTTTTGGGCGAAAACCGGACTCAGGGGGGATCGATTTGCCGCTCGATCCGGATCTGCCGATGAATACCGCTGGAACGAGGCTACGATGAGGCATCGGACCGTAAAGGCTCAGCGCATTCGCACGATTGCCTCTGTGATCGTAATGTGGGGTGCTTTTCTCTGCCTGGGCGGCGGTGAGAGTCTCCAGGCTTCCGATCCGCTGAGGATTGCAGAGACTTTGACGGCCTCGGGGCCATCTGAACAATCTGCAGCCAGCGTGCAGGCTCTTGTGATAGGGAGCGATGGAGTCCTCTATGCCGGATCCTTCGGGCATGGGATTTTTCGAACCGTGGATCGAGGCGCGACGTGGGCTCCAGTAGGGGGTGGCATCACTGATCCGTTTATTTTGAGTTTGGCCTCCGCGAAAGATGGAGCCGTCTATGCCGGTACGTTTCGTGGTGGAGTGTTTCGCTCACGAGACAAAGGGAACAGCTGGCAGCCGGTCAATGTGGGGCTCAAACGGCTTGAGGTCAAGGCCTTATTGGTGGTGGACCACGAACTGTTTGCCGGTACCGGAGATGGTGTGTATCGCCTGCATGGCTCCGAGGATCGTTGGACGCCTGTGACGTCTGGATTAGATGATATTCTCGTTCATGCACTTGCTCGCGCGACTGATGGAACCTTGTTCGCCGGGACTTCCGGTCAAGGCGTCTTTCGGTTCAGCCCTCGCTCAACCGGGTGGGTGCGTATGCGGCATGGGTTGAAGGATCACGAGGGAATGATCGAAAATTTCATTCGTGTGTTGGTGATTGATCAGGACCAGAGTGTTTTGGCCGGCACGTTTGACGGCGGAGTCTTTCGAAGTACCGACGGCGGACTCACGTGGCGACCAATCAGCCGGGCCCTGCCTAACGACTCTATCCGGGGTGTTGTATTCAGTGACGAAGGAGTCGTCGTGGCAACCGGGAATGGAATTTTTAAGACCATCGATAAGGGCAAGCAATGGATTCCCCTCAATAAAGGCCTGACGAGCCTTGCGGTGCAAGTGTTGATCGGATCGGGTGATAAAGGTCTCTACGCGGGGACGAGTTCCGGGGTGTTTCGTAGCGACGATGGCGCCTCCTGGATAGCCGTCAATCAGGGGCTGGAGGTAGGAATCGCGCCCCCGCCATTTCTCTTTCGCTAAACTTAGAAAGGACGACTGTAATGGTTGAGATAGGCGAGAAAACACGGGCAACAATAGCCGTGACAAGTAAGGGACAACCCATGGGAGAAATCGTACTCAGGTTTTTCTCGGATGTGGCGCCTGGTCACGTTAATAACTTTGTGAAGCTTTCCAAGGATGGGTTTTACAATGGGACGACATTTCACCGGGTCATTCCCGGGTTCATGATTCAGGGTGGGGATCCCAATAGTAAGAATTCCGACCGGTCATCTCACGGAATGGGTGGACCTGGTCATAAAGTAAAGGCGGAGTTTAACAGTACGCCACACAAGCGAGGTATTGTCTCGATGGCCCGTTCGAACGATCCGGATAGCGCTGGGTCACAGTTCTTTATTTGTGTCGCAGATGCCAATTTTCTCGATTGGCAATATACGGCCTTTGGGGAGGTGGTCAGCGGAATGGAGGTAGCCGACAAGATTGTCACTATGAAGCGTGACGGGCAAGACAATCCGCTGGAGCGAGCCGAGATGACCGTCACGATCAGCGAGGGGTAACAGAGAGGGAGTAAGAAGTGAGCTGTAAGGAGACCCATAATCGGGCAGGGTGGATCATTGCCGGCCTCCTCACTGTGTGCTCTATCCTGTCGGCCGGTTGTGCCGCTCCGCATGTGCCAGCGCGAATTATTTACGAGGATCCGGTCAATTTTGTACGGTTGGAAGAGGACTCGGAAGTGCTCGCGGAATGGCCACCGAGTCACCATACGCATCCGTTTATAATCGAACCGGATAAATTGCGGACGATTTTGTCGGGTTTGAAGGTGCAGGAGCATTGGATTGCGCTGCAGCGGTGGATGAGGGGAGAGTCTCCCTTAGTTCCGGCCTTCACGGAGGAGGAGTTGGCTCTCTTGTCTGTGCGTCTATCGGAGGCGCTGGCTGAGGCGAAGGACAACGAACGAGTGACCTTTTATTTGAGCCAGCCGCAGACATTCGCCCGGCGAATTATCACGACGGGTGGATTCTACGTTCATGGGACGGAACTGCACATTATTCTAGGAAATTGGAAAATTATTTACGGCATCCCGGCCTATGGGATGATCTATGATCGGCGTTATCCGATGCGACCGACCGCCGCGAAAGGCTTTGATTTAAGGTTTGAACCAGCTGAGGCCGTTGTTCCGATGAAGAGCAGCCTGCTGGATGGGATTTTAGCTAATTCTAAGGACGAACTCATCATCGATCTGACCAAGCTGGATCCACCCGATCCAGAGGTTTCTCTCATTCGATCGTGCTTGAATCATGAGTCTCTGTGTTAGTACCAGCGGGTGACACGGCTCACGCTCGATTTGATGCAGGTAGGGATTGCTGGAAGACTCGAAAAATGAAGCGAAATGGCTTATCGACTGCCTAGACCAAAAAGATACATATGGGGTACTTCCATTAGCGCTTCGGCGATGGACTGCCAGCCGAGCTTGCTTTGACCTTCAATGCGATCACAAAAGCGGATGGGTAGCTCATTCACATCCGCACCCAGCTGCATGGCCCGCCAGGCGAGCTCCACTTGAAAGATGTACCCTTTTGCTCGGACGGTGGCGAGGTTCATCCGTGCCAAGAGCTCACGACGATAGCAGCGGAATCCTCCTGTCCAGTCGTGGATGGTTGAGCCCAGGAAGAGGCTGACGTAGGTATTCCCGCAGCGAGAGACGAAACGACGGCGGGCGTTCCAGTTCTCGGTCCCGCCGCCAGGCACGTAGCGACTTCCGATCACCAGGTCGGCAGTGTGGCTTCGGTGTACCAGGCGGGGCAGATCCCAGGGCGCATGGCTGAAGTCACAATCCATTTCAATGATAAGACTGTAATTCCGCTGCAGTGCCCACGTGAATCCCGCGAGATAGGCTGGCCCAAGTCCTTCTTTGTGTGGCCGGTGCAGGACGTGTACATGTCCATACCGACAACTGAGCTGATCGGCTAATTCTCCAGTCCCGTCTGGGGAGTTATCATCAACGACTACGATATCAGCGACAAGATATTGACTGATTGCCCGAACAAGCGCCTCAAGATTGCCGCGTTCATTGTATGTTGGGAGGACAATGACGATCGATTGTTTGAAATCGAACGGTGAGTCGGGGATGAGCGGTGTACCTGCCTCCACTTGGGAATATCCTAGAGACTGGTTTTCAGTAGAATGAATAGCAATGCGTGCGCTGTCAGCGCCACGGGTGATTAGCGCTTCAGCGAGTTCAAAGTTGGGTACAGCGTAGGCTTCATCCATGCCCAGCTTCCGGAGAGGCGTTGCACCATCCTCCTTGCCGATGTGATGGAAATGTATGAACGGTGGGGGAGTTTCATCGAACAGCGGAGCGATTGATGGGCTACTGGACATGGCGTTGTTCAATGAATTGTTCGCCTAGGGCATGGCATGGTGAAGGTTGACCGGTCTGCACACGAAAGATATGAGAAATAGTGGGTGTAAGGTCTGTGACGCTAAATAGGAAGTGGTGGAACGACAGAGAAGTCTCCTTGTTGAAATCGGCGGTATTCTAGTCGAGAGCAGAGAGGTGCGCAAGAAGAGATTCAGTCAGCTATGTCAGAGCTCTGGTTACGCGTTTTGACAGTGCGGGAACGGCTATGCTACAGTCCGCGATCCATTGATATTGCAGGCTTTTCTATCGCTTAACCTCTGAAGGAACACTGTTATGAGCGGGACGCAGACGCAAGTGATTGTTGTGGCAGGAGCAGGACCGGCTGGGCTAGCTGTTGCCAGCACGCTCTCGAAAGCCGGCCACGAAATCATTATTCTCAACCGTGATATCAAATTCGGTGGATTGGCTGAATACGGGATCTTCCCCTCTAAGCTGAAACTCCGCGGCGGGCTCAAGAAACAGTACTGGGAACTTCTTCAGCAGAAGAACGTCCATTATTTGGGGAATGTCTCCATCGGGACCGGAAAGGACCTCACGGTCGAAGATGTGCGCGAGCTGGGTGCGAACGCGGTGGTTTTCACGATCGGTGCGCAGGGGACCAAGGCCATCGGTGTCGAGGGGGACTCGGCTCAGGGCGTGTTTCACGCAAAAGATGTGGTCTATCACTTCAATCGTTTGCCGGGCTTTGGCGACCGTCCATTTGAAATGGGACAACACGTCGCTGTGATCGGGGCGGGAGATGTGATGGTGGATATTGCCCACTGGTTGGTCCGCTACAAGAAAGTTGCGAGGGTCACGGCCATCGTAAGACGGGGTCCTGTGGAACGTAAGTACAATCCAAAAGAGATTCGCAGCATTTGTGCCAACATGGACCTCGAGGGGATCAAAGCTGAGTTTGAGCGCATCAAGGACCGTCTTGCCAAGGTTGGCCAGAATCCCGATGAGGTTTTGAAGGCACTCACAGACGAATTTACCAAATGTGAGGCGAAGGTATCCGAGACAAAGATGGGCTTCCGTTTCCTTGCGTCGCCGAAGCGTATTCTGGTTGACGGCAATAATCGGGTTCGTGGACTTGAAATGGAAGACAACAGACTTGATCCGAAGGGTGAGGATACGGTCGCAGCGGGCTTGAAGGCGTATTACGAGTTTCCTTGTGATTCAGTTGTCTTTGCCGTCGGCGACAAGGTAGATGAGACGGTCGGGCTACCCTATAAGAACGGTATGTTTACCACGAACCCGAACAAGACTGGGAATGACCCCGATGATGCGCTCTTCCAGGCCTACGATGAATCTGCAGGTAAGGTGATGGACGGCGTATTTTTGGCCGGTTGGGCTCGGAAAGCCAGTGAGGGCCTCGTCGGCGTCGCAAAGCGCGACGGAGATTGGTGTGCGGAGGTGGTCGAACGGTACCTTGCGACCAAGGCGGGAGAGGGAGACGTCAACATTGTTCTGGATCGCTTGCACGCGCGCTTGCGGCAACGTCAGAGTCGCCCGGTCGACGTGAATGGGTTGCGGGCGTTGGATATGGCAGAACACTCATTCGTCGAGAAGTCTGATTGTATCGGAGAGTTCAAGTTTTCAGCCAATCAGGAGATGCTCAAATATATTGAGCAGGGGAGAGTGTGAAGGGCCTGGAAGGTTTCAGTCTTACGCATGCCCCCATTTCAGTTTTTCCCGCAACACTTCGTAGTAGTGACTTTCTGGAAATCTGATCAATTGGGTCCGATAGTCTGAAGTTTGAATGACTGCGGTATCTCCTTGTGTGATGGAGACGCCGACCTGCCCATCAAGTGTGGCCATCGATCCCTCATCCTTACTCGTCAACGTTGCTTCAATGACGACATTGCCTGGCACGATTAAGGGGCGATGTGTCAGTGTGTGTGGGCAGATTGGCGTCAGGATGAGCGCCTGTAGGGCTGGATTCATGATAGGCCCTCCGGCAGAGAGTGAGTAGGCCGTAGAGCCTGTCGGTGTGCCAATGATCAGGCCGTCCCCTCGCAGATTCGTCACGAACTGGCCATTAATGGCGATGTGGAGTTCAATCATGCGAGCCAGGGTACCTTTGCTGATGACCACATCGTTGAGTACGATGCCTTTCGCAACGGTTTCCCCATGCCGATGGATGTGGGTTGTCAGCATCAGTCGTTCATCAAGAGTAAAATCGTTGGCAAATACCCGTTCGAGGGAAGGATAAAGGTTATCCAATCGGACTTCCGTTAAGAATCCAAGGCCTCCCATGTTGACACCCAGGATGGGAATGCTCCGTTCTGCTGCGAGCCGTGCGGCATTGAGGATGGTGCCATCCCCTCCGAGCACCAAGAGAACATCGGCCTTCTGAGCCAGTTGAGTCTTGGGAATTCCTCCGACCTCGTTCAAGAGTGCTGCAGATGTTGTATCGAGCAAGACATCAATGCTACGGGCTCGAAGCCAGGCAGCCACGCCGAGCAGCGTGTCTCTTACTTCGGGGAACTTGGGCTTGGTCAAGATCCCAATGCTTTTACTTTTCATGGATACCAGGCATATGGTTGGGCGAAGGAGGAGTGTGATTGTATCGGGATGCTGATTTTCATGTCAACGGAAAGTCCATTGAGGTTCTGGTCCTGTTGACACAGCAGAAGTAAGAGAAGGGGTGGGGGTGAGGTGGTCTTTATCTCGCTGTCTTGTTCTCCGCACAATCTTGACTCTCAATCATACTGTGGTTAGAATCACACCAAGGTTTTTCAAGGGTTTTGCTCGAACGCGGCCAGGAGTTTCTACTCTCTGAGAAGGAGGCAGGATGTTCGAACGATTCACGGACAAAGGTCGAAAGATCATCATCCTCGCGCGCGAGGAGGCCGAGCGGCACCAAAACGACTATCTAGGGACTGAACATCTCGTCCTGGCCATCCTTCGCGAGTCTGATGGCATTGCCCTTATGATTCTGAAAAAGATGGGGCTTTCTACTGAGCAGATCAGGTTGGAAATCGAGCGAAATCTTCCCGGCGGCGGTGCGACGATGACGTTTGGGGAAATCCCATTTAGCCCACGCGTGAAGAAGGTTATTGAATATGGTGTTGAAGAGGCTCGCCTGTTGGGCCACAACCACATCGGTAGTGAACACCTGCTTCTTGGACTGTTGCGGGAAGAAGAGGGGATCGGTGGGAAAATTCTTCGGAGTTTGGGCGCGAATCTTCTGACGGCGCGTCAGTTGACCGTCACATTTTTGCGAAAATCTGCTCCACGTGAACGTGATCGAAAGAGCAATACCCCGGCGTTGGATGAGTTTGGCCGTGATCTGACGCAGATGGCTCAAGAAGGTCAATTGGACCCGGTGATTGGTCGAGCTGATGAAATCGAACGTGTGTTGCAAATTCTCAGTCGGAGAAGCAAAAACAATCCCGTCCTTATCGGCGAGTCTGGTGTGGGAAAGACCGCGATTGTCGAGGGACTAGCTCAGCGCATCATTCAATCTGAAGTTCCTGACAACCTGCTCTCTCGTCGGGTCATCGCCTTGGATCTAGGGTCGCTCGTGGCAGGCACAAAATATCGTGGACAGTTTGAAGAACGCCTCAAGGTGGTCATGAAGGAGATTGTCCAAGCGGGCAATATCATTATCTTCATCGATGAGCTTCACACCCTCGTTGGGGCTGGGGCTGCGGAAGGGTCTATTGATGCTTCCAATATGTTGAAGCCGGCCTTATCGCGCGGCGAGATCCAATGCATTGGGGCTACGACTTTGGACGAGTACCGAAAGCATATTGAAAAAGACGGTGCCTTGAAACGGCGATTCCAACCCATCCACGTTCAGCCGCCCAATCTCGACGAAACGGTCCGTATTATCCAAGGGCTTCGGGATCGATACGAAGAGCATCATGGAGTGGAAATCACGGAAGACGCCATTGTTGAGGCCGTGAAGTTGGCGGATCGGTACATCACCGACCGGTTCCTTCCGGACAAGGCGATCGATTTAATCGACGAAACGGGCTCGCGTGCCAAACTCCAGACCTACGCCCTCCCTTCTGAATTGAAAGCGATGGAGCAAGAGCTGAAGAAGGTGTCGCGAGAGAAGGAGCTCTCGATCTCCATGCAGAATTTCGAAGAGGCCGTACGGCATCGTGAGGAAGAAGAGCGGCTGCGCAAGCTGCTCGACGAATCGAAGCGAGAATGGAAGAAGAATCAGGAAAAGAACAAGCCTGTGATCGGCAAAGAGGATGTCGCCTATGTTGTCTCAAAAATGACCGGTATTCCGCTCTTTAAGTTGGAAGAAGAAGAGTCCAACAAGCTCTTGCGCATGGAAGAGTTTCTCCATAAACGAGTCATCGGTCAAAATGAGGCGATCTCTGCGGTTGCTCGTGCCATCCGCCGTTCTCGTGCCGGTTTGAAGGAAGCCAAGAAGCCTATTGGTTCGTTCATCTTTCTCGGGCCCACAGGTGTCGGAAAAACGGAATTGGCCAGGACATTGGCAGAGTTTCTGTTCAACAGCGAAGATGCGTTGATTCGTGTCGATATGTCTGAATACCAGGAAAAATTTACAAGCTCGCGGCTCTTCGGCGCGCCTCCCGGCTATGTGGGGTACGAAGAGGGGGGGCAGCTGACCGAGAAAGTCCGCCGTCGGCCTTATTCTGTCGTATTGTTCGATGAAATTGAAAAGGCGCATCCGGATGTGTTCAATGTTCTCCTTCAAGTATTAGACGACGGCGTGCTGACCGATAGTCTTGGACGAAAGATTGATTTCAAAAATACGGTTGTCATTATGACGTCCAACATCGGGACGAAAATGATTCAGAAGGGTGTTTCTCTTGGTTTCCAGAGCACAGAGGGCGAAGCCACGCGTCGGAAGAAGGAAGAAGTACTCGGAGAGCTTCGGAAGTCGTTCAGTCCAGAGTTCCTGAACCGGATCGACGAAATCGTGATCTTCCATCAGCTGGAAAAAGAGCAGCTCTATAGCATCTTGGATATCCTGCTTCGTGAGTTGAACCTCCGCCTATTGGATAAAGGGCTTGAGATTGAGGTCGACGATGAAGTTAAGCAATGGCTTATCAAAGAGGGTTATGAGCCGTTGTACGGAGCGAGGCCAATGCGTCGGGCGATCCAACGTGCCATCGGTGACCCGCTCTCCGATGAGCTCATCAGAGGACGCTTCAAAGAAAGCCGCAAGGTAAAAGTGGTTCTGCGGGACGGAGCCCCGGCTTTCATCGAGCAGGAGGCCATGGCCGGAGTCTAGTGCCCTTTGTGATCGTTCACGTCCCCAGGCAATCGTGAGCGGCCTCTGTGGCGGATCGCTGCAGGGGCCGTTTTGTTATTCAATGCCATCTAGCCCATTCGTAACGAGATGTCTTCCTCCCCTCATCAGTCTGAATTTCAACCTGGGACCCAATGGCGTCCGTGCCCAGTTCTTGGAATCGAGTCTTCATGCGATGAAACAGCTGCTGCCGTACTCAGTTGTGCAGGAGAGGTGCTTTCCAACGTCGTATCTTCACAAGTGACCGTCCATGAAAAGTTCGGTGGCGTCGTTCCAGAATTAGCCGCACGGGCCCACCTTGGGATGATCAATTTGGTTGTCGAAGAAGCCTTGGCGACCGCCCAAGTCTCAAAACATGCTCTCGGTGCCGTGGCCGTCACCCAGGGACCTGGATTGGCTGGGGCGCTTTTGGTGGGAGTGAATTACGCCAAGGCCTTGAGTTACGGCTTGGGGATTCCGATCGTCGGAGTCAATCATCTGCAGGGCCACATCGCCTCCGCATGGCTTGCCGATCCGACATTCCCGTTGTCCTGCATTGTGCTGGTTGTATCGGGCGGCCACACTCATCTCTATCGCCATGAAGTCGGTGGTCGGTGTACCCTGCTGGGACGTACTCGCGACGATGCCGCTGGTGAAGCCTTTGACAAGGGAGCCCAGATGCTTGGCTTGGGGTATCCAGGTGGACCGGCCGTTGATCGAATCGCACGTTCCGGAGATCCACAGGCCATTCGATTTCCAAGATTCCACAGGGCAAAGAACAGTCTTGAGTTCAGTTTCAGTGGTCTGAAGACGGCGTTGTTGTATAAGCTACGAGAAATGGATGGTTCTCTGCGACCTGATCAGACGGCCGACTTAGCGGCCAGTTATCAAGAGGCTATTGTGCAGGTCTTGGCCACAAAGGCCTTTGTAGCCCTCAGGCAGTCAAACCTGACTGCGCTTGCAGTTGTAGGAGGAGTCTCAGCTAATTCACGGTTGAGGGTCTTACTGAGCGAGCGTGCGGCACGTGAAGGCATTCGCCTATCGTTGCCGGCTATCGAGTATTGCACCGACAACGCTGCCATGATTGCCTCGGCGGGGCGGCAGTTGCTGATGAACGGAGAACGACCGCAGGCAGATCTCGATATCAGTCCGGCTGAGAGATTCGAGACGATTCATGACGAAAACCGATCGCATATTGGTTCTTCTAAGGGATAAGGAGAGCGCCCATTCCTGATATCCGAGGTCAGATCACAGGACTGCGTACTAGCCAAGTCGCGTCGGTTGAACGACTCTACCGACGTCGTGTCTCACCCAACATGGTCATGACCCCGGAGCTCGCAAAGGCAATGGCCCAACTGACCATTGAGCTTCGTCGCCCGATTGGCGTGCTGTTGACCAGGCGTGGACAAGTTCAGGACGTGATTGTGGGAACGGAATTGACGTTGTCTTCCACCACGCTGACTCTGTTCCGTACGGGCGCGCGATCGCTCCGTGGCTTGAGGTTCATTCGAACGCAATTGCACGATCAGCCCATTAGTCAAGAGGTGCTGACAGACCTCGCTTTCTTGCGACTTGATCTGATCGGCCTGCTCTCCGTCACGGAGGATGGGCAACTAGGCAATTTGTATCTCGCTCATCTGCTGGCACCCAATTCGACCGGTCAATTGTTCAAAGTGCTCAAGGCTGTTCCGTTCCACAATCTCACACTGATGTTCGACCAGTTCATCGAAGAGCTTGAGGCAGACCTTCAGCAGGCGCGAGCTCACTATGCGATTGAGAGCGGTAAGGAATCGGCGATCCTTGTCAGCGCCTCTGTCAAGAGCCGGTCCGAGCAGGAAGAGCGTTTAGCCGAATTGGCGGAGCTGGCAACCTCCGCCGACGTCACGGTGGTCGACCGTGTCGTGCAAAGAACACCGGACGGGCATCAGCGCTATCTCTTGGGCCGCGGCAAGATGAAGGACGTCCTGATTCAGACCCTTCATCGGGGCGCCGACATGGTGATCTTTGATCAAACATTGTCACCGGCTCAATTGCGAGCCATTTCAGAGATGACTGATATCAAGGTGATCGACCGGACACAACTGATCCTGGATATCTTTGCCCGCCGAGCCCACAGCCGTGAAGGTAAAGTGCAGGTGGAACTCGCGCAGTTGCGGTACCTGCTTCCACGATTATCCGGAAAGGGCACCCAACTCTCGCGTCTGGGTGGCGGGATCGGTACTCGGGGGCCGGGTGAAACCAAGCTGGAGACTGATCGTCGCCGTGTGCGAGACCGCATCACGCATTTAGAACGAGAGCTAACACAGTTTGGGCGCCAGCAAGACCAACGTCGGTCCAGGCGAGACCGGCACGGACTCCCTGTCGTTTCCCTGGTAGGCTACACAAACGCTGGTAAGTCTACGTTGCTCAATGTGCTAACAAACAGCCACGTGTCAGCTCAAAACCGGTTGTTTGAAACTCTGGACACAACGAGTCGTCGCCTGCGGTTCCCGGAGGATCGCGAAGTTATCATCACCGATACGGTAGGATTTATCCGGGATCTTCCGCAAGAACTGGTCGGCGCCTTTCGGACAACGCTCGAAGAACTACGAGAGGCTGATCTCCTGCTGCATGTTGTCGACGGCAGCGCCGCAGACATCGACATTCAGATTACCGCGGTTGTCGCCATTCTTGAGGACTTGCATTTGAACGCGATACCGAGATTAGTGGTGCTGAATAAGTGTGACCAGGTGTCCCCCGCGCGCGCTGAGTTGCTCTGCCGACGGTATGGAGCCATTGGTCTGTCGGCGCTCCAGCCCACGACACTTCGTCCTCTCTTCGCTCAGCTGGAAGCATACGTGAGATCTCTGCCAGTCGGTGAACGTCAGATTGCTGGCCTGCCGCTGCAGGACGATGCGCTGGTGCTTGCATCTCGTCGGTAACCTCTGCACAATCTGGCCGCCATGAAGAAAGTCAAACCCACGAGGATGCCGTCCGTTCTCGACCGTCCAGCGCAGATTGCGATGAGTCTCCGTCACGCCATGCCGGTGGCTGTGATGGAATTAACTCATCGTTCTCCGTGGGAACTGTTGGTTGCCACCATTCTATCCGCGCAGTGCACGGATCAGCGAGTGAATCAGGTCACGCCGGCTCTCTTTAAGCGGTATCCCACACCTCACGTGATGGCTAACGCAATGTCGACGGAACTGGAGGCGTTGATCAGATCAACTGGTTTTTACAAGAGTAAGGCGAAAAACTTGATTGGTTGTGCGCAGGTCGTTATGGCGCAGTTCAAGGGGCAAGTTCCCAATACAATGGAAGAACTCACAGCGATACCTGGTGTCGGGCGAAAAACAGCGAATGTACTCCTTGGGGCCGTATTTGGGAAGCCGGGTATTGTGGTCGATACACATGTGCGACGGGTGGCCAACCGACTCGCCCTGACCCATTCGAGTGATCCCGAGCGAATCGAACGTGACCTGCAAGCGGTGTATCCGGAAACCCAGTGGACGGGTGTATCTCAGCGGTTGCTCCTTCATGGTCGGTATGTGTGCCTTGCTCGAAAGCCTCGCTGTCTTGTTTGCCCGATCTACGATGTCTGTGAGTGGGAAGGAAAACTACCGACATGATTAAGAGTATGACAGGATTCGGCCAGCGACAGGGACTATGGTCCGACGGGACTGCCAGCGTTGAAGTGAGATCGGTGAACCATCGTTTTCTTGAAACCTCCATTCGTCTGCCGAAGTCAATGAGTGGGCTAGAAGAAAGCTTCAAGAAGACGATCCAACAACATTGTGTACGTGGAAGGGTTGATCTCACAGTGTTGCTACAAGGGAGTCGGGGAAGTACTCGCGTAGTGCAACTTGACGTCGGACTAGCGAAGCAGTACCATCAGGCTCTCCGTACACTCCAGCGCACGCTGAAACTTAAAGGCTCCATTGACATCGGACTGATGGCGGGTTTTCGCGATATTGTCGCGCTTTCTGAGCAGGCGGCCGACGATCCTAAGCTCACAAAAGTGGTGGAGAAACTGGGGCTGCTCGCGGTGTCGGATATGGTGAAAATGCGGGAGAAAGAGGGAGCCTTGCTTGCGCAGGATATCCTGGCTCGGCTCGAGCACGTGCGTGAGTGCAGGAGATCGGTTTCGTCCCGTGCTCCCTTCATTGCACAGGAAACCTTCGACCGTATGAAGCAGCGAGTGGAGAAGTTGTTGGCAGACGCTATCCCAGACATCCCTCGGCTCAATCAAGAGTTGGCCCTGTATGCGGATCGGTGCGACATTACAGAAGAATTGGTCAGACTAGACACGCATATGGTACAGTTTGAGCGTGCGCTCCAAGGGACCGAGTCAGTGGGAAAGACATTGGATTTTCTTCTCCAGGAATTAGGCCGGGAGGTCAACACCATTGGATCGAAATCCAACGACGCGGAGATCAGGGCCGATGTGGTGAGAATGAAAGCCGAGCTTGAGCGTATACGTGAGCAGATACAGAATGTCGAATGAGTACCGCGATGCCCACAAGTAACCTTCCTTCGGGTGTGACGGAGGCTCGGCAAGCTCCTGAACGTCGGGGCATTCTCTACATCATTTCAGCTCCGTCAGGCGCAGGGAAGACGACTTTGTGTAAACAGGTTGTGGCGTCGGTCCCAGAGCTGTGGTATTCGGTGTCGTTCACGACCAGAAAACCGCGTCCAGGAGAAGAACACGGACGCGAGTACTTCTTTATCGATGAGAATGTCTTTCACGATATGGTTGCCAGAAATGAGTTCTTGGAGTACGCCCACGTATATTCCAATTGGTATGGCACACCGCAGAAGCCTTTAATGGATAAGATGGAGCAGGGTATCGATGTCTTACTGGAGATCGATGTCCAGGGTGCACTTCAGATTAAAAAGAAATTTGGCGATGCTGTCTATATTTTCATTCTCCCTCCATCGATGGACATTCTGCGTGCTCGACTCCAAGGTCGGGGATCCGACTCACAGGAGGAGATTGTCCGCCGATTGCAAAAGGTGAAAGAAGAAGTCTGGTCTTTCAGGGAATATTATTACATTGTCCGCAACGATGATCTGACGCAGTCTCTCCGTGAGCTGCAAAGCATCTTTATTGCGGAACGTCTGAAGACCAAACGGATGGACCTGCAGTGGCTTGAGCAAAGCTTTATTCTTGAGAAAGATGCAACATCGCCGGGAACGGAGCCGTCATGCACTTTATAACGAGGGAGCTAGACCGACTATGATCGACATGCTGAGTTTGTTGCCACAATACACGCCCAATGAGTTTGATTCACGCCACCGCCTGGTGATCGTCGCGTCACAGCGTGCGAAGCACTTGACTCAAGGCGCGAAGTCAACTTGGTCCTCGCGCTTCACAAAAGAAACAACCATGGCGCTCGACGAGGTGCTGAGAGGTCATGTCAAGTATATGACCGGCAAAGAAGCCCGAGATGCCATGAAGGAAGCCAAACGAGGGAAAGAAGGTGAAACCGAGCGCATCGCGATGATGACGGGAGAGGACGCTCGCGAAATCAAGAAGGAACTCAGTGTCTACGTCGATGATACGGTGCCGCCGACGGTAGCTCCGGCTGAGGAGTAGGCATTGGAGGAAGCACACGTGCCGGCCAATCTGTGGGGCAAGCGGCTTGTCCTTGGGGTAACGGGTAGTATCGCCGCGTACAAAGCGGTCGGGTTGCTTCGATCGCTTGCGGGTGACGGTGCCACTGTGTCAGTGGTCATGACTCAGGCTGCCACGAAATTTGTGACTCCTCTTACGTTTGAAGTCCTGTCAGGAAGACGAGTGGCGACGGACCTCTTTGAATCTCATGAAGAAATGGTCCATCTCGCTGTCCCAGAACAAGCTCATGCAATTATTGTGGCGCCGGCGACGGCCAATTTCCTGGCAAAAGCGGCTCTTGGTCTGGCGGATGATCTGTTGAGCACGATGCTGTTGAACGCTCGGTGTCCCGTGATTGTCGCTCCGGCCATGGATGGGGACATGTGGACACACCCCACGGTTGTTCAACATGTGCAGGTGCTCCGAGCTCGTGGCGTCGTTGTGCTTGATCCTGAAGTCGGTCCGCTGGCATCAGGACAAGTCGCACAAGGGAGGTTTCCGTCAGAGTCACGAATCATCGATGCAGTGTATGCCGCGCTGAACCCTCGGCGGGATTGGCAAGGACAGCGGGTGTTGGTTTCCGCAGGCCCGACTCAGGAACCCATTGATCCGGTTCGCTTTATTTCGAACCATTCTTCCGGGAAGATGGGGTACGCCATTGCAGAAGCCGCACGGGATCGAGGTGCGGAGGTGGTCTTAGTGACAGGGCCATCCTCTCTCACGCCTCCTCCAGGAGTGACGACTGTTTCGGTCAATACAGCGAGCGAGATGACCGATGCGTTGAGTCGACATTTCTCTGCTGCTACCGTTCTGATCATGGCTGCAGCGGTTGCCGACTTTCGTCCAAAAAATCAAGCCGCTCAGAAGCTCAAGAAGCAGGGGAAGTCTGAGCTCGTGCTTGAGTTGGAAGCGACCCCGGACATTCTCGCCATGCTGTCCGCGCGTCGGACATCGCAAATTGTGATTGGGTTCGCAGCGGAAACGGAACACGTATTGTGGCATGCGAAAGACAAGTTGAGAGGGAAAGGGCTGGATCTCATCATTGCGAATGATGTCACGCAAGCGGGAGGTGGGTTTGGCAGTGATGATAATGCGGTTGTCATTCTTTCGGCTGCAGGTGAACAGAGAGTCCTGGGTCTGATGCCCAAGCGGCGTCTGGCCGACGAAATTTTGACTGCTGTGCATGAGCTCTGTCTCATCTCGCCTCGTCGCGAGTCCCTGGTGGAGTGACTGAATCTATGGCGTCAGAATCAAAAAAAGTAGGTAATGCCGCTGAAATTGATCGGTTGGCCTTAGTCTTTGCTAAAGATCCAGGGTCCAAGGTGTTTATTCCTCTGGCAGAAGAGTACGGCAAAGCTGGTATGTGGGAAGAGGCGGTTGCTGTTCTTGAAGATGGGCTGAAGGCCTATCCAGGTTTTATTACGGCCATGGTGGCCTTGGGTCGCGCCTATGAGCAGATGAACCAACCGGTCAAGGCGAAGGCTATTCTTGAAGAAGCCATCAAGGTAAGCCCCGACAATCTTCGTGCGCATCGAATATTGGCCAAGCTCTACACGGCTCAAGGAGCCAAGGAATCGGCCATCCGGTCATGCAACGTCATATTATCCTTAAATCCGCATGATCAAGAAGCCTTGTCGCTCTGTGCCGGGCTCGAGGTACCGACGACTCAGGGAATGGCACAATCGCAAGAGGTATTGCATGAGAAACCGGTGAAAACTACAAGTCTTGACTCTGACCGTCTTCATGGCGAGGGTATGATATCCGCCTTCGATAGTACGGCGATGGCAACGAAAGATGGAGCCAACGGATTGTCCAGTAGTGTGCCTCGTTCAGAGGAAGCGCCTATTCCTATAACCAGATCCACGGTTTCGGCTGCACAGAAAACAAGAAGTCCAGCGATCGCACGCCTCGAGCAGTGGCTCAACTTGATCCAGGAGCGCCGCCGAGATCCCCAAGCCTCTTCTTAACTCCCCTCTTGAGCTTTCCCATGACTTCACTGGTTTGACCCTCTGAGAGGGGACTGCTAGAATGCCGCCCTTGACGTGATGGGGTGAGGCTGGTGGATAGGGGGGTATTGTACACGACATGTTGCGGATCCTAGTCCTTCACGGTCCCAATCTGAACCTGTTGGGTAATCGAGAGGAGTCCATGTATGGGACGACGACTCTTGATGAGATCAATGCGTCATTGGAAAAGCTGGGTAGTGAGCTTGGAGCTGAACTGGTTATTCATCAGTCGAATTTTGAAGGGGAATTAGTGGGCTGGATTCAGGAAGCACGACACGGGTATCACGGCATTATCATCAATCCAGCGGCCTACACGCACACCAGCATCGCGATACGCGACGCCTTAGCCGCCGTTGAGTTGCTCACTGTTGAGGTTCATCTGTCTAACATCTATCGGCGTGAAGAATTCAGGCAGCATTCATATGTATCGGGGGTTGCATTGGCACAGATCGCCGGGTTTGGTGCCAACGGGTATCTCTTGGCCTTGCGAGGATTGTGCGAGCACATATCTGCTACCGGATCTACGGGGTCCTCTGGTGGTCGCACCTCTGTAGACGGAGCGAAGACAGAGCGGCATTGAGGAGATCACCGGGCTGGTTGTGTTCTTCATAAGAAGGGAGTTGCGAGTGATTTCTACGGTGGATTTTCGTAGTGGGGTACGCTTGATGGTCGAAGGCGAGCCCTTTCATATCGTCGACTTTCAACACGTCAAGCCTGGCAAAGGTGGTGCCTTCGTACGGACGAAGTTGAAAAGCTATCTCTCCGGAAATGTGCTGGACCGAACGTTTCGCTCAGGCGAACGGTTTGAGGAGCCTGATTTGGAAGAACGTGATATGCAGTTCCTCTACGCGACCGGAGCGTCCTATACGCTGATGGATACAGAGACGTACGAGCAATTGACGTTTGAGAAGAGTCAGTTGGGAGAGAACGTCGATTTATTGAAAGAAAATATGGTCGCCAAGATCCTCGTCTACGAGCATCGCCCGATCGCTGTTGAGCTGCCAAACTTCATTGAGCTCAAGGTCGTGGATGCGGATCCTGGTGTGCGGGGGGACACGGCAACTGGAGGAACCAAGCCGGCGGTCGTGGAAACGGGGGCGACGATCAAAGTTCCGCTTTACTTGGAGGTCGGCACCGTAATCCGGATCGATACTCGAACCAGATCCTATGTGGAGCGTGTTCGGTGAGCCGTCGTCGACCTGCTCATTCAAAGACTAAGGCTCGTCGGATTGTGTTGCCGCAGCCTGGGGAGGAGATTGGTCATGAGCTCTCACTCACAGGGGGGGCGCCCAAGCAAATCCAAGAACTGATCGACCTGCTTCGGCGTAATAATTTGACCGAGCTTGAGTTTGAACAACAAGGCATGCGTATCCGCGTCCGCCAGGATGTCGCAACCAGACCGCTTGCGACATCGGTGCAGGAGTTTATTCCTGCTCCGCCTCAACAACCGATGCATGCCACTTCAGCCACGACATCCGTTTCAGACGCAAGCACGGGTTTTCTGACCGTCACGTCGCCCATCGTCGGCACGTTCTACCGATCGCCCTCACCCGATGCGGATCCATACGTTGAAGAGGGGGATTCTGTGAAGAAGGGACAAGTGTTGTGCGTCGTCGAAGCGATGAAACTTATGAATGAAATCGAGTCGGAAGTGGACGGTCGCCTTGTGAAGATCTTGGTAGAGAATACAAAGTCAGTGGAATATGGGCAAGCACTGTTTCTGATCGATCCCACATCCGCTTCATAGGTCATTCTAAAGGCGGTTCTCGCCATCGTATCGGAGCCGAGACGTGTTTAAGAAAGTTCTGGTCGCCAACCGCGGAGAAATCGCGCTGCGAGTGATTCGCGCCTGTAAGGAGCTTGGCATCAAGACCGTGGCGATTCATTCTGAAGCGGATGCGCTTGCCCTGCATGTTCGAGCAGCCGAGGAAAAGGTATGTGTGGGGCCGGCTGAATCGGCATTGAGCTACCGAAATATTCCCAATGTCTTGAGTGCCGCAGAGATTACGGGTGCCGATGCGATCCATCCCGGGTATGGATTTCTGTCGGAGAACGCCCATTTTGCTGAAGTCTGCGAGTCAATCGGCATCAAGTTTATCGGGCCGAGCTCGGAAAACATTGCCATGATGGGGGATAAGGCGAAGGCACGTGAAATCGTGGCGAGGCGGGGCCTTCCGGTCACACCCGGGAGCCCAGGCGAATTGCGCAGCGAGGAGGATGCCTTGCAGGCGGCGCAGACGATCGGCTTTCCCGTCATTATTAAAGCGACGGCCGGAGGGGGAGGCCGAGGTATGCGTGTCGTCAATAAGGCCGAAGACCTTAGCCGGGCCTTTCAGGCTGCGCAGGCTGAAGCGAAATCGACCTTCGGTAACGACGGGGTCTACCTCGAACGGTACTTTCTAGAGCCGCGTCATATTGAAGTGCAGATCTTGGCCGATCAACATGGTCGGGTGGTGCATCTTGGGGAGCGGGACTGCTCGATTCAACGACGACATCAAAAACTGGTCGAAGAAACACCATCTCCGGTGGTCGATCACAAACTGCGTCGGGAAATCGGTCGGGTGGCTGTAGAGGTGGTCAAGGCTGCCCATTACCGAAACGTGGGCACCGTCGAATTTTTGCTCGATAAAGACCGAAATTTTTATTTCATGGAAGTGAATACCCGCATCCAGGTCGAGCACCCCATCACTGAAATGGTTACTGGCATCGATTTGATTAAGGAACAGATTCGTCTGGCCGCAGGTCATCCTCTCGCCATTCGACAACAGGATATCGTGATGACTGGGCATAGCATGGAGTGTCGGATTAATGCCGAAGATCCCGAGAAGTTTACGCCATCTCCCGGGATGATTACCAAGTACAGTCCACCTGGAGGGTTCGGAGTGCGAGTCGATTCCGCTATGGAGTCAGGCTCGGTGGTTGTCCCGTACTACGACTCGATGATTGCCAAGCTGATTACTCATGGCCGCGATCGACAGGAATCAATGGCTCGTATGAAACGTGCGCTCGGCGAGTTTGTCATCGAAGGGATTAAGACCACTCTCCCTCTTCACCGTCGGATCCTCGATGATTCAGACTTTCAGAAGGGCCATGTGTCGACGACGTTCCTGGACCGGTTCTTGGCCGGATAATCCTACGAATTTCTCCCTCCTCAATTACTACCTTGACCGCGCTTCGCCATCAAGAGATCTCATCCCTTGGTGGGCCGTTGGGCTTGTGTTAAGCTAAATACCTGGGTTTGAAAGGGAGAGCCACCGCTCGCGTGAGCCGAGAGGTGCATCGATTCTTGTCTTCCTGTTAGGATAGAGACACCTCCGAGACCACCTGTAGGATATATGCGACGTATCGCTTTTATTGCCGGTGTTGTAGCCATTGGACTTGCCATCGGTGGCTACGTGTTTTTTAACGGGGAGCGGAAGGCCCCTGTTCGATACCGAACGGCGGCGATTGAGTTAGGTCAGGTTATTTCTTCCGTCAGCGCCACGGGGACGATCAATCCAGTTGTATCGGTTCAGGTAGGTACGCAAGTGTCGGGCATGATCAAGAGTCTCCATGCGGATTTCAACTCGCGGGTAAAGGCTGGGGATACGGTCGCGGTCATTGATCCTGAACCCTTCAAGGCTCGCCGAGAACAGGCTGCCAGCAATCTGGAGATGGCGCGGTCAAACGTTGCACGATCCAAAGCCGACCTGGCGCAGCGAAAACGAGAACTGGACCGCGTGGAATCCTTGTTGCCTCAGCAGTTTGTGTCACAAAACGACGTTGATGTTGCATTCACAAATTTCCAAAGCTCGGAAGCACAGTTAAAGGTTGCTGAGGCACAGGTTAAGCAAGCGGAAGCGGCGTTGAATTCGGCTGAACTGGAATTGAAATATACCGTCATTCGGTCGCCCGTTGATGGCATCGTTGTGGCGCGTAACGTAGAGGTTGGCCAGACGGTTGCGTCCAGCTTCGCCACGCCTAATCTGTTTCTGATCGCCCTCGATTTAACCAAAATGCAGGTTGATACCAATGTGAGCGAGTCGGACATTGGAGGGATGGCCGAAGGGAAGGAAGCCGTTTTTACCGTAGACGCCTACCCCGGTGTGACCTTTACTGGCACTATCCGGCAGGTGCGACTCGCACCCATCAACGTTCAGAACGTCGTCACCTACAATGTGGTGGTCGGAGTGGATAACAAGGACCTACGGCTCAAACCCGGTATGACGGCCAATGTGTCGATCATCGTGGCACAGAAAGACCAGATCCTGAAGGTTCCTAATGCGGCTCTCAGATTTGCGCCCCCAAAGGGTGAGGGGAGTCGTCGGGAGGCCGATGGGCACGTACCAAGCAGGCATGGAGGAGGTCCGACTAAACTAGATGCTGGTACGCTGCCGTCGAAAGCAATCTGGAGGTTGAGCGAGAGCGGTGACCTCGCTTCTCTGACGGTTCAAACTGGTATTTCAGATGGCCTCACCACTGAATTACTCTCTGGCGGTCTCAGTGAAGGGGATCTCGTTGTTGTTGGTATTGAACAGCCGTTCGGCGAACGAAAAGGGAGTGACTTGCCGCCGGGGTTCGGGAACCAGCAACGCCCTCGTTCTCGATGATGCCGCTGATATCCCTCGATCACGATGTTGAACGTCGCTCGTCGGCGGATAAGGCATATGTCACCCCCATCATTCCATTGTCATGATTTGCGCTGGTGGCGCATAGGATGAGCTAGGTCTGTGAATCCATTGATCGTCGGCGAAGATATTTGGAAGGTCTATCGAGTAGGTGATGTTGAGGTGCAGGCTCTGCGTGGGGTGAGTGTCACTATTGAACGGGGTGAGTTCGTCGCGATCATGGGGTCAAGCGGATCCGGCAAGTCCACATTGATGAATATGCTCGGCTGTCTGGATCAACCGACCAAGGGACAGTACCGGTTGAACGGCGTGGACGTTGGCCAATTGCGGCCCGACCAGTTGGCAGAAATCCGAAATCAGCAAATCGGTTTTGTGTTCCAGAGCTTCAACCTCATTCCCCGCACCAGTGCCCTGGAAAACGCTCAGTTACCGCTGTTCTACAGAGGACTGTCTTTGAAAGAACAGCGTACACTGGCCTCGGCTGCGCTCCAACGCGTCGGATTGAAGGGGCGCGAACATCATTCCCCCACGCAACTTTCAGGCGGTCAACAACAACGGGTGGCGATTGCTCGGGCGCTGGTGACCTCACCCTCTTTGTTGTTGGCCGACGAGCCAACCGGAAATCTTGATACGGAGTCCAGTCAGGACATCATGGGGATTCTTGAAGGATTGAATCGTGAGGGTATGACAGTGATCCTGGTCACGCACGAAGTCGATATTGCCGCCTATGCGTCGCGTGAAATTGTCGTCAAGGATGGTCAGATCCTCAGCGATCGAGCAACCAAGGAGCGATCGCAGGCAGTGGGTGTGTAAATGCTAGCGTTCATGTGGCTAACCGTCATCACGGCGTTGAGAGTACTCGGGCGAAACAGACTGCGCGCAGGCTTGACCATGCTTGGGATTATTATCGGAGTTGGAGCGGTCATTGCGATGGTCAGCATTGGAGAAGGGGCGAAACAGGCGGTGCAGAAGCAGATCGCCACGATGGGGACCAACGTCATTATGATCTTTCCCAGTTACATGACCATCGGCGGCGTGCGGGGCGCACAAGGCGGTGCCGTCACACTGACGGTTGCCGATGCACTGGAACTAAAGAAAAGGATTCCCACTCTGTCTGAAACGGGGTGGCTCATACGAAGCACCATGCAAATCGTGAATGGGAACCGCAATTGGAATGGGTCGGTTCAGGGCGCGTCACCCAGCTATGTCACGATCCGAGACTGGTCCTTCAGCAGCGGAGGATCCTTTACTCAAACAGATATGGAGAGTGCGGCCAGGGTCGCGCTCCTTGGACAAACTGTGGTCGAAAACATTTTTGAACCAGGTGAAGAACCAGTTGGCGCGATCATTCGGATTAAAAATGTCCCGTTCCGAGTCATTGGTGTCTTATCTCCTAAGGGCCAGTCTGTTCAGGGAACCGATCAGGACGATGTCGTTTTTATCCCCTTCACAACTGCCGAGCGAAAAGTCTTTGGAACCTTGTTCCTGGGATCGGTCGGAGGAGTGTTTGTTTCGACGGAACGAACCGAGGATCTGGCAGATGCCGCAGAACAGATCCGTCAGGTGATGAGGGCGCGACATCGCTTGCAGGGTGAGCAGCCTGATGATTTTACCATTCGTACGCAGGTCGAAATCGGAAAGGTGCAGGAAGGGACGAGCGAAACCTTGACGGTCATGTTGATGATCATCGCGTCCGTCTCGTTACTTGTCGGCGGTATTGGGATTATGAACATTCTGCTTGTCTCCGTCACTGAGCGGACAAGAGAAATTGGAATTCGGATGGCGGTTGGAGCCAAACGTTTTCATATTCTCATACAGTTTTTGATCGAGGCGCTGACGCTCAGTGTGGTCGGTGGCTGTATTGGCATCCTGTTCGGAGTGCTTGCGGCGCGCTTGACGACGGTGATTGCCGGTTGGCCAACCATTATTTCAAGTGATACCATCGCCGTTGCGTTTGTATTTTCCGTTGTGGTGGGCCTATTCTTTGGTTTATATCCCGCCAATAAGGCTGCTCGGCTCAATCCCATCGACGCATTGCGCTACGAATAGGCGAATCACTCACCGGTGTCCCTTCCTACGCATTCATGTCTACTATTGTTTCAATGGCCCGGACCTGGGGATCGCCGTCCTGGTGCGCAAGATCGATGACAAATGGCGCTGGGTATTCCGTGCCACCTGGCTGGTGGGTGATGGTGATGATCGGTTGGTGCAGTTTTTCTTGATGGAGTTTCGTGACTACTGCCACCTCTTGCGTATTCAGCCGCACATGACTATGGATGGGGTAGATACCGATTCGTGCGATGAATAATGACACAATTCGTTGATCAAGCGTGCCTTGTCGAGCCTCCTGATACAGGCGTTGAAATGTGTGGTGAGGAGTCAGTGGGGCAGTCCCGCCGAATCCAGTGGTTAATTCATCGTATCGATCCACGACCATCAGAATGCGTGTGGGGTCTGAGGTAAATTGTCCGCGTGACTCTTGCGGATAGCCGCTATCATTAAGATAGGCATGATGATTCGCGATGAGATGAAGCGTGGCGGCTTCAATTCCCCTTTTCCCCTCCAACATCAGAACGGCACGGCGGGGATGGGTCTCGAATTCCTGTCGGTTGGCCTTGGAAAGGTCTGACGAGACATGCGTATGGCGGACAATGGCAGGTCGGATCTGTAAGAGCCCAATGTCATGTAGGAGAGCGGCAGTTGCAAGCTCGTGCAGCTCCAGGGGGTTGAATTGGAAGGCTTGTCCGACCACCAGTGACAGCGTACAGACTGCCAGTGCATGCTGGCTGAGCGTGGAGTCGTCGGCCCGGTTTTGACTCAAGGCCATGAAAATAGCAGAGTCGGTGAGCGTTCTCATGGCGATCGTGATTTCTTGGACCGCTTCGGCTGCCTGCTCAGGGTTGACCGTTCCTGTCTTCGCAATGGTCATAAAAACGGATTGTACGGATTGATCCATCTGTTGCTTGGCCAGCTTCGCCTGGGCATATTCTTCGTTCAGCTGGGCTAAAGGCTTGGGGTGTGTCAGGCTCGAAGTCGGTGCTGTCGTGGGTGCAACCTGCATGATATCCGTTGCGTGATGGGGCGGAGAAGTGATTCCACGGTCGAGGTCGATGTCGACCATCTTCACTCCTGCACGCACTAATTTGTCAATCTGGGAAGACTGTTCAATCAGGAATGAATGGCGGAGTAAGGGGGAGCGGAACCACGACAGGTCCAGACGGGCGACGTACATTCCGATCTGAAGTTCACTGACGGAGATGCGTGTTGTCGCCATCAGAAGGTTCGTCCATTCGTAAGCAGGGCTGTAGACATAGCTCTCTCAGGTATCGGCGTGAACCAGAAAGAACTGTAGCCGAGCAAGTGCTGGAGTGAGTGGTCAGCCTGAGTGACAAGGAGGGGGAATGAACGAGAGCGAGACTTCGATGCGAGGGTCGGCTTTGTCAACATGCTTATATAGATGAGTTTCGATGATGCGATTATCGTTTAAGCCAAGCCCTTCGCAGACCGCATCTTGGGCGATCTTCAGACCCCCATCAAGGTCGCGCCGTAAGGCGGATGCGAAAAAGAATCGGATCGAGAGCGCGAGCGGCCCCGATCGAAGTCGATTGTGCAAAGAGGATTTAACGGGGGACTGGGCCAATGCCAGCCATACGTACTGGCCGACGTAGGTCTTGTACGTCCGTCCGGCGGAGGATAGCAACCGACGTCCATTTACCGTTGCATATTGATGGTTGATGCTTGGAGGGACGGGCAATGTGACTTTGATCGTGTCCGATGTCACGACTGGGAGATGCGATGGTGTCCGAAGTGCAGTCTCTGGGTTCGATGGAGCAGATTTTAGTGACAGAGCCGTATTGTTGATCCGCAGCAACTTTTTGGGGATAGATGAACGGGTGGGATTGCCACGGCTGGATATTGGGGGAAGTCGACACCTTGATGAACGGAAGTTGTATCGAGGTCGGTCGGATGGCATGGAGCCGAGCTAGAGGAGATTCACGATCTTTGCCATATTCTGTTCAAAGCGATCTTCCGTACGTGCAAGATACCGACGCCATTCGCTTGGGTTCCAAATTTCCATGCGGTGATACAGGCCGACGAGTATGATTTCTTGATCCTCATCGACAGGGACCAGTTTTCTCAAGCGACCAGGAATTAGAATCCGCCCGGTCTTATCGATATCTGATGAGCCTGCCTCGGACACGACAAAGTGCATAAACAGACGACTCTGGTCTTCATCCAGAGACGTCCGGGTCCGTTCAAGGACCTTCTCCCACTCTTTCGTGGAATAGATGAGCAAGGACTGTTCCGGACCCTTCAGGAACATGACGGTCTGACCGTCAGCTTCGATCTGTTCACGGATCGGTGAGGGGACGATGAATCGTCCTTTTTCATCAACCTTGCAAAGGTATTCACCTGCAAACATTGTGATGTCCTGTATTTAGGAATTCACGGCAGTTCTGGTTCGGTCGCGAATCCATTGCTCTAGATCCGAACGGACAAATCGCCATTCCTTTCCCAGCTTGAAGGCGGGAATCTGTCGACTCTGAAGATAGCGATAGAGGGTACGTTGAGTAATCTTGAGATATTGGCATGTTTCCATCGCGGTCATCAGTTCGCTCTTCGGGGCGCTGCTCATCACTCCACCTGTGGCCAGATCGAAAAATCCGCATTCTGCCTCCAGCACTCTCGTTATTCTAGAGGCGACCATGGGAATGTCAAGCGAAAATATATGACAGTGCATGTCAAAGGCCGTCACCGCCTTCTGGCATTCCCGCATCGTCATTGGATTGGTCCATCATCGCTTCGATATCGTCGACGTCCTCGCCCATTTCCTGTCCCATTTTCTTCATCAAGCGGGCGACGCTCCGAGGATCATTTTCATCAATCCCTCCGAGGTTCGCTGGATCTGATAGTGATTCGAGTCGAGCTTCCTCGGACTTGGGAGCGGCAAATCGAGATAGGAGACGCTCCATCTGCGAGCCGCCGCAATGCCGACAGGTGGCCACGCTGGGATTGCGCGGATTCAATACCAAGACCGAGGATTTCCCGTGACAATCCTGACAAGCGTACTCATAAATCGGCATCGATCAACCTCCCAGGAGCTCCAGCGACGGTGGGCGCTGAGCCATGATGCGGTCGGGAATCATAGTGGGATCCATTGTGCGCCCTAACGTTATCACAAACACGTCGCCAGACCCGGCCTTCCGGAGGGTCTTGGCGCACTCATTCACCGTCGTACCAGTCGTGAAGACGTCGTCGATCAGAAGAATGCGTTTCTTCACAATGGCATCGGGGTGTCGGACGGCAAATGCTCGACGAAGGTTTTTTAGACGGCTTTTGCGAGATAGTGTGGTTTGGGCTGGAGTAGGAATAGCTCGGATCAAGTTCGTGTACGCGATGGGAATATCGAGGGTCCGTCCGATGTCATCAGCAAGCAGGAGGGACTGATTAAATTCTCGTTGACGAAGTCTCTCAATGTGCAGGGGTACTGGCATGATCACATCAATGGAATCGAGTGGAGGGAGTCGGGCGATCATGAGGGCGGCCAGTGGAGCCGCCATGGAAACTTTGCCCTGATACTTGAAGAGGCGGATCGCATGCTGGAGTGGAGGCATATACGGGTACAGAGTCCAGGCCTTCGTATAGGAAGGCGGACGTTCGGCACAGGGTTGGCAAATATGGTTTGGGCTGTAGGTCGTGGCAATGGAAGAAGGGAAGGGGTGGTCACAACGGGTGCATCGAGAGTCAGGCATGAGGGAAATCTTACTCCAGCAGTCCGAGCAAAAATGAGGGATCGGATCATCTGCTAGAAGCGAGTTACAGCTCGAACAATGAACGGGAAGAAAGAACCTGAGCGCGCGGCGCAGGAGACCTGAGGCCGATTCTGTGACAGGATTGGCCATGGACAGCCTTTCGTTTGTGTGTATTCCACCTCTCTTTATGGCGACGAGCCTGCCGGTGTCAAGGTTGTCGGCCTTCGATTTATTGTGCTATACGAATGAGAATGACCGTACACCGGTCGACTAGTCATTGGAGAGAGCGGACCACCGATGGTGACATTGAGACAACTCTCCAAAACCCATTCGCGTGGAGAAGCCATGGTCACGGCTTTACACGATGTCAATTTAGAGATTCAACCTGGAGAATTCTGTGCGTTCGTGGGCCCCAGTGGCTGCGGGAAAAGTACTCTGCTGAACCTCGTCGCGGGTTTGGACCTGCCTACTTCAGGAGAGATCCTGCTCGATGGGCGATCCACCCACAACCTGACCAGCTACGAATGGACGAAGATCAGGCGTGAAACGATCGGGATCGTTTTTCAAGCCTTCCACTTGGTGCATGGTTTGACGGCTGAAGAGAATATTGCACTGCCTCTGATGTTGCGCGGGGAGAATGGGCGGGAGATAACAAAACGGGTTGGGGATATGTTGGAGAGCGTGGGCATGAGTCACCGGCGCCGACATCGACCAGCCGAATTATCCGGTGGAGAGCAACAACGAATTGCGATCGCGCGCGCGTTAGCACATGGGCCCCGTCTCCTCTTGGCCGATGAGCCGACGGGCAATATCGATTCTCAGCAAGGAGCAGGCATTATGGCGCTTATTCGTGAGCTCGCGATGGCTGAAGGGCAGACGGTCCTGCTGGTGACGCACAGCCTACAGGCCGCGCAAGCCGCCGACTATGTGTGGACCATGCGAGATGGACAGCTGATTGCGCGCACCGAACGTATGACCGAACTGGCATCTTCGTGATTGATCTTTCCACAACGATCGCGGGCGTCACCTTTCCCAGCTGTTTCATGAATGCGTCGGGAGCGCTCTGTGTCACACGGGACGAGCTCGAGGCTCTGGGGAAATCCGGTGCGGGGGCGATCGTCACGAAGTCGATGACCATTGAGTCGCGCCAAGGCAACCCCATGCCACGGTATTATGGATTTCCAGGAGGATCGATCAACTCGATGGGCCTTCCCAACCTCGGCTATCGAGCCTACGCCGAGTTGATCCCTCACCTCAAGCGGTTTGGAAAGCCCGTGATCGCCAGCGTGGCCGGACTCGGGGAGGAAGATTTTCCGACCATCGCGGAAGCGATCAATGCGGCCAAGCCAGACCTTATTGAGGTCAATCTCTCTTGCCCGAATATTCCAGGGAAGCCTCAAATTGGGTACGATCCGGAAACGTCGGAGCGCGTGCTCAAAAAGGTTCGGCCTCTCATCACGGTTCCGATGGGCGTGAAGTTGCCACCGTACTTCGATCCGGCCCACCATGAGGCCATGGGGAAGGTCCTTGGGCGTTGCGGAGTCGACTTTCTCAATATGATCAATTCGGTGGGCAATGGCCTGGTTGTGGATCCGGAACGCGAAGCCGTCGTCATTAAACCAAAAGGCGGGTTTGGCGGGTTGGGCGGACGACTGATCAAGCCCGTGGCCTTGGCGAATGTTCGCGCCTTCTATAAGTTGTTTGATGGGAAGATGCCGATCATCGGAACCGGAGGAATCGTTGAGGGGATGGACGTGTTCGAACATTTCCTGTGCGGTGCGTCGGCAGTCCAAATCGGGACGGTGTTGGTGGAGGAAGGGTTGGATGTATTCGGACGACTGGAAGCGGAGTTGACCGCAGTCTTGAGAAGAAAAGGATACCAGTCGATTGTGGAATGTCAGGGGCGGCTCAAGGAATTATGAGCCTATTTCATGCCGAAGTTGCGAGGGAGCAAGTTTTGTTGCAGCGCCTGACGCAGGAGCTGGGCGACGTTCCGAACATTAAGTCGGCGCATCAAGTTGAAACGATGGACTTCGACCGTCCGAACGCTGATGTCCAGTGTCGCGCCGATCTCACGATTAGTATGGCCCAGCGCGACCAATCGAAGAATCTCGCGTTGACGGGGCGTAATATGCAGAGAAGGTTTGGAACGGTGTCCCACCCGATGGAGCGGGAGTGCGGTGGTGTGTTTGCTTCTGGCCATCTGTCCTCCTCTGAAAAAGTCTGAGGTCACTCTAGCAAACGACCGGATACGTGTAAACGAAATGACTGATTTGTGCCGTGCGCGCGGATGTGTCTATCGGAACCGATGAGACCTTTCCCAGCAGAAAGCTTATTTCACGCTCAATGCCTGCCTTTGTAAGGGCCTTACTCCTTCTTCTTACCGCGCATGTCCGGCAATGGCCGTTACGCACCCTGCTGACGATCCTTGGAGTGGCGCTCGGCGTGTCGGCCTCCGTCGCCGTGCGGACTGCCAACGTCGACGTGCTGCGGTCCTTTGAACAGGCGGTCCTGACGGTGGCTGGTCCTACGACCTTGGAAGTGTCAGGAGGGGAGACTGGGCTTGATGAACAGGTCATTAGACAGGTCAGAACCATCGCCGGCGTAACGTCTGCATCGCCGGTGATTCTACAGACGGCCGTTCGCATGAGAGGAGAGCACGTCGACCAAGCGGTGCAAGTGGTGGGGTTGGATCTTCTGGCCGAATTCAATACACGCGGGTTCCGCATGAGCCAGCCGTCAACGGAACGTCAGTTGATGGGGATGATCGAGCCACAGGCGGTGTTCTTGGGAGCCCAATTGGCCACAGAGTGGAAGCTGTCGGTCGATGAGCAGGTTGATCTTCTCCTTGGATCCAGGCGTCTCACCTGCCGGGTTGCAGGGATTCTTCAAAATGGGCCGGACCGACCTTCATCATGGGAACGCATGGCCGTGATGGATATCGCTGCGGCACAAATTACGTTCGGGATGGTTGGGAAGTTGGATCGAATCGATATCGTGACCGACGAACAAAAGACCGTCGATGAGGTTGCACAGGACCTACGGGCTGTTCTGCCTCCCTATTTGACGGTGGAACGGCCGGCCAACAGGACGAGGCAGGTTGAGCAAATGGTGCGCGCCTTCCGTCTCAATCTGACGGTGTTGAGCTGGGTTGGCCTGTTAGTTGGGATGTTCCTGATCTACAACACGATGGCATTCGCCGTCGCCCAGAGGAGACGAGAAATCGGAATCTATCGAGCCATTGGGATGACTCAGTCTCGGGTGGCAGTATTGTTTTTGATGGAAGCCGGGTTCTTTGGATTGTTGGGAGGAATCGCCGGAAGTACAACCGGAATGGTGCTCGCGCAAGAGCTGGTGGCCTTGCTCAGTCAAACGATTTCGGATCTCTATGCTCCAGTCGGGGCCGGCGAAGGAGGGCTATTCCAGAGCGGCCAATTCTGGAGCATGATGCTCGAAGGCATTATGATTGGGTGCGTTATGTCCATGATCGGGGCCGTCGGTCCAAGCCTGGATGCCAGCCGCACCGCGACTGTACGAGCGTTGGCTCCTGGTGACTATGAAGCGAGTCAGCAGCTACGAGTGGGGATGCTCGCCATCATGGGACTGAGTTTGCTCGCGGTTGCTGGGCTCTTGAGTCTACTAGGCCCCATCAATGGGGTTCCTGTCATGGGGTACGCGGCAACGCTCTGTCTGCTGGCCGGTCTGGCCTGTCTGGCCCCGATCTGTGTCACTGGATGGCGGCGTCCGCGACAATATGTAGGACGTGCAGGGGGAGCAGGGGGAGTCATGAGGGGGATTGCCGTGGAGCATGCCTCGCGCAGTCCAGGCCGAAACGGAGTGACTGTCTCTGCCTTGATGGTGGGATTAGCAATCATGATCGGCGTGCTGGTGATGGTGCGAAGTTTTCGACATACGGTCGAACTCTGGGTCACTGATACGGTCTTGGCTGATTTGGTCGTGGCACCCTCACTGTGGCTTCGAGGCACGGAGATCGGAGGCGCCGGCCGGAGTCTCCCGCCAACATGGTTGACCGTCTTGTCTTCCATCCCTGAAGTAGCAGCAGTCGATAGTTATCGCGATGTCCGAGTGGAGGTGAACGGCCAACGGGTGGCTATCGTCTCACGAGATCTGCGATTACATGCCCAATGGAGCCGGTATCTTGTCCGCCAGGGCGATTCTTCAGAACAGCTCGTACGGGCAGCCGATACCCGTGGTCTCCTTGTCTCTGAGGTATTGGCTAATCGGCTCGGGGTGGAAGAGGGATCAACGCTTGAAATTCTAACGCCGAGCGGACCCGCGCGATTCCCAATCGTGGCCGTGTTTTATGATTATTCGACGGACGGGGGGAAGCTGCTCATGGATCGGGCGCTGTACCAGTCGCTCTGGCACGATGATTTGGTCACGGTATTCCCCGTGTACATGAGCGCTGGGTCAAGTATTGATCGCGTGAGAGAACGGATCCTAGAACAACTGAGCGGCGTAGCCGGCGGAGGGCTTCCGCCGCTTGTGATCAGCAACACTGAGTTACGGAAAGAAATTCTCGACATCTTTGATCGAACATTTCTGCTGACCTACGTGCTGGAAGCTATCGCAATCGTGATTGCCATGCTGGGGATAGTCAATACGCTGGTCACGTCTGTCCTTGAACGTCGCCGTGAATTTGCGACGCTACGAGCCATTGGTGGCAGTGCGGAACAAATTCAACAGCTCGTGTTATGGGAGGCGGCCTACCTCGGTGTAGTGGGGATTGCCTTGGGCCTTGTTGGTGGCGGGCTGCTGTCGCTGTTACTGATTAAGGTCATCAATAAGCAATCATTCGGTTGGACGATTCAGATGATTGTTCCGATCGGCGCGCTTGTTCAGGCCGTGGCGCTCGCGGCGGTTGCCACCTTGGTGGCGGGCTACTTCCCGGCCCGGTGGGCCGCCCGACAACCAGTGGTGGAGGGGCTCCGGGAAGAATAAGCGCGACGACTGTTTAAATGACATCGGCAGAGACGGCTCACGCCCTGGAGCCCCGTCCGTACTTATCCAAGAGGGTTTGGAGGTCTTCAGGAATGGGCATGGACTGAAACGGAGGGACGCGAGCCCCGCCAGTATTGCCTATCGGCACCCACATTCGTGAAAACAGCAGAGCTCCCAGGATTCGAGGCAGTTGACCGGAAATTTCTACGCAATCTCGGCGCCTCCAACCAACCTTCAGCATCCACCAGTGAGATTTGGCATGTTCAATCGGAAACGATTGTCCCAAGATGTGTGCTCGCTCAAGATGGGAAAATGCGAGTTGGAGGTCTCCGGTGTCGTACCGGGCGACCGCCGCCGTCATTTCAGTCTTATAGGCTTGTCGGAGAATAGGGTGCATGGACTCATCCCTCACCGGTGCGGTGGCGTCACTGTATCCTAGGAAGGGGTGAGAAATCAGCTACCGATAGAATGGCGAGGCTCCGGCTTGATGCGACCGACTGCGCACGATGCCGTCATGGAGCCAGTGGATGAACAGAGCCATGTCTTGGGCTTCAGCGTGCTCGGGGTCAGCCAGTTCCGAAAAGATCAGCCGTTGGAAGCAGAACTTGCCATAGGAGAGTAATTCGCCACCCTCGATCTCTTCACGCCACGCCATTTTCCCTCGATTGTTCGATCGGGTGGGAGGTCTGACAGCTAAGATCTCCGCACCTTCCAGTCACGCACTATTCAGCACTCGGAAATCAACCCCAGCACTTCCCTCTGGTGCGTGATTTCCTTGCGGGAAACGGGTATCCTTCAGCAAAAATTAATCCGTATCTGCGTGTACTGCATAGGGACAGTCTGAGGGATGATTTGAACGACAAAGGGATCAATGGCGAAGAAAGAAAAGCCAGGCTCTAAACAAGACACCGGTGCCAACCTCGGGTTCGAAGCCAAGCTGTGGCAGATGGCTGATGGACTCCGCAATAACATGGATGCGGCGGAGTACAAGCATGTCGTGCTCGGCCTGATCTTTTTGAAATACATCTCCGATGCGTTTGAGGCCAAGCATGCTGAACTTGAGGCGCAAAAGAAGCAGGGCGCTGATCCCGAAGATCCAGACGAATATAAGGCCGTGAGGATTTTCTGGGTACCAAAAGAGGCGCGGTGGTCACATCTCAAGGCCAGCGCCCCGCAACCGACGATCGGTACGGTCGTCGATGATGCGATGAGCGCCATCGAGCGTGATAACCCGTCGCTCAAGGGCGTACTACCGAAAGACTTTGGACGAACAGGCCTCGACAAGCAGCGGCTTGGCCAGCTCATTAATCTCGTCTCTGACATCGCACTTGGTAGCCCAGCAGATCGTGCGAAGGACACACTTGGCCGCGTCTACGAGTACTTCCTCTCACAATTCGCCAGTGCGGAGGGCAAGAAAGGCGGGCAGTTCTACACACCGTCGCGAGTCGTCCGTGTGCTGGTTGAAATGCTTGCGCCCTACAAGGGGCGCGTCTATGACCCCTGCTGCGGTTCGGGCGGCATGTTTGTCAGCAGTGAAAAGTTCATCGAAGCCCACAGTGGCAAGCTCGGCGACATCTCCATCTACGGACAGGAGTCGAACTACACCACCTGGCGTCTGGCTAAGATGAACCTCGCCATCCGGGGGATCGACGCGCAGATTGGCCACGGCGATACCTTTCACCATGACGCGCATCCTGATTTGAAGGCCGACTATGTGTTGGCGAACCCGCCCTTCAATGACAGTGACTGGCGCGGTGAACTGTTGAAGGACGACAAGCGCTGGGTCTACGGCACGCCGCCCGCAGGCAACGCCAACTACGCCTGGGTGCAGCACTTCATCCACCACCTCGCGCCCACTGGGCTGGCAGGGTTTGTTTTGGCCAATGGCTCGATGTCATCCAATCAATCCAATGAGGGTGAAATTAGGAAGGCCATCATCGAGGCTGACTTGGTGGATTGCATGGTCGCACTGCCGGGGCAATTGTTCTACTCGACGCAGATTCCGGTGTGCCTCTGGTTCCTTGCGCGCAACAAAAAGAACGGCCGCTTCCGTGACCGTCGTGGTGAGACTCTGTTCATCGATGCTCGCAAGATGGGGACGCTGATTGACCGGGTCCATCGAGAATTGACAGACGAGGATGTCGCTAAAATTTCCGGTACCTACCATGCTTGGCGTGGGGATAAAGGCGCTGGCGACTACGAAGACGTGGCTGGTTTCTGCAAAGCAGCAAAGCTGGAAGATATCCGTAAGCACGGCCATGTGCTGACCCCTGGCCGCTACGTGGGCGCGGAGGCCGTCGAGGATGATGGAGAGCCGTTCGAGGACAAGATGAAACGGCTCACCGCCACGTTGCGTGAACAACAGGCTGAAGCTGCGAAGCTCGACGTAGCCATTGCCGCTAACCTGAAGGAACTGGGGTATGGCGGGTAAGCGGACGCGCGGAGCAACCACCGTCCGTTCCGGCTTTGCGGCCCTGGTTACCGAGGTCAAAGGCCGCATCCAGGCAGCCCAGACCCGCGCGATGCTCGCGGTCAATGCCGAGCTCGTCCGTCTCTACTGGGACATCGGGCGCATTATCGACGAACGCCAGCAGCGCGAAGGGTGGGGTGCTGCCGTCATCCCCCGGCTGGCGTCGGAACTCAGAAACGAATTGCCGGAATTGAAGGGATTCTCTGAGCGAAACATCAAGCTGATGCTGGCCTTTTACCGTGCATATCCCAATCCAGGTGAGTTTGTGCAACGGGCTGTTGCACCATTGCCTGGCGCCACGAAATCGCCACAACTGGTGGCGAAAATCCGTCCATCTGAGAAAGTGCAACCGCCGGTTGCACAATTGCCTGCGACGATGTTTTGGACAGTCCCCTGGGCGCATCACGTCATCATCGTGCAAAAGGTCAAGGACCTCTCCACGCGCCGCTGGTACATGGAGCAGACACTCGCCAACGGCTGGAGTCGCAATATCCTCGCTCTGCAGATCGACGCGCAGGCCCACGCTCGCCACGGCAAGGCTGTTTCCAACTTCGCCGCGATACTGCCTGCGCCGCAGTCCGACCTTGTCCAGCAGACGCTCAAAGACCCCTACATGTTCGACTTTCTTACCCTCGCTGAGCCGTTCCATGAACGCGAACTCGAAACCGCACTCGTCCGCCACCTGGAGAAATTCCTGCTTGAGCTCGGGCAGGGTTTTGCCTTCGTTGGCCGGCAATATCGGCTTGACGTGGGCAACGAAGACTTCTATATCGACCTGCTCTTCTACCACCTGCGCCTGCGCGCCTTTATCGTCATCGACTTGAAGAAGGGCAAGTTCAAGCCTGAGTACGCCGGCAAGCTCAACTTCTATTGCAATGTCGTCAACGACCGGCTCAAGCACGCAACCGACGCCCCGACCATCGGTCTGATTCTGTGTCAGACAAAGGATCATCTGCTCGCCGAATACAGTGTTGCCGGCATCGACAAACCGATCGGCATCTCGACGTATGAACTGACGCGGGCATTGCCGAAGAAGCTACAGTCGGTGCTGCCGACCGTGGAGGAGATCGAGGCGGAGTTGTCCGGAGAATCGCGTGGCATGTCACGGCCAAGACGGAGGAAATCGTGAACGGTCCCAAAGCTGAGAAGCCGTTTGCTGCTGACCTGCCTGCCTCCGAAGTGGCAGCGAAGGCAGGCAGGAATTGAGGGTTGGCGCATGAGGCGTCTAGGATGGAACCGCCAGAGGATGAGGCCATGATCGATTACGACAAGCTTCAGAAAGCACTCAAACATTTGGAAGAGCAATATGCCAACCACAAACAGGCACCGAACCGTCCCGAACTGACCGAGATCGATCGGCAGGGCATCGCGGAATCCGTCATTCAGCGATTCGAAACCTGCTACGACACCCTGTGGAAAGACCTCAAACGCTACCTCATCGAAGAAATTGGCCTGGCGGATGTCCCCAACAGCCCCAAGCCGCTGTTGAAGCTGGCCGGGCAGAACGAGCTCTTTGCCACCCCGGTTGAACAATGGCTCACATACGCCGACGCCCGCACCAGCACCGCCCATGACTACAGCGGAGAAAAGGCAAAGGAAACCCTCGCCCTCATGGGCGATTTCATCGATGACGCCATCGGCCTCTATCAGACGATGACAGGAACCACGTGGGAATGACCGATGCCATAGACCTCACAACAGAGCAGCGCACCACACTGAGCATGCTCTTGGGACAGTTCCTTCCCGGCGTCGCCGTGTGGGCCTATGGCTCACGCGTAAAATGGACCGCTCGTCCCAACTCCGACCTCGATCTCGTCGCCTTTACCACCCCAGCCCAACACCATCAGGTAGCAGAGATCAAGGACGCGCTGGCCGAAAGTAATCTACCCTTTCCGGTGGACCTCCATGTCTGGGATGAAGTGCCAGAGCGCTTCCGCGAGATCATCCGCAAGGAATATGTGGTGGTGCAGGAGGCCAAACTACCGGAAAGCAAAACGAGTATGCCGGGTGAGTGGCCTGAGGTGACGACGTTCGCCAATCTCATCGAAGAGGGTGCACTGGAGATCGGAGATGGCTATCGGGCCAAGAACGAGGAACTTGGTGGTGATGGCCTGATCTTTCTCCGGGCCGGGCACGTGACCGATTCACACATTAACTTCACTGGCGTCGAACGTTTCCACGCTGCGTTGGAAGCACGAGTTCGCTCGAAGCTTTCGATGCCTGGAGACGCCGTCGTGACAACAAAAGGCAATAGCACCGGAAGAACGACGTTCGTGACATCCTCAATGCCGCGGTTCGTCTACTCACCACACTTGAGCTACTGGCGCAGTAAAGATCGCAACCGTATCGAGGGTGGTTTTCTTCGCTACTGGAGCAAGGGTTCTGAGTTTTCCGAGCAACTCTCTGGGATGAAGGCTTCTACCGATATGGCGCCGTACCTCAGCTTGATTGACCAGAAGCGGCTCCGAATATCGCTACCTCCAATCGTTGAACAACGTGCCATTGCCCACATCCTTGGCCAGCTGGACGACAAAATTGAGCTAAACCGACGGATGAACGAAACGCTGGAGGCGATGGTGCGGACGCTCTTCAAGTCGTGGTTCGTGGACTTCGACCCAGTCCATGCCAAGGCCGAGGGTCGCGATTCATGTCTACCAAAGCACCTGGCTACTTTGTTCCCCGATTCCTTCGAGGACTCGGAGCTGGGGGAGATTCCGAGGGGGTGGGAACTGCGAACTATCGAAGAGCTTTCGGAACAAGTCGCAATGGGCCCCTTCGGCTCCTCAATTAAGATTTCCACTTTTGTGTCGGAGGGTGTGCCCGTGATCAGCGGTCAGCATCTTCGAGGCACCTTGCTTGATGATTCAGAGTTCAACTTCATAACTGAAGAGCACGCTGATCAGCTCAAGCGATCCAATGTTCAGCGAGGCGATGTCATCTTTACTCATGCAGGTAGTATCGGCCAAGTTGCTTATATTCCTGAAACGTCACGCCATGAGCGCTACATCATCTCGCAGCGCCAGTTTTATATGCGATGCAATCCAACGAAGGTGTCGCCGCTATTCATCGTCTCCTACTTCAAAACCCCAGGAGGCCAACATAGGTTGTTGGCTAACACCTCATCGACAGGGGTACCGTCGATTTCACAGCCTGTCAGTTACCTTCGTCACCTCCAAATTGTTCTACCTCCTCATGATCTGTTGAACATTTTCGATTCGGCCGCTCGATCAATCTATCGTACCGTCGCGCACAATGAGAACCAATCTCGAGCACTTACGAGTCTGCGAGACACGCTACTGCCCAAGCTCATCTCCGGCGAGCTGCGAGTTCAGGATATGAACCGCTTCGAAAAAGGAATGCAACATGGCCACAACTGACTTGCCGCAATCTGAAGCAGATGCCCTGATCGCGCTAGCCAAGGTCAAGGTTAATGACGATTCGTATGACTACCCTGGGACCGGCGGATCGCTCGTTGTGCCGCTCACATCGCAAGATAAACGCGAGGATTTCCTGCTAGACATTTATCGTGGACGAATTGATCTGCTGAAAGGTACGTACCAGAACCGTGCTCGTCAGGTTATCATCCTTGTTCGAGTCGATTTCGGCGGCGCGCCTCATCGCAATCCAGACGGAGAAGAAGTGCTATGTCCCCACTTGCATCTGTATCGCGAAGGGTTTGGCGATAAATGGGCTGTGCCTCTGCCAGCAGATCTGTTCCCCAACGTCAACGATCTGTGGCTGACACTCGAAGACTTTATGCGGTTTTGCAACGTTGTTGATCCGCCTGCAATTGCGCGAGGACTGTTCATATGATTGACCAGGTGCAAGAGTTGCTTGATCAGTATTGGGCTTGGTTGAAGGATAAGACCAAGCTGCGTGACGTAGGAGGAGAATGGGTAGAGATTACAACCCCTCATCTCGATCGGCATAATGACTACCTGCAAATTTATGCACGCCGTCAGAATGGCACCCTTGTGCTAACCGACGACGGCTACATCATTGGCGACCTCAATCGAAGCGGCTGCAGGCTCGATAGCCATAAGCGGCAAGCCCTGTTGAATATGACGCTTGCAGGGTTCGGCGTTCAGCTTATTGATGGACGGCTTGAAGTCCATGCGTCTCCAGAAAACTTTGCTATACGGAAGCACAATCTGTTGCAAGCCATGCTCGCGGTAAATGATCTCTTCTTTCTTTCAATCCCTATGGTCGCGAGCTTGTTCTACGAGGATGTTGTTGCGTGGCTCGATGCTAGTGACATTCGGTATACGCCGAACATCAAATTTACAGGCAAGAGCGGTTATGACCACCTCTTTGACTTTGTTATCCCCAAATCGCGAAGGCAGCCTGAGCGGATTCTCCACACGATCACGCGGCCAAGTAAGGATACGGCAGAAGCAGCGGCGTTCAAGTGGATTGACACAAGAGACGTACGTTCACCCGAGTCTCGTGCCTACGCACTCCTCAACGATCAGGAGCAACGTGTTCCGCAAGGGGTGCTGGACGCCTTGTCTAACTACGATATACGTCCGGTGGTTTGGAGCGGTCGAGAGCAAATCAGGGAAGAATTAGCCGCCTAGGTCTGCCGGTCCGTATATGGCCGAAATATCTATCATTAGTGATTTTAGGATGTACGGCGCAAGAGAGGCGATGGCTTCTGGAATGGTTCACATTGAAGAGCAGGTCAAGGGGTTGGAACGGTCCGTGACAGAGAATCCTGGTCTAGCGTTCGATCTTGCCAAGACCCTTCTCGAAAGCACCTGCAAGACCATCCTGAGTGAGCGGAAGCTTGCCTTCTCTCCGGATGATGACCTCCCCAAGCTATTCAAAATGGTGACTAAGCATCTCCCGTTTCTGCCGGAGTCATCTGCCAACGAAGCTGACGCAAGAAAAAGGCTATCTCAGACACTTGGCGGGCTCCATACGTCGCTGGTTGGTGTGTGCGAACTCAGAAACTCGTACGGATTTGCATCTCACGGAAGTGAATCTCAGCGACCAGTTATGGCTGGCGCACAGGCGATCCTAGCAGCTCAGGCGGCTGATACCATCATTGGTTTCTTGCATCGAGTTCATCGTCAGGACGCGGTTAGAGATACGTCCTCGAAGTTTACGTACGAAGACAATCAAGACTTCAACGACTACGTGGATTTCGCCAATGAGCCAGCTCAGATATTTCATCTGGAGTACAAGGCAAGCGAAGTGCTCTTTAACGTGGACCAGGAAGCCTATAAAGACTTGCTTGCCAACTACTCGGGTGATGATATCGATCAGGCCAATCAGTCAGCCGATAGTGGAGAAGCGGAGAGTCCTCGGTGAATAGTGCGGGTTTTGCAGAATCGGTGGTCGAGCAGGCAGCTCTTGCGTGGCTGGAGGCGCTGGGCTACACAGTGCTGCATGGCCCGGACATCGCCGCAGGCGAACCTAGCGCCGAGCGCAGCGATCCAAACTACCGTGACGCGATTCTGGAGAGGCGTCTGCGGGAGGCGCTTGTCCGGCTTAATCCAGACCTTCCACCAGAGGCCATCGAAGATGCTTTCCGGAAGCTCACACGGTTCGATTCGCCTTCATTAGTTGAACGGAACCGTATGGTCCATCGGATGCTTGTCGATGGAGTAACCGTTGAGTATCGCCGGAAAGACGGTTCAATTGCAGGTGCCCAAGCTCGTGTGCTGGATTATGGGACTCCGGACAAGAACGACTGGCTGGTGGTAAATCAGTTCACGGTTAGCGAAGGGCAGCATACTCGTCGGCCTGACGTGGTGCTGTTCGTCAATGGGTTGCCACTGGCGGTGATCGAACTCAAGAATCCTGTCGACGAGAACGCCACTGTTGAAGTGGCCATTCAGCAGCTGGATACCTATCAGGCACAAATCCCGGCGCTTTTTGCTACCAACGCAGCACTGGTGTCGTCTGACGGAAGATATGCGCGAATCGGTGTGCTCGGGGCTGGGAAAGAATGGTTTAAGCCCTGGCGAACGATTGCAGGGGTTCAGGATGCGTCTCCTACGATTTCCGAGCTGCAAGTTATCCTGGAAGGAGTCTTTGAAAAACGACGGTTCCTCGACCTGGTGCGGCATTTCTTTGTCTTCGAAGACGAGGGCCATGGAAAGCTTAGTAAGAAGATGGCGGGCTACCATCAATTCCATGCGGTGAATGTGGCGGTCGAGGAAACCTTGCGGGCTGCTCAGCGCGTGACAGAGCACCGGGCTGCCGATGCTCTGGGAACGTACAAGTCGGGGCACCAACCGGGCGGTGAACTTGGCGATCGTCGGGTGGGCGTGGTGTGGCATACACAGGGATCGGGGAAGAGCCTGACGATGGCCTTCTACGCGGGGCGAGTCATCCTGCATCCGACGATGGCCAACCCAACCATCGTCGTGCTTACCGATCGCAATGACCTCGACGATCAACTCTTCGGTACCTTCGCTCGGTGCCGTGACCTTCTCCGGCAGGACCCTGTTCAGGCGACCGACCGGGCTGACTTGCGTGCCAAGTTGAGCGTGGCTTCAGGCGGCGTGGTGTTCACCACCATTCAGAAGTTCTTCCCCGAAGAAAAGGGCGATCGGCATCCTGTGCTTTCGGAGCGCCGCAACATCGTCGTGATTGCGGACGAGGCCCATCGGAGCCAGTATGACTTTATCGACGGCTTTGCCCGCCACATGCGTGATGCGTTGCCCAATGCGTCGTTCATTGGATTCACCGGCACACCCATCGAAAAGACCGATGCCAATACACGGGCGGTCTTTGGCGATTACATCAGCATCTACGACATCCAGCGGGCAGTCATTGATAAAGCCACGGTTCCCATCTACTACGAGAGTCGGCTGGCAAAGCTGGAACTGAAAGCATCCGAGCGGCCCAAGATCGATCCCAAGTTTGAAGAGGCCACAGAAGGCGAAGAGGTCGAGCGCAAGGAGAAGCTCAAGACCAAGTGGGCGCAGCTGGAAGCCGTGGTGGGGTCGGAGAATCGGATTAAGTTGATCGCGCAAGACCTCGTTGATCACTTCGAAGATCGTCTTGCTGCCATGGATGGGAAGGCCATGGTGGTCTGTATGAGCCGGAGGATCTGTGTGGAACTGTACCGTGAGATCACCGCCCTGCGCCCACAATGGCATGCCGATGCGGATGACCAAGGGTCGATGAAGGTGATTATGACCGGCTCGCCGTCCGACCCGATCGAGTGGCAGGGCCATATCCGGAATAAGAAACGCCGGGAGGACATGGCGCTTCGGTTCCGTGCTCCCAAAGATCCCTTTCGGCTCGTCATTGTTCGTGACATGTGGCTGACTGGGTTTGATGCGCCGAGTCTCCATACGATGTATCTCGATAAGCCGATGCGCGGGCATGGGCTCATGCAGACCATTGCCCGGGTGAACCGTGTGTTCAAAGATAAGCCTGGCGGACTAGTTGTCGATTACCTTGGTCTCGCCGACGAACTTAAGCAGGCGCTTGCGACCTATACAGAAAGCGGTGGGACCGGAAAGACCGCGATCGACCAGGCCGAAGCCGTCGCGGTGATGTTGGAAAAGTATGAAATCTGCCAAGGTCTTTTTCATAGTTTTGACTGGTCGCCCTGGATGACCGGCAAGCCGCAAGAGCGACTCTCGGTCTTACCTGCTGCACAAGAGCATATCTTGAGGCAACAGGATGGCAAAGCACGTCTTCTTCGTGCTGTGAACGATCTCTCGCAAGCCTTTGCGTTGGCTGTGCCGCATGAGGAGACCTTTCGGATTCGGGACGACGTCGGATTCTTCCAGGCGGTGCGTGCGGTGTTGGCGAAGAGTACGCCGGGCGACCAGAAGACTGACGAAGAGCTCGACCATGCCATTCGCCAGATCATTTCAAAGGCGGTGGTGTCCGACGAGATTATGGACATCTTTGCGGCTGCAGGGCTCAAGAAGCCAGATCTCTCGATCCTCTCCGATGAGTTTCTCGCCGAAGTGCGCGAAATGCCGCAGAAGAACTTGGCTGTCGAACTGTTGCGGAAGTTGCTGAGTGGAGAGATTAAGGTGCGGTTGCGCAGGAATGTGGTGCAGGCCAAGTCCTTTGCGGAGATGTTGGAACAAGCGGTGCGGAAGTACCAGAACCGGGCGATTGAGGCCGCGCAGGTGATCGAGGAAATGATCGGCTTGGCCAAGGACATGCGCCGAGCCCATGAGCGGGGAGAACGTCTTGGGCTGACCGAGGAAGAGATGGCCTTCTATGATGCGCTCGAAACCAACGACAGCGCGGTGAAGGTCCTGGGGGATGAGACGTTGCGGACTATTGCGCGAGAAGTGGCGGAGGCCGTTCGCAAGAATGTCACGATCGACTGGACGGTTCGAGAAAACGTTCGGGCCCAGCTCCGCGTGATTGTGAAGCGGATTCTCAGAAAGTACGGCTATCCGCCTGACAAGCAAGAAAAAGCGACTCAAACTGTGTTGGAACAGGCCGAAGTGCTGTGTGCTGAAGTTTATTGAAGATCAGAAATGGATGAGGGGCAGATCTTGAATCGTGCATGTTCTTTCTAACGTAGTCCACAGTCAAGCCAACCAGGGAGCATGAGGGGATGCCATGGGTGCTGCACGCGTGGGTGAGGAACGAGAGGACTCTCTCATGGAGTGTTGCGTTGGCTTGTGTGGGGTTATCTTAGGAAGAATGTTGCGCCTGATGAGGCGACGGGACGAGCAAGCTTGGTATTAAAGCGGAAGAAACACCCAAGGGGTTTCTCCGTCGACCGTGATTACGATAAAGCAAAAATGAGTTGGCGGGTCACACGAAGTGCGGTTTGGTGGCGGTGGGCCGGATTGAACGGCCGACCCGCGGCTTATGAGTCCGCTGCTCTGCCAACTGAGCTACACCGCCACGTTGAAGAATGCAGATGATAGCCGAAGACGACGGTCACTGTCCACCGACTGGACAGGGCATAGCCGAGCCATGTCTGGCTGAAGTTGTTCAAAACCTGCTATGGTTTTGAGGGACCGTTTGAGAGGATGAAGATGTCGATCGGAGACAATCGTGCGGTGGTCATCACGGGGGCTTCCACTGGAATTGGAGCGGCCTGCGCGCTTCACCTGGACCAGTTAGGGTTCGCGGTATTTGCAGGAGTACGAAAATCTGAAGACGGCGTAGCCCTTCAAAAAACAAGTTCCGATCGGCTGGTCCCGGTGGAGCTCGATGTGACAGATCTGGTAACCATTCAGAAGTCCTACACAGTGGTTTTGGAAGCGACGAGAGATCGTGGACTCTTTGGACTGATTAACAATGCCGGGATTGCAGTCGTGGCGCCACTTGAAGCCGTACCGATCTCCGACCTCCGCCAGCAGCTTGAAGTGAATGTCATCGGGCAGGTGGCCGTCACCCAAACGTTTCTTCCCTTAGTCCGACAGGCACGGGGACGCATCATCAACATGGGCTCGATTGCAGGACTCTCAACGATGCCGCTGATGGGCCCCTATTCGGCTTCGAAGTTCGCGCTGGAAGCCATTACAGACGCCTTGCGCCTCGAAGTCCAGCAATGGGGGATCCATGTTTCGATTATCGAGCCGGGTGCGATCACGACACCTATTTGGAACAAGTCGGCGATCGAGGCAGCTGAGCGAGAGGCTGCCATCGAGACGGAACTTCGAACCCTCTATAAGCCTGTTGTGGCTGCAGTGAGGAAGGTCGTGGGAGAAGCTTCAAAGCGAGCGATCGCGCCTGATGCGGTCGCAAGAGTGGTTGAAGAAGCCCTAACCGCTCCGACTCCGAAAACGCGGTATCTCGTTGGGACTGATGCCAAGCTCCGCGCGCTGATGGTGAGACTGCTTCCTGATCGGATCTCCGATCGAATGCTTACCTGGATCTTGAAGCTTCCCCACTGAGCGCACACCGCAATCTCCGCACCGATTTCTTATTCAGATGGGTCATGGATCCCAAGCGGATCGTTGAGCTGGTTATGGCATGCCGACAGTTCGTGACTGAAGGATGATGCGCCTCGTACTGGGGTGTTAAATGTTTGTTACGGTTGGAAACCCGATCGAATTTAGATTGAGGTTTGAGACAATCTTATGTAATCAGAGAATTAAGCAGGTGTCTATGCGTGCATTCCTGCCAATAGTCAGTGAGAGGATCGGCTGTGTATATATGTGTGCGCTTGGTTCAGCGTCTCGGAGCGATGGCGCTCATCGTTGCTACGGTATCGCTCAACTGGACTTCGGAAGCTTTTGCCGTGCGTCCCTTCGTGACCGACGACGCGCGGATTATCTATAGAGGGCAGGTGGTCACTGAATCATACGGCGGGATCACGCTGGCACAAGGAGAGAAACCGGCCATAGAGGCGCGTTCACTGCAAGGCATCGGTATCACCGACCGCCTTGAGCTTACTGCCGGTGGATTCGGTTTTACCTATCATGACAATCAAGCCCGGCCGCTCGACATACTGATTCAGCCGAAGTATGTCCTCCATAGTTCTCTGGGTGTGATTCCTTCCCTCTCGGTTGCCGCTGCCGCGTTGTTTCCTCTCAACGGCAATCGGCAGCACTGGGACGGATATGCCATGGCTCACCTCAGTTGGTTTCTCTTCACACCCGATCCCGACACCGATCCCTATGACAACAATCTGTCCATTCATTTTAATCTCGGGGCAAAGTCTCGCTATGATGCTGGCCCAGCCACGTTCCAGAGTAAGCTGTACTGGGCCGCAGGTTTTGAGGTTATTACGCCGATGACACGCGAGCTTCGCTTTTTAGGAGAAGTGTTCAACGGCGACCCGTTCGGGTTCGAGGAGAAATTTCCAGCCTATCAAACGGGATTCCGGTGGTATAGAGCGCCGAACATGCAGCTGGACCTGGTGTTCCGAGGTGTTCGGAATACCACGGAAGACGTTCGTTTTGTCGCGGGGGGCGGCGGGTTGCCGGAAGAATGGAACTACACCATCCAAATAGGAATCCGATATCTTATCGATGTCTTCCGCTAGCCGACGGAAGTATGGAAATGGATCGTACAGGTAATGATGCGATGGATGCCTGCTCTGTCGATTCTGATGCAGGAGTTCAGCCGACAAAATCCGGGTTGAGACGGGTCAGGGGTTTGACAGATAGGGCTTTGATCTCATTGTAAACGATCGTGCGGCCAACCTGCCTGAGGCGACTGAAGACACCCTCGACAATCACTTGATCACCTTCGTGGACTTCCAGCTGCCCAAGGCTTACCACCTTCAATGTGCCAGCCTGGTCTTGCAGCAGGAATCCATAGGCCGGCTGCCCTTGACGATTGGTGGCCAACTGCACGTTCATGACCTTTCCAGTGACCATGATGTCTTGATGATCGTACTGCTCCGGATGGGCTAGGAGCTCCGAGATCTCAATCAGGCCAGCAGCTGCTGGGGTCGCCGTGCCCAGTCCTCCTGGCAGGCAAGGGCAGATGAAGAGGAGCAGGAGAAAGACAGCCACTGGCGTGACAAATAGTGAGGGAGTAGAGGATCGTGTTGTCATTGTTGAATGTAATTATACCGAACTGCTGGTGATTGGCAACTATGAAAGTTTACCATTTGTCAGAGGCTCGACCGCTGACATCCTCTCCGATGAAATTGTGGAGAATGTGGTGTTGTAGCTCCGTGAGTTCCGCAGGACTGGCCTCGTTCTGCGGTGCGAGCAACTCCGGCTCTTTCGATCTCGGGGCCGTACGTGTAAGGAGCTCTTCATCCAGCGCCTCGTCGCTGGCGTCTACGTCCTTCTGTATGGCGACCAGCCGTTGGAGTCCGAACAAGGTGCGGGTTGATTCACTGTGCATGGCGTTGGAACTGGCTCCATACACCAGCGAATTCCAAAATTTCGTTTCAGTGGCTTCCGGTATTCGAATCACGGCATAGGCAGCCAGTTTCTCAAGTAACGCTGACTCAGTCTGCTCGAGCCCATCGTAGGTCGCGATCGATCGTTCGATGGGGGTGTGAGAAAGCACCTGTACGGTGTCCTTCCAGAGCTCCAGGGAAGGGGTGCTTCCTGGTATCGGACGGGTCCCTGAGCCTTTGGCCTGCAGTGCGGTGAGATACTGAGACAGGAACTTGACCTTGCGTGCGGCCAACGTACTGGCTGGGATTCCCCAGATATGGCCGATTTCATGATCAAGCAAGATCGTCTGATCCGATGTCCGCTGCTCACGCTCGGCCAGGTCGAGACGTTTCTTGAACCGTTCAGCAAACCGGAGCAGTGTTTGCATTTCAATGGCCAGCCGTTGCCGTTGATATTCCTCCGCTGTCACCTCGTTGTGTTCCCAATGCTCCTCCAGCAGCCGGAGTGTCGCCGTGGGGACGGCGGACCGAGCCTGGGATTTGAGCGTGCCGATCATTTCGGCAGATACACCACGGTCAGCGAGCAGGAGGGCGGCTCGAGAGACAAAGGCCTCCGCCATGTGGGCCTGATGTTTCAGGACTATGCACTGAAGCCAGGTTCGTTCTCGTCGAAGCCGAGCCCGTCTGCGGTATTCGTTCCGGCGATCGATCATTGCGGTGATCGATTCCTGGGTCATCGTGGTGACGGGCTTCTTGCCGGAGACACATCGAGGATCCGGTCGATCCGCCACCATAAACAAGATTTCCTCGTGGGTGACGTCGAGATACTGGATCAGCAACAGTCTGAGAATGATGCGACCTTGGATCGGTAAGCCGGCGACGACGTCTTCAATCATCTCGGCGGTCAGCGGCGATGCCATGACTGTTTGCGTCATTATGTTCTTTCAGGCGGTGAAGGCCATGGTTCTAGGGTGTACGCAGGGGTGAGACGATACGACTCACATCTGATGGCTGACTACGCTGTGCCAGTCCGTTGCTCACGTTGTTCGAGTTGGAGGGCGACATATTCACGGATGTCTTGTATGCTGCCGCTCAGGAACATTTCTCGTGGGATTTCTACCCGCACAAGCTGGGAGGGGTCGATCCCTCGGTCTTGGGCATAGAGTTCATCGATATACAGGCTCACCGAGCCATCAGGAAAACGCAAGGCATAGAGAGCGGTGGTATCAGCCATGAGATCCCAGCGAGTGACAGTGTAGAGGTAACACAGGCCTCGTCGGACTGTCAAAGCCGCAGAAACGTGTGTGAGTGGTAAACCGTCATCGGTAGTCACTCTTCATTTTCATGGACCTAATCGCAGTATCCGGCTTCGTGTGAGAACGGAGCTTGTGGAGAAGATCATGACAACCCTCGCAGGGAGTTTCTGATGCGGGAAGGCTTGAGCCATATGTCCTTGTGAGAGCTGGCTGAGTCCTGGAAGGACTATCGAATACTGTAGGGACCAGGTTGACTACTTTCCCAAGCCAAAAAAAGGGCCTTCGATCGTTATGATCGAAGGCCCTAGGACTCACTCTGATCCAGATATCTAGCCGCCGAGGGTGTCGAGGGTTTCCTTGAGGCTCTTGCGAATGCACGTGAAGATCGGGGTATCCCGCAGCGTATAGCGTGAGCCCTCTGTCTCCCGTAGCGCCATCACTAAGTCCAGAAAATCCTCCGGCTTGTCGCTTTCAAACGCTACGACCCATTCCTGATCGTCCAACCCAAACGAATACGTCGTGTTCAGCTTCACGGAGGGGAATCGATGTCCCACTTCGATGTGCTCGTCCATCATGCCTTGCCGTGCCGCCTTCGTCAGCAAAAACCATTCCCTGGTCTTCAAAAACGGATAGACGAAGATGTACTTGCTTTTCCCTGGGACCACGGTCAACCGTTTGCCTTCCTGGCCTGCATGCGAGTGATGATCGACGTACACGGATCGTTTGGTGATCGCCAGATAGGAGTAGGGGGTCGTGAGGTACTGCCCTAAGCCGGAGGCCAGCATTTTGGTCGTCATGTCTTGGAACAGGTCGAGATCATAGCTGATACGCCAGAGCATGAAGTCGCAGTCGCCGCGAATACCAATGGTCGAATAGGGGACCAGGAGGACTTGTCCGTTATACTCCTCCACCGCGCGGAGGAATTCCTGCTTGCCCTGCGTCCGCACATCTTCTGGCAATCGCCGCCAAGCGGGATCGACTTTATAGAATGCAAAGTTGACATACTGACGTCGAGGGGCCGCTGGGGTAGAGGGTGTTTCAGGGGTCGACATTACCAAACTCCTTTAGTATCAAGTAGCATCAATAGAGGAGCACCTCTCCTCAAGTCTTCTTCGTTTAGCACTTCCCCTTCTGTCTTGTCAACGGGAGGCCAGACCCGAACTGTTCGTTGACAGGATGCCGAGCTTCTGGTACTGGCAACCGCATGCAATCAGTGGAGCGGTTCGCGTTGTGATCAACCCGGCTCAGATGGAATAAACTGCGTATCGCGTATGGCAACAGCGTCGCCGCATAGGTATCTCGCAGAAACAATCGCCATTGGGTCAGAACTGCTGGTGGGTGGACGGACCGACAGCAATTCTCTGCTCATTGCAGACGCACTGGCCACGATCGGTGTTGAAGTCAGGTTCAAAACCATCGTCGGAGATGATCAGTCGGACATTGCCGGGGTCCTGACGACAGCTTGTCGTCGGGCAGGAATTGTAATTATGACGGGGGGCTTGGGACCGACGGTCGATGATTGCACCAGGGAGGCCGTCGCGTTGGTCACGGGCTTTCGATTGGCTCGCCGCAAGGAAGCCTTCGAGAACATGAGGGTCAGGTTGGCTCAATGGGGGCGAACACCAAATAAGGGGCAATTACGACAAGCGTTGATTCCCTCCAAGGCGACCGTGTTGCCGAATCCAGTTGGGTCGGCCCCGGGGTTTGCGATCACCTGGCGGGGGACTCACATGATCGCATTGCCTGGTGTTCCCAGCGAAATGAAGGCTATGACGGAGCAATCGGTTGTTCCCCTTTTGGTCGCTCAATTTGACCGATCGGCGCAAGCGCGTCCCTCTCCCATCACACGATTGATCTTTCATACCTGGGGATTACCGGAGTCTGATGTGGACGCCAAGTTGAAGGGATTGATCCCAAAACGGACGCCGATTGCCCTGGGGCTGCTGGCCTCGCCGACAGGCGTACTGGTGTCGCTGACGACCAAGGCTCATCGATCGATCAAGGAAGCCGTGCTTCAGTCATTGGCGGAAGGGGTTCGTACGAGATTGCGTGAGTGGATCTATGCCGAAGGACAGGAGACGTTGGAGGAAGTCGTCGGTCGTATGCTCAGACAACAGAAACTCACCGTTGCAGTAGCTGAATCGTGCACGGGAGGATTGATCGGACATCGACTGACACAGGTGCCGGGATCATCCGCCTATGTCGACCGTGGGGCGCTCTGCTATAGTAATCGATCCAAAACCGAGATGCTCGGAGTGTCAGCGGGTCTTTTTGCGCAGCATGGGGCAGTCAGTCGGGAAGTCGCGGCGGCGATGGCGCGAGGGATGAGGGAACGGGCAGGGGTGTCCGTGGCCGTGAGTGTCACGGGTATCGCGGGACCTGGCGGTGGGACTGACACAAAACCAGTCGGACTGGTCTATATTGGACTCGACGGAGGCAAGGGCGATACCGTGATAAAGGAGTGTCGGTTCCACGGAGACCGGTTTGTGATCAAACAGCGGGCTGCACAGGCAGCGCTCGATCTACTTCGTCGTTGGCTAATCGGAAGGGGAAATGCATGATCCGGACCTTTTTAGCCGTCGAGGCCAGTGACGAGGTCCGCACCGCGATCTCCCAGGCACAGCAGGATCTCAAGGAACGGCTCGGCGCCGATTCTTCCAAGGAGATCCGCATCACCTGGGGACAAGCGAATTCGTTTCATCTCACACTGAGGTTTCTCGGAGAGACGGAGAAGCACCTCATCGACCAACTCCGTGAAGCGATGGCGCGTGTCAGGCGGTCTCATCCGACCATTCAGATCCCGATCGATCGGCTCCAGGCCTTCCCAAGTTTCGAGAAACCGCGGGTACTGTGGGTCGGTCCATCTGAAGCGTGGCTTAAAAGTGAACCAGCCAAGCGGTTGGCGGCGTTGCATCGAGAGATAGAATCCTGCTGCCACTCGTTCGGTGTTCCACCAGATGAGAAACCCTTCAACCCACATCTGACACTGGCGAGGATCAAACTAGGTGAACGACAGGTCGGGGAGCTGCTCGCCAAAAGTGGCGTCTGTGAGCAGGCACTGCCGTTAGGGTCGATGACAGTTGGGCCGATCGTGCTGATGAAAAGCCATTTGCGTCCAACTGGCCCCGTCTATACGAAGTTGTGGGAAGTGGGGTGAGGGGGTAGGCTATGTTGTTTGGAGGATCGAAAACAGCCAGATGAACGTCATGGTTCGAGGAGCGGGATCAGTGCCGTGTGGCCTTGCGTCTGGGCCAAATCTACCGGACGCTCTCCGGATGTCATTCTGGCATGCGTATTCGCTCCATGTTGCAGCAGGAGGGTGATGAGCTCCTGATCGCCTCGATAGGCCGCCACATGCAAGAGTGTGACTTCCCCGATTCCTGCCCTGGTGTTCACATCCATTCCGTTCTTCAATAAGAGAGCCACCACCTCCCGCTGTCCTTCTTGTGCCGCGATGAAGATCGGGGTGACACCATCCTGCCTCATGGGATTCATGGCTGCTCCTCGTTCTAGTAGGAGCGTCACTATGTCCGGATGTCCATTCTTTGCTGCCTCAAAGAGCGGGGTTACGCCCCGCCCATCGGCTGCCTGAGCGCTAATACCTTGTCCAAGGAAAGTCTGTACTCGCAGCAGATTGCCCTCCGCAGCGGCCAGTCGTAGCTTCTCCTCCGGCGCTGTCATGCAACTGCTTAAGAGCACCAGTGGATAGAGGCCGAGTGCCCAGTGCGAGGCAACCGGCTTCATCCTACCGTCTCCTTTTTCTGTTGCCACAATTGACGAGTGTTGTGCCGAAGGCTGTTCGTGGTTGTCATGGCGTGTTCCGTTACACTGCCGAATCTTCACAGATTAACAGTGAGGTGAACTCTCGTTCTTTGGTAGACAATGGCTCTTCAATTTGGCTGATCTGGTTGGGATCCTTTGTCGTAGGTTCGAGAGGAAGGACATCGACGCAGCTCCTACGGTTTCAGGAGAGGAAAGAGTACGCGGTGGCTTTGTTCGCGAGCGATGTCAATCGGACGTTCACCAGATAATGTTTTTGCCCGTTTCTTCCCTCCCCGCTTGAGCAAAAGCTTCACGACTTCCAGATTGCCCTGATAGGCTCCCACGTGCAACGGGGTTTTGCCGTCTGCCGTCTGTGCGTTCACGTCTGCTCCTTTTTTCAGGAGGAGTGCCACCATGTCTCGATGGCCTGCCGCCACCGCAATATGGAGCGGTGTGGCACCATCAGGTGCTGATTGGTTGACGAGTGCACCCTGAGTGAGTAACAGATCGACCACGTCCCGATGGTCATTTTGTGTGGCGAGCAAGAGCGGTGTGGCATGGTTCCGTGCTTTTTGGTTGATCGCCGCGCCTTGCTTCAGAAGGAGCGCGACGACTTCTCGATGACCATTTTGTGCAGCGACATGGAGCGGGGTCACACCATTGTGGACGGCTTGGGTCACGAGGGCGCCCTTTTCGAGTAACAGCCTCGCAACGTCGAGATGACCGTTCTGTGCGGCGACAAGCAGTGGTGTTGCCCCATCGGTCATGGTCTGTCTCACGACTGCGCCTGCATCCACGAGGAGCGACACGGTTGCAACATGACCATGCTGGGCTGCGACGAAGAGTGGCGTCGAGCCATCAGGCAAGGTCAGATTCACGGCGGCTCCCTGTTGAAGAAGCAACCCGATCACGCCGTGATGGCCTTTCTGCGCGGCGATGAACAGTGGTGTGACACCGTCTTCCGCAACGTGATTCGCGTCGGCTTTGTGTTGGAGTAAAAGCGCCGCGATCTCTCGATGGCCGTTCTGTGCGGCGATGAACAGTGGCGTCACACCGATGTTGGTGGCCTGATTCACCGCTGCTCCGTTATTCAGCAAGAGCGCGGCCACTGCCGAATGACCATTCTGTGCCGCAATGTAGAGCGGGGTGGCTCCGTCGCTGGTGGCGTGATTGACCGGAGCGGCTTTACGCAGCAAGAGCGTGACCACGTCGCGATGCCCATTCCAGGCAGCGGCATGGAGTGCGGTCGTTCCCTGCTCATTAGCAGCTTGGACGTTCGCTCCTTCGTCAAACAGGGTCTTGATCTGGGTGAGATTGCCATCTCTTGCGGCGATCAGAAGTTTCTCATCTACGGGGCGCATGGCCAGGAGCAGCGGCAGCAGGGCACAGAGGACGCAGAGTCTTATCCATCGCGAGATCATGTCAGTCTCCAATTTGGTGCGAGTAGGTGCCGGGGATTATGAACCGATCCAATGGCGTCCTTCCAGTCTTTCATGCCATTGCGGAGAGCCTGGCACGCCGATACACAAACTAGGTTCCATGGAAGTGATTGAGTGTCATCTGGCCAATGCCGGGTAGTCGCTGTAACCGTCTGAGCCACCTCCGTAGAGGCGATCGTAGTTGACGTCGTTGAGTGGAGCCTGTTTGGCAAAGCGTTCGACCAGATCCGGATTCGCGATGTGCGGCCGTCCGTAGACAATCGCATCAGCTGCTCCACTTGCAATCGTCGATTCGCCGGTCTCACGGGTATAGCTTCCGTTGGTCATCAATGCCCCCTGGAAATGTTTGCGGGCGATTGCCAAGATGGCTAGCTCTTCAGGCAATGCGTGGTTTTCGTGCCGAATTTCCAGAAACGCGATCGCACGCCGATTTAATTCCTGTGCGACATAGGTCACCAGAGCTTCAGGCTGACTCTCCACCATGTCATTGAAGGGGACTAGCGGTGAGATACGCACGGCGACACGCCTGGCGCCCCAAACGCCGATGGCGGCATCAGTTACTTCCAGTAGGAATCGAGCACGGTCGGGAACAGAGCCTCCGTAGGTATCCGTGCGCGCATTCACGCCGTCGCGCAGAAAGTTATCGATTAGATAGCCGTGCGCACCATGGATTTGCACTCCATCAAATCCGGCTAGCCGTGCGTTCTGCGCAGCAGATTTGAACATCTCCACATAGCGTGGGATTTCGTCAGTGCGGAGCGCCCGAGGGATTTCATAGGGCTTGGCACCCTGTGGGGTATTGGTCATCTCATGGCGGATTGCCTTGGCGCTGCTAGAGACCGGCTGCTCGCCATCGTTCAATAACGAATGTGCGGCTCGACCAGGATGCCAGATCTGCATGATGATATGGCCACCCTTCGCATGGACCGCATCCGTCACGCGTTTCCAACCGGCCACGTGTGCGGGACTATAGATGCCGCCTTCCCCCATGAAGGCGCAGGCGTGGGCATCGACCATCGTGCACTCCGTCATGATGAGGCCACTCGATGCACGTTGCGAGTAGTAGTCCACCATCATGTCGTTGGGGATGTGGGTGGACCCGGCTCGCACACGAGTGAGGGGAGCCATGACGATACGGTTGGGCAAGAGGAGCTCTCCAACTTGAAGCGGCGTCAACAATGTCGGCATGGGTGTTCCTTCGCGGAATGAGTGAATCGTGAGTGGGAGAATTTATAAGTGAGATGGGGAGAGAGTCAACTGATGGCTGGTGACTCTTCAGGTCTTTCGGCGAAGCCGCTCGGTCAGCTCCTCATACACAGATTGGCGGTGTCCCACGGCCATGAGGCGGATGACTCGTCTCTTGTGATCGACTGCGTAGACGATGCAAAAACGGCGAACGCGATACTTTCGTAACCCGTCGAGTTCCCGTTTGAGTGGTTCTCCACATTCGGGATTCGCGGCAATGGCGCGAATGGCTGATTTGATCAGTCGCTTGAGATCGGGATGGAGTGATCGGATCACATCTGCCACATGCGGAGGGATGTCTGGTCGGAAGGGGATCACGCTGTGCGGCGCTTCTTGATGGGCACGAGAGGCTCGCCGAACACGTCTTCAAACGAGAGCCCGTTGCGTTTCGTTTTGTAAAAGGCCCGGCTCTCGGCAATCTGGCTCATGAGTCCCGGATCGCTCAGGACATCCAAGGTCTCTTTGAGACGGGTATATTCATCGATATTGATCAAAATCGCCGCCGGCCGGCCATTTTTTGTGACGATGACTTCCTCTTCACGCTCCTGGACTCCCGCCACGAGTTCAGGGAGGCGGGTTTTCACTTCGGATAACGACAAGGTTTTTGCCATAGGAGACCTCATGTGTGAAAGACCAGAATTCTGGTCTTTAGAATACAGTGATAGGTGGGGTGCCGTCAAATAGACTGGCTCGTGGTTAGGTGACGTGTGTGCTAGGAGCGGAGTAATTAGAAAAGATTCCCGATTTCCCTGTCACTTCTACGGAACGTAACGTTGGAGGACTCGACTAAGTCTATTGATGGGAAACGTCTTCTGTATTGCCTCACCTTCGGAACCTTCTTGAACTTCCCATCAACCCTGGTAACAGGAGCGGCGATGCTCTTGCCGGTCAGTACTCTCCTTAATTGGACGTTCTCAGCTTCGTAATCAATCGTCGAATTAACATATCGAACTCCAGGGCATGCGTTGGCGTGATGGCTCCTGATCGAGTATGCACTACCTTGTTCCGTAGGTTTCGTAGTTCTGAGAAGATGCGGAAGGTAGCGTCATCCCATAGCTCTAGCTTGCGTAGCTCTTGAGCAATCCGACTCGTAGGTAGCTTCTCGCTGTCCGAAATCCCGTGTTTAGTGGCCGCGGTTCGCAGCTCCGTCTCAAGATCAAGCCAGGAGTCGAGCATAGCCGCAGCCGGATGCAGTTCTGCCAATTTGAGAAACCTCTCCTGTGACGCTTGGATCATCTTTTCTTTATGGAGAATAGGTGTGATTGGCATGACAATGTCGGTTTCTTCTGCTGTTCCGACCCGAGCAGTATCGCTGACTCGTATTTCCAACGTAGCAGGTTTTTCGGGCAAGGCTTGTTCAGCGTTCTGGGCCACTTCCTCAATGCGTTCACCAAAGTCGATTTCCCATTCTTTCCCTTTTCCTTTCGCCTTTGTGATTCTGCTGAGTAGTTCTGATACGTTGTTCTTGAACTTCCACAGCGCAATGAGGAATGCGACCGGCCACGCGAGACTGTCTATCACTTGTGAAATAAACGTCAGACTATCCATGTAGCCCGACCTTTTGAAACAGCAGAAGTAGACAGGAAGGATGACTTAGGATTGGTATTGTAGATGGACAAGAACTAAGGCGCAAGGCTAGTTAGACTGTTGTGTAGCGAGCACATCATCTGGCTCTTGACGGTGATGCATGCTGGGCTGGATCGCGCGGAAGAAGTTGGCGGCTTTCAGGAATGTGTGCATGGAGGCAGGGAGCTGAGATGTCGTGGCCAGCAAAATGATAGGGGGCAGAGCGCGATTTCGAGGATGATTGAAGGGGGCGGATCCGGTGTTCGTCCCAGACACTTAGGTGGATCGATTTGGGAAAGCCGGTTTACGGGTGGCACTGGAACCAGTGAGACATGGTCTCGTCGTTGCGATTAGTTACTGCACTCTGAACTTCTCGACCAGCTGGCGCAATCGCTTCCGCTGGACTGGCCGCAGATTCAGGAACTCCACTCCGAACACCTGTCCTCGGACCCACCGGACGACAGCATGGTTAATGTGCATGCGCCATTTATAGTTTGGGGAAAAGATCCACAGGTCGAGGTTCATGTCGGTTCGGACGGTGGTCTCGGACTCAGCTGCACAGCCAGTGCTAGACAGATCGAGGAGTGTCGCATCAGCCTCTACCAGTTCAGTGCTTGAAAAGAACAGGCGGCAGTCCAATGGAATACGAGGAGAGGTTCGTAATTCTTTTTTGTCGGTGTGATCATCGCCGCGCATGAGGCGTCCCCGCAAGATTTCGACTTCCCATAAATGAATCACCTCAGGCAGTTTCCCGCTATTGATTTCGCCTTTATTGCGTATCGGGTTGGCCTGCTTCGCACAGTGTGTCTCACTTCTCTTTGATGAGATGAGGCTAGGTTTTGCCACGTAGCTTGGGTATAATCGACCGGATTCTTTCCTCTCATCTTGTAGGAGATTCGCATGTCTGAAAAAGACGACAAGAAGCGCGCGCTCGACTTAGCTCTGTCCCAGATTGAGAAGCAGTATGGGAAGGGCGCCATCATGAAGCTGGGGGCCGAGGAGAAAGTCGACGTGCCAGCGATTTCCACAGGCTCGCTCGGACTCGACATCGCTCTCGGGGTCGGTGGGCTTCCACGAGGACGGGTGATTGAGATCTTTGGTCCAGAGGCATCCGGAAAGACGACGTTGACGCTGCACTGTATCGCCGAGGTGCAGAAAACAGGAGGGGTTGCCGCGTTTATCGATGCCGAACATGCATTGGATGTGACCTATGCCAAGAAGCTGGGCGTGCAGGCTGATGATCTGCTGGTGTCGCAACCGGACACGGGTGAGCAGGCCTTGGAGATCGCCGAAACCTTAGTGCGAAGCGGTGCGATTGATTTGATCGTGGTTGATTCGGTCGCAGCGTTGACGCCTCGTGCGGAAATCGAGGGCGAAATGGGTGATGCCCACATGGGGCTTCAGGCCAGGCTTATGTCACAGGCCTTACGAAAGCTCACCGCGGCGATTGCGAAGTCGCTGACGACGGTGATCTTCATCAATCAAATTCGTATGAAGCTCGGCGTGATGTTCGGGAATCCGGAAACGACCACCGGCGGCAACGCGCTCAAGTTCTATTCGTCCGTTCGCTTGGATATCCGCCGAATCGAATCGATCAAAGAAGGCCAGGATGTGATGGGCAGCCGCGTTCGTGTGAAGGTGGTGAAAAACAAGATGGCGCCACCGTTTCGCCAGGCCGAGTTTGACATCATGTTCGCCGAGGGTATTTCCAAGGTCGGCGAATTGGTAGATATGGGTGTCGACAAGAAGATCATCGAGAAATCTGGTGCCTGGTATTCCTACAAGGGAGAGCGAGTCGGCCAGGGGCGTGATGCCGCCCGAGATTTTCTCAAGGCCAATGTTGCAGCGGCACATGAGGTCGAAATGAAACTCCGAGAAGTGGCTGGCGTCCCGGCTCGGGGCGAGAAAAAAGCTGAGACTAAAGCTGAGGCCAAAGAAGAGAAGCCTGCGGCCCGCAGCGAGGACAAACGGGCCCATCGGTAGCGGTACGCGAGTGGCCAGGCTTGATCAGACTGGGCAATCCTCGGCAGATGGATGGATGCCACTCGCGATTCGATTTCTCGCCCGTTGCGATCGTACCGTGGCGCAGGTCGAACAATTTCTCCGATCCAAAGGAGCCCTGCCCGGTCAGATTCGGCACACGATTCGTCGATTGTCCGCGCTCCACTATCTCAATGATTCTGCCTATGCCCAGCGATGGGTGGAACGGAGGCTGGTCTCTCGGCCGATGGGACTAGCGCGGATCAAGGCGGAGTTGCAGGCCAAGGGAATCGACGAGACGGTGGCGGATCGGGTGACCGCCGACGTGTTTCGCGAGGTGGGGGAAGAACAAATGGCTCGTCGAGCGCTGAACGCCAGGCAGCGCCATGGTAGCCGGTTGACACCGGCGCAATCGGTGCGTCTCCTACGTCAGCGGGGTTTCGACGAAGAGACGATTGATCGTATTGTGATGGTCGCTTGCAGTAGCGATGAAGGATGAGACTCATGACGCAGAGTGCGCAGGAACTTAGGCAATCGTTTATCCGGTATTTTGAACAGCATGGCCATCAGGCGGTGCCCAGCTCAGCCTTGATTCCCCAGGCGGACCCGACGCTGCTCTTTACCAACGCCGGGATGAATCAATTCAAACGGGTCTTCCTCGGAGAAGAACCCCGTCCCTATACACGAGCTGTGACAGTGCAAAAGTGCCTTCGCGCCGGCGGCAAACACAACGATCTTGAAAACGTGGGGTATACCAGGCGGCACCACACGTTCTTCGAGATGCTCGGCAACTTTTCGTTTGGCGATTACTTCAAAGATGATGCCATCCGATTCGGATGGGAGTTTCTGACGCAGACGGTCGGGCTGCAGAAAGATCGGATGTGGGTGACGATCTTTCGTGAGGACGACGATGCGGAGAAGCTCTGGAAGAAGATCGGCGTCTCGCCGTCGCGCATCGTTCGGTGTGGCGAAAAAGACAACTTCTGGCAAATGGCAGACACCGGTCCCTGCGGCCCCTGCTCGGAAATTCACTTCGACCAGGGCCCATCCGTACCAGGCGAAGACCGTCCGAACAGCGAGGGCGACCGGGTGATCGAGATCTGGAATCTCGTCTTCATGCAGTACAACCGTGATGCCTCTGGAACGCTCCACCCATTGCCGAAACCAAGTATCGACACGGGGATGGGGCTCGAGCGGTTAGTCGCCGTGGCCCAGGGTGTCTCGAGCAATTACGACAGCGATCTCTTTGCGCCGCTGCTTGCGACGATCGCCAGACGGGCCGGTACCGAGTACGGCAAGCAGGATTCCTCGGACCGGTCGATGCGCGTGATCGCGGACCATTTGCGCGCCATTACGTTTTTGATGACGGATGGCATCCTGCCGTCGAACGAAGGGCGCGGGTATGTGTTGCGTCGGATCCTGCGCCGCGCGGCCCGTCATGGCCGACTGCTCGGCATTGTCGAGCCCTTTCTGCACGAACTCAGTGCGACTGTCGTGGACCAGATGGCCGCCACCTACTCGGAAGTGCGCGCGGCATCCGGCACGATCGCCGAAGCGACGAAAGGCGAAGAGGAGCGGTTTATCGCGACGCTCGACCAGGGCTTGCCGATTTTGAACGACATGATCGAGCGGGCGAAGGCGGCGAGACAAACGGTTTTGGCAGGGGACGACGTCTTCAAACTCTATGACACCTACGGGTTCCCCATGGACTTGATCACCGAGGCCTGCCGGGAACAGAGCATGACGGTCGATGAACTTGGTTTTAATGCGGCAATCGACGAGCAGCGGACTCGCGCGCGCAAGACCGGTGGATTTGAACAGGAAACGGCCAGGCCGGCTGTCGCGGAGCTGGCCAAGCGGATCGGGGCGACGACATTCGTGGGCTATGAGCATCTGGAAAGCGACGGCGTCTTGCGAGCGATTCTGAAAGGCGAGCAGCTGGTGAAGGAAGCCGTCGAAGGGGAGACGGTTGAGCTGGCGCTGGATCTCACGCCCTTCTATGCCGAAGGCGGTGGGCAGGTCGGAGATCAAGGAATCTTGACGGGTCCTGAAGGGGTGGTCGATATCAAGGAGACGACGAGGCCGGCGCCGACGGTCGTCTTGCACAAGGGAACGGTTCGCAAGGGGTGTATCCGAGAAGGTGAGCGCCTGCATATGACGGTGCATGCGTCCATGCGTCTGGATGCCGCGCGCAATCATACGGCGACGCATCTTGTCCATGCGGCTCTGCGTGATTTACTGGGGCCGCATGTGAAGCAGTATGGATCGCTGGTCGGACCCAACCGTCTTCGGTTTGACTTTGCTCATTTTCGACCGCTGTCGTCCCGCGACATCGACGACATTGAATCGACGGTGAATGAAGAAATTCGCAAGAACGAGACGGTACGCACTCAGGTGATGAGTATTCAGGAGGCTGTGGCGAACGGCGCCCTGGCGTTCTTTGGCGACAAGTACGGTGAACAGGTACGCGTGGTGACTGTGGAGTCGTTCAGCAAAGAATTGTGCGGTGGTACCCATTGCCGACAGACGGGTGACATCGGACTTTTCCGCATTGTCTCAGAAGGGGGCGTGGCGGCCGGGGTGCGCCGGATCGAAGCGCAGACGGGCAGCGGTGCGTATGTCCTCATGAAGAAACTGGAAGCCGATGTTCGCGAGTTGTCAGATCTGTTGAAGGCGGGGCAGTCCGAGCTGGTCGCCAAGACCCGCAAGCTGATGACACAGCTGAAGGACAAGGAGCGGGAACTGGACGAGTTGAAATTGAAAATGGCCAGCGGCGCCGCAATCGCCTCGACTGCCAGGACAGTTGCCGGGGTGGCGGTGCACGTGCAGCGGACGGATGGCCTGGATGGGAACGGTATGCGCGCGTTGGCGGATCAGCTCCGGGACAAGATGAAAAGCGGTGTCATTGCACTGGGCGCAGCGACCGGCGGCGACAAGGTCTCGTTGCTGGTTGTGGTGACGAAAGACTTGATTGGGACGATCAAAGCCGGTGAGCTCATCAAGGTTATGGCCACTGAGGTGGGTGGAACCGGAGGCGGCCGGCCAGAAATGGCTCAGGCTGGGGGAAAGGATCCGGCCAAGCTCGACGCGGCGTTGGAAAAGGTTTTTAGCCTGGTTGAAACCACTCTCCAGCGGTAGAATCATGCCTAGCCGAATTCTTGCGCTCGATTACGGTACCAAACGAATCGGCGTCGCGCTCAGTGACGAATTAGGCTGGACGGCACAGCCATTAGAGACGATTGAGCGTCGGACGCTCGTGCGCGATCTCGCCCACATCGAACAGTTGGTGCAGGAACATGAGGCCAAGGAAGTTTTGATTGGGCTGCCGTTGCGGCTCAATGGTGAAGAAGGGCCGGCGGTACAAGCGGTTCACGAGTTCATCGCCCATTTAGGAGAGGCCCTTTCGGTTTCGATCGTGACGTGGGACGAACGGATGACGACGAGGTCAGCGGAGGACCTCTTGATTGCCGCCGATGTCAGTCGCAGGAAGCGCAAAGGAGTGATCGATCGTGTGGCCGCCGCAATTTTGCTGCAGAGTTACCTTGAGTCTCAAACTCCCGCGAAGACTCACGATGGTCATACCTCTGCGGAGGAGATCGTAGAAGAGTGGGGGGAGTCTCTCCAAGACAGTTCAGCCTATGACGCTTCGTCTCATCCTCATCGTGGTCCTCGTGATCGTCGTACTCACCGGATTGGCCGGGTACCAGATGATTCGATGGGCTGAGGCGCCGGTCGTGTCCGATTCGGATCGTGCTCCACAGAAAGTTGTGGTCATTCCCGAAGGCGCGACGTTTCAACAAGCTGCGGCGTTACTGGAGCGGGAGCAGCTGATCAGGAGCCGTTCCGCCTTTCTGCTGCTGGGGAAGGCCCAGGAAGCCGACCGAAAAATTCATCCCGGAGAATATGAGCTCAATGCGGCCATGGCTCCGGCGGACATTCTTTCGAAGCTGGTACTTGGCCAAGTGGTCCTTCATCCCGTCACGATTCCCGAGGGTTATACATTCAATCAAGTCGCGGATGTGCTCGCTGAGCGCCGGATTACGGATCGTGCGGAGTTTGTCAGATTGGCCACTGACAAGTCCTTTCTGAAGACTCTTGGGATCTCAGCTGAAACGGTAGAAGGGTATCTCTATCCCGATACGTATCGATTGACTCGTCCGACAACCGCCAAAGAGGTCATGCGAGTCATGGTCGACCAGCTTGGCCAGGTGATGACCCAAGAATGGCAGGTGCGGGCCAAAGACATTCACTTGACGGTCCATGAAGTGTTGACCTTGGCGTCAGTGATCGAAAAAGAAACTGGTGCGGGAGAAGAACGCCCACACATCTCGTCCGTTTTTCATAATCGGCTGAAGAAACGCATTCCGCTGCAGAGCGATCCAACCGTCATCTACGGCTTGCCGAATTTCGATGGAAACCTTCACAAAAAAGATTTGTCCCATCCCAGTCCGTACAATACGTATCGATGGGCCGGTTTGCCGCCCGGGCCAATTGCCAATCCTGGGGCACAGTCAATCCGTGCCGCCCTGTATCCGGTACCGTCCGCATATCTCTATTTTGTCTCGAAGAACGACGGAACGCATCAGTTTTCCGCGACACTCGTGGAACACAATAGAGCGGTGGAAAAGTACCAGAAGCGTCCCTTCCGACGAGGCAATCGTTCGCAGACCTTGATGTCCCCCAATGGCAGACAGACACACGACGAAGAAGGAGTTTCGTAAACGATGTCAGAATGGAATCTCTCGGCGCTGATCGACCATACGGTATTGAGGCCGGACGCGACGAAAGTCGAGGTGCTTCGGTTGTGCGAAGAGGCGAACGCGAACGGGTTCACGGTGATTTTTGTTCCACCCTGCTACATTGATGAGGCGGTGGCGACGGTGGCTGGCACCAGCATTCGCGTCGGCATCCCCATCGGCTTTCCATTAGGGGGTCATAGCACACAGACTAAAGTGGCTGAAGCGGTTGACGCAGTGGCTCACGGTGCGCAGGTTTTGGACATGGTTCTGAACGTTAGCCGACTGAAATCAGGCGATCACGACTATGTGCGGACGGATATTGCAGAAGTCGTGAAGGCGACCCCGAACGTCGAGCATAAAGTCATTCTCGAAACGTGCTATTTGACGCAGCAGGAGAAACGGACGGCGTGTCATTTAGTCATCGAAGCCGGAGCGGATTATGTGAAGACCTCGACCGGATTTGGTGCCGCCGGTGCTACGGTCGACGATGTCCGACTTCTGAAGGAGACGGTCGCAGGACGGGTGAAGGTGAAGGCGTCGGGTGGCATTCGTGATTGGAAGACCACGCTGGCGATGCTCGAGGCCGGAGCTGATAGAATCGGAACCAGTGCCAGTCTCAAAATCCTCGACGAGTGGCGGACGGCAATCCACAAACGCACATAGCACCATGAAAGATAGGCGGTGGATTCCTCTGCTCTCGGGGGGATTGTCCGGCCTAACAATAGGATATCTCTCGCCTAGGTCCTTCTGGACCTGGCTGTCTGTCCCATACACCCCTATGTCAGGCCTACGGTGAATTGAGTATAGTGCACGGATGATCAAACGAGTCATTCTTCTCGTTATCGATGGGTTGGGAATCGGGGCGTTACCCGATGCGGTCGACTATGGCGATGCTGATGCAAACACCCTCATGCATCTGGCTGAGACGGTCGATGGCCTAAGTGTGCCCAATTTGGAGATGTTGGGTCTAGGGCAGATTGCTCCGATCAAGGGCGTACGGACCATGGTCCAGCCGAACGGATCTTTTGGCCGGCTGGGATTTTCCTCGCCGGGTAAAGATTCAGTTGTCGGATACTGGGAAATCAGTGGGGTGATTCAGAAAGAAGCCGCGAAGGTCTGCAGCTCTGGCGTCCCCACCAAGATCGTTGATGTCGTGGAACAGCTCTTAGGCAGAAAGTCGATCGGCCGAGGTCTCTCGCCCATGGGGGTGATGCTTCGCCGACATAGTATGGAGCATATGGCGACCGGAGCGCCTATTCTATGGACGGACGGATGGAATACGTGTTTTGTTGCCATGCATGAATCACTCATGACACCGGTGGAATTCCAACAACGCTGTCGCGAGATTCGGAAAGCGGTGAAGGATGCGGGGATGCTCATTCGTGTCGTCGGGCAGCCGGTCATCGGTGGGCATGATGTGCTTCGGCCTCAAGTCGGACGAAAGGACTATGTGAGCGAACCACCGGGTGTGACGATGTTGGATGTCTTGAATCGTTCCGGCCAGATCGCGATGGGAGTCGGAAAGATCTATGACCTCTTCAGCGGGCGCGGGTTTACCAAGGCCCTCCCGGTAGCCTCGGCGATGGTGGCGGTGGATGAAGTGATCGGCATGTTGAATAAGATGCCTCGCGGTCTCATCTGTGCCAGTCTGGATCTGCTGTCGGAAGATGCTGGACAGTCGGCCACCGCCCTGCACGAATGTGATCGCCGCCTTCCAGATTTGTTCGAGAAGTTGCGCCTCGGCGATATGGTGATCGTAACGGGTGATCATGGACGAGATTTCTCATTACCGGGACGGACCTCCACTCGAGAATATGTGCCGGTCTTCGTGACCGGCCCCAAGTTGGCCCAAGGCGTCGATTTGGGAAGTCGATCAACCGCCGCCGATGTCGGGCAGACCATTGTGGAGGCACTTCAAGCCGAACGATTGCCGGTTGGTGAGAGTTTCTTGGATGCGCTCAGACTAGGGTAATAGCAATGGGTGAGGAGCAGGGGGCGAGCGATGTCGTATGAACAGAAGTTAACACAGCTGGGTCTTGAATTGCCGGCTCCTCCAAAGCCCGTTGCTAACTATGTGCCGGTCGTCAGGACGGGTGACTTGTTGTTTCTCTCCGGTGTGTTACCCTCGCGCGATGGGCAGCTCATCATGACCGGCAAGCTTGGGCAGAATCTGTCTATCGATCAGGGGATGGAAGCCGCACGAGTGGCCGTGCTGAATGGATTAAGTATCATTCGACAGGAAGCCGGTTCTCTCGATCGCGTGAAGCGGATCGTCAAAATGGTCGGCCATATCGCATCTGCACCTGGGTTTACGGATCAACCGCAAGTGCTTAACGGCGCATCAGACTTGCTCGTGTCGCTATTCGGAGACGCAGGCCGACATGCTCGTGTTGCCGTCGGTGCCGCTGAACTTCCCCGCCAGGCTCCCGTCGAAATCGAATTGATCGTGGAACTCGCCAAGTAGTCCTGCTGTCGGCTCCGCCCGCGCGTGATAGTCGGTTTTATGGGCACGCTCATTTTCATCTATTCCCTCGTTGCACCAGTGCACATCTCGCTGCTCCCCCTTCTGGCAACGGATCACCTCAATCGAAGAAACCCTTTAGAAATAATGCCGTGAGTCCGATAAGAATATGACGGTCGGCAGATGCTTCTGCCCCATTCGTTCCGTCAAACGACACACAACCGCTTGAGGAGTGAACAGAATGTCAGGAGACCAAGATTCATGAGGCGAGTGGTACCCTATGAGCTGTTGCCGGACATGGTTTTGGCAAAACCGGTGGTGAATGCCAATGGACTCCCCATTGTGGCGGCTGGAACGATCTTGGATGCCGCTATGATCGAACGGCTTCGACAGATGGAGTTGACGTCGGTCTATGTGGAGGGCGATGCCCTAGATTCCGGTGGAAAGACCCTGGCGGAATTGGAAGCCGAACTTGAGCATCGGTTTCGGCAGGTCGTTCAAGATCCCATTCAGCAACTGATTCTCCGGACTCTCCGCACGCATGTGCGTGCCACCCATGGCATGGCATCCGTGACCGAGGGGCCTCAGGCAACATGACCACCTTCAATCCAACAGACCTGCGCAATAGGATTGAGAAGCTCGGGGACCTTCCCACACTTCCTCATGTCGTGCAACGGCTTGCCGCCATGATCGGTCGTCCAACTGTCTCGACTGAGGAGATCGGCTCCATCATCGAAAAGGATCAGGTGCTCGCGGCCAAAGTTCTGAGACTCGCCAACTCACCGTTTTACGGGTTTCCCTCCCGCATCAGCTCGGTCACCCACGCCGTGATCGTGTTGGGGTTTAATGTGGTCAAGGGGCTGACGCTCTGTGCCTCGGCTCTTAGTATCATGAAAGAGGCCGGCATGGATCAGTTGTGGCGACATTCCCTGGGCGTGGCCATTACCGCCAATCTCCTGGCAACCAGGCTGGAGATCAAGAATCCTGAAGAACTTTTTGTCTCAGGCTTGCTTCATGACATTGGGAAAGTCGTGCTCTACGTTAAATGGCCTGATGTGGGGGATAGTATCAAAGACGCTTTGAAAACCAGAGCCGACCGTTCACTCTTTGAAGTGGAGCAGGAGCTCACGGGCCTCTCTCATGCGGATATCGGGGGCTGCCTAGCGAATGCTTGGCATTTGCCGGTCTCGCTTCGCGAGCCGATCCTCTTCCACCATGATCCGACCCTCGCTAAGGAAGCCATGCTGCACACGGCTATCGTCCATGTGGCCGATATCCTGGTCAAAGGGCTGGCCTGTGGAAACCCGGGAGATGATCTGATTCCACCTCTGTCGAGGGCCGCCTGGGATATGGTCGGACTCGATGAGCCGCAGCTGGCGGAATGCATCGACAAGGCAGCAAACGAGTTCTCGACCATTGACGACTATCTATGAACCCCTCCACGGCAGGCCGGAGAATTCTGCTCCTCCACCACGAGCTCACTCCTGCCCTAACTATGACCGCCGCATTGGAGAAGGCCGGTTTCCAGGTCGTGGAAGGTAATCTACCCGATCTCGCGCTGCATGAACTTGTCCACGATCCACCTTGTCTCATTCTGGCTGCCGAAGGAACCGGGGGCCATTCCGTGGAAACACTCACACGAAATCTCAAGCTCGATGCGTTCCTGGGTCGCCTGCCTCTCATCGTCTTCGTCCGGGACTGCCGACTCAACGATATTGACTGGAGTGCATTGGGAGTGGACGATTTCATCACGATCCCCTATCGTGTGGAAGACGTCGTGCATCGCATACGCCTCTGTCTCAGTCGTCTGACCCGTTCGCTCGATGCGAATCCTCTCACCCGCCTCCCGGGTAATACCACCATCCTGTTTGAAACCACCTCCAGGATTCAGAGCAAACAGCCCTTTGCGCTCGCCTACGTCGATATCGACAATTTCAAGTCTTTCAACGATCGTTACGGCTATGGACGTGGAGACGAAGTGCTCATCGTGGCTTGTCGCATCCTCACGACGGTGGTGGGAGAACTGGCCGGCCCGGAAGGGTTTGTCGGCCATGTCGGGGGAGACGACTTTGTTTTCATGAGCCGGCCGCAGACCATCGATGCGATCTGCCAAACCGTCATCAAACGATTTGATCTCGTGATTCCTGATTTCTACGACCGTGAAGACCGCCTCAAGGGCTACATCGATTCTGTAGATCGTCGGGGAAATAAAGAACAGTTTCCGATCATGAGTCTTTCAATTGCCGTCGTCACCAATGAGCAGTCCCACATTGCTCATCCCGGCGACGTGAGCAAAATTGCCTCAGAACTGAAGAAACGAGCCAAGGCCTTGAAAGGCAGCGTCTATGTCAAAGACCAGCGAGGCCAGGCCGTCGATGCGTTCTCCACGACGACAGATTCCACTGCCCAGCATCCCGCCGCGCACACTTGACTCTTAAAAAAAACGCTTGTTAAAGTCGGTTATGCCTTTGATGTGGTCCCAAGCTTGTCTACCTCCTTCCCAATAGGCGATCCATGAATAGAGTTGTCATCACGGTACTCTTTCTCTCGTGTGTCATCCCTGTTGGGGGAACGATCTCTCTCTCGCATGCCGGGAAGACGGGTATTGAGCTGTCCACTCGGTCTGTGACGCCTGGCGCGACATTGGTGCTAAGCGGAAAAGGATTTGGCACGTTCAAGTCGACCCAATTCAATAGGGTCACTGTGAATGGGGTATCGGCGTTGGTCCAGCGATGGGACCGGGAAGTGATCGAGGTCAAGGTTCCCTTCAAGGCGACCAGCGGGTTTGTCGAGGTGCTGATCGGAAAGAAGAAATTGCTCGCCGGATTTGTGAATCTCGAGATGCCACGGATCGAGACCATCACGCCGACGGAAGCGGAACGGGGGATGACTCTTCAGATCACCGGTCATCATTTTGGTCTCTCGGCTGGCGCGCGCGATCCGAATACCATGTTCGGTGTCAATGATGTGCTGGTTGGCGGGGTGGTGGTGCGTCCCAAGCGGTGGAGAGACGACAAGATCGAGCTTGAAATTCCGACGAACGCGGTGAGCGGGGATGTCGTGGTCCGACTGGCCTCTTCTGATCCGCTTCCGGACGGATCATGTTGTGCTCCGGTCGAGTATGCCGTGAGCAATGCCGTTCCGCTGACCCTGATTCCGTCCATTCGAGTGGACCCGGTCAGTGGACCGGTTGGTACGAAAGTGGTCTTGTTTGGCCAGGGGTTTGGGAATACCAAAGAGCTGATGGATGATACGATCCTGATCGGGGGACGGCCGGTGACCATCGATCAATGGAAAGACGACATCATTGTCTTCCATGTCCCGCTCGATGCAGAATCGGGTCCGCTTGTGCTGAAATATCAAGGACGAGAACGGGTGCTCGCACCGTTTACGGTTCACGTTCCTCGCGTCATTTCCATGAGTCCTGCCAGCGCGCCCATTGGGACCTTGTTGCGTATTAACGGTGAGCACTTTGGGTTTTACTCAGAGGGCGGGGCGACGCCCTACAACTTCATGGATTTCAATACTGGTGAGAATCGCGTCGAAATCGGCGGGGTGCCAGCGGTGATCTATCGCTGGAACGACGACCGGATCGATGTGTGGGTACCGTTCAGCGCGAAAAGCGGCAAGGTCATTATTCATCGGAGTGCCAACACGCCGAACATCGGCGGGCTCTGTTGTGCCGAGCGGGGTACCCTCGCCATCGAGGCCGGGGACTTCACGCTCGTGACGCCGGTTATTGAGTCGTATGCCCCTCAGGCTGCCGGGTTGGATGCCACGGTGACCATTAAAGGCCGGGGGTTCGGAACGTTTCTCAAAACCGCTGAACATGCTGATTTAGGATTGAATCAGAAAGCCTACAAGCGGCGAGCTGATGTCGAAATCAACGAACCAGGCGAAAGTCAAAATGTCATCTCCAACGTCTCGCGGACTGAAGTGTTGTTTAACGGCGCCGCCGCGCTGGTTCAATCATGGACCGATGAGGAGATCGTCGTGAAGGTCCCGCACCGCAACCTCTACGGAATCGGGAAGAGGGGTGAGTTTTTTGATAATCTGGCGACCGGCCCGTTGGTCGTGCGCCGGGGATCATGGGATCTGCTGCTTGATGGAACGTGTTGTTCACCGAAGAAGTGGATCACGCTTGAAGCCGGACCGTTTACCATCGAAGCAACAGGGCTTCCCGACACAGGCTACTGGAATAACAATAGACCTGATGCGAGTACCAATCAATAATGCTGATGTGGTTCCCTTTCCGTCGTGCTCATCCTTGGAACAGTGTCGCGCCACTTGTTCTCCTGCTCGGTATGCTTGTTCTGCTTCCTCAATCAGCCGGGAGCACAGACTCCAGCAATTTCGTCACCGGCCAGGCGAGTAACACAAAATCAACCTTGATGAGTATTCAGTTCCGTACACCCCAGAATGGGTGGGTGGTAGGAACTGGAGGCACCATCCTGAAAACCGCCGATGGCGGGAAGAAATGGAAGCGGGCGGTGAGTGGAACATCTGCCTTATTAACGTGTGTATTTTTTGCCGACTCCCTGACAGGATGGGTGACGGGGGCTGGGGGATTTCTGAGCCACACGACGAATGGGGGAGAGTCCTGGCTTTCTCAACACCTGGATACTCAGCAGGCACTGTACGGAGTCTACTTCACGTCTCCACGTATCGGATGGGTGGTCGGGGGAGGCGGCACGATCTTTCATACTGCGGATGGCGGCCAGCATTGGGCGGAACAGGCGAGCGGCACGACGGCAACGCTCTATGCGGCGCACTTCCTCAATGACCAGCAAGGCACGGTTGTCGGAGCCTTGGGTACTGTCCGTTCGACGGACGATGGGGGCGTCACCTGGACTTCGCAAGAAACGCAGCACGCGGTGACCTTGTTCGATGTCTTTTTCACCGATTCCACGACCGGCTGGGCGGTCGGTAATGCGGGGGCTCTATTTCAGACGACGGACCGTGGAGCCAAATGGGTTGATCTGACCTTACCCTGCGGAACGACCTGTACGCGCCTCACGGATTTGCTGAAGGTGCGTTTCACCAGCCCGCAAGAAGGCTGGATCGTCGGCGAGCGTGGGATGCTCTATCGGACGACCGATGCAGGTCTCACCTGGAGCGAGGGGAAATCGATCGCCTCGTCCTCGATCTTCGGCCTCAGTTTTCCAGACGCCATGCATGGGTGGGCGAGTGGCGAAAACGGGACTATCGTCCATCTGCAGCCGGGCCGGTAGTTTTCTCTCCACTCATGTCATTTCTTCTCCCATAACAAATCACTTGAGCGGTTCGTATTCTTTTGCAAGAGGGCCATGTCTTATTGAGGTGTGGCTCAATCCTCACCTTTCAAGTCGCCTCCGATCTGACCATCCCTTTCATGACAGCCGATATCCGACAGCGCAAGGCAGCAGATGCGTTGCGCTGAATGTACTGTGGGTTGAATAAATCAAACACGGCAACATGTTCGTCAGTAAATAGGTCATCCTATCAACGGAATTGTGAACGTGTAGGGTCAAGCCAAGTGGCATGTGCGCCGTTTCAACAGAATCCCCACGGACCGTGTTTCTTGGTTTCTGAAAGAGTGCGACTGGCAGTTCAACAGAGGGTACCATGCAGCCTTGCTGTCTCAGCTCAGATCTTGGTATCGTGCCGCCTTCAATATCTCTTAGATTCGTCAGCCCCTTATGCCAAAGAGATGTATGTGATGGCTATACCGAGACCCTCAAACAAAACCCTCATAAATCTTTCTCGTGGCTCTTTGGCGCTTTTAATAATTCTGTCAATGATGGCTTGCAAGAAGAACGCAGAGCCTGAAGAGGTGCGTCCTGTACGCAGTATGGTTGTCGAAGCACATATGTCCGGCGAACGTATCGCGTTGACGGGACAACTACATGCACGCGACGAAACCAAATTGGCCTTCCGGTTGTCCGGCAAGCTCATTGAAAGGTCGGTGACCGTAGGCGATACGGTCAAGGCCGGTCAGGTCGTCGCTCGGCTGGATGCCGTAACGGAAGGACATGCCCGGAATGCCGCACGAGCTGATTATACTGCGGCTCTGGCTGTGCTTGATCAATCAGCGGCGGCGGAAAGCCGCTTTGGCAACTTGCTCAAAGAGAGCGCTGTGTCGAAGGCAGAGTATGAAGAGGCGTTGCGGCACCTGAAGACCGCGCATGCTCAAGTCGACGTGACGCGCGCGAAATTAGATACTGCAGAGGTTCAGCTAGGGTATGCAGAGCTCAAGGCGGATGCCGATGGAGTGATTACATCCAAAGGCGCGGAGCCCGGCGAGGTGATCCAAGCGGGGCAAATGATTTTTGCGTTGGCGCATCAGAAAGGCCGAGATGCTGTGTTCGACATGCCGGCGCAAATCATTCGTGCTGGGATTTCGGCTCATCAAGAGGTCGATGTGTGGCTGGCCGACAATCCCGACATCAAAACCATCGGTCATGTCCGCGAAATAGCCCCTCAGGCCGACCCCACGACGAGAACCTATCAAGTGAAGGTCAGCCTCGATACGCTTCCGTCTGGGATGTTTTTGGGGTCGACCGTGGTGGGGAAGTTGAGGCTCCAGGCGGGCGCCTTGATTGAAGTCCCATTCTCCGCACTGATGATGGCGGCCACACAACCAGCCGTTTGGGTCATCGATCCGCAGACTGCTGTGGTTCATAAACGCGAGATAGACGTCGCCCGGTACAATCAACATGCGGTCCTTGTCGCGTCTGGATTACTGTCTGGGGACAGAATTGTCACAGCAGGCGCACAGTCGCTCCATGATGGGCAAAAGGTCAAGTTGTTGGAGGACGAGAGTGGCGGGCACTAATCTCTCCGAATGGGCCATCCGACACAAGTCACTGACGATCTATTTCATGGCGATGATATTGGTTGCCGGTACCTATGCGTACATGCATTTGGGGAATAATGAGGATCCGCCGTTCACGATTAGGGTCATGGTTGTGCAGACGCTCTGGCCGGGAGCCACGCAAGATGAGACCATGCGGCAGGTGACGGACCGCATAGAAAAGAAGCTGCAGGAAACACCCCATCTTGATTACTTGAAGAGTTATACGACTGCTGGGAAATCGACGATCTTCGTGACGTTGCTGGATAGCTCCTCGAAACAGGAAGTCCCTGGCATTTGGTATCAGGTACGAAAGAAAGTCTGGGATATCGGGCAGACATTGCCGCAAGGAACGATCGGACCATTCTTCAATGATGAGTTCGGTGACACGTTCGGGGTCATTTACGCCTTCACCGCCGACGGATTTACACACCGCGAGTTACGCGATTATGTCGAGAAGGCGCGCTCGCGTTTATTGGAGGTCCCCGATGTGTCCAAAGTCGAAACCATCGGTACGCAGGACGAAAGGATCTACATCGAGTTTTCCACGCAGCGCCTCGCCGAGCTGAAACTTGATCGCATGGCTCTGATGAAGGAACTCCAAGCACAAAACGCCGTCAATCCATCAGGGGTCATCCAAACAAAAGACGAGCGAGTCCTGGTGCAGGTTTCCGGAAAGCTCCTGTCAGAACAGGATTTCCTGAACATCAATTTTGCCATCGGAAACAGGATGCTACGGTTGAGCGATATCGCGACTGTTTCCCGCGGGTACGTCGATCCTCCGCAACCCATGTTTCGCGCGAACGGAAGAAACGCGATCGGGCTGGCCATATCGATGCGATCATCCGGGGATATTCTCGCGCTCGACCAGAATATCAAGGAGGCGATGCGGCACATCACGGCGACCTTCCCCATTGGGATCGACACACATCTGGTCGCTGATCAGCCCAAGGTCGTTCATCATGCCGTACACGAGTTCATGAAGGCGTTATGGGAAGCGATCGCCATCGTTCTCGGGATTAGTTTTTTTAGTCTTGGCGTTCGGGCGGGCCTGGTTGTGATGTTGTCGATCCCTCTGGTTCTGGCGATCGCCTTTGTGATGATGGACGTACTCGGCATTGATCTCCAGCGCATATCGCTTGGCGCGCTCATTATTGCGCTGGGTTTACTGGTTGATGATGCCATGATCACCATTGAAAGCATGCTCACCAAACTAGAGCAAGGCTGGGATACGTTGCGTTCGGCGACATTCGCGTACACGACCACGGCGTTCCCGATGTTAACCGGGACGCTTGTGACGATGATTGGTTTTGTGCCGGTCGGGTTCGCCCAAAGTGGAGCCGGAGAGTATACCTTTTCACTCTTTGTCGTCGTCGCAGTCGCTCTGATGGCTTCGTGGCTTGTTGCAGTGCTGTTCTCGCCTTTAATTGGAACGATGGTTCTGTCGACACAACTTGAAAATAAACATGCGGAACAAGCGGTTTCCTACCGTGTGTTCCATCGCATTCTTCTCTATAGCCTGCGCCATCCAAAGGGAACAATGGCAGTGACGGGTGGCCTATTGTGTCTTTCGCTGGCCTTGCTACCGTTGGTTCCTAACCAATTTTTCCCTTCCTCCGATCGTCCCGAATTGATCGTCGATTTGCGTCTAAGGCAGGATGCGTCGATTTACGCGGCCGACAAGGTTTCACAAAGACTTGACGGGATTCTTCGCGATCACAAGGATATCGACCATTGGAGCTCGTACGTCGGTCGGGGCGCCGTTCGGTTCTATTTGCCGCTCGACGTTCAACTAGACAACGAGTTTTTCACCGAAACAGTGGTCGTCACGAATGATCTTGACGCGCGCGAACGCGTACGGGCGTATCTCGAAAACGCGCTACAGCAACAATTCCCAGAAGTCATTGGGCGTATTTACCCACTTGAATTGGGGCCTCCTGTCGGGTGGCCGATCCAGTATCGTGTCAGCGGAGAAGGAAATGCCAAGGTTCGTGACATCGCCGACAAAGTCGCGGGTATGTTGGCGGCTAATCCTGGTTTGAACAACATCAATTTCAACTGGATGGAACCGATCCAGAAATTCAAAATTCAAGTGCACCAGGATGAGGCGAGGCTCTTAGGCCTCACCTCATCGGATGTGGCACAGGCGATCAACATTGTGGTGTCCGGCGAAACCGCCACGCAAATTCGCGATGATATTTACCTGATCAATGTTGTGGCCAGGGCCCAAGAAACGGAACGGATGTCATTGGATCGAATGCGAGTGCTGGAAATTCCGCTACCCAACGGGAAAACAGTGCCGCTGTCAGAACTTGCCAGCGTCAATTACGAGCAGGATTTTCCCCTGATCTGGCGCAGAGGCAGATTGCCGACGCTTACGGTGCAAGCAGATGTTACACACGGCGTCATGCCGGCGACAGTCATGGAACAGCTACATGCACCGCTCTCGTCCCTGCGACAGCAGCTTCCTCCGGGGTATGAAATAGCCGTGGGTGGGAGCGTTGAGGAGAGCACGAAATCGCAGGCATCGGTCGCTGCAGTTTTTCCGATTACAATTGTGCTGATGATCACAGTACTCATGATTCAAATGCAGAATATCAGCCGTCTTGTTCTTGTTCTCAGTGTCGCGCCGCTCGGCGTCATCGGTGTTGTCCTGGCACTGCTTGCCGTGCAGAAGCCCATGGGGTTTGTCGCGTTGCTGGGAGTCATTGCGCTTGTCGGCATGATCGTGCGCAACTCGGTCATACTTGTGCACCAAATTCAAGTCGAGCAAGAAGCTGGTCGCTCTGATTGGTCGGCCGTTGTTGAAGCGACACTGTTGCGTGTTCGCCCAATCATGTTAACTGCGGTGGCCGCTATTCTGGGTATGATGCCCATTGCCTCGACTGTCTTCTGGGGCCCCATGGCTGCTGCGATTATGGGGGGGCTGACCGTGGCAACCATGCTTACTCTGATTTTTCTGCCGTCGCTGTATGTTGTGTGGTTTCGGATTCGCGAAGAGGTGTCAAAACCTATAGAGGTAGCTGTGTCATGACACACTGTGAATTGAAGCTTGTAGTGCACCACTGCCGGTCTGGGCGAAGACTGCTGTCGGCATTGAGGGGAACGAAACGGGACAGGGTGCAGTATGTACGCACAGAGGACGTGCCCCATGCGTCTGGGGGGCGGTCATTTTGTAGGTATTGCAACGCTCCTGGAGCTTACGCTGTCAGTCGGTGCTATTTCACCGGTGCCAATTTTACCATGAATACGCCGACCCCTCTCGTGATAGTCACCTGCCCAGCCCGGCTCAACCGACCCACTTCCTGAAAGAGGTCGTTCCAGGTGAGATCGGGACATTGAGTCACGAAGCGCTCAAAGTCACACTCCGGTGAGTCTTTGAGCATGGCCATGATACGGTCGGTGATCGGTCTGTTGGTAGGCATCGGCGACTCCTCTTGTGTGTTGGCGGCGTCTGGTGATGGACGGAGTGTCCGACGGGGAGACCCCTGGGATCAATCCCGTTGAGAATAGGCCGAATACGTGAGGGATAAGGCAATCGGCCTGCTGAAACGTCGTAGGTGTATGCTACGCGGTTGACAACTGGTCCGTCAAGCGAGGTAGCCGGCCTACAGGCTTGCGATGTTCTTCGCACGCCGGAGCAATGGGACAGATGCTCGTCTCTGGTTTGGCTCCAGTACGGAGTCGCTCGTGGTGTTAGCCCTTCAATCGCTGTAATTCAAGGTGGAGAGTCTGTGTACCATCTGCAATCCAGATATGCCCATCTTGGATTGTCCATTCTAACTGCATGGTAGGTTTTGCCATCGCAGCCAGGGCACGAACACTTTCCATGGGGAGCAGCGTCACCATGAGGTTCTTCAGCCGGTCGAGCGACGGGCCTTGGTTTGCCCACCAGACTTCGGCGCTGCGGGCTCCATAGGCATAGACAATGACCTGTTTGGAGCGGCCACAGGCCTGACGCAAGGTCTTCTCGTCGGGCTGGCCGATCTCGATCCAGCGGTCGATTGCCCCCGTGAAGTCTCGCTGCCACAGAGCCGGTTCATCTTCGGTGCCCACCCCTCGGCCGAATGACAAGGCCTCGTCTGCGTGCAGTGCGAAGGCGAGCACTCGTACCATCATGCGTTCTTCCGTCTCAGATGGATGGCGCGCAAGTGTGAGCGCATGATCCTGGAAGTGCTGGCGATCCATATCGGCGATCTGCAGCAGAGCTTTATAGATGGTTGCGTTGGAAGCCATCGTGCCAGGGTGGGCGCTAGGGGAGTTCCGCCACAAACATCTGTTCAACTCGCTTGCGCGCCCACGGCGTCTTACGCAGGAAGGTCAGGCTCGATTGGAGTGTGGGATGATGGCGGAAACAGCGGATGGGCACGCGGGCGCCCAATGTTGCCCATCCGTGTCGTGCGACCAAAGTCGTGACAATGCTTTCTAAGGTGACCCCGTGCAAGGGATCGCGAGGATGGGTTATGGCATGCGGCTGGTTCATAGCTGAATTGGACCTGAGGGGATGTAGAGTACCGATTGTGGCTGAATTCCACAAGTGGGCTCCACGGACGCGGCGGGCAAGATCGGAGCGGAATCGATGATCAACACGAGGGCCAGTGGGAGGCAGGAGAGTATCTAAGAACGCGCACGCGTTCGTTTCACACATCTCAGGCCCGCACCCTTGTTTTGGTGCAGTCGGTCCTCACTTCAGGCCGGCTTCGATCAGGCTGCGGTGTTGCGCTTGAGCAGATTGGCGAAAGGGGTGAAGGGTCGATCTGGCTCACGGCTCGCCAGAGATTCATTCGGTCCGCTACCGACCTGATCGCGCTGATGCTCATTGTCGTGACAGTAGAGGCAGAGCAACTCCCAGTTGCTGCCGTCAGGGGGATTGTTGTGATGGTTGTGGTCCTTGTGATGGACCGTGAGTTGGTTCAGCTTCTTTCCATCAAACTCTCGTCCACAATGGGCACAGACCCAGGGGAATAATTTCAGCGCCCGTGCCCGGTAGCTCTGCTCTTGGCTCTTCTGCATCATGCGATGCCTCCGAGAGAAGGATGACTCGGCGTAGAGATATTCTACAGCAAGTCTACCAGACCCCGCCACTTCGCCATGAAACGTTTCCTGATACGACTCTTCACCATTCGCCGAGTTCAAGGCTTGGCAGACACCGAGAAATGGCTCGCGCATTGCCGCTTGAATTTCACTCAATCCATATTCTTACCTGCGTCACACTATTCATGCACTTGTGATCTTCCCCCGATTTGGTGGACACCAGGTTACGCGATAGCCACCCTCGCTTC
>ERZ1292630.145-Hain-H41-02um-R3-145-length-78901-cov-12_pt1:0-77500 | contig 78901 bp, 5 predicted proteins | sample MGYA00564408_ERZ1292630 | MGnify/ENA primary metagenome ERZ1292630 (study PRJEB36523, sample SAMEA6512641) | groundwater metagenome | collected 2019-01-08 | study: AquaDiva: Metagenomics assemblies of 32 groundwater samples
TGATCGTCCCCATCAACCTGCGCGGCGACACGGACGACATCGGCCGCGCAGCCGCGCCCCCGGAAACGTCTCCTGCATCCGCGCCGTCGCGTTTGTGACGAAATGACACCCGAGTCGAAGGGTGGAAGAAGAACAAGACTTCTTCCTGCTGAATTCTCACACAAATACCGGTATCATTGGATTCCTTTCTGCCCCAGTCCACACACTCTCTCACTCTCTCTCTGTGCATCATCTTAGTCTTTTTTGCATCCAAAGCGGCACCCGTCCGGAAGTGCGCTTCTTGCCCCTCGTTTCCGGTTGTTCATGCCTTCGACGTTCAGGCCGTCTGATAATACTGCATGCACGTCGCCCCCACATGCCGTGGCGCTTCTCGCGCGGCGACTGGGCGGTGTGTCGAGCGCCGACGCGGCCGCGTATCTGCGGGTGCCGGATGACCTCGCCGCATCGGCGGACGATGTGGCCCCCGCCGCTGCGTCCCCCTGGCTACCGCAGCGCCGTGGCAGGCTGCCTGCCCGACGGCTCGTGGCAGGGCACCGTGTGACGGACGCCCTTTCCCTGGGCATCCAAGCGGCACCGCCTCACCACGGCGATGACCCCACGACGGACGATGGGAATGCGCCCTCCGTGGCACTCAACAATGCGTTGCCGCTTGTAGGAGGCGAACGACCGGGTTTGCTGCTTCCCCCGCCGCTCCGCGCGACCACGGCGCTCCTCGCGCAACAAATCTTGACTGCTCCTGCGGAGGTCCACGACGTTGTCCTACCGGAGGCAGCTGCCTCTCCCTCCTCTCTAGCCAGCGCTGAGCGGCCTGAGCAGCAGGCCGCCCCTGGGCCTCCGACGGCCCTGTGTGCCTCCACTCCGGCGATCTCCCTCATGACCGATGCGGGTTCCAAGAGGCGGCGACGCGCCGCAGCTGCACAAGTTTACACTCCATCGCTCGAAATTTGTTTGGCCTTGAGAGAAGAGCAGCAGCTCGCCGTCGATCGATGCCGCAGCGGGGTGAAGCCCTCCGCGTGGGTACCGTTGTTCCTAGGTCGAGTGGCCGAACGGGTGCAGACGTTGGACTCACACGCTGCCGCAGCGAAGAAGGCGTTGCTGCGCACGCGCGACGAGCGGCGAGAAGCCATCGGCGGCAGTGGGAACCTCTTGGGTGAATCGATGCAGTCGCAGCATTCCAACCTTTCCGGGCCCTCCTACCCGTTGGCCGCAGATGACCCGTCCCCGCCCCCGCGGCCCCACCCAATCCGGGTCGCCGCGGCGCTCTACGCCCTCCGCCTCGTGCTGCGCCACTCCTGTCACTTGGACGACAATGCCCTGCTGCAGGACATCGAAGCCGCTGTGTACACCGGCGGACACGGGCGAGGCGGATCACCCGATGGGACCGTGGGACCATCTGAGGGCCACCACCCACCACAGCACCAGCATCAGCACCAAAAGACGCACCCTACGACTATGGCCACGGTGGCGCTACTCGGCTCACGAAGACAAAAGGGAACGGCGGAACCTCACTCTCCGACGGCGGCTCCGTGGCTTCCCAGCGAAACGGACCAGGCGGAGGGTGTGCGGCAAACGCCTCCGTTGCTGCATGCGATGCTCCGTCGCAGTGGTGGTCGGGGCCAGACTCAGTGCATTCCTGCCTCGCTGGCACTTCCCGTCCCCGACATCGTCGGCCGCCCGCTCTTTGCAACTGCCGCGCGCGAGGCACAGGCGCTCGCCGCCATTGCGGACCGCGCTGCGGCAGTATCCGCCGCGGCCGTGCGACGGCTGACAGCGGATCACAGTGAACTGAATGCGAAGTGGCAGGGCGCCGTCAAGCGACAGCACTTTGCCGCGTGGCGCAACGTGGCGCTCCGGGAGAAGAGTTGGCGAAGGGTGTGTCGCAGTCATCTCGACGCCCGGGTCACCACGCTGATCAAGGCCAAGGCCTTCTTCGCTTGGAAGAGCTTCAGCGCGCTGTTCCTTTCCGGTCAAACGCTGGCGACCGTCAAGCAGCGCTTCACACACGCGAATGGAGGGTCCGCCGCCTCCCCGCAGGGGGGCATGACGAAAGACGTGCTGCGCAGCGTCACCGCCATGCTGCAGCACACGACGTCGAAAGCAGGTGCCTCAAACGCGGCGCTGCTGCGACGCGTCAACAGCGGAGGTTCCAATGCCTCGCTCAACAATTCGAAAACCCCAACGACGCCTAAGCGCGGTGTGTCGTTTCGCAAGGGCAACCCTGCCGCGCTGCCCTCGCTGCTAGACGAGGACGAAAACGGCGGTAGCAGTAGCGATGATGAATCCACCGAGTCGCTGCGGCACCGCGTCGCGACGCTCCGTGAGCGGCTCAAAACGGCCGTCGAGGAACGAGCGCTCGCGCTCCTTGACGCGGAGGGCACTCTGGACGCCCTCTCGCGCGGCATGGAGGTGCTCACCAAGAACCGCACCAGCACCTTCGCTATGAAGGCGAGTGACCTCCTCATGAACGCTCGCCGCATCGCCATCGGCGACGCCAGCGACTTCCTGCGCTCCAGCTTCACGGGCGTGGACAACGTCGCCCTCCCTGTCGTTGGATGCCGAGGCCACCACGTCCTGCTGTCCTGGGCGAATGCCATTGTGCAGCAAGCGAGCGGCAGCCCGCCGAAGATTCTTTCACTGAAAGCGCACCTCAATGACTGCCGACATTACAACGACATCGTGCGCGCGGTGATGCCGCAATCCGACCTTGGCGACCGTCTTGCAGCCATCGAGGCCCTGCCAGAAAAGTTCGCGCTGCTTGTCAGCGAGGTCTCGAAGCTGGCGGTCGATAGCGTCATGCGCTCGCAGATGACGTTCAGCCGCGCCCTTTCCAGCCGCTGGAGGGGCAGTCAGCGATCGATGCAGCCAAACGGCACGACGACGACGCCGCATCGCCAACTGAGCAGCAGCTCGAGGCTGCTGAACATGAGCGGATCCATGCGTCAACACGTTGGTGGTGGCGCGGACTCATCATGGCTCGACGTGCCGGTCGTGCCGGAATCTGACTTTTCCGGCCTCGACGCCAATGCCGATGGCCTGAGCCCGGCTCAAATCATGGCCGCCAATGAGTTCGCGCTCCAGGGGCCTCTCATCGCGGCAGGCATTCGGGCGGCCGATCTTCTCTCCGGGCACGAGGAGAGTCACCTGTTCCTACTCTACTGTCTATTCCGCATCTATGAGGACTCCACGATTATCGATGTGTCGCCGACGGCGATCAGCGATGCGGCCGCGGCGACTGGCACCGACGAGGACCGCATCTCAGCGTCGATCGCGCGCAGTAAGAAAAAGGCCCCCTCCTGTATCGGCACCGGTTACGGCTCCCCAGCCCCGATGTCGCTCGTGAACTCGAGGGCGATGACGGCTGACCGAGCCGATACGGCCACGCTATCCTTCCGCCTCGCGTTTCAAACACGGCAGGCGTGGAAAACCGTCGTCGCCTTCGTGGAGGAGTCGCTCATGGTGACGCTGCACAGGCTGGCCAGGGGACACCGGGCGGCGACCGTTTTTCAAGACACCAAAGAGGCTTCCGCCCTCCGGCGTTTTCTGCTTCCCATTGCCTCGTCCAAGGACGACGGCGGTCACGACGATGGGGGCGGCCTCGAACGTTTCGCTGGCGGCGCGAGGAGCGGCGCCGCCGTCACCGAGGCTGAGGGCAGTCTCGAGGCCCTGTCCGCGATCGTCGTTAACCCGGCTGCTCGGAACGAGCTCATCGAGGCCACCCATGTGCACGGCTCCACCCTTCAGGCCCTCTTCGGGCAGTTCGCCCCCGCGGCGCCGGTCATCACCCCACCGCAGTTCGAGACGCTGCTCGGGGAGTGCCGCCTTTTCGACAAGGGACTGCTCCCTAGAGGAACGGGCATTTCGACCGCGAAGCGCTTCGCGCGGCACAACGTCCGGGGTGCCCTGACGCCCCTGGAATTCGTCGTCGCCCTCGTGCACGTGTCGGAGGTCGCCTTCCCGTTGGTCTCGCACACCATTCCGGAGGCCAACCTGCAATATTCAAACGCGGCGCTGCGCTTTGGGTATTTCCTCACGCACATCGTCATGAGCCGTGTGAAGCTCGTGATGATGGACGCCGTGAAGGCGATCATGCAGGAGGGCCCGGTCGCGTCGGCCGTGTCTGGATACAGCCGCGTGCTGCGCGTCTTGTTCGGATCCGCTGCGTCTATGGGCAAAGGCGCCAGCGAAGCGTCGAGGAATCTGCGCGAGGCGGCCGCGAGGAAACGTGACGGTGGGGAGTCCGACGACGACGATGGCAACCCATCTAGCGGAGCCGAAAGGGGCAGCGACCTGTCCCTCACGTCAGGGGAGTTTCTGAAGCTGATGCGAGATTTGGACTTCGTGGATGCCCACATGCTGCCGCCGAAGCTCGCGCACCTTATTTTTCAAAGTGCGCAGGACTGTTTTGACGAATCCGGCGACGCCGATATGAGCTACGGCGAGTTTGAGGAGGCGATGATCGCCGTCGCGCTGACGCGCACGACCAATCCGTTCTTGACTCCCGCCGTGAAAATTCATTCATTTTTTTCCGAAAAACTAATCCCGCAAGTTCGGAAAAAGTTTCCGGCGGTCTTCTTGAAGCTGGGGGGGTTTACGGCATAGCCAAGTGAAGAGGGGGACTCGCTTTTTTTTTGGTTGTTGTTGTGCTCTTTGTTGCTCGTCGCTCAACAACGAGACCGAGCCTTTGGGCTGTGTATCGGAGAAGTGTCAAAGTGCATCCAGTCCACTGTGCGGTGTCTCTGCATGCTCGTGAGGATGAACTCAATCCAGGCAGGAGGACCACAAACCCATGTTGGCCACACGCACACTCGAAAAGTTTCTCTTCCCTCTCTAATCTTCGGCTTCCCCTGCTCAAAAAAAGGGAACCGTAGCCGAGCGGCACTCTCAACCCAAGCACCACCCGACAAAGGTCGTCTTCGCAACCCGCCTCAACCGTTTGGGCAGCGCTGATTCTCACATCAGCGCTGTACAACAGTCCCCATCGAGGCGTGCTCTTTGCGATCACCATCCCTAGAGTCGAGAGGAATTTTATCAACAACACAGAGCTTTCGCGCGAACTTCCAGGTCGCCGGTGCTGCTGATCGTTTGATAACCGCGTCACACACAAAGCCCCATCCAGCCGGTGATTTTGTGCGCTGCCGTTGCGACCCCTTGCTGAATTGCATCTCCGCGTGTCTTTCCATCCACAAAACCGTCCTTTTTCGGCCTTTTTTTCGACCGCCCTTCCACAACAGGGGCAGTGACCACAGAAAAACAAGCTGAAAGGACGAACCGGAAGACACAACATTCGCACTTCGGGCAATTTCTCGCGGCACAGCAAAGCAACACATCCATCGACTGAAAATCGGGACGCGGCCAAACTTTACGGCAACTCCATCTCGACCCATTCGTCGCGCCGCTCGTGTCGTCTCTCTCTCTCGTCGCGAGGTCATCGTTGAAGCTTCCGTCTCTTCCGCCCTCGACGTTCGTCGCCTCTTTGGAGACCCGCGCTGCACCTTTTGTACAACCAATCGCAGCGCCCTCCATCCTCTCGACAACGCCTGCTAACCTGTCTCCGCTAACGAACACGTTCGATCGCCTCCCCCACCCCACCAAGTATCGCCCTGCCGACTCGACAGCCGACCGCACCATGTCCACAACGCGTCGCTCCCTCGTGTCCCTCGGCGTCGTCGCGGCGCTCGTCGTCGCGGCCAGCCTGGCGTCCATGACGTCGCAGGTCGCCCGTGCTGCGACCGCACCGCAGATCACCAACTCGTTCGAGCCCAACGAGGCGACCCTGGTCTTCGGCAGCCTCAGCATCAACTACGCGCAGTACGTGGACGGCGCGAAGGTCCAGATCGCGTCCAACTACCAGCGCTACTATGACACGCTGTACCTCGAGTACGTCGGCGGCGCCACGCTGACGACGAGCTTCGACGTGACAAGCGGCATCTTGACGATCCGGGGCAAGGCCACGGGCCTGGAGTTCGCGAAGATCCTCAACTCCGTCTACTTCAAGACGTCGTCGCGCCAGAACCTGCAGCGCACGGTGAACTGGAACCTGGGCGCGAACGTCGTGTACCAGCCGGCGACCGGCCACTACTACGAGTGGATCAGCACGGCGGGTCGTTCGTCGCTGTCCTGGAACCAGGCGCGCACCGACTGCCGCAGCCGCTACCACCTGTCGATGCAGGGCTACCTCGCGACGGTGACGTCCAGCACGGAGCAGTACTTCATCAACTACCTGAGCAACTACCACGTGGGTTGGCTCGGCGGCACGGACACGGCCAAGGACGGCACGTGGCGCTGGGTCACGGGGCCCGAGGGCACCCAGGAAGGCGGGAAGGGTCTCCGCTTCTACTACAAGTACTGCTACACCTACTCCGTCCCGTACTACTACTACTGGTGGTACCTGCCCTACTGGTACTACTACCGCCGCTACGCCGGCTGGTACTACTACTGGGGCTACTACAGCCACTACCACCTGAACTACTACTACCCGTACTACAACTACTTCTACGGCTACTGCCAGACCCGCTGGTTCGGCCCGTGGTACTGGTACCGGTGGTACTATCGCTGGTGGTGGTGGCATTACTGGTACTACTGGTGGTACCGGTACTGGATCCGCTACTACTGCCCGTACAACTGGTGGTATCACTACTACACCAGCTGCTACAACACCTGCTCGGGCTATTGCGCGTTCTCTTCTGGCTACCCAGTGACGTCGTCGGTGAGCAATTTCTTGCTCAACTATGGATCGAGCTGGACGACAGTTACCGACTACACCTCGACCAACGGCTACACGTGCGAGTACGGCGGCTTCGGCAACAACCCGTACTTCTACGACATGGGCTCCGCGCTGCTCAAGCCTGGCTGCGGGTACTTCACGTACCAGTCGTGGTGCAACAGCTACACGCAGTGCTCCTGGAACTCCTTCACGAGCACGTGCGTGGTGAACAAGTGCCTGACCTACAAGACCGTGCCCACTTGCCGCTCCGACGAGAACTGCGCTTGGGACGTAGACACGACGAACCCCAGCACCTGCGACCTCCGCTTCTGCCACTACACGTACACGTCCAGCTCGTCCTGCAACGGCAACTCCGCGTGCCTGTGGTCCACCGGCACGAAAGGCGTCGCCAGCTGCCACGACCGCCACTGCACCATGTTCTCCTCCCCGTGCACCTGCGTCGCGGACTCGCGCTGCTTCTGGGACACGACGTACACGTCGCCCAGCGGGGCGATCGGCACCTGCGTCGCGGACCGCTACGCTCTGTGCTCGTCCATGGACGTTTTGCTGATGGTGCAGACGGCGACGACTTCGCAGCAAGCGCGCTTCCAAGCGACGATGGAGGCCATCCGCCGGTGGTTGCCCTCGCTCTCGCTTACCGGCTACGGCTGGGGCGCGACGCAGCCCAGCAACCCTGGCATTCGGCTCGCGACCTTCGCCTTCGGTAAGTACCTCTACAACGCCTACTACAACAAGGGAAGCGGCTCCACCGTGCTGCTCACGTCCTACGGGGGCGGCGACCCGTTCACGGGTCAGATGTCGCAGGCGTTGAGTGAGATCAACTGGCTGCAGACCATCGCGTCCTCGTCGTACTACGCCTATGACTACTACAACTACGGCTACATCGGCGCCGGTCTGACGGTCGCGAACGGGATGCTGAGCGCCGCATCGCCGTCCCCGAAGCGCAAAGAGGTCGTCATCATCTTCACGGGCACGAACTACTACTACGACGGCAGCCGCGTGAGCAGCTTCACCAGCATGCGCAGCCGCGCGACCATTCTCGTCGCGCGCACGCCGTCGAGGTCGTCGACGTACCAGACGTCGGTTGGCTACTTCAGCCCTTGCTCACACCCACTGGCGCCGCTGTCGACCTACTGCTCCTACGGCCTGCAGAAGTACGACAACGGCATCCTCCTGACAACCGGGTTGAACAACCTGTGCACCAAGTCGGCGAACGGCTGGGCCATCGTGCTCGTGACCGCGACGACGCGCGCCGGCTCGTGCTCGTCCTTCACGACGCAGACGCCCTGCAACCAGGACGCGGCCTGCCAGTGGAGCAACAACATGTGCATCGACACGACATGCTCGACGATTTGCTCGCAGAGCTCGTGCGACTCGCAGCTGCGCTGCACCTGGAACGCCACCGCTGGGTACTGCCGCCGCGTGCTCTGCAACAACGCTGAGAACACTTGGAACCAAACTCAGTGCAACGTGTGGAAGAAGCAGTGCAAGTGGGACGAGTCGGGCCTCGAGGGCTACTGCCGCGACCGCAACTGCATCCAGCACCAGACCCAGCTCAACTGCAACTCGGATCAAAACGGCTGCGTGTGGGACACCTTCATGAACCCCGTCGGCTGCCGCGAGAAGGAGTGCGTCATCTCCTCGGAGGCGACGTGCAAGTCGTACGACGACTGCGTGTGGGACACCCGCTCCACGAAGCCAGCGTGCCGCGAAAACCGGTGCACCCCGTACAACAACTACACGAGCCCGACGCTGCAGTACGAGTGCGGCAAGAACACGCTGTGCAAGGTGGTCGGCACGGACGACGGTGACCGGTGCGAGGAGCGCTGGTGCGTCGGCTACACGGACCAGACCAAGTGCTCCAACGACACGGCCTGCCAGTGGGACACGATGTTCGCGCCGCCGAGCTGCGGAGAGACCTTCTGCTCACGCTACCGCGCCTCCGGCACGTGCCAGACGTCCGACTCCGCCTGCGAGTGGGACAGCACCGCGCTCGACAAGCGGAAGGCGTCGCTCGGCGATCCGGCCAACGGCGTCTGCATCACGAAGCGCTGCTGGTTCGACACGAAGGCGTGCACCTGCATGGGCCACCAGAACTGCTACTGGGACAACTCCACGTGCCGCGACTGGCAGTACTACAACGTGTCGGCGATCGACGTGATCGTGCTCCTCGACGGGACGTCATCCATGAACTCGCAGTTCGTGCGCCACCCCAACGGCTTCCTCGGCCTCGTGACGACGCTGCAGGGCTGGGTCAAGAACATTCCGCTCACGGGCACGAACTCGAAGACGCCCGCCAGCGGGACCATGGAAGGGATGCGTCTGCTCTTCTGGCAGTTCGGATCGGGCGCGGGCGTCCTCGCGTCGAGCGTCGGGCAGCCATCTGGCGACCGCACGGAGCTGCTGAAGTCGCTGCAGTGGCACGCCGACAACTACGCCAACTACCAGAGCGCCTACACCTACATTGGCACCTCGCTGCAAAACGTGACCGACATGCTGAGCACGCTGCCCAAGACGCGCCGAAAGATGGTCGTCGTGCTGACCGACAGCTACATCTACGACGCGTCGCAGCAGGGTAACCTCATGAGCACCATCTCGGCGTACAGCAACGGCGTGATCGCCATCGGACTGCGCAACTCGGAGTCGCTGCAGCTGTCGACGAACGTCGTGAACACGCTCTACGCGCTCTCGACGTCGCCGCGCGCGACCCACGTGATCCAGACCTTCATCGACAACGTCGTCTCCAGCGGCCTGCGATACCTGGACGACTGGGCGCTGAACTCACAGTTTGTGCCCGGCACGACGCCGAACGCGATCAACATGGACGTCCGCGCTCCCTGCATCAGCCTGAACCAGAGCAAGACGCTGTGCATGCGCGACGAGCTTTGCGACTGGAAGGCGATCCCCGCCTGTGCCCACACCGCGCAGTGCGCGAACTTGCAGTGCCTTGAGCCCCTGGGTGCGCGACCGTACACCGCTTACACCTGCGCGAATTGCCGCATCTCGAACGGCAAGGTCGAGTGCAGTTACAGCTGGACCTTCGGCGTGCAGAAGACGTACCAGGGCTGCGGCAACTCCGATTGCACGACGCTCTGCAGCCAGTCGTCTTGCCAGTCGTCCTCGGTGGGCTGCTACTGGACGGCCGAGAACCGCTGCCTGCGCAAGGTGTGCCAATACGCGGCGCAGTCCGACTGCGAGAACGACGTGACGTGCTCCTGGGACATTGACAAGCTGACCTGCCGGTTGAACAAGTGCACCGGCCTGCTGAGCGTCAACGAATGTGCCAGCCAGAGCAACGGAACGGCCGCGCTATGCGTCTGGAACGAGGCATCCGTGCAGGTGCCCAAGTGCCAGGAGAACCCGTGCGCCGTGACGACCTTCGACGACTGCGAAAACCGCCCGAACGCCTTGTGCAAGTGGGACTTCACGCAGACGCCGCCACGCTGCCGCCGTCGCTACTGCACCTACACGACCGAGGACTCGTGCGTCGCGGACACGGCGAAAAACTGCGAGTGGGTATCGGCGTCGAAGAAGTGCCGCGAGAAGCTGTGCACGTACACCAGCTCGACGTACTGCGCGTTGGACTTCCGCTGCTCCGTGACCACCACGATCCGAGCGGGCGTCACGACCAACGGGTGCCGCCAGCAGGTCTGCTCCTACAGCGACATGCCATCCTGCAACTCCGACACGCTGTGCTGGTGGAATGCGACGACGAGCAAATGCGCAGAGCGCACGTGCACCAAGTACGGCGACGAAATGACCTGCAACGACGCGCAAGTGTGCAAGTGGGACATCAGCGTCTCGCCCAGCATCTGCCGCATCCGCAACTGCTCGCTGAACGGGCCGAATCAGACCGCCTGCGACGACATGACCTTCTGCCAGTGGAACAGCAGCATCACCGGCTGCGTGCGCAAGCCGTGCTCGGCGTACACGCAAGGCTGCACGTGCTCGAGCGACGAGCGCTGCTTCTGGATCGGCGTGAACGGCGTCAACTGCCTACCGCGCACTCAAGTCGGCTGCACCCCTGTCGACATGGTCGTCGTGTACGGCGTCGCGGCGGGCAACTTGAACAAGGCCGTCGGCCGGCTGCCCAACGGCTACACCGCCTTCACCTCGCAGCTGCGCACCTGGGTCGGGTCGACGGCGGCTCTCGTGGGGACGTCATTTGGTCAGCCCGTGGCGCCGGCGACGACTCCCGGGTTGCGGCTAGGATTTGTCGAGTTCACGGACTCGACCACCGCGCGCGTGACGTCGACCACCGGCGCACGCGGGACGCTGAGCGGCGACGCGCAGCAGCTGACCCAGGACCTCGACTGGCACGAGGCGCAGTTCGTCGCGCCCACCAAGACCTACCAGGCCCTGCTGGCGCCCGCCCTCAACAAGGCCGCGAGCATCCTCGCCGCCACGATGCAAGCGGGCCGCCGACAGGCCGTGATGATCTTCACCGACGGCGTGACGGAGGACACCGACAACGCGACCGCGGCCACGGCGAGCCTCATTTCCGCCGGCGTGATGGTCTTTGGCGTCCAGCTCGACCTCACCGTTGAGGCGCAGATCTCCACGTTCGAGTTCCAGGTCCAGAACTGGCTGATGGCGCTCCTCTCGTCCCCGAAGGCGGACTACTACGCGGGCGTGTACCTGAGCAACGTTCCCGCGCAGGTGCTGGACGGCGTGTGCGACCCGGAGTCGCTCGTGGGCTCGAAGCTTGGCATCCAGGCGGAGAACTGCCCGCAGATCTCGGACCCGGTCGCCTGCAATCAACGAGGCCGGTGCAAGTGGAACCCGAGCTACGTGCTCGCCTGCCCGAACGACGGCGGCTGCCAGAACCTGAACTGCCTCGCGCTGGACAACGACAACATTCGCAAGGGATACAACTGCAGCAACTGCAAGCTCGACGGCGGTCTCGTGGTGTGCTCGAAGGGCACGTTCAACCCAGTCGTGTCCGGTGCGTGCATGTCGAACCCGTGCTCGTCGGAGTACTGCGCCAGCGGCAACTGCGGTGCCCATGCCTGCCTGTGGAACAACACGCTGTCAATCTGCGCCGCCAAGACCTGTGACACCCTCTACACGACGCCCGACAAGTGCAACTCCGATGCGAAGTGCGCGTGGTCCTACGGCTCGGGCATCTGCCGTGACAACAACTGCACCAAGTACGGCAGCCAGGCGCTCTGCACGACGAACGGCACCGGCTACTGCCAGTGGATGACGAACATCGACCCCGCCGTCTGCTTGGAGCTGCTGTGCACGTACCCCGTGATGGGCAACTGCAAGGCGGACGACCGCTGCGCGTGGAACGGCACGGAGTGCAACGTGCGGCCCTGCTTGCACTGGACCGAGTACGCCTGCGTCCACGACGCGACCTACGACTGCGAGTGGGACACGATCAACTACCAGGTCCCGACGTGCCGCCGCAACAACTGCAGCATGCTGCGCGATTCCACCAACTGCACGGCCCGCACGAACTGCCTCTGGGACGCGACGACGTACTACGACGAGTGCGTCGGCTTCGGGTTCACCACGTGCAACGAGACCTCGGTGTGCAGCTGGAACGCCGGCACGAAAACGTGCACGAGCGTCAATACGTGCCGCGAGAGCAACTGCCCGTACACCAACCAGACGGCGTGCAACTGGAACAAGGCGCTGTGCACGTGGACGGGCTCCGCATGTGCCGAGACGGCCTGCGCCCAGAAGGCGGACCAGCTGAACTGCTCGATGGTCAACACCTGCTCATGGACGGACTCCATCTCGCCCTCTGGCTGCGGCGACAAGAAGTGTGTTTCGTCGGCGACTCAGCCCACATGCGAGGCCGATGGGGACTGCAAGTGGGACGGTACTGCGTGTCGTCTGCGCCTGTGCAGCGAGTACACTCTGAGCTGCAATTGCACCGCGAACGTCAACTGCTTCTGGAACGGCCAGTGCTACGACACGCGCTACCAGCAGTGCAAGAACATGGACGTGATCTTCCTCATCGACGGCTCCGAGCGCATGATCGAGCCCATGGGGCGGCAGCGCGACCCGCTCGTCGGCATCGCGGAGGAGCTCAGTCTGTGGGCCGCGACGGCGCCGCTCGTCCAGGGCTCGCCGGCGACGGTCGGCGACACCACCTCGGGGCTGCGCATCGGCGTGCTCAAGGCCGGCGACAACTCGTGGACATGCGGCACGGCGACGAGCTGCGCGCTGACGACGTCCTACACGACGTTCCGAAGCGACCTCGTCTCGCTGCGTGAGAACGTCAACGCGTCGACCGTCATGAACATCGACACGGCCTTCTCGAAGATCCCCGCGATGTTCACCGGCGCCGCCGGACGCACCAAGGTCGTGGTCATCATTTCGGCGTCCAAGGTCGGCTCGGTCATTGGCGGCCAGACGCAAGTGCTGCAGGGCCAGGGCATCAACGTCGTGGGCGCCGCCCTTCAGTCGTACGTTGACCCGTTGACGTCGATGGTGTCCTACGTCAACACACCAAGCAGCAAGTACCTGCGCGGCGTGCAGATCGACGATTTTGGCACCGAATTCCTCAACAAGATGTGCGACTCGTTCAACTTCTTCACGCCCCTCCTGTCGAACAACCAGTCGCTGTGGGCGAATCTGAGCCTTCCGTGCCAAGGGCTGCCCGTCGGCCTCTGCAACTCGCAGAGCAACTGCCAGTGGAACTCCACCGGCCTGCCGAGCTGCATCCGCAACGGCTGCTACCAGCTGAACTGCCAGGAGCTGCCCGAGGAGCTCGTGCAAGCGGGATTCAAGTGCACCAACTGCAAGCTGGTGGACGGCGAGATCAAGTGCAGCCAGACCTACTTCAACCAGGCCGCGGCGGGCATGTGCCAGGCGTCGATGTGCAGCCGCTGGTGCAACAACCAGACGGGATGCACGGCGAATGGATGCACCTACAACAGCACGGACAACAGCTGCGTCCGCACGCCGTGCAACTACGCCGCGCAGGCGGATTGCACCGCGGACCCCGCTTGCTCGTGGGACCCGTTTACCACCGTGAAGTGCCGCGTCAACTACTGCCTTGTGTACTCGCAGACCGGCTGCGCGACCCGGGAGCTTTGCCGCTGGTCCACGACCGCGGCGGGAACGCCCTCGGACCCGAGCTGCAAGGAGCGTGACTGCGCGTACCCGCCGACGCTCTGCCAGGTGGGACCCATCAACCCCGACTGTGCGTGGAACGCGAGCCAGACCCGCTGCATCGTGCGACCCTGCCGGTACTCGACCACCGAGGCGTGCCTGTCGGACCTCGACTGCGAGTGGCCCGCGTGGGCGCGCCGCTGTCAGTACCGCACGTGCCACTTCCTCTTCGGCAAGACCACGTGCCTGCAGAACACGAACGAGTGCGAATTCCTCAACGGCAAGTGTCAACGCATTCCGTGCAACTACACCGTGTCCGGCACGTGCGTCGCGGACTCCAGCTGCTACTGGGACTGGACCAAGAGCAAATGTCTCCAGCACTGCGCACTGCGGTACACGAACCAGTCGACGTGTACGAGCTCGGACGTGCCCGCCGCCGACCTCGGACGGTGCACGTGGGACCCGATCAACGGCCGGTGCACCCGTGTGTGCAGCACCTACGCCGGCAACATCACGGAGTGTCAGGCCGACCGCGCTTGCGAGTTCAGCGAAAACGGGACGAAGACTTGCGTGCAGCGCTGCAGCCAGCAATTCACGACGGAGTCGTCTTGCAACGCCGGGCTCAACTGCACGTGGGACCGCTGGCTCTCTCCTCCCGTTTGCGAGCGCACCTGCGAAGCCAACTACGTCTACAACTGGACACGTTGCTCGACGGACCCGATGTGCTACGTGCGTCGAACGAAGCCGTCGTGGGAGTGCGCTTTGCGCTGCGCTCTCCGCGCGAACCACGACAACCAAACCGTCTGCGAGGCCGATACGGATTGCGAGTGGGACTACGGCGGCAAGTACTGCATGGCGATCCAGTGCCGGAAGCTCGATTCGGACGACTGCCTCAACGACCTGCGCTGCCGGCTCAACGGGACGAGCTGCGTCAAGAAGTGCGGCTACTACGCGACCACGACGCTGTGCGCGACGGACGTGTCGTGCGTGTGGCACAACACGACGGGTCAATGCAACCAGCGCTGCGAGTACCTGACGAACCAGACGGAGTGCCAGCTGGACGCGCAGTGCACGTGGGACCTCGACCTCGCCATCTGCTACACGCGGTGCAGCTACAAGCATTTCACGACGCAGGACTGCGACAACGACCGCAACTGCGGGTGGCAGTGGACGACGCGCACGTGCCAGCCCCTCACGTGTGACTTCGACACGAACGCGACGTGCTCTGCGGACCAGACGGGCAAGTGCGTGTGGACCGCCAGTGGAAACCACAGCACGGACTACCGCATGGTGGGCCAGGACAACGTGACGCTGTACAATCTGAGCTCGTACGCTGGCTGCACGATCACCAACTACTACCAGAGCGTGCCAGGACGCGTCGGCGACGTCAATGTGGCCTTCACGTTGTTCCCGTGTGACACGTCGAAGAAGTGCCCGACGTACGCGAGCATCAAGGCCACGCTGCAAAGCGGTGACTCGTCGTGCTCCTGCCCATATCTGCACTCGGGCTCCAGCAACCAGCTCCTGTGGCCCAAGTTCCCCGCGACGGTGGCGACGACCAACGCGACCGGCGCGGGCTTCAAGATCCAGGCGAACCAGTGGCTCACCTTCTACGAGTACGACTTCACGCAGCGGTCGCAGCGCGGCAACCTCGTGCTGCAGATCAACTGCCCCGGCGACTGCCGGCCGGTGTGCAGCACGCACATGTCCTCCGACAACTGCAACAACGCACAGTACACGGGCGGCGATTGCGCGTGGGACCTCGTCGACAACGTCTGCCGCAACAAGTGCTCGCTCTACACCTCGACGGACGCCTGTCTCAACACGACCTGGTGCCAGTGGTTTGGCAACACGTCGGCGGGCACGTGCCGCTTCAAGTGCGACCGCCGCGGCTACTCGACCACCGGGGCGTGCGACGCGGACGTCGACTGCTACTACAACGTGAACAAGCAGTCCTGCCAGACGGACTGCACCATGCTGGCGCAGAACTCGACGTGCACGGCGAAGTCCGAGGACTCCCAGTGCACGTTCTTCAACGACAACAAGTGCCGCCTGGCGTGCCACATGCGCGCGAAGACCAAGGAGGACTGCGCGACGTTCGAGACGTGGTGCCTGTGGGACCCGAACAATGGCCGCTGCAACGCGCGCTGCGAGGTGGCGTACACGTCCGAGCAGCAGAACGACTGCACCGACCGCACGCAGTGCTCGTGGGTCGGCGGCAAGTGCATCACCGAGTGCAAGTACCGCGACGCGAAGGCACCCGCGTGCAAGGCGGACGCGAACTGCATGTGGGACCTGACGGACAACACGTGCCAGTCGAATTGCTCCCGCAAGGTGCAGGAGACAGACTGCGAGTGGTCGGTCATGTGCGACTGGTTCAACGCGACCGACGGGAACACGACGTGCCGCACACGCTGCGAGTTCCTGCCGAACATCACCACCATGGCCAGCTGCAACAACGTGTTCACGCCCGGCGACTGCGCGTGGAGCCCCGACCGCTCGCGGTGCTACCGCAAGTGCAGCAACATCACCAACTCGACCGACTGCATCGGCAACCCGACGTGCAAGTACGCCAACGGGCAGTGCGCGGACACCTGCTCGACGCGAACGACAACCGGCAACTGCGCGGCGGACGCTTCGTGCGCGCAGGACACCACCAAGACGCCGCCGCAATGCTACACCAACTGCACCCAGTACACCACGGAGGCCGCGTGCTCGCAGAACACGAGATGTGACTGGGACATCAGTTTGTGCCGTCGCAGCTGCGGCAGCCTGTACGGCGCCAACCAGACGTTATGCGTGAAGGACCCCAACTGCCTCTTCAACAAGATCAAGAACACGTGCGTGCGTCAGTGCGACCAGCGCCCGAACTCCACGTGGTGCGGTGCGGACCCCGAGGTGTGCTACGTGGAGACGAACTCGGGCGGACAAAACGAGCTCTGCACGCTGCTGACGACGCTGGGCGTCTCGAGCACGACGGGCACGTACACGCTGTACACGGACGCGATGCAGATGCTGGGCACGATGTACGACACCTCGGTGGTCGTCTCGCCGACCCTGACCGCGAACGGCACGCTGCGATTCAAGCTGGGCAGCGCCTACGACACGTTCCGCGCGGTCGTCGGCATGTCGGACACCTGCAAGTCGTGCACCGGCAACGGAGCCGACATCGGTGAGTACCTCGACAGCGCCGTGAAGCTCGAGCTGGACAACTACACGTGCGGCGGCGCGACGAAGTCACTCGCCATCGTCATGACAAACATCAACTATCTGACGCTCGCGACGTGGTCGCGCGGCGACCCCACCTGCGACATCGCCATGTGGGGCAACCCGCGCGTGTGCGTGACGTCGAAGTCGAACAACACGTGCCGCCGCCAGTGCCCGTACCGGTACGCGACGGAGGGCGCGTGCCAGGCGGACTCGGAGTGCATGTGGGACACGTCGGCAAACTCGTGCCGTCAGGCCTGCCGCTACAAGGACCAGCAGACGTGCAACGGCGACCCGATGTGCAACTACGTGCCTCGCCTGGAGGTGTCGTGCCGCCGCAAGTGCAGCACCCTCATGAAGTCGCCGTGCCTGCAGGACACGTACTGCGACTGGGACGCCTCGTCCGGATCGTGCTACACCATCTGCCAGAACCGCAAGGGCTACAAGGAGTGCGCCGACGCCGCAGCGCTCTGCAACTGGAAGGGCCCGACGGACACGGAGGCGGCCTTGACGGACTCGAGCTGCTACCGCGCGTGCAACCTGTACGGCGGCGAGAACGAGTGCCTCGCGGCGACGGGCAGCCTTTGCAAGTGGAACAGCAAGTCTCAGTCTTGCAAGATCAAGTGCGAGGAGAACTACGCCGGGCTGAAGTCGTGCACGTCGGACTCCCAGTGCGAGTGGGCGGACAGCACGATGACGTGCCAGACGCAGTGCCAGTACAAGCACGGCACGAAGTTCAACTGCAACTTGGACGCGAAGTGCATGTGGGACACGATCAAGGGCCTCTGCGTGACCGCCTGCAACCGCTACAACTCGACCGCGTCCTGCATCGCACGCAGCGAGTGCGAGCCGAAGGGCGCGTCGGACTGCGGGCGCAAGTGCCCCTACCGCCACTTCACGATGACCCAATGTAACGCGGACTCCGAGTGCCAGTGGGACAACTCGACCAATCGCTGCAACAAGGTGTGCCGCATCTCCTACGTCGAGAGCGACTGCCGCATGAACTACATGTGCGAGTGGGACTCGTCCTTCTCGGGCTTCTGCGGCATCGCGAACGTGAACCGCAGCCGCTGCGCGCCCGTGATGACGCCCTCGTCCTCGTGCACGGACTACGGCTGCTGCTACGAGCGCGTGTCGTCCTGCGAGACGGAGGCCGGGTGCGCCACGCCGTTCTGCTTCCTGCCTCAGCCGCGGTGCCGCGTGTCGTGCCAGTTCAAGTACCTGAACCAGACCGCGTGCGACGGGGATTCGGGATGCAAGTGGAACTCGACGAATTCCGTGTGCCAGAAGAACTGCGCGACTCAGGGCACCGATGCCTCGTCCTGCCAGAAGACGGACCTGTGCACGTGGAACAACGCGACGTCGACGTGCGATGGCAAGTGCGGCGGCAAGTACACCGACTCGTCAGCGTGCAACGGGGACTCGAACTGCATGTGGGTCAACACCACTGGGGTGTGCACCCGGCCCTGCGCGCAGATGGCCCAGATCGAGTGCCAGGCGACGACGGGTGTGTGCGAGTGGAACTCGACGTCGGCCGCCTGCCAGGCTACCTGCGCGCAGAAGTACGCGACGAAGGGCGCCTGCGATGCCGACAGCCTGTGCATGTGGAACCCGACCGCGGGCAAGTGCTACATGACGTGCTCGCGCATCACGAGTCAGGACTCCTGCGCGGCCTTGGCTCGCTGCCAGTGGCAGTCCTGGAACGGCGTGTGCCGACCTCTGTGCGGCGAGTACGCGTCGCAGACAGCGTGCACCGCGGACAGCTGCGAGTGGATCAACCCTATCGACACCGCGACGTGGCTGCCGACGAGCCCTGCGGCGCCCCTGTGCCGCCGCCCGTGCCGGCTGCGCTACGCTCAAGCGGCGAGCTGCGACACCGACGCCGACTGCATGTGGGACAACGCCAAGAGCGAGTGCGTCGGCACCTGCGCTCGCTACGTAGTGGCGGACTACGAGACCACGAGCGGTCTGCGGACGGCTTGCACGAAGTCGACGATGTGCGAGACCGTCGGGAAGGCGGTGCCGCAGTGCAAGAAGAAGTGCACATTCCGCTTTTCGTCGATCACGCAGTGCAATGCCAGCGCGGACTGCACGTGGAATCCTGACCTGAGCACGTGCCAGCGCCTGTGCTCGACCTACGACTACCAGCAGGACTGCAGCGCGGCGCCCATGTGCGAGTGGCAGACGAACCCTTCCAACATCACGACGGGAACGTGCCTCCCACGCTGCCCCTACCGGTACACCAACGAGACCATGTGCAACAGCGACGCGTACAAGCAGTGCGAGTGGGACTCGAACGCGAAGCGCTGCCGCAATCAGTGCAAGCAGAACACCAACGCCGGCAACTGCTCCGCGATGTCGTCGTGCTGGTGGAACAGCAACACCAACGTGTGCCTCAAGCGGTGCGACATCCTGTACCAGGGACCGGCGAGCTGCAACGCGGACCCCAACTGCCTCTACGACCAGACGAACTCCATCTGCCGCAAGAACTGCACGTTGGTCGAGGCGAAGGCGGACTGCGTCGCGCTGCCCGATGTGTGCACGTGGACGCTACCGCCGTACAAGTACCCCGCGCAGTGCCAGCCGACCTGCTACTACCGGTACCTCAGCCAGACGCCGTGCGACAAGGACGTGCTGTGCATGTGGGACGTCACCACCTCGACGTGCCGCGCGCACTGCAACACGATCGGCGGCAACGTGTCCTGCGCGGGCGACAAAATGTGCCAGTGGCGCACGGCGACCGGCGCGTGCCGCAAGTTGTGCACCGTTATCACCAACAGCACGGAGTGCAGCACGTTCGACTTCTGCGACTACAGCCCCTTCACTCAGAAGTGCAAGCCGATCTGCATGGAGCGGTTCACGACGCAGACCACGTGCTCCGACGAGGATTGCATGTGGAGCACGGCGAGCGACGCGTGCGTGCCGTCGTGCGAGCGGCTCGCTGGGTCGTCGTCCTGCAGCGTCCACACGATGTGCATCTTCGACGACAGCACGCTGGCCGTGTGCGCGATCAACATCCAGCAGCGCACGCAGTGCGCGTCGACGTCATCGTCGACGTCACAGTTGACGTGCGGGTCGACCACGGGCTGCTGCTACGCGGTCACGCAGGGCCCCTGGTGCTTCCAGTCCCTGCCGACCTGCCGCCGCACGTGCACGTTCCGCTATGGCTCGCGCGGCCCCTGCAACGACGACGCGACCTGCCAGTGGGACGAGGAGCGCACCAAGTGCCAGCGCAAGTGCTCGGTGATCTCGAGCAAGGCGAGCTGCTTGCTGGTCCCGTCGTGCGAGTTCGTCAACCAGAGCTGCGCGCTTCAGTGCGTGTACCGCCACTTGAACGAGTCGTCCTGCAACGGCGACCCGCAGTGCAAGTGGTCCGTCACCAACAACCGCTGCCAGAACTCCTGCCAGCGCCACAACCTGCAGAAGTCGACGACGTTGCGCTTCGAGCTGTGCACAGCGGACACAACATGCGCGTACCTGGACGACATCCAGACTTGCGTCGACAACTGCCCGACGGCGTACTATGACCAGGGCCGATGCGACAGCAACTCTCGCTGCATGTGGGACACCGCCCAGACGCTCTGCCGCGTGACGTGCGCCGAGCAAGCATCCACCACGACGTGCGCGAGCTCAGGCGGCATGTGCGAGTGGACGAGCCGAAACGGCGCCAACTTTACTTGCGTGAAGATGTGCGAATTCCGCTACAACGTCTCGACTGCCTGCACGGCGGACATGGAGTGCCTGTGGGATGTGACCGGCGCCAAGCCGCGGTGCACGAAGGCGTGCAACCTCGTGCAAACCCAGGCGACGTGCATCGGACGCACCGCTTGCAACTACGACGACAACAACAAGAAGTGCGAGCTGTCTTGCGGTCAGCGAAACGAGACGTACTGCCGCAAGTGGTACCAGTGCGAGTTCAACCCGAGCACCACGATGTGCCGCAAGAAGTGCGTGTACCAGTACTCGACGCAGCAAGCCTGCGACGGCGACACCTGGTGCATGTGGAACCTCGCGACCACGACCGGCTCGTGCACGAGCAACTGCAAGACGAACAAGGCGACCGAGTACCTGACCCTGACCTCCGTGGACCTGCAGTCGCAGTGCGACAAGAACGGCATGTGCGTGTGGACGGACAGCAAGGTCTGCCTCAAGCGCTGCGTCTACCGCCAGGACGCGCAGGCCTCGTGCAGCCAGGAGCTGGACTGCATGTGGAACCCGCTGCTGAAGCAGTGCAACCGCCTCTGCGACCTGCTCGGGCAATCCGACTGCCTCACGGCGACCATGTGCAAGTGGAACATCAAGAACCTGACCTGCCAGCGCAAGTGTCTGTACCTCTACGACACCCCGACGAACTGCACCGCGAACAAGCAATGCGCCTGGAACGTCGTCGAGGGCGTGTGCCGCGACGCCTGCTCGCAGCACACGGCGCAGCAGGACCAGTCGAGCTGCCGCTCCGACAGCATGTGCTTCTGGAACGCGTCGACGAGCGAGTGCATGGACAAGTGCAGCACCAAGTTCCCGTTGCCGCAGAACGCCGCCGGCTGCCAGGCCGACCCGCTTTGCATGTACGACGGAACGGCACGCCAGTGCAAGGCGACGTGCACGACGATCGGCAGCCAGTTCACCTGCGAAAGCGAGCGCATGTGCAGCTACATGAACGAACAGTGCCGCTTGAACTGCGAGTTCCTCGCGAACACAACGACGGACTGCCGCGCGTGGACGCGGTGCATGTGGGACTTCGGCACCGGCCAGTGCCGCCGCACTTGCGCGGAGGAGTCCTCCTCGTCCAAGTGCAACACGGACACGATGTGCATGTACCTGACGACCGAGAACCGCTGCCGGATCAAGTGCCCGGACCTGTGGACCCCCACGCTCTGCAACAAGGACGTGCGGTGCGAGTGGAACTCGTCGACCAATCCAAACCAGTGCGCGGATAAGTGCTTCTTCCGCTACACGGCCGGCCCGGCGTGCATGGCCGACCGCAGCTGCTTCTGGGACGGGTCGCAGTGCACGAAGGCGTGCGACCGCTATGGCGACGAGCAGAGCTGCGGCGTCGGCAACTCGCAGTGCGAGTGGATGGCCAACAAGTGCCGCCGAAAGTGCTTCTACAAGTACCAGAACGACGAAAACGGCTGCTTCAACGACCCCAATTGCTTCTGGAACCGAAAGGCCTTGACGTGCTCGACGAAGTGCGATGACGTCCTGACTACCTCGACGTGCCTGGGCGACTCCATGTGCGAGTGGAAGGTCAATACGTGCGCGATTCGCTGCTCCTTCAGGCACAACACCTCCGTGGCGTGCACGGCGGATGCTCAGTGCGAGTGGACGCCGCAAACCGAAACGTGCCGCAACTACTGCGGCGGCTACGCGAAGCTGAACCTCACGGCGGCGAACGTCACCGCGCTGTGCAAGGCCGACTCGTTCTGCACGTGGAACAAGACCGCGTGCTTGAGCACGTGCTACATCGCCTACACCGGCCAGGGCAAGTGCGACGCGGACGGGCGGTGCATGTGGGATGGCGCGGTCACGGAGTGCAAGCAAACCTGCGGGCTGCTCGAGTCGGAAGGCGACTGCACCGCGCAGGAAATGTGCACGTGGCGCTCGGCGGCGACGACTTGCGCGAAGAAGTGCCTGTGGCGGTGGACGAACAAGTACGACTGCGACGGCGACTCGGAGTGCATGTGGGATCCGTCCAAGAACCAGTGCAAGCCCAGCTGCCGCATGCTCGGCAAGCCCTCCTCGTGCGACGCGGAGACGACCATGTGCGAGTTCGACACCTCATCGAACCAGTGCCTGCGCCAGTGCGACTCCTACAACAACACGTACTGTGCCTCGGACATGCGCTGCGAGGTGCAATCCATGGTCAGTCTGCCCCTCGTCAACAACCGCACGCAGATGCTCTGCCGCAAACGCTGTGGCGTCGCCTACGCGAAGTCGACGTCCGGATCGTGCGATGCCAACCTCAACTGCATGTACAACACGTTCCAGAATGTGTGCGAAGCCTCGTGCGCTCGCTTCACGTCTCAGGAGTACTCCACGCTTCCCGCGACCGCCATCAACAGCAAGTGCCTGAGCGACAAGATGTGCACGATCCAGCTGAACCAGCCGAACACCTGCCTGCGCGCGTGCTTCAACCGGTACACGAACCCAGGGCCGTGCAATCAGGACCCGTGGTGCTGGTGGGACTCGACGCGGTCGGTGTGCACGAAGAACTGCAACAAGATCGTCGACACCTCGGAATGCTGGTCCTACACGACCTGCGAGTGGAACGAGACGAGCAGCACCTGCGGCCTCCAGTGCCCTTACCAATACATTGGCGTCGCCATGAAGGACGCGTGCACGGCCACGCGCGTGTGCGACTGGGACGCGAACTCCTCGACGTGCATCAAGAGCTGCGCCGCGTACGAGTCGCAGTACAGCAGCGACATCGCCCTCGCGCGGTCGAAGTGCAAGGCGGACAAGCTGTGCGAGTGGAAGATCCTGAACTCGAAGGGCGACCAGTGCCAGAAGCAGTGTTCGATCAAGTACAGCGACCAAGCCTCGTGCGTGGCAGACTCGACGTGCATGTGGGACGCGAGCGCTCGCGGCTGCACGCTGACTTGCATCGGCCTCGACACTCAGTCCCTCTGCGACGCGCAGCCGAACTGCCGCTTCAAGGCTTCGGCGAACCAGACGTGCCGCAAGAAGTGCAGCCTGCTCGGATACATGACGAACTGGACGTGCGACGGCGATGTGGAGTGCATGTGGGACTGGCAACAGAACTCGTGCCGCACGAACTGCCCCGAGAAGGGGGCGGAAGGCCTGTGCCTCGCCGACCAGTACTGCGAATGGCGCACGTCGGGATGCCAGCGCACGTGCGCGTCGCTGCCACGCGTCGGCTGGTGCGCGGCGGACACGACGTGCCTGTGGAACACCACGGGCAACGCGTGCACGAAGCGGTGCGAGTTGATGTACAAGTCGTTCGAGACCTGCGTGGGCGACTACCGGTGCATGTGGGACGTCTCGCTGGGTGGCATCTGCCGCAAGAACTGCGAGCTGCTCCCGGTCGCGTCCTGCACGCAGGACACCATGTGCGCGGTCGGCGTCACGTCGTGCATCATCAAGTGCCGACTTCACTACAGCGCGGAGCCCGGCTGCGACGCCGATCCAGAGTGCCAGTGGGACTGGGCGTCCGGTCAGTGCAACCGCAACTGCGACAAGTTCAGCTCGATCGCGACCTGCAACACCGCGCCGACGTGCATGTGGGCCAACGGCGTGTGCCGGCAGCAGTGCCCGTTCCGCTACACCACCAGCGACGCGTGCAACGCCGACCAACAGTGCACGTGGAACACGCTGCTGAACGCGTGCGACGCCAACTGCGTGGCGAAGTCGAACAGCAGTGGCTGTGAGGCCAACACGATGTGCCGCTGGGACACCACGTCGCAGTCGTGCTCGATGAAGTGCTCGCTGAACCACACACGCTCGACGGACTGCAACAACGACCCCGCTTGCATGTGGGACAAGACCTCGGGCATCTGCCAGACCACGTGCACCCGGCTGTACTCTCGCACCGAGTGCCTTTCCATGCAGGCGACGTGCCGCTGGGACGCGACGACGTCGACGTGCGCGGTTCAGTGCCGTGTGCGCTACACCGCGCAGGACCCGTGCAACGCGGACACGGAGTGCTCCTGGGACACGAAGCAGATGGCGTGCAAGACCCGCTGCTCTCGCCTCGCCTCCGCGGACCAGTGCATCGGCGACGACGAGTGCGACTACCTGGCCTCCACGACCACCTGCCGCAAGAAGTGCGCCCTCAGCACGCCCGCGGAGTGCCTCGCCAACAGCTGGTGCGATCTCGAGGGCGCGACGACGTGCGTCCGCAAGTGCGTGATCCTGTACACGGAGCAAGCCGCTTGCGACGGGTCGCAGACGTGCATGTGGGACGTGTCGTCGAACCAGTGCGTGCGCGGCTGCTCGAACATCGCGCTGCTCAACACGTCGGCGGCTTCTTTGAACGCTCTGTCCGTGGCTTGCTCTTCGCAGCCCATGTGCCGCTTCAACGCCACGCAGCCCGCCGACATGCAGTGCACGAAACGGTGCGACTACCTGTACAAGACGCCCTCGGCCTGCAACAGCGACCCCGCCTGCGTGTGGGATCCGACGAGCCAGTCCTGCAAGACGGATTGCGTCCTCTTGCCCGCCGCATCGTGCTCTTCGACCTCGACGTGCCAGATCAGCACCACGACTGGCAACTGCACCCGTCGCTGCGCCTATCGCTACTCGACCCAGGCGACGTGCGTCGGAGATTGCACCTGGAACGTAGCGGCGAACCAATGCCAACAGGCTTGCGACACCTACACGACGCTGAACGCGTGCGCGACGGACACGCTCTGCATGTGGACGACGTCGACCGCGAAGTGCGGAGAGAAGTGCTCCATCCTGTACGCGTCGAGCACGAACTGCGCGAACGACACCAACTGCCAGTGGGACAAGACCACCGGCTCCTGCCGCCAGACGTGCCAGCGGTACGACCAGCAGGGCGACTGTGCCCGCGACAACATGTGCCTCTGGCGCGCGAACGGGACGTGCACGCGCAAGTGCCTCTTCATCTACGACGACCAGGTCTCGTGCAACAACGACAAGCAGTGCATGTGGGACGCGAACAACGCCGTGTGCCGCGACAGCTGCACGCTGCTGAACAGCCCCTCTGACTGCAACGCCGTGTCAATGTGCCGCTGGGACGCCACGAACCTGAAGTGCCGCACGGCATGCTCGAGCCGCGGGGCGGCCACCTGCGGAGCGGACAGCAGCTGCACCTGGACGGCGGCCGCCGCCGGCTCCAGCGTCATGGCGTGCAAGGAGGTCTGCAGCCTGCGCTACTCCACCGCCTCGGACTGCAACAACGATCCCCAGTGCATGTTCAGCACCAAGTCGGGCAGCTGCGTCGCGACGTGCGCGGGCCGTGCGACGGCTGTTTGCACCACCGAGCCCGCCTGCGAGCTGATGGGCGCGACCTGCGCCATGAAGTGCTCCGCTGCGTACACGACCAGCATGCAGTGCGCCGCGGACATGAACTGCGTGTGGGACACCATCAACGGCAAGTGCGCCAAGGCCTGTGGCATCGAGACGAACAAGGACAACTGCGCCGCCAACGGCGCGTGCCAGTGGACGGCCTCGACGTGCATTGCCAGCTGCCAGACCGCGCCCAACACCACCGCGTGCCAGACGCTGTCGTCCACGTGCACGTGGGACGCCACCAACGCCAAGTGCGGCACCGCATGCTCCGCGGCGACGCCCGCCGCCTGTAACGCGACCAGCGCGTGCAACTGGAACGGCAGCACCTGCGTGCAGTCGTGCGCGTCGCAGTTCAGCGGCAACCTTGACGGGTGCAAGCAGGCCTCGCCGCGGTGCGAGGTGAACCCGATCGCGTCGTCCTGCATGCAGTCGTGCGCGTCGATGGTCACCTCAACGGCCTGCCGCGCCAACGGCGACGTGTGCGAGTGGGACGCCGTCCGGTCCGTGTGCCAGACCCGGTGCAAGTTCGCCGCCACGACGGCGGACGCCTGCGCGCAGGCGACGGGCTGCCAGTACGATGCGACGCAGCAGAAGTGCGAACGCGACTGCAGCAAGGTTGGCACGCAAGAGGACTGCGCGGCGAACACCGAGTGCACGTTCTACAACTCGCGTTGCGTTTCGGCATGCAGCTCGCTCAACTCCACGGAGTGCTCGTCGACGACCCGCTGCCAGCTGGACAACTCGAGCCTGACCCCGGGCTGTTTGACGACCTGCGGCCTGAAGTACACGACCCCGGGCCCGTGCCAGGCCGACAAGACCTGCATGTGGGACGCCTCCGCCAAGGAGTGCCGCCGCAACTGCGCCACGCTGACGTCCGCCAACTACCCCGGCTGGACATCGGCGCAGGTCCGCGACGAGTGCGCGAAGGCGACCATGTGCGAGATCGCCGGAACACCCGCGGCGTGCGAAGTGAAGTGCCCGTACCGGTACAGCACCGAGGCGGCCTGCAACAACGACGAGGAGTGCACGTGGGACCCCGTCCGCAACGGGTGCCAGAAGCTGTGCACGGCCATCAGCGGCCAAACCGACTGCAACAACAACCCGGTGTGCCAATGGCTGGCTGACTCGCAGGAGTGCCGCATGCAGTGCAATTACCAACACGCCACGGACGCGAGCTGCACCAGCGACAAGGGCTGCACGTGGGACGCGACGAGCCGCCGCTGCACGCAGCAATGCTCCGCGGCGGTGAACGCGGGCAACTGCACGACGAGCTCCCTCTGCGAATGGGTGGTCGGCGCGTCGAGCTCGACGTGCGAGAAGCGCTGCGAGATCGCGTACGTGTCCGGCACTCAGTGCACGGCCGACAAGCGTTGCCTCTGGGACGCCGCCAACGGCAAGTGCACGACGACGTGCAGCAGCCTCGCGACCGACTCGCAGTGCGCGGCGTCGGGCTCCGTCTGCCTCTGGAACGAGGGCACTCGCGCCTGCCAGCTGCGTTGCGACGTGAAGGCGTCGACGGAGTGGAACTGCTCGGCGGCTCCGGACTGCACGTGGAACAAGGACACCGGCGCGTGCCAGCGCTCGTGCAACAACACCTTCTCGCGAGACGCCTGCGCGGCCAACGACTACTGCTCGTGGGACACGACGACGAGCACGTGTGTGACGCGCTGCAACCGCTTCAACAACACTGCCGACTGCAATGCCGAACCCCGCTGCCTGTCTGAGTGGCTGCCGACCTTCACGTGCGTGACGAAGCCCGCGATCCGCTTCCCCACGAAGGAAGGCTGCGACGGCAACCCGTGGAACGACACCATGTGGGACCCCTATGAACTGGTCTGCAAGCAGGCGTGCTGGCTGCTGAGCAACGCCTCGTGCGCGCAGGAGTCCCGCCTCTGCATCATGGGCGCGAACGGCGCGTGCCGCAAGGCGTGCGAGTTCTCGTACCAGGACAGCGGCCTCTGCGGCGCGGACACGCTCTGCTACTGGGACACGAAGCGCCAGTCCTGCGTCGGCGCGTGCGCGGCGATCATTTCCAGCGCCGTCTGCAACGTCAACCCGACGTGCATGTACAACCAGGGATCGTGCCAGAAGCGCTGCGACTACGAGTTCAACACGTCCCAGAGCGTGGCCTGTGACGCCAAGCCCGTGTGCGTCTACAGCAACGCGACGACGGCGTGCGAGAACACGTGTTCGAAGGCGGTGACCGCCGGTTCGACGGCGACCGTGGCGGTGCAGCAATGCCAGGCGGCGCCTTTCTGCTACTACAACAGCGCCACCAGCAGCTGCCTGAAGGACTGCCCGCTGCTGACGGAGCGTGCCGACTGCGAGGGCGACGGGCGGTGCATGTGGGACCCAGCGAAGGCGACGTGCAAGGCCACGTGCACGCGCCTGGGCTCCAAGCAGCTGTGCCAGGTGGAGAACACGCTCTGCGTCTTCAGCGACAGCACGGGCGCCTGCCAGAAGCTGTGCAAGTACCGCTACTTGAACCAGACGGGATGCTCCAACGACGCGGAGTGCCTCTGGGACGTGGACGCCTCGGTGTGCAAGGCCTCGTGCAAGATGATCGGGTCCACTGACAACTGCGTCGCGAACGGTGAGTGCGAGTGGGCCTCTGGCACGTGCGTGCTGAAGTGCTCTCAGTTCTCCCTCACAAGCTGCGCCAAGAGCGGCGCGGGTCGCTGCTCGGTCCAAACGACGGGATTCCGTGGCCAGACGACAGCCGCCGCCCAAGTGTGCACCAAGTCTTGCGTGGCCCTCTATTCGACAAGCCAGGCGTGCAACGCCGACCTCAACTGCATGTGGAATGCCGCGACGGCCCTTTGCACGACCTCGTGCGGACGCGTCGCCTTCGAAAGCACCACCGCGGCCGCGACCTGCAATGCGACGGACCTCTGCGAATACTCCTCGACGCTCGGCTGCGTGATGCAGTGCGTGTCGGCCTACAAGTCGGAGTCCGGCTGCGCCGAGAACCCAAGCTGCCAGTGGGACGCGCTCCGCAACAAGTGCGGCCGCAAGTGCGACGCGGCGTCGAATCAGCAAGACTGCATGAGCAACGGCATGTGCCAGTGGAACGCCACCTCGGGCCTGTGCAACCTGCAGTGCCCGTACGTGGCGGCGACCCCGTCGGCGTGCGCGACGCTGGGCCGGTGCACGTGGTCGGACGCGGCGGGTCAGTGCATGAGCGGATGCTCGTATGCCACCGAGGGTGAGTGCCTCGTGGACACGACCTGCGCGTACACCAACGGTACCTGCACGATGAAGTGCGAATCCGCATGCGTGACGGAGAAGTGCTGCAAGGCGAGCCCATCGTCGTGCATGTTCGACGCCAACTCTGGCCAATGCAAGAAGACGTGCTCGCAGCTCGATGCCGCCGAGTGCGCGTCGAACCCTGGACAGTGCGTGCTGGACCCTCGCGATCAGTCGTGCGCCATGCAGTGCCAGGTTCGCTTCAACGCATCGGTCGTTGCGACGGCGTGCAACGCCGATTCGCAGTGCATGTACAACGCGGCGACGTCGACGTGCCGCCAGACGTGCGGCTTCTTCACCGACGCAGGTACCTGCGCGGCGCAGCAGTCGATGTGCGTGTGGGACTCGAAGAGCAACCTCTGCAAGAAGACCTGCGCGAACAACTTGAACCGCGACGATTGCGCTGCCGACGCCACGTGCGACTGGATCGCCGGAAAGTGCACGCTCAAGTGCGTCTTCCAGTACACCATGGAGGCGGCCTGCAACGCGGATGCCAACTGCATGTGGGACAGCAGCGAGGTGCGGTGCACGGATGCTTGTGTCCGTTTGTCACCGACCTCATGCGGCCAGTCGCGCATGTGCGAGTACAACGACGCACGGTCCGTCTGCCAAGTTCAGTGCCGCTACGGCTTCCCGACCGCTTCCAGCTGCAACGCGAGCGCGCGCTGCGCCTGGGACAAGCAGCGCCTCACCTGCACGACGCTCTGCGGCCTCATCACCGACTCGCCCACCACCTGCCAAGAGTCCTCTGTGTGCCAGTGGAGCAACGGCGTGTGCGACTTCCAGTGCCTGTACAAGTACACCAGCTCGGGCACGTGCGGCTCCGCCGGCACGAAGTGCGCATGGAACAACTACACGAATCAGTGCGGCAACGACTGCTCGTCGTACACCGCTGGCGCGAGCCCCGCACAGAACTGCAACGCCGACCCGATGTGCGAGTTCAACAACGCGTCGTCAACTTGCGTTGGGAAGTGCTCGACCTTGGCCCGCGACGACTGCTCGATGAACTGCATGTGGGACAGCAACAGCGGTATCTGCGCCACGTCGTGCGAACGCATTTCGACCGACGTACAGTGCAAGAGCAGCGAGCTATGCCGCTGGACGGGAAGCAACTGCCTGAAGCTGTGCAAGTTCGACGACCAAGACGCCTGCATGAAGGACACGACCTGTGCGTGGATCAGTGGGTCTTGCGCTCCCGCGTGCACCATGATCGGCGGGTCCTCCGACTGCCAGGTGCGCGCGGACTGCCAGTGGGACAGCAATGGCCAGACGTGCAAGGCGGTTTGCATTGCGATGAACGTCAGCACCCAGTGCACGGCGAATGCGAACTGCGCGTGGCAGGCGGCGACGATGGCCTGCGGCTCGAAGTGCGGCGCCGCGTTCACGACCGAGGGCGCGTGCAAGGGCGAGCCCGACTGCATGTGGAGCGCGGCGGCGGTGCAGTGCATGGAGACCTGCTCCAGCATCGCGACGAAGGACGCCTGCCTCAACAACGTCATGTGTCAGTACAGCGCCGACACGAAGTCGTGCTCGAAGCAATGCGAGTACGCCTACTCGTCCGAGACGACGTGCGTTGCCGGCGGCTGCGCCTATGACTCCGCCCGTCAGGCCTGCTTCGACCGCTGCGCCAACGTGACCAACCCCACCGACTGCAAGCTGGACCCTGTCTGCCGCGTGTCGCCGGCGAACTCGTCGGCATGCGTGCAGTCGTGCGCCTACGTTGGCAAGAACCAGGACGCGTGCGAGCGCGACAACAACTGCCAATGGAGCAAGAACACGTTGAAGTGCGAGATGGCGTGCGCCAAGTACAGCAACCTGGACAACTGCGCGAAGGACCCCAACTGCGAGTGGCTCGGCGGCAAGTGCCAGGTACCGTGCGTGCAGCAGTACACGACCAAGACGGGCTGCGACGCCGCGGCCGGTGGACGCTGCCAGTGGGACGCGAGCACCAAGACGTGCAGCAAGCCGTGCGCGGAGAAGAACGCGGGTGAATGCCTTGCGACCCCGTTCACGTGCTCGTACGACGCCAGCACCGCGACGTGCAGCCCAACGTGCCTGACCAAGTACGGAACGAACAGCGCGAGCTGCAACGCCGACGGCGCGTGCACGTTCGACACGGCGCGGCAGGTGTGCGGCGCCTCGTGCCCCTCGCAGCCCACCGAGATCAGCTGCGTCGCCAAGTCGATGTGCAAGTGGAGCGCGGCGGCCTCGTCCTGCTCGCTCAAGTGCGCCTTCAAGCCGAACGCAACGGAGTGTTCGAAGGACAACCAGTGCATCGTGGACGGCACCGGCTGCGCCATCAAGTGCGAGTACGCCTACACGAGCCCGAACGCGTGCAACGGCGACGCGCGCTGCATGTTCGACACAACCCTCGGTGTCTGCGAGCCCACTTGCGCGTCGATTGGGTCGGCTGACCGCTGCCTGGCCAACAAGATGTGCAAGTTGACGGCGTCCACGAACCTCTGCGAAGTGCGATGCCGCTTCCGCCCCGTCGACAACTGCTCGGCCAGCCTGGACTGCATGTACGACGGCCTGCAGTGCGCGGACAACTGCGGCTCGATCGACTCCAAGAGCGATTGCTCGTCGCAGCGCCACTGCATGTTCGTGAACGGCAGCTGCACGACGACGTGCGAGGCCAAGAAGCTGACGTCACCGACGACGTGCGAGGCGGCCGGCGGCTACGGCTGCGCGTGGGACAGCTTCACGAACCAGTGCACCAACGACTGCAAGCAAATGCCGACCCCGCAGTGCAGCGCGAACAGCTTGTGCGAGCCCAAGGCCACCGCGACGGCTGGGTCGTTCACGTGCGTTCGCACCTGCCAGCTGCAGTACACGAACCGGCCGGACTGCGACGCGTCGGGTGGCTGCGCGTGGGACGCCGTGTCCAACATCTGCCGCCGCAACTGCTCCGCGACGACGGACAAAGCGACGTGCCAGGACGCGTCGGTGTGCGTGTGGTCGGACACGACGGGCCTCTGCTCGACGCAGTGCGCCTACTCCGCGAACTGCGACGTCCGCCCCGACTGCCAGCGCAACCTGAACACCGGCGTTTGCACGGTGGCGTGCACGGAGCGCACGTCGGAGGGCGCTTGCACGCAGGATTCGACATGCCAATACCTCGGCAACAAGTGTGTGTCGCGCTGCACCAGCGTCGGCGACAAGCCGACGTGCTCGTCAACGGCCAATTGCATCTGGGATATCGTTCAGAATTCGTGCCTCTTGCAGTGTGCGCTCCAGTACAGCACGGCTGTGACCTGCCAGGGCGACTCCCGGTGCATGTACGACTCGACCACCGGAAACTGCCGCACGGCATGCAACCGCGTGGCCGTTAAGGCCAGCGACGCGGTGTCGCAATCCACGTGCACGAGCGACTCGCTGTGCCTGATCTCAGCCGATGGAAGTTCCTGCGTCCAGGACTGTGGCTCGCGCGCCAAGACAAGCGACGCGTGCGCAGCGTTCACGGACTGCATGTGGAACCCGCGCACGGGCACGTGCACGACCGCTTGCTCCACGATCACCAGCACTGTGTTGTGTGCGGCGTCGCCGACGTGCCAGACGACCACGACGACGTGCATGCCGCGTTGCGAGCTGCGCTACACCACCCAGGCCGCGTGCATCGGGGACAAGCAATGCACATGGGACGTCAACGACGGCTGCGTGCCGACGTGCTCGGGCATGACCACGCAGGCCGAGTGCGCCGCGAACTCGATGTGCACTCTGAAGAGTGGCACGTGTGTCCCGACGTGCGCGACGCTCAGCCTTCAGCAGAAGTGCAGCACGACGAGCGGCTGCATCTGGGACACGAAGGAAATGGACTGCCAGAAGAACTGCACCAAGGTGATGTCGCAGGTGGAGTGCGAGGCCGCGAGCACCATCTGCGCGTGGAACGCACAGTACCTGACCTGCGGCGTGCAGTGCGCGATCAAGCACGCGACATCGAACGGCTGCCTTGCGGACACCGCGTGCCAGTACAACTCGGGAACGGGCAAGTGCGAGCAGGCCTGCACGCAGCTTGCCTCGGAGGCTCGCTGCCTTGCCTCGTCGACGTCGTGCAGCTGGAACCCCGCGACGAAGAGCTGCAAGCAGTCGTGCGCCACCTTCACCGTGGCAACCGATTGCCTCGCCGACGCCACGTGCCAGCTTAGCGGCGGCTCGTGTGCGACCAAGTGCGAGCTTCGCGCCTCCACGCTGCAGAAGTGCGTCCAGTCGTCGGACTGCCAATGGGACGCGAAGGAGGCATCGTGTGACCAACAGTGCGCGACGATCACGGACATGCAGCGATGCCAGGACAGCATGGCGTGCCAAGCGTTCGCAAACGGCACCTGCGCGCGTACATGCGCGACGGCGCACCTTTCGTCATCGAGCTGCTCTGCCGACGCGACGTGCCAGTGGAACGCGCAAACCGCGACATGCGACACCAAGTGCGTGGCGATGCCAAACACGACCACCTCGCGGTGCACCGTCAACCCGCTTTGCACATTTGACGGAACCGTCGCGACCACGTCATCGGCGAACTGCGTGGACAGCTGCAGCACCCAATCGACCGCAACCTGCACCACGCAGACGAACTGCAAGGTGAATGAGTTCAACAACTGCCAGTACAACTGCGAGAGCTTCGGACAGGACGCCGCGAAGTGCGGCCAGGTCTCGGCGTGCACCATCTCCCCGACGTCGGGCAGCTGCACGGCGTCGTGCCAGGAGAAGTACGCGTCCCGGTCGTCCGAGTGCGCCGCGGACTCGAACTGCCAGTGGGACGGCGCGGCGGGCAAGTGCATTGCACCGTGCGCGCAGCTCGCGCGCTGCGACTCGACCCTGTGCATGGTCGTCAACGGTACCCAGTGTTCCGCGTCATGCTCGGCCGCCTACAAGACTGCCGGCCAGTGCGGCACGGACAGCAACTGCCTGTGGGACGAAGTGCGCTTGGTGTGCAAGCCGACGTGCAGCTCCATCGGCACCAGTGCCGCGTGCGCCGCGAGCGACGACTGCGGCTGGATCGCGCAACTTCAGGTGTGCCGCCGCGACTGCGGCAAGCTCACGACGTCCGAGTGCGACAGCAACTCGATGTGCACGCTGCACGTGGATGGGACCGCCTGCGAGACCAAGTGCGCCTACCGCTACGGCACCCGCGACTCGTGCAACGGCGACGCCGAGTGCGAATGGTCCTCGCGCACGCAGTCCTGCGGCCCGCTGCGTTGCGTGTCGCCGGTGCAGACGACGTGCACGACGGACGCCGGATGCAACTGGAACGCCACGACCAACGCCTGCGTCCGCGCCCCGTGCCAGTGGTCCGATCCCGTGTCTTGCGCGGACGACCAATCCTGCGAGTGGTTCCTGGGCAACCAATCTTGCATCGGAAAGATCTGCCCGTCAACCACGTCGGACGCCACGTGCCAAACGGCCCTACCCGGCCGGTGCACATTCGTGAACGGCGTCTGCCAGAAGCAGTGCCCGATGTACGGCACGCAAGACGAATGCGTCGCGTCGAAGTGCGAGTGGAGCTTCGCCGGCACGTGCCGCAAGCCGTGTGCTGAGATCTACAACGTCGCTTCGATGCAGTCCGGCTGCGTCGGAGACAGCAACTGCCTCTGGAACTACGACCGCAACAAGTGCGGCATCGCCTGCGCGAAGCTGGCGGACACCAATCAGTGCGCCGTGAACACCCAGTGCTTGTGGGCGAACGGCTTCTGCAAGACGAACTGCGCGACGAAGTACGGCACCAACGACGCCGACGTCGCGCTGTGCAAGACCGACGCCACGTGCCAGGCGGTCGCCGTGACGACGACGCTGCCTGGCGGCGCGACGAGCATTGTGTGGACGTGCCAGGAGCCGTGCAACCAGCTCAACGGCTCGGCGTGCACGGGCGGGTGCATGATGAGCACGGACGGCACGTGCACGACGTCGTGCAAGGGCCGCCACGCGACCGCCGAAGGCTGCCGCGCCGACGCGACCTGCGTGTGGGAGTCAGACAGCTGCGGACAAGCGTGCGAGACCGCGTTCCCGGACAGCGACTCGTGCGACCAGCACCAGGATGTCTGCCAGTGGAACGGCGAGCGGTGCGTGACGCTCTGCAGCGCTCGGTACACGACGTCCTCCTCGTGCCGCACCGACGGCTCGTGCGCGTGGCTGAACGGCGCGTGCGCGACGGTCCCGAACTGCACAAGCTTCACGGTGACGACCTGTCCGAGCGGCGTATGCGCCGTCGGCTCCAACGGCTGCCAGAAGGCGTGCGGCCTGCGCTACGTGTCGAACGCGACGTGCAACACCGATGCGACTTGCTGGTGGAACTACACCTCCTCGACGTGCGGCTCGCGCACCTGCACAGCGTCCACGAACTCAAGCTGCCAGCAGGGCGCCGCGGCGGACGGCTGCGAGTGGGTCGGCGACGGGTGCACGGCGCCGTGCCGCAACAACGGACTCGCTTCGGACTGCATGCTCAGCTCGCGATGCAACTGGGACGCGGCGTTGGGCATCTGCGAGCGCAAGTGCTCCCTCACGTCTCTGGCGAACTGCGCCACCAACCCGACCTGCGACGTCATCGGCACCTCTTGCGTGAGCGCCTGCAGCTCGGTGACGTCGGAGTCGCAGTGCGAGCGCATGGCCCGCAGCTGCACGTGGGACGAGGGCCTGCGCCGCTGCCGGCTGCTCTGCGAGTACCGCTACGCGAGCAACGAGATGGGTCAGGTCGAGTGCGCCGCCGACGCATCGTGCCGCGTCTCCGCCAACGGAACGTGCGTGTCGCGCCTTTGCCATTACAGCGACCGGGACTCATGCTCCGGTGACGGCAAGTGCGAGTGGAACAACGGCGCGTGCCAGCCGCGTGACTGCAGCGCGTCGACGGAGACATCGTGCGTGTCGGCGGGCTGCCGCTGGACGATCACGACCGGAGGCATGGCGTGCCAGCCGTCCAACTGCCTCGCGAGCCTTCCGCAGAGCGAGTGCAACGACAAGTTCGGCTGCACGTTCGCCAACGGCACATGCGGCACGTCCACGTGCTTCTACACGACGCCGGAGACGTGCACGCTCAACACGCTCTGCACGTGGGACCAGGACTCGCAAGAGTGCGAAATGGTTCCCACGAAGTGTCAGTACGGACCTTGGAACCCGACCTGGAGTGCGTGCTCGCTGAACTGCGACGGCGGCCACCAGACGACCACTCGGACCGTCACCTTCGCCCCCCCAGGCGCCTCGTGCACGGACACGGTCCTGGAGCGCGCTTGCAACGCCGGTATCCCATGCGACTGCAGCACGATCACGGACGACGCCATGTGCGCTCGCTGCACGATGTGCGCGTGGCAGAACAACCGCTGCGTGAAGGCACCCGGCGAGGTTGGCGAGTGCATCAAGATCACGTCCTCGGCGGCGTGCGAGGCGTCCCCGCTGGACTGCGCGTGGAATTCGGTCATCGCGCAGTGCATGCCCGACACGATGACGCTCGCCGGCGCCGGTGCGACGACCTGCGGGGCGGGCCTGACGCTCGTCGAGACGGCCGCCATCGCGTACCTCCCCGGCGGCAACAACGTGAGCTACCCGTTCGCCGACATCTCGCTTGACTCGACCGTCGGGTCGCTCGAATCCGCCCAGGTGTACTTCGAGTCAGGCTACAGCTGGAACTCGGACGTGCTCAAGTACGTGGGCACGGCGTTCCCCGGCAACGCCACGTATTACTCGCACCACGGCAAGCTGCTCTTCACGTCTCCGACGAAGCAGCCCGCGAGCGTGTTCGCGGATGCCATCCGAAATGTGGCCTTCGTGACGTCGTCGCAGTCCGTGACGCCGCGCGTCATCGTGTGGACGCTCGGAACCAGCGTCGCCGCGAGCAGCGTGACGAAGCATCTGTACCGCTTCTTCCCGACTTACTCGCCGATTTCGTGGTTCGACGCCCGCGCTGCCTGCACGGCCAACTCCCTGTACAACAACATGCTGCCTGGTTACCTTGCGACCATCGACGCCGTGAGCGAGAACAACGTGCTCTCGATGCAGCTACTCGCGGAGGGCTGGCTCGGCGGCAGCGACGCCGCGACCACCGGCGACTGGCAGTGGATGGCCGGCGACGAGGCCAACGTGACCTTCTGGCAAGGCCGCAACACGTCCATCGGCGGCGCGTGGGCGAATTGGGAACCCCAGGGCCTTACGTCCGCGCTCGGGGAGCCAATCGGCATCACCGGATTTGACTTCATCTTCTTCCAGGTCAGCGGCTTCTGGGCCGCGCGGCCAAGCAACGACCCCAACGCGATGGGCTACGTCTGCGAGTACGGCACCGCGGCCCAGCCCGTGCCCGCCGGCGTGTTCGGTTCCGCGACGCTGCAGTGGCAAGGCTGCGTCCCGCCGACCACGGCGGCGAGCCTGGCAAAGGTGTGCGCGTCGCTGAACGCGACCACGTGCCCCGGCAACCCCGAGTGCTACCTGTCCGGCGCGACGTGCCGGCCGGGCTGCAAGTACGTCACTGACCCCTTCGCGTGCCGCACGATGTCGGCGTGCCACATCCGTTACGACTGGGTGCCCGCGCTCTGCGACGACAACGTGTGCAGCGGCGACAGCACGTGCTCGAACCCGCTGTGCGTCAAGGGCGACTCGGGCCAGTGCGACTACGTCACGACGTGCGATCGGTTCTCCGTGTCGGGCGCGTGCCAGACGGACAATCGGTGCAACTGGACCGGCACGCAGTGCGTCAACGTGAACACGTGCGTGACCTATCAGGTCGGCGAGGCGTGCAACGGCGAGCTGTGCAAGGCGCAGTGCTCGGTCGACCCGTCCTGCCAGCTGGTGTCCAACGGCACGAACGCCGCGTGTGCGCAGCGGAAATGCAACGTGCCTGTCTCGCAGTGCACGAACTCGGCGCAGTGCACCGTTGTGTCGGCCTCGGCCTCGGCCGTGGCCGTCCGGCCCGGCGGCGCCCCCGTGGCGGTCTTCGCCTCCGCGACGATTGCCGCATCCGTCGACCTCGGCTTCACCGTGGCGGTCAGCGAGGGCTACCGCGCGGGCGATTTGCTCGTTTACCAGGGTGCGTCCACGCTCGGCTTCACGGCCGTGTGGGACGCGCAGCACGGCGTCTTGACGGTGTCAGGCGCCGCATCGGCCGCAAGCGCCACCGACGCCCTCCGCGCGGTCGGCTTCACGACGTCCAGCGACAACTCCAAGGCGCGCACGGTGACGTGGTCGCTCATCGCCTCGTCGACGTCGCTTGTCGGGCCGGTGTACATCGCGAGCCTCGGGCGCATCGTCGAGTTTGTGGCCGCGTCGCAGTCGCCGTATTTCGTGGCCAAGAGCCAGTGCGAGGCGCGCATGATGTTCGGCGCTCGCGGGTCGCTGCTGACCATCGCCACCGCGGCCGAGCAGGCCATCCTGACCGCGGCGGTCGGAGGGCAGGCCGGGTGGCTTGGCGGCAAGGGCATCAACGCGGGCGGGACGAGCATCTGGAGCTGGGACGCGAACACCACGCTCGGCGGCACCGTCTTCTTCCGAGGGGACGCCAGCCTCGGTCGCGCGATCACATACGCGAACTTCGGACCCAACCAGCCGCTCGCCGTGTCTCAAAACGCCTTCCTCTTCACGCTGCTGCAGCCCAACGGCGCGTGGACGACGGCGGCGCCGAACACGGCCATGGTGTCCGGCTACTACTGCAGCTACCGCTTCGACGCGTCGGTGACCGCAATGGCCGCCGGCGTCGGCGCGGCGTCCGTGCAGCCCGCCGGCTGCTTCGCCACGATCTGCTCCTACACGAGCGCTACGGCTTGCTCCATCGACGCCAACTGCGCCTGGACGGAGTCGACCAAGACCTGCGGCCCGACTCCGTGCGTGAACATCACGGACGTCGGCGCCTGCAACTCGATCGGCGGGTGCGTGTTCAACGTGGCGAGCGGCAGCTGCATCTTCAACCGCCGCGACACCTGCGCGACCGTCGCGTCCACGTCGTGCGCGTCGGTGTCGGGCTGCCAGATCATCGGCGGCACGTGCGGCACGCCGGGGTGCGGCAAGTACAGCGACCCGACCTCGTGCAGCAACGATGCCAACTGCACGGTGTCGAGCGACGGCACCTGCGTCAAGCGGTCGTGCGGCTACGTGAGCGAGAGCGCCTGCATCACAGACGCCAACTGCCAGTGGTCGAACAACGCGTGCGGCCTCCGCGCGTGCATCGGCGCGACGACGCAGGCGACATGCCCGTCGGACTGCGCGTGGAGCGCGAACATGGTGCCGCCTTGCGACGTCAACGTGTGCGCGTTCGCGGAGAAGACCCTCTGCCAGTCGGCGTCGCAGTGCGTGTGGAACGGCAACTGCGTCCGCAACGACTGCCCCGTGCGGACTGCGGCGGACTGCGTCACGCCGGGCGGGGCGTCGTCTTGCGTCTGGAGTGCGACGATGAACGTCTGCCGCTCGGCGGCGTGCTCAGCCGCGACCGCAGCGGACTGCGCGAAGGACAACACGTGCCAGTGGACGAACACGACCGTGCCTGGCACGGACCAGATCCTGTCGCAGTGCGAGCCGCTTTCGATCCAGGCCGCCGCGGCGATTATGGCGGCCGCGGACGACCTCGGCGGCTCGGAACAGTGCTCGGAGTCGCCAAAGAAGATGTGGCCCATTGCGGCCGTGCTCGGCGCTCTCATCTTCTGTCTGATTCTGTCGCTCGCGTGGATGGTGCACCGCCAGGCCACGAACAACGCCACCAGCCAGCGATTCGACTTCGCCGGTGGAGGCGGTGGCCAGCGCTCGAACAAGGAGCTCCAGGAGCTGATCACGGACGACCGCCCGGCGATCCCGGAACGCGAAGGCGACTTGGAGGGCATCTAGGGACGACCCTTTACCTTCGTCGTCTTCCTTCTCCCTTTTCTGTCTCATTCATTTCCCCTCTCTCCCCCTTCTCCTCATGTGCCGCTGGCTTGAACGCGCGCCCCGTTGTGCGCTAAAGTCCGTACTGGCGCTTCGCCCCCTCCTCGTTCTCGTCGTTCTCGCCGGAAAGAGACGACGCAACGCGACGGCGCGAACACCCTTTTTGCTAGTACCGAGACGGCCCGTTGGCCTGGAGTGAGTCAGAGTGTTTTGGTGCTTGGTCTGCAGCAGGCCTCAGTCAACGGTGGACCTTGCCATTCGCGTGTTTCGGCAGTGGTCATCGTCGGGGGTTCTTCTTGCCTCTCCTCTCGCTATCATGGGCTCTCCCTCCTTCTGTTGTCGTGACGATGTGATTCTCCTCTTACCCCACTTCCGTCGTGGTGTGTGTGTGCGTACGTCTGTGCGATGGCTATTCGATGACGCATCGCAACGAAAACATTGTGCGCGGCGGGCGGTTTGTGAACCCCTCACGTGGCGAGGGACAGAGTGACGAGAGAGGAAAGCATCGGAGCGCTGTCCCACTCGCTGTCGACTCTCTGGGAGTTGTGGACCTGGACTGTCGTTGCGATTCTGTGTCTCCCTGCGACCCCTTTTGTCTTTTTTTTCTGCGCCCGCCATGGGTGGGGTGGCCCGTTCCGGAATCTCATTGTTATTTCTTTTTGCGCATTCCGGTTTTCCAGCGCCCTCTCTTTCGCCCCCCACGCGGCAAATCCCACTTCCATCTCCTTCGGGTTTTTTTCCGTTCACTTCCGCGACTGCATCAGGAAGGGTGTTGAGAGCTTGGCGTAAATGCGTCGATTGACTTTTTTCTTGCTTTGCGTTTTACCACGTTGAAGGGCGCAAGCCACAAAGAGCGCAAAGCGGCGACTCATCGTCGTTTGGCAGCGAGAGGGTACTTGTCGCGCCACCCCCTCCCCCATTTTCCGCTACGAATGTCTGCCGTTGCCCCCACGGTTGGGGACCACCGCGGCTGCGCTTGGAACACAAAGTGAGCCAGCTCCCTGTGGTGTGGCTGCAACCGTAAGCCCTTCTGCGCTTTCAACGGCCGCTATCGACGGACATAAAAGCGACCGGTGCGATCAGTAGTGTACGGAGCTCTCCTTCCCAGAGCACAATGGCAGCGACATCAATGCACTTCCCTCTCGCGATGAACTCGATGATTAGGACTTCACTGTGTTGTTTTTGTCTCCACACATACTCACAAAAGTTTCTCCACCCTCTCTATCGTCGGCTTCCTGCTCAACGAAGGAACCGTCGACGAGCGGCACTTTCAACCCAAGCACCACCCGGGCAGCGCTGCGGATCCTCAGTCTTCAGCGCTGTACCGGAGTTCCCGAGGCGTGGAATTTGCGATCACTGACCCATCTCCGCCTCGTCGCCTCTTTGGAGACCCGCGCTGCACCTTTTGTACAACCAATCGCAGCGCCCTCCATCCTCTCGACAACGCCTGCTAACCTGTCTCCGCTAACGAACACGTTCGATCGCCTCCCCCACCCCACCAAGTATCGCCCTGCCGACTCGACAGCCGACCGCACCATGTCCACAACGCGTCGCTCCCTCGTGTCCCTCGGCGTCGTCGCGGCGCTCGTCGTCGCGGCCAGCCTGGCGTCCATGACGTCGCAGGTCGCCCGTGCTGCGACCGCACCGCAGATCACCAACTCGTTCGAGCCCAACGAGGCGACCCTGGTCTTCGGCAGCCTCAGCATCAACTACGCGCAGTACGTGGACGGCGCGAAGGTCCAGATCGCGTCCAACTACCAGCGCTACTATGACACGCTGTACCTCGAGTACGTCGGCGGCGCCACGCTGACGACGAGCTTCGACGTGACAAGCGGCATCTTGACGATCCGGGGCAAGGCCACGGGCCTGGAGTTCGCGAAGATCCTCAACTCCGTCTACTTCAAGACGTCGTCGCGCCAGAACCTGCAGCGCACGGTGAACTGGAACCTGGGCGCGAACGTCGTGTACCAGCCGGCGACCGGCCACTACTACGAGTGGATCAGCACGGCGGGTCGTTCGTCGCTGTCCTGGAACCAGGCGCGCACCGACTGCCGCAGCCGCTACCACCTGTCGATGCAGGGCTACCTCGCGACGGTGACGTCCAGCACGGAGCAGTACTTCATCAACTACCTGAGCAACTACCACGTGGGTTGGCTCGGCGGCACGGACACGGCCAAGGACGGCACGTGGCGCTGGGTCACGGGGCCCGAGGGCACCCAGGAAGGCGGGAAGGGTCTCCGCTTCTACTACAAGTACTGCTACACCTACTCCGTCCCGTACTACTACTACTGGTGGTACCTGCCCTACTGGTACTACTACCGCCGCTACGCCGGCTGGTACTACTACTGGGGCTACTACAGCCACTACCACCTGAACTACTACTACCCGTACTACAACTACTTCTACGGCTACTGCCAGACCCGCTGGTTCGGCCCGTGGTACTGGTACCGGTGGTACTATCGCTGGTGGTGGTGGCATTACTGGTACTACTGGTGGTACCGGTACTGGATCCGCTACTACTGCCCGTACAACTGGTGGTATCACTACTACACCAGCTGCTACAACACCTGCTCGGGCTATTGCGCGTTCTCTTCTGGCTACCCAGTGACGTCGTCGGTGAGCAATTTCTTGCTCAACTATGGATCGAGCTGGACGACAGTTACCGACTACACCTCGACCAACGGCTACACGTGCGAGTACGGCGGCTTCGGCAACAACCCGTACTTCTACGACATGGGCTCCGCGCTGCTCAAGCCTGGCTGCGGGTACTTCACGTACCAGTCGTGGTGCAACAGCTACACGCAGTGCTCCTGGAACTCCTTCACGAGCACGTGCGTGGTGAACAAGTGCCTGACCTACAAGACCGTGCCCACTTGCCGCTCCGACGAGAACTGCGCTTGGGACGTAGACACGACGAACCCCAGCACCTGCGACCTCCGCTTCTGCCACTACACGTACACGTCCAGCTCGTCCTGCAACGGCAACTCCGCGTGCCTGTGGTCCACCGGCACGAAAGGCGTCGCCAGCTGCCACGACCGCCACTGCACCATGTTCTCCTCCCCGTGCACCTGCGTCGCGGACTCGCGCTGCTTCTGGGACACGACGTACACGTCGCCCAGCGGGGCGATCGGCACCTGCGTCGCGGACCGCTACGCTCTGTGCTCGTCCATGGACGTTTTGCTGATGGTGCAGACGGCGACGACTTCGCAGCAAGCGCGCTTCCAAGCGACGATGGAGGCCATCCGCCGGTGGTTGCCCTCGCTCTCGCTTACCGGCTACGGCTGGGGCGCGACGCAGCCCAGCAACCCTGGCATTCGGCTCGCGACCTTCGCCTTCGGTAAGTACCTCTACAACGCCTACTACAACAAGGGAAGCGGCTCCACCGTGCTGCTCACGTCCTACGGGGGCGGCGACCCGTTCACGGGTCAGATGTCGCAGGCGTTGAGTGAGATCAACTGGCTGCAGACCATCGCGTCCTCGTCGTACTACGCCTATGACTACTACAACTACGGCTACATCGGCGCCGGTCTGACGGTCGCGAACGGGATGCTGAGCGCCGCATCGCCGTCCCCGAAGCGCAAAGAGGTCGTCATCATCTTCACGGGCACGAACTACTACTACGACGGCAGCCGCGTGAGCAGCTTCACCAGCATGCGCAGCCGCGCGACCATTCTCGTCGCGCGCACGCCGTCGAGGTCGTCGACGTACCAGACGTCGGTTGGCTACTTCAGCCCTTGCTCACACCCACTGGCGCCGCTGTCGACCTACTGCTCCTACGGCCTGCAGAAGTACGACAACGGCATCCTCCTGACAACCGGGTTGAACAACCTGTGCACCAAGTCGGCGAACGGCTGGGCCATCGTGCTCGTGACCGCGACGACGCGCGCCGGCTCGTGCTCGTCCTTCACGACGCAGACGCCCTGCAACCAGGACGCGGCCTGCCAGTGGAGCAACAACATGTGCATCGACACGACATGCTCGACGATTTGCTCGCAGAGCTCGTGCGACTCGCAGCTGCGCTGCACCTGGAACGCCACCGCTGGGTACTGCCGCCGCGTGCTCTGCAACAACGCTGAGAACACTTGGAACCAAACTCAGTGCAACGTGTGGAAGAAGCAGTGCAAGTGGGACGAGTCGGGCCTCGAGGGCTACTGCCGCGACCGCAACTGCATCCAGCACCAGACCCAGCTCAACTGCAACTCGGATCAAAACGGCTGCGTGTGGGACACCTTCATGAACCCCGTCGGCTGCCGCGAGAAGGAGTGCGTCATCTCCTCGGAGGCGACGTGCAAGTCGTACGACGACTGCGTGTGGGACACCCGCTCCACGAAGCCAGCGTGCCGCGAAAACCGGTGCACCCCGTACAACAACTACACGAGCCCGACGCTGCAGTACGAGTGCGGCAAGAACACGCTGTGCAAGGTGGTCGGCACGGACGACGGTGACCGGTGCGAGGAGCGCTGGTGCGTCGGCTACACGGACCAGACCAAGTGCTCCAACGACACGGCCTGCCAGTGGGACACGATGTTCGCGCCGCCGAGCTGCGGAGAGACCTTCTGCTCACGCTACCGCGCCTCCGGCACGTGCCAGACGTCCGACTCCGCCTGCGAGTGGGACAGCACCGCGCTCGACAAGCGGAAGGCGTCGCTCGGCGATCCGGCCAACGGCGTCTGCATCACGAAGCGCTGCTGGTTCGACACGAAGGCGTGCACCTGCATGGGCCACCAGAACTGCTACTGGGACAACTCCACGTGCCGCGACTGGCAGTACTACAACGTGTCGGCGATCGACGTGATCGTGCTCCTCGACGGGACGTCATCCATGAACTCGCAGTTCGTGCGCCACCCCAACGGCTTCCTCGGCCTCGTGACGACGCTGCAGGGCTGGGTCAAGAACATTCCGCTCACGGGCACGAACTCGAAGACGCCCGCCAGCGGGACCATGGAAGGGATGCGTCTGCTCTTCTGGCAGTTCGGATCGGGCGCGGGCGTCCTCGCGTCGAGCGTCGGGCAGCCATCTGGCGACCGCACGGAGCTGCTGAAGTCGCTGCAGTGGCACGCCGACAACTACGCCAACTACCAGAGCGCCTACACCTACATTGGCACCTCGCTGCAAAACGTGACCGACATGCTGAGCACGCTGCCCAAGACGCGCCGAAAGATGGTCGTCGTGCTGACCGACAGCTACATCTACGACGCGTCGCAGCAGGGTAACCTCATGAGCACCATCTCGGCGTACAGCAACGGCGTGATCGCCATCGGACTGCGCAACTCGGAGTCGCTGCAGCTGTCGACGAACGTCGTGAACACGCTCTACGCGCTCTCGACGTCGCCGCGCGCGACCCACGTGATCCAGACCTTCATCGACAACGTCGTCTCCAGCGGCCTGCGATACCTGGACGACTGGGCGCTGAACTCACAGTTTGTGCCCGGCACGACGCCGAACGCGATCAACATGGACGTCCGCGCTCCCTGCATCAGCCTGAACCAGAGCAAGACGCTGTGCATGCGCGACGAGCTTTGCGACTGGAAGGCGATCCCCGCCTGTGCCCACACCGCGCAGTGCGCGAACTTGCAGTGCCTTGAGCCCCTGGGTGCGCGACCGTACACCGCTTACACCTGCGCGAATTGCCGCATCTCGAACGGCAAGGTCGAGTGCAGTTACAGCTGGACCTTCGGCGTGCAGAAGACGTACCAGGGCTGCGGCAACTCCGATTGCACGACGCTCTGCAGCCAGTCGTCTTGCCAGTCGTCCTCGGTGGGCTGCTACTGGACGGCCGAGAACCGCTGCCTGCGCAAGGTGTGCCAATACGCGGCGCAGTCCGACTGCGAGAACGACGTGACGTGCTCCTGGGACATTGACAAGCTGACCTGCCGGTTGAACAAGTGCACCGGCCTGCTGAGCGTCAACGAATGTGCCAGCCAGAGCAACGGAACGGCCGCGCTATGCGTCTGGAACGAGGCATCCGTGCAGGTGCCCAAGTGCCAGGAGAACCCGTGCGCCGTGACGACCTTCGACGACTGCGAAAACCGCCCGAACGCCTTGTGCAAGTGGGACTTCACGCAGACGCCGCCACGCTGCCGCCGTCGCTACTGCACCTACACGACCGAGGACTCGTGCGTCGCGGACACGGCGAAAAACTGCGAGTGGGTATCGGCGTCGAAGAAGTGCCGCGAGAAGCTGTGCACGTACACCAGCTCGACGTACTGCGCGTTGGACTTCCGCTGCTCCGTGACCACCACGATCCGAGCGGGCGTCACGACCAACGGGTGCCGCCAGCAGGTCTGCTCCTACAGCGACATGCCATCCTGCAACTCCGACACGCTGTGCTGGTGGAATGCGACGACGAGCAAATGCGCAGAGCGCACGTGCACCAAGTACGGCGACGAAATGACCTGCAACGACGCGCAAGTGTGCAAGTGGGACATCAGCGTCTCGCCCAGCATCTGCCGCATCCGCAACTGCTCGCTGAACGGGCCGAATCAGACCGCCTGCGACGACATGACCTTCTGCCAGTGGAACAGCAGCATCACCGGCTGCGTGCGCAAGCCGTGCTCGGCGTACACGCAAGGCTGCACGTGCTCGAGCGACGAGCGCTGCTTCTGGATCGGCGTGAACGGCGTCAACTGCCTACCGCGCACTCAAGTCGGCTGCACCCCTGTCGACATGGTCGTCGTGTACGGCGTCGCGGCGGGCAACTTGAACAAGGCCGTCGGCCGGCTGCCCAACGGCTACACCGCCTTCACCTCGCAGCTGCGCACCTGGGTCGGGTCGACGGCGGCTCTCGTGGGGACGTCATTTGGTCAGCCCGTGGCGCCGGCGACGACTCCCGGGTTGCGGCTAGGATTTGTCGAGTTCACGGACTCGACCACCGCGCGCGTGACGTCGACCACCGGCGCACGCGGGACGCTGAGCGGCGACGCGCAGCAGCTGACCCAGGACCTCGACTGGCACGAGGCGCAGTTCGTCGCGCCCACCAAGACCTACCAGGCCCTGCTGGCGCCCGCCCTCAACAAGGCCGCGAGCATCCTCGCCGCCACGATGCAAGCGGGCCGCCGACAGGCCGTGATGATCTTCACCGACGGCGTGACGGAGGACACCGACAACGCGACCGCGGCCACGGCGAGCCTCATTTCCGCCGGCGTGATGGTCTTTGGCGTCCAGCTCGACCTCACCGTTGAGGCGCAGATCTCCACGTTCGAGTTCCAGGTCCAGAACTGGCTGATGGCGCTCCTCTCGTCCCCGAAGGCGGACTACTACGCGGGCGTGTACCTGAGCAACGTTCCCGCGCAGGTGCTGGACGGCGTGTGCGACCCGGAGTCGCTCGTGGGCTCGAAGCTTGGCATCCAGGCGGAGAACTGCCCGCAGATCTCGGACCCGGTCGCCTGCAATCAACGAGGCCGGTGCAAGTGGAACCCGAGCTACGTGCTCGCCTGCCCGAACGACGGCGGCTGCCAGAACCTGAACTGCCTCGCGCTGGACAACGACAACATTCGCAAGGGATACAACTGCAGCAACTGCAAGCTCGACGGCGGTCTCGTGGTGTGCTCGAAGGGCACGTTCAACCCAGTCGTGTCCGGTGCGTGCATGTCGAACCCGTGCTCGTCGGAGTACTGCGCCAGCGGCAACTGCGGTGCCCATGCCTGCCTGTGGAACAACACGCTGTCAATCTGCGCCGCCAAGACCTGTGACACCCTCTACACGACGCCCGACAAGTGCAACTCCGATGCGAAGTGCGCGTGGTCCTACGGCTCGGGCATCTGCCGTGACAACAACTGCACCAAGTACGGCAGCCAGGCGCTCTGCACGACGAACGGCACCGGCTACTGCCAGTGGATGACGAACATCGACCCCGCCGTCTGCTTGGAGCTGCTGTGCACGTACCCCGTGATGGGCAACTGCAAGGCGGACGACCGCTGCGCGTGGAACGGCACGGAGTGCAACGTGCGGCCCTGCTTGCACTGGACCGAGTACGCCTGCGTCCACGACGCGACCTACGACTGCGAGTGGGACACGATCAACTACCAGGTCCCGACGTGCCGCCGCAACAACTGCAGCATGCTGCGCGATTCCACCAACTGCACGGCCCGCACGAACTGCCTCTGGGACGCGACGACGTACTACGACGAGTGCGTCGGCTTCGGGTTCACCACGTGCAACGAGACCTCGGTGTGCAGCTGGAACGCCGGCACGAAAACGTGCACGAGCGTCAATACGTGCCGCGAGAGCAACTGCCCGTACACCAACCAGACGGCGTGCAACTGGAACAAGGCGCTGTGCACGTGGACGGGCTCCGCATGTGCCGAGACGGCCTGCGCCCAGAAGGCGGACCAGCTGAACTGCTCGATGGTCAACACCTGCTCATGGACGGACTCCATCTCGCCCTCTGGCTGCGGCGACAAGAAGTGTGTTTCGTCGGCGACTCAGCCCACATGCGAGGCCGATGGGGACTGCAAGTGGGACGGTACTGCGTGTCGTCTGCGCCTGTGCAGCGAGTACACTCTGAGCTGCAATTGCACCGCGAACGTCAACTGCTTCTGGAACGGCCAGTGCTACGACACGCGCTACCAGCAGTGCAAGAACATGGACGTGATCTTCCTCATCGACGGCTCCGAGCGCATGATCGAGCCCATGGGGCGGCAGCGCGACCCGCTCGTCGGCATCGCGGAGGAGCTCAGTCTGTGGGCCGCGACGGCGCCGCTCGTCCAGGGCTCGCCGGCGACGGTCGGCGACACCACCTCGGGGCTGCGCATCGGCGTGCTCAAGGCCGGCGACAACTCGTGGACATGCGGCACGGCGACGAGCTGCGCGCTGACGACGTCCTACACGACGTTCCGAAGCGACCTCGTCTCGCTGCGTGAGAACGTCAACGCGTCGACCGTCATGAACATCGACACGGCCTTCTCGAAGATCCCCGCGATGTTCACCGGCGCCGCCGGACGCACCAAGGTCGTGGTCATCATTTCGGCGTCCAAGGTCGGCTCGGTCATTGGCGGCCAGACGCAAGTGCTGCAGGGCCAGGGCATCAACGTCGTGGGCGCCGCCCTTCAGTCGTACGTTGACCCGTTGACGTCGATGGTGTCCTACGTCAACACACCAAGCAGCAAGTACCTGCGCGGCGTGCAGATCGACGATTTTGGCACCGAATTCCTCAACAAGATGTGCGACTCGTTCAACTTCTTCACGCCCCTCCTGTCGAACAACCAGTCGCTGTGGGCGAATCTGAGCCTTCCGTGCCAAGGGCTGCCCGTCGGCCTCTGCAACTCGCAGAGCAACTGCCAGTGGAACTCCACCGGCCTGCCGAGCTGCATCCGCAACGGCTGCTACCAGCTGAACTGCCAGGAGCTGCCCGAGGAGCTCGTGCAAGCGGGATTCAAGTGCACCAACTGCAAGCTGGTGGACGGCGAGATCAAGTGCAGCCAGACCTACTTCAACCAGGCCGCGGCGGGCATGTGCCAGGCGTCGATGTGCAGCCGCTGGTGCAACAACCAGACGGGATGCACGGCGAATGGATGCACCTACAACAGCACGGACAACAGCTGCGTCCGCACGCCGTGCAACTACGCCGCGCAGGCGGATTGCACCGCGGACCCCGCTTGCTCGTGGGACCCGTTTACCACCGTGAAGTGCCGCGTCAACTACTGCCTTGTGTACTCGCAGACCGGCTGCGCGACCCGGGAGCTTTGCCGCTGGTCCACGACCGCGGCGGGAACGCCCTCGGACCCGAGCTGCAAGGAGCGTGACTGCGCGTACCCGCCGACGCTCTGCCAGGTGGGACCCATCAACCCCGACTGTGCGTGGAACGCGAGCCAGACCCGCTGCATCGTGCGACCCTGCCGGTACTCGACCACCGAGGCGTGCCTGTCGGACCTCGACTGCGAGTGGCCCGCGTGGGCGCGCCGCTGTCAGTACCGCACGTGCCACTTCCTCTTCGGCAAGACCACGTGCCTGCAGAACACGAACGAGTGCGAATTCCTCAACGGCAAGTGTCAACGCATTCCGTGCAACTACACCGTGTCCGGCACGTGCGTCGCGGACTCCAGCTGCTACTGGGACTGGACCAAGAGCAAATGTCTCCAGCACTGCGCACTGCGGTACACGAACCAGTCGACGTGTACGAGCTCGGACGTGCCCGCCGCCGACCTCGGACGGTGCACGTGGGACCCGATCAACGGCCGGTGCACCCGTGTGTGCAGCACCTACGCCGGCAACATCACGGAGTGTCAGGCCGACCGCGCTTGCGAGTTCAGCGAAAACGGGACGAAGACTTGCGTGCAGCGCTGCAGCCAGCAATTCACGACGGAGTCGTCTTGCAACGCCGGGCTCAACTGCACGTGGGACCGCTGGCTCTCTCCTCCCGTTTGCGAGCGCACCTGCGAAGCCAACTACGTCTACAACTGGACACGTTGCTCGACGGACCCGATGTGCTACGTGCGTCGAACGAAGCCGTCGTGGGAGTGCGCTTTGCGCTGCGCTCTCCGCGCGAACCACGACAACCAAACCGTCTGCGAGGCCGATACGGATTGCGAGTGGGACTACGGCGGCAAGTACTGCATGGCGATCCAGTGCCGGAAGCTCGATTCGGACGACTGCCTCAACGACCTGCGCTGCCGGCTCAACGGGACGAGCTGCGTCAAGAAGTGCGGCTACTACGCGACCACGACGCTGTGCGCGACGGACGTGTCGTGCGTGTGGCACAACACGACGGGTCAATGCAACCAGCGCTGCGAGTACCTGACGAACCAGACGGAGTGCCAGCTGGACGCGCAGTGCACGTGGGACCTCGACCTCGCCATCTGCTACACGCGGTGCAGCTACAAGCATTTCACGACGCAGGACTGCGACAACGACCGCAACTGCGGGTGGCAGTGGACGACGCGCACGTGCCAGCCCCTCACGTGTGACTTCGACACGAACGCGACGTGCTCTGCGGACCAGACGGGCAAGTGCGTGTGGACCGCCAGTGGAAACCACAGCACGGACTACCGCATGGTGGGCCAGGACAACGTGACGCTGTACAATCTGAGCTCGTACGCTGGCTGCACGATCACCAACTACTACCAGAGCGTGCCAGGACGCGTCGGCGACGTCAATGTGGCCTTCACGTTGTTCCCGTGTGACACGTCGAAGAAGTGCCCGACGTACGCGAGCATCAAGGCCACGCTGCAAAGCGGTGACTCGTCGTGCTCCTGCCCATATCTGCACTCGGGCTCCAGCAACCAGCTCCTGTGGCCCAAGTTCCCCGCGACGGTGGCGACGACCAACGCGACCGGCGCGGGCTTCAAGATCCAGGCGAACCAGTGGCTCACCTTCTACGAGTACGACTTCACGCAGCGGTCGCAGCGCGGCAACCTCGTGCTGCAGATCAACTGCCCCGGCGACTGCCGGCCGGTGTGCAGCACGCACATGTCCTCCGACAACTGCAACAACGCACAGTACACGGGCGGCGATTGCGCGTGGGACCTCGTCGACAACGTCTGCCGCAACAAGTGCTCGCTCTACACCTCGACGGACGCCTGTCTCAACACGACCTGGTGCCAGTGGTTTGGCAACACGTCGGCGGGCACGTGCCGCTTCAAGTGCGACCGCCGCGGCTACTCGACCACCGGGGCGTGCGACGCGGACGTCGACTGCTACTACAACGTGAACAAGCAGTCCTGCCAGACGGACTGCACCATGCTGGCGCAGAACTCGACGTGCACGGCGAAGTCCGAGGACTCCCAGTGCACGTTCTTCAACGACAACAAGTGCCGCCTGGCGTGCCACATGCGCGCGAAGACCAAGGAGGACTGCGCGACGTTCGAGACGTGGTGCCTGTGGGACCCGAACAATGGCCGCTGCAACGCGCGCTGCGAGGTGGCGTACACGTCCGAGCAGCAGAACGACTGCACCGACCGCACGCAGTGCTCGTGGGTCGGCGGCAAGTGCATCACCGAGTGCAAGTACCGCGACGCGAAGGCACCCGCGTGCAAGGCGGACGCGAACTGCATGTGGGACCTGACGGACAACACGTGCCAGTCGAATTGCTCCCGCAAGGTGCAGGAGACAGACTGCGAGTGGTCGGTCATGTGCGACTGGTTCAACGCGACCGACGGGAACACGACGTGCCGCACACGCTGCGAGTTCCTGCCGAACATCACCACCATGGCCAGCTGCAACAACGTGTTCACGCCCGGCGACTGCGCGTGGAGCCCCGACCGCTCGCGGTGCTACCGCAAGTGCAGCAACATCACCAACTCGACCGACTGCATCGGCAACCCGACGTGCAAGTACGCCAACGGGCAGTGCGCGGACACCTGCTCGACGCGAACGACAACCGGCAACTGCGCGGCGGACGCTTCGTGCGCGCAGGACACCACCAAGACGCCGCCGCAATGCTACACCAACTGCACCCAGTACACCACGGAGGCCGCGTGCTCGCAGAACACGAGATGTGACTGGGACATCAGTTTGTGCCGTCGCAGCTGCGGCAGCCTGTACGGCGCCAACCAGACGTTATGCGTGAAGGACCCCAACTGCCTCTTCAACAAGATCAAGAACACGTGCGTGCGTCAGTGCGACCAGCGCCCGAACTCCACGTGGTGCGGTGCGGACCCCGAGGTGTGCTACGTGGAGACGAACTCGGGCGGACAAAACGAGCTCTGCACGCTGCTGACGACGCTGGGCGTCTCGAGCACGACGGGCACGTACACGCTGTACACGGACGCGATGCAGATGCTGGGCACGATGTACGACACCTCGGTGGTCGTCTCGCCGACCCTGACCGCGAACGGCACGCTGCGATTCAAGCTGGGCAGCGCCTACGACACGTTCCGCGCGGTCGTCGGCATGTCGGACACCTGCAAGTCGTGCACCGGCAACGGAGCCGACATCGGTGAGTACCTCGACAGCGCCGTGAAGCTCGAGCTGGACAACTACACGTGCGGCGGCGCGACGAAGTCACTCGCCATCGTCATGACAAACATCAACTATCTGACGCTCGCGACGTGGTCGCGCGGCGACCCCACCTGCGACATCGCCATGTGGGGCAACCCGCGCGTGTGCGTGACGTCGAAGTCGAACAACACGTGCCGCCGCCAGTGCCCGTACCGGTACGCGACGGAGGGCGCGTGCCAGGCGGACTCGGAGTGCATGTGGGACACGTCGGCAAACTCGTGCCGTCAGGCCTGCCGCTACAAGGACCAGCAGACGTGCAACGGCGACCCGATGTGCAACTACGTGCCTCGCCTGGAGGTGTCGTGCCGCCGCAAGTGCAGCACCCTCATGAAGTCGCCGTGCCTGCAGGACACGTACTGCGACTGGGACGCCTCGTCCGGATCGTGCTACACCATCTGCCAGAACCGCAAGGGCTACAAGGAGTGCGCCGACGCCGCAGCGCTCTGCAACTGGAAGGGCCCGACGGACACGGAGGCGGCCTTGACGGACTCGAGCTGCTACCGCGCGTGCAACCTGTACGGCGGCGAGAACGAGTGCCTCGCGGCGACGGGCAGCCTTTGCAAGTGGAACAGCAAGTCTCAGTCTTGCAAGATCAAGTGCGAGGAGAACTACGCCGGGCTGAAGTCGTGCACGTCGGACTCCCAGTGCGAGTGGGCGGACAGCACGATGACGTGCCAGACGCAGTGCCAGTACAAGCACGGCACGAAGTTCAACTGCAACTTGGACGCGAAGTGCATGTGGGACACGATCAAGGGCCTCTGCGTGACCGCCTGCAACCGCTACAACTCGACCGCGTCCTGCATCGCACGCAGCGAGTGCGAGCCGAAGGGCGCGTCGGACTGCGGGCGCAAGTGCCCCTACCGCCACTTCACGATGACCCAATGTAACGCGGACTCCGAGTGCCAGTGGGACAACTCGACCAATCGCTGCAACAAGGTGTGCCGCATCTCCTACGTCGAGAGCGACTGCCGCATGAACTACATGTGCGAGTGGGACTCGTCCTTCTCGGGCTTCTGCGGCATCGCGAACGTGAACCGCAGCCGCTGCGCGCCCGTGATGACGCCCTCGTCCTCGTGCACGGACTACGGCTGCTGCTACGAGCGCGTGTCGTCCTGCGAGACGGAGGCCGGGTGCGCCACGCCGTTCTGCTTCCTGCCTCAGCCGCGGTGCCGCGTGTCGTGCCAGTTCAAGTACCTGAACCAGACCGCGTGCGACGGGGATTCGGGATGCAAGTGGAACTCGACGAATTCCGTGTGCCAGAAGAACTGCGCGACTCAGGGCACCGATGCCTCGTCCTGCCAGAAGACGGACCTGTGCACGTGGAACAACGCGACGTCGACGTGCGATGGCAAGTGCGGCGGCAAGTACACCGACTCGTCAGCGTGCAACGGGGACTCGAACTGCATGTGGGTCAACACCACTGGGGTGTGCACCCGGCCCTGCGCGCAGATGGCCCAGATCGAGTGCCAGGCGACGACGGGTGTGTGCGAGTGGAACTCGACGTCGGCCGCCTGCCAGGCTACCTGCGCGCAGAAGTACGCGACGAAGGGCGCCTGCGATGCCGACAGCCTGTGCATGTGGAACCCGACCGCGGGCAAGTGCTACATGACGTGCTCGCGCATCACGAGTCAGGACTCCTGCGCGGCCTTGGCTCGCTGCCAGTGGCAGTCCTGGAACGGCGTGTGCCGACCTCTGTGCGGCGAGTACGCGTCGCAGACAGCGTGCACCGCGGACAGCTGCGAGTGGATCAACCCTATCGACACCGCGACGTGGCTGCCGACGAGCCCTGCGGCGCCCCTGTGCCGCCGCCCGTGCCGGCTGCGCTACGCTCAAGCGGCGAGCTGCGACACCGACGCCGACTGCATGTGGGACAACGCCAAGAGCGAGTGCGTCGGCACCTGCGCTCGCTACGTAGTGGCGGACTACGAGACCACGAGCGGTCTGCGGACGGCTTGCACGAAGTCGACGATGTGCGAGACCGTCGGGAAGGCGGTGCCGCAGTGCAAGAAGAAGTGCACATTCCGCTTTTCGTCGATCACGCAGTGCAATGCCAGCGCGGACTGCACGTGGAATCCTGACCTGAGCACGTGCCAGCGCCTGTGCTCGACCTACGACTACCAGCAGGACTGCAGCGCGGCGCCCATGTGCGAGTGGCAGACGAACCCTTCCAACATCACGACGGGAACGTGCCTCCCACGCTGCCCCTACCGGTACACCAACGAGACCATGTGCAACAGCGACGCGTACAAGCAGTGCGAGTGGGACTCGAACGCGAAGCGCTGCCGCAATCAGTGCAAGCAGAACACCAACGCCGGCAACTGCTCCGCGATGTCGTCGTGCTGGTGGAACAGCAACACCAACGTGTGCCTCAAGCGGTGCGACATCCTGTACCAGGGACCGGCGAGCTGCAACGCGGACCCCAACTGCCTCTACGACCAGACGAACTCCATCTGCCGCAAGAACTGCACGTTGGTCGAGGCGAAGGCGGACTGCGTCGCGCTGCCCGATGTGTGCACGTGGACGCTACCGCCGTACAAGTACCCCGCGCAGTGCCAGCCGACCTGCTACTACCGGTACCTCAGCCAGACGCCGTGCGACAAGGACGTGCTGTGCATGTGGGACGTCACCACCTCGACGTGCCGCGCGCACTGCAACACGATCGGCGGCAACGTGTCCTGCGCGGGCGACAAAATGTGCCAGTGGCGCACGGCGACCGGCGCGTGCCGCAAGTTGTGCACCGTTATCACCAACAGCACGGAGTGCAGCACGTTCGACTTCTGCGACTACAGCCCCTTCACTCAGAAGTGCAAGCCGATCTGCATGGAGCGGTTCACGACGCAGACCACGTGCTCCGACGAGGATTGCATGTGGAGCACGGCGAGCGACGCGTGCGTGCCGTCGTGCGAGCGGCTCGCTGGGTCGTCGTCCTGCAGCGTCCACACGATGTGCATCTTCGACGACAGCACGCTGGCCGTGTGCGCGATCAACATCCAGCAGCGCACGCAGTGCGCGTCGACGTCATCGTCGACGTCACAGTTGACGTGCGGGTCGACCACGGGCTGCTGCTACGCGGTCACGCAGGGCCCCTGGTGCTTCCAGTCCCTGCCGACCTGCCGCCGCACGTGCACGTTCCGCTATGGCTCGCGCGGCCCCTGCAACGACGACGCGACCTGCCAGTGGGACGAGGAGCGCACCAAGTGCCAGCGCAAGTGCTCGGTGATCTCGAGCAAGGCGAGCTGCTTGCTGGTCCCGTCGTGCGAGTTCGTCAACCAGAGCTGCGCGCTTCAGTGCGTGTACCGCCACTTGAACGAGTCGTCCTGCAACGGCGACCCGCAGTGCAAGTGGTCCGTCACCAACAACCGCTGCCAGAACTCCTGCCAGCGCCACAACCTGCAGAAGTCGACGACGTTGCGCTTCGAGCTGTGCACAGCGGACACAACATGCGCGTACCTGGACGACATCCAGACTTGCGTCGACAACTGCCCGACGGCGTACTATGACCAGGGCCGATGCGACAGCAACTCTCGCTGCATGTGGGACACCGCCCAGACGCTCTGCCGCGTGACGTGCGCCGAGCAAGCATCCACCACGACGTGCGCGAGCTCAGGCGGCATGTGCGAGTGGACGAGCCGAAACGGCGCCAACTTTACTTGCGTGAAGATGTGCGAATTCCGCTACAACGTCTCGACTGCCTGCACGGCGGACATGGAGTGCCTGTGGGATGTGACCGGCGCCAAGCCGCGGTGCACGAAGGCGTGCAACCTCGTGCAAACCCAGGCGACGTGCATCGGACGCACCGCTTGCAACTACGACGACAACAACAAGAAGTGCGAGCTGTCTTGCGGTCAGCGAAACGAGACGTACTGCCGCAAGTGGTACCAGTGCGAGTTCAACCCGAGCACCACGATGTGCCGCAAGAAGTGCGTGTACCAGTACTCGACGCAGCAAGCCTGCGACGGCGACACCTGGTGCATGTGGAACCTCGCGACCACGACCGGCTCGTGCACGAGCAACTGCAAGACGAACAAGGCGACCGAGTACCTGACCCTGACCTCCGTGGACCTGCAGTCGCAGTGCGACAAGAACGGCATGTGCGTGTGGACGGACAGCAAGGTCTGCCTCAAGCGCTGCGTCTACCGCCAGGACGCGCAGGCCTCGTGCAGCCAGGAGCTGGACTGCATGTGGAACCCGCTGCTGAAGCAGTGCAACCGCCTCTGCGACCTGCTCGGGCAATCCGACTGCCTCACGGCGACCATGTGCAAGTGGAACATCAAGAACCTGACCTGCCAGCGCAAGTGTCTGTACCTCTACGACACCCCGACGAACTGCACCGCGAACAAGCAATGCGCCTGGAACGTCGTCGAGGGCGTGTGCCGCGACGCCTGCTCGCAGCACACGGCGCAGCAGGACCAGTCGAGCTGCCGCTCCGACAGCATGTGCTTCTGGAACGCGTCGACGAGCGAGTGCATGGACAAGTGCAGCACCAAGTTCCCGTTGCCGCAGAACGCCGCCGGCTGCCAGGCCGACCCGCTTTGCATGTACGACGGAACGGCACGCCAGTGCAAGGCGACGTGCACGACGATCGGCAGCCAGTTCACCTGCGAAAGCGAGCGCATGTGCAGCTACATGAACGAACAGTGCCGCTTGAACTGCGAGTTCCTCGCGAACACAACGACGGACTGCCGCGCGTGGACGCGGTGCATGTGGGACTTCGGCACCGGCCAGTGCCGCCGCACTTGCGCGGAGGAGTCCTCCTCGTCCAAGTGCAACACGGACACGATGTGCATGTACCTGACGACCGAGAACCGCTGCCGGATCAAGTGCCCGGACCTGTGGACCCCCACGCTCTGCAACAAGGACGTGCGGTGCGAGTGGAACTCGTCGACCAATCCAAACCAGTGCGCGGATAAGTGCTTCTTCCGCTACACGGCCGGCCCGGCGTGCATGGCCGACCGCAGCTGCTTCTGGGACGGGTCGCAGTGCACGAAGGCGTGCGACCGCTATGGCGACGAGCAGAGCTGCGGCGTCGGCAACTCGCAGTGCGAGTGGATGGCCAACAAGTGCCGCCGAAAGTGCTTCTACAAGTACCAGAACGACGAAAACGGCTGCTTCAACGACCCCAATTGCTTCTGGAACCGAAAGGCCTTGACGTGCTCGACGAAGTGCGATGACGTCCTGACTACCTCGACGTGCCTGGGCGACTCCATGTGCGAGTGGAAGGTCAATACGTGCGCGATTCGCTGCTCCTTCAGGCACAACACCTCCGTGGCGTGCACGGCGGATGCTCAGTGCGAGTGGACGCCGCAAACCGAAACGTGCCGCAACTACTGCGGCGGCTACGCGAAGCTGAACCTCACGGCGGCGAACGTCACCGCGCTGTGCAAGGCCGACTCGTTCTGCACGTGGAACAAGACCGCGTGCTTGAGCACGTGCTACATCGCCTACACCGGCCAGGGCAAGTGCGACGCGGACGGGCGGTGCATGTGGGATGGCGCGGTCACGGAGTGCAAGCAAACCTGCGGGCTGCTCGAGTCGGAAGGCGACTGCACCGCGCAGGAAATGTGCACGTGGCGCTCGGCGGCGACGACTTGCGCGAAGAAGTGCCTGTGGCGGTGGACGAACAAGTACGACTGCGACGGCGACTCGGAGTGCATGTGGGATCCGTCCAAGAACCAGTGCAAGCCCAGCTGCCGCATGCTCGGCAAGCCCTCCTCGTGCGACGCGGAGACGACCATGTGCGAGTTCGACACCTCATCGAACCAGTGCCTGCGCCAGTGCGACTCCTACAACAACACGTACTGTGCCTCGGACATGCGCTGCGAGGTGCAATCCATGGTCAGTCTGCCCCTCGTCAACAACCGCACGCAGATGCTCTGCCGCAAACGCTGTGGCGTCGCCTACGCGAAGTCGACGTCCGGATCGTGCGATGCCAACCTCAACTGCATGTACAACACGTTCCAGAATGTGTGCGAAGCCTCGTGCGCTCGCTTCACGTCTCAGGAGTACTCCACGCTTCCCGCGACCGCCATCAACAGCAAGTGCCTGAGCGACAAGATGTGCACGATCCAGCTGAACCAGCCGAACACCTGCCTGCGCGCGTGCTTCAACCGGTACACGAACCCAGGGCCGTGCAATCAGGACCCGTGGTGCTGGTGGGACTCGACGCGGTCGGTGTGCACGAAGAACTGCAACAAGATCGTCGACACCTCGGAATGCTGGTCCTACACGACCTGCGAGTGGAACGAGACGAGCAGCACCTGCGGCCTCCAGTGCCCTTACCAATACATTGGCGTCGCCATGAAGGACGCGTGCACGGCCACGCGCGTGTGCGACTGGGACGCGAACTCCTCGACGTGCATCAAGAGCTGCGCCGCGTACGAGTCGCAGTACAGCAGCGACATCGCCCTCGCGCGGTCGAAGTGCAAGGCGGACAAGCTGTGCGAGTGGAAGATCCTGAACTCGAAGGGCGACCAGTGCCAGAAGCAGTGTTCGATCAAGTACAGCGACCAAGCCTCGTGCGTGGCAGACTCGACGTGCATGTGGGACGCGAGCGCTCGCGGCTGCACGCTGACTTGCATCGGCCTCGACACTCAGTCCCTCTGCGACGCGCAGCCGAACTGCCGCTTCAAGGCTTCGGCGAACCAGACGTGCCGCAAGAAGTGCAGCCTGCTCGGATACATGACGAACTGGACGTGCGACGGCGATGTGGAGTGCATGTGGGACTGGCAACAGAACTCGTGCCGCACGAACTGCCCCGAGAAGGGGGCGGAAGGCCTGTGCCTCGCCGACCAGTACTGCGAATGGCGCACGTCGGGATGCCAGCGCACGTGCGCGTCGCTGCCACGCGTCGGCTGGTGCGCGGCGGACACGACGTGCCTGTGGAACACCACGGGCAACGCGTGCACGAAGCGGTGCGAGTTGATGTACAAGTCGTTCGAGACCTGCGTGGGCGACTACCGGTGCATGTGGGACGTCTCGCTGGGTGGCATCTGCCGCAAGAACTGCGAGCTGCTCCCGGTCGCGTCCTGCACGCAGGACACCATGTGCGCGGTCGGCGTCACGTCGTGCATCATCAAGTGCCGACTTCACTACAGCGCGGAGCCCGGCTGCGACGCCGATCCAGAGTGCCAGTGGGACTGGGCGTCCGGTCAGTGCAACCGCAACTGCGACAAGTTCAGCTCGATCGCGACCTGCAACACCGCGCCGACGTGCATGTGGGCCAACGGCGTGTGCCGGCAGCAGTGCCCGTTCCGCTACACCACCAGCGACGCGTGCAACGCCGACCAACAGTGCACGTGGAACACGCTGCTGAACGCGTGCGACGCCAACTGCGTGGCGAAGTCGAACAGCAGTGGCTGTGAGGCCAACACGATGTGCCGCTGGGACACCACGTCGCAGTCGTGCTCGATGAAGTGCTCGCTGAACCACACACGCTCGACGGACTGCAACAACGACCCCGCTTGCATGTGGGACAAGACCTCGGGCATCTGCCAGACCACGTGCACCCGGCTGTACTCTCGCACCGAGTGCCTTTCCATGCAGGCGACGTGCCGCTGGGACGCGACGACGTCGACGTGCGCGGTTCAGTGCCGTGTGCGCTACACCGCGCAGGACCCGTGCAACGCGGACACGGAGTGCTCCTGGGACACGAAGCAGATGGCGTGCAAGACCCGCTGCTCTCGCCTCGCCTCCGCGGACCAGTGCATCGGCGACGACGAGTGCGACTACCTGGCCTCCACGACCACCTGCCGCAAGAAGTGCGCCCTCAGCACGCCCGCGGAGTGCCTCGCCAACAGCTGGTGCGATCTCGAGGGCGCGACGACGTGCGTCCGCAAGTGCGTGATCCTGTACACGGAGCAAGCCGCTTGCGACGGGTCGCAGACGTGCATGTGGGACGTGTCGTCGAACCAGTGCGTGCGCGGCTGCTCGAACATCGCGCTGCTCAACACGTCGGCGGCTTCTTTGAACGCTCTGTCCGTGGCTTGCTCTTCGCAGCCCATGTGCCGCTTCAACGCCACGCAGCCCGCCGACATGCAGTGCACGAAACGGTGCGACTACCTGTACAAGACGCCCTCGGCCTGCAACAGCGACCCCGCCTGCGTGTGGGATCCGACGAGCCAGTCCTGCAAGACGGATTGCGTCCTCTTGCCCGCCGCATCGTGCTCTTCGACCTCGACGTGCCAGATCAGCACCACGACTGGCAACTGCACCCGTCGCTGCGCCTATCGCTACTCGACCCAGGCGACGTGCGTCGGAGATTGCACCTGGAACGTAGCGGCGAACCAATGCCAACAGGCTTGCGACACCTACACGACGCTGAACGCGTGCGCGACGGACACGCTCTGCATGTGGACGACGTCGACCGCGAAGTGCGGAGAGAAGTGCTCCATCCTGTACGCGTCGAGCACGAACTGCGCGAACGACACCAACTGCCAGTGGGACAAGACCACCGGCTCCTGCCGCCAGACGTGCCAGCGGTACGACCAGCAGGGCGACTGTGCCCGCGACAACATGTGCCTCTGGCGCGCGAACGGGACGTGCACGCGCAAGTGCCTCTTCATCTACGACGACCAGGTCTCGTGCAACAACGACAAGCAGTGCATGTGGGACGCGAACAACGCCGTGTGCCGCGACAGCTGCACGCTGCTGAACAGCCCCTCTGACTGCAACGCCGTGTCAATGTGCCGCTGGGACGCCACGAACCTGAAGTGCCGCACGGCATGCTCGAGCCGCGGGGCGGCCACCTGCGGAGCGGACAGCAGCTGCACCTGGACGGCGGCCGCCGCCGGCTCCAGCGTCATGGCGTGCAAGGAGGTCTGCAGCCTGCGCTACTCCACCGCCTCGGACTGCAACAACGATCCCCAGTGCATGTTCAGCACCAAGTCGGGCAGCTGCGTCGCGACGTGCGCGGGCCGTGCGACGGCTGTTTGCACCACCGAGCCCGCCTGCGAGCTGATGGGCGCGACCTGCGCCATGAAGTGCTCCGCTGCGTACACGACCAGCATGCAGTGCGCCGCGGACATGAACTGCGTGTGGGACACCATCAACGGCAAGTGCGCCAAGGCCTGTGGCATCGAGACGAACAAGGACAACTGCGCCGCCAACGGCGCGTGCCAGTGGACGGCCTCGACGTGCATTGCCAGCTGCCAGACCGCGCCCAACACCACCGCGTGCCAGACGCTGTCGTCCACGTGCACGTGGGACGCCACCAACGCCAAGTGCGGCACCGCATGCTCCGCGGCGACGCCCGCCGCCTGTAACGCGACCAGCGCGTGCAACTGGAACGGCAGCACCTGCGTGCAGTCGTGCGCGTCGCAGTTCAGCGGCAACCTTGACGGGTGCAAGCAGGCCTCGCCGCGGTGCGAGGTGAACCCGATCGCGTCGTCCTGCATGCAGTCGTGCGCGTCGATGGTCACCTCAACGGCCTGCCGCGCCAACGGCGACGTGTGCGAGTGGGACGCCGTCCGGTCCGTGTGCCAGACCCGGTGCAAGTTCGCCGCCACGACGGCGGACGCCTGCGCGCAGGCGACGGGCTGCCAGTACGATGCGACGCAGCAGAAGTGCGAACGCGACTGCAGCAAGGTTGGCACGCAAGAGGACTGCGCGGCGAACACCGAGTGCACGTTCTACAACTCGCGTTGCGTTTCGGCATGCAGCTCGCTCAACTCCACGGAGTGCTCGTCGACGACCCGCTGCCAGCTGGACAACTCGAGCCTGACCCCGGGCTGTTTGACGACCTGCGGCCTGAAGTACACGACCCCGGGCCCGTGCCAGGCCGACAAGACCTGCATGTGGGACGCCTCCGCCAAGGAGTGCCGCCGCAACTGCGCCACGCTGACGTCCGCCAACTACCCCGGCTGGACATCGGCGCAGGTCCGCGACGAGTGCGCGAAGGCGACCATGTGCGAGATCGCCGGAACACCCGCGGCGTGCGAAGTGAAGTGCCCGTACCGGTACAGCACCGAGGCGGCCTGCAACAACGACGAGGAGTGCACGTGGGACCCCGTCCGCAACGGGTGCCAGAAGCTGTGCACGGCCATCAGCGGCCAAACCGACTGCAACAACAACCCGGTGTGCCAATGGCTGGCTGACTCGCAGGAGTGCCGCATGCAGTGCAATTACCAACACGCCACGGACGCGAGCTGCACCAGCGACAAGGGCTGCACGTGGGACGCGACGAGCCGCCGCTGCACGCAGCAATGCTCCGCGGCGGTGAACGCGGGCAACTGCACGACGAGCTCCCTCTGCGAATGGGTGGTCGGCGCGTCGAGCTCGACGTGCGAGAAGCGCTGCGAGATCGCGTACGTGTCCGGCACTCAGTGCACGGCCGACAAGCGTTGCCTCTGGGACGCCGCCAACGGCAAGTGCACGACGACGTGCAGCAGCCTCGCGACCGACTCGCAGTGCGCGGCGTCGGGCTCCGTCTGCCTCTGGAACGAGGGCACTCGCGCCTGCCAGCTGCGTTGCGACGTGAAGGCGTCGACGGAGTGGAACTGCTCGGCGGCTCCGGACTGCACGTGGAACAAGGACACCGGCGCGTGCCAGCGCTCGTGCAACAACACCTTCTCGCGAGACGCCTGCGCGGCCAACGACTACTGCTCGTGGGACACGACGACGAGCACGTGTGTGACGCGCTGCAACCGCTTCAACAACACTGCCGACTGCAATGCCGAACCCCGCTGCCTGTCTGAGTGGCTGCCGACCTTCACGTGCGTGACGAAGCCCGCGATCCGCTTCCCCACGAAGGAAGGCTGCGACGGCAACCCGTGGAACGACACCATGTGGGACCCCTATGAACTGGTCTGCAAGCAGGCGTGCTGGCTGCTGAGCAACGCCTCGTGCGCGCAGGAGTCCCGCCTCTGCATCATGGGCGCGAACGGCGCGTGCCGCAAGGCGTGCGAGTTCTCGTACCAGGACAGCGGCCTCTGCGGCGCGGACACGCTCTGCTACTGGGACACGAAGCGCCAGTCCTGCGTCGGCGCGTGCGCGGCGATCATTTCCAGCGCCGTCTGCAACGTCAACCCGACGTGCATGTACAACCAGGGATCGTGCCAGAAGCGCTGCGACTACGAGTTCAACACGTCCCAGAGCGTGGCCTGTGACGCCAAGCCCGTGTGCGTCTACAGCAACGCGACGACGGCGTGCGAGAACACGTGTTCGAAGGCGGTGACCGCCGGTTCGACGGCGACCGTGGCGGTGCAGCAATGCCAGGCGGCGCCTTTCTGCTACTACAACAGCGCCACCAGCAGCTGCCTGAAGGACTGCCCGCTGCTGACGGAGCGTGCCGACTGCGAGGGCGACGGGCGGTGCATGTGGGACCCAGCGAAGGCGACGTGCAAGGCCACGTGCACGCGCCTGGGCTCCAAGCAGCTGTGCCAGGTGGAGAACACGCTCTGCGTCTTCAGCGACAGCACGGGCGCCTGCCAGAAGCTGTGCAAGTACCGCTACTTGAACCAGACGGGATGCTCCAACGACGCGGAGTGCCTCTGGGACGTGGACGCCTCGGTGTGCAAGGCCTCGTGCAAGATGATCGGGTCCACTGACAACTGCGTCGCGAACGGTGAGTGCGAGTGGGCCTCTGGCACGTGCGTGCTGAAGTGCTCTCAGTTCTCCCTCACAAGCTGCGCCAAGAGCGGCGCGGGTCGCTGCTCGGTCCAAACGACGGGATTCCGTGGCCAGACGACAGCCGCCGCCCAAGTGTGCACCAAGTCTTGCGTGGCCCTCTATTCGACAAGCCAGGCGTGCAACGCCGACCTCAACTGCATGTGGAATGCCGCGACGGCCCTTTGCACGACCTCGTGCGGACGCGTCGCCTTCGAAAGCACCACCGCGGCCGCGACCTGCAATGCGACGGACCTCTGCGAATACTCCTCGACGCTCGGCTGCGTGATGCAGTGCGTGTCGGCCTACAAGTCGGAGTCCGGCTGCGCCGAGAACCCAAGCTGCCAGTGGGACGCGCTCCGCAACAAGTGCGGCCGCAAGTGCGACGCGGCGTCGAATCAGCAAGACTGCATGAGCAACGGCATGTGCCAGTGGAACGCCACCTCGGGCCTGTGCAACCTGCAGTGCCCGTACGTGGCGGCGACCCCGTCGGCGTGCGCGACGCTGGGCCGGTGCACGTGGTCGGACGCGGCGGGTCAGTGCATGAGCGGATGCTCGTATGCCACCGAGGGTGAGTGCCTCGTGGACACGACCTGCGCGTACACCAACGGTACCTGCACGATGAAGTGCGAATCCGCATGCGTGACGGAGAAGTGCTGCAAGGCGAGCCCATCGTCGTGCATGTTCGACGCCAACTCTGGCCAATGCAAGAAGACGTGCTCGCAGCTCGATGCCGCCGAGTGCGCGTCGAACCCTGGACAGTGCGTGCTGGACCCTCGCGATCAGTCGTGCGCCATGCAGTGCCAGGTTCGCTTCAACGCATCGGTCGTTGCGACGGCGTGCAACGCCGATTCGCAGTGCATGTACAACGCGGCGACGTCGACGTGCCGCCAGACGTGCGGCTTCTTCACCGACGCAGGTACCTGCGCGGCGCAGCAGTCGATGTGCGTGTGGGACTCGAAGAGCAACCTCTGCAAGAAGACCTGCGCGAACAACTTGAACCGCGACGATTGCGCTGCCGACGCCACGTGCGACTGGATCGCCGGAAAGTGCACGCTCAAGTGCGTCTTCCAGTACACCATGGAGGCGGCCTGCAACGCGGATGCCAACTGCATGTGGGACAGCAGCGAGGTGCGGTGCACGGATGCTTGTGTCCGTTTGTCACCGACCTCATGCGGCCAGTCGCGCATGTGCGAGTACAACGACGCACGGTCCGTCTGCCAAGTTCAGTGCCGCTACGGCTTCCCGACCGCTTCCAGCTGCAACGCGAGCGCGCGCTGCGCCTGGGACAAGCAGCGCCTCACCTGCACGACGCTCTGCGGCCTCATCACCGACTCGCCCACCACCTGCCAAGAGTCCTCTGTGTGCCAGTGGAGCAACGGCGTGTGCGACTTCCAGTGCCTGTACAAGTACACCAGCTCGGGCACGTGCGGCTCCGCCGGCACGAAGTGCGCATGGAACAACTACACGAATCAGTGCGGCAACGACTGCTCGTCGTACACCGCTGGCGCGAGCCCCGCACAGAACTGCAACGCCGACCCGATGTGCGAGTTCAACAACGCGTCGTCAACTTGCGTTGGGAAGTGCTCGACCTTGGCCCGCGACGACTGCTCGATGAACTGCATGTGGGACAGCAACAGCGGTATCTGCGCCACGTCGTGCGAACGCATTTCGACCGACGTACAGTGCAAGAGCAGCGAGCTATGCCGCTGGACGGGAAGCAACTGCCTGAAGCTGTGCAAGTTCGACGACCAAGACGCCTGCATGAAGGACACGACCTGTGCGTGGATCAGTGGGTCTTGCGCTCCCGCGTGCACCATGATCGGCGGGTCCTCCGACTGCCAGGTGCGCGCGGACTGCCAGTGGGACAGCAATGGCCAGACGTGCAAGGCGGTTTGCATTGCGATGAACGTCAGCACCCAGTGCACGGCGAATGCGAACTGCGCGTGGCAGGCGGCGACGATGGCCTGCGGCTCGAAGTGCGGCGCCGCGTTCACGACCGAGGGCGCGTGCAAGGGCGAGCCCGACTGCATGTGGAGCGCGGCGGCGGTGCAGTGCATGGAGACCTGCTCCAGCATCGCGACGAAGGACGCCTGCCTCAACAACGTCATGTGTCAGTACAGCGCCGACACGAAGTCGTGCTCGAAGCAATGCGAGTACGCCTACTCGTCCGAGACGACGTGCGTTGCCGGCGGCTGCGCCTATGACTCCGCCCGTCAGGCCTGCTTCGACCGCTGCGCCAACGTGACCAACCCCACCGACTGCAAGCTGGACCCTGTCTGCCGCGTGTCGCCGGCGAACTCGTCGGCATGCGTGCAGTCGTGCGCCTACGTTGGCAAGAACCAGGACGCGTGCGAGCGCGACAACAACTGCCAATGGAGCAAGAACACGTTGAAGTGCGAGATGGCGTGCGCCAAGTACAGCAACCTGGACAACTGCGCGAAGGACCCCAACTGCGAGTGGCTCGGCGGCAAGTGCCAGGTACCGTGCGTGCAGCAGTACACGACCAAGACGGGCTGCGACGCCGCGGCCGGTGGACGCTGCCAGTGGGACGCGAGCACCAAGACGTGCAGCAAGCCGTGCGCGGAGAAGAACGCGGGTGAATGCCTTGCGACCCCGTTCACGTGCTCGTACGACGCCAGCACCGCGACGTGCAGCCCAACGTGCCTGACCAAGTACGGAACGAACAGCGCGAGCTGCAACGCCGACGGCGCGTGCACGTTCGACACGGCGCGGCAGGTGTGCGGCGCCTCGTGCCCCTCGCAGCCCACCGAGATCAGCTGCGTCGCCAAGTCGATGTGCAAGTGGAGCGCGGCGGCCTCGTCCTGCTCGCTCAAGTGCGCCTTCAAGCCGAACGCAACGGAGTGTTCGAAGGACAACCAGTGCATCGTGGACGGCACCGGCTGCGCCATCAAGTGCGAGTACGCCTACACGAGCCCGAACGCGTGCAACGGCGACGCGCGCTGCATGTTCGACACAACCCTCGGTGTCTGCGAGCCCACTTGCGCGTCGATTGGGTCGGCTGACCGCTGCCTGGCCAACAAGATGTGCAAGTTGACGGCGTCCACGAACCTCTGCGAAGTGCGATGCCGCTTCCGCCCCGTCGACAACTGCTCGGCCAGCCTGGACTGCATGTACGACGGCCTGCAGTGCGCGGACAACTGCGGCTCGATCGACTCCAAGAGCGATTGCTCGTCGCAGCGCCACTGCATGTTCGTGAACGGCAGCTGCACGACGACGTGCGAGGCCAAGAAGCTGACGTCACCGACGACGTGCGAGGCGGCCGGCGGCTACGGCTGCGCGTGGGACAGCTTCACGAACCAGTGCACCAACGACTGCAAGCAAATGCCGACCCCGCAGTGCAGCGCGAACAGCTTGTGCGAGCCCAAGGCCACCGCGACGGCTGGGTCGTTCACGTGCGTTCGCACCTGCCAGCTGCAGTACACGAACCGGCCGGACTGCGACGCGTCGGGTGGCTGCGCGTGGGACGCCGTGTCCAACATCTGCCGCCGCAACTGCTCCGCGACGACGGACAAAGCGACGTGCCAGGACGCGTCGGTGTGCGTGTGGTCGGACACGACGGGCCTCTGCTCGACGCAGTGCGCCTACTCCGCGAACTGCGACGTCCGCCCCGACTGCCAGCGCAACCTGAACACCGGCGTTTGCACGGTGGCGTGCACGGAGCGCACGTCGGAGGGCGCTTGCACGCAGGATTCGACATGCCAATACCTCGGCAACAAGTGTGTGTCGCGCTGCACCAGCGTCGGCGACAAGCCGACGTGCTCGTCAACGGCCAATTGCATCTGGGATATCGTTCAGAATTCGTGCCTCTTGCAGTGTGCGCTCCAGTACAGCACGGCTGTGACCTGCCAGGGCGACTCCCGGTGCATGTACGACTCGACCACCGGAAACTGCCGCACGGCATGCAACCGCGTGGCCGTTAAGGCCAGCGACGCGGTGTCGCAATCCACGTGCACGAGCGACTCGCTGTGCCTGATCTCAGCCGATGGAAGTTCCTGCGTCCAGGACTGTGGCTCGCGCGCCAAGACAAGCGACGCGTGCGCAGCGTTCACGGACTGCATGTGGAACCCGCGCACGGGCACGTGCACGACCGCTTGCTCCACGATCACCAGCACTGTGTTGTGTGCGGCGTCGCCGACGTGCCAGACGACCACGACGACGTGCATGCCGCGTTGCGAGCTGCGCTACACCACCCAGGCCGCGTGCATCGGGGACAAGCAATGCACATGGGACGTCAACGACGGCTGCGTGCCGACGTGCTCGGGCATGACCACGCAGGCCGAGTGCGCCGCGAACTCGATGTGCACTCTGAAGAGTGGCACGTGTGTCCCGACGTGCGCGACGCTCAGCCTTCAGCAGAAGTGCAGCACGACGAGCGGCTGCATCTGGGACACGAAGGAAATGGACTGCCAGAAGAACTGCACCAAGGTGATGTCGCAGGTGGAGTGCGAGGCCGCGAGCACCATCTGCGCGTGGAACGCACAGTACCTGACCTGCGGCGTGCAGTGCGCGATCAAGCACGCGACATCGAACGGCTGCCTTGCGGACACCGCGTGCCAGTACAACTCGGGAACGGGCAAGTGCGAGCAGGCCTGCACGCAGCTTGCCTCGGAGGCTCGCTGCCTTGCCTCGTCGACGTCGTGCAGCTGGAACCCCGCGACGAAGAGCTGCAAGCAGTCGTGCGCCACCTTCACCGTGGCAACCGATTGCCTCGCCGACGCCACGTGCCAGCTTAGCGGCGGCTCGTGTGCGACCAAGTGCGAGCTTCGCGCCTCCACGCTGCAGAAGTGCGTCCAGTCGTCGGACTGCCAATGGGACGCGAAGGAGGCATCGTGTGACCAACAGTGCGCGACGATCACGGACATGCAGCGATGCCAGGACAGCATGGCGTGCCAAGCGTTCGCAAACGGCACCTGCGCGCGTACATGCGCGACGGCGCACCTTTCGTCATCGAGCTGCTCTGCCGACGCGACGTGCCAGTGGAACGCGCAAACCGCGACATGCGACACCAAGTGCGTGGCGATGCCAAACACGACCACCTCGCGGTGCACCGTCAACCCGCTTTGCACATTTGACGGAACCGTCGCGACCACGTCATCGGCGAACTGCGTGGACAGCTGCAGCACCCAATCGACCGCAACCTGCACCACGCAGACGAACTGCAAGGTGAATGAGTTCAACAACTGCCAGTACAACTGCGAGAGCTTCGGACAGGACGCCGCGAAGTGCGGCCAGGTCTCGGCGTGCACCATCTCCCCGACGTCGGGCAGCTGCACGGCGTCGTGCCAGGAGAAGTACGCGTCCCGGTCGTCCGAGTGCGCCGCGGACTCGAACTGCCAGTGGGACGGCGCGGCGGGCAAGTGCATTGCACCGTGCGCGCAGCTCGCGCGCTGCGACTCGACCCTGTGCATGGTCGTCAACGGTACCCAGTGTTCCGCGTCATGCTCGGCCGCCTACAAGACTGCCGGCCAGTGCGGCACGGACAGCAACTGCCTGTGGGACGAAGTGCGCTTGGTGTGCAAGCCGACGTGCAGCTCCATCGGCACCAGTGCCGCGTGCGCCGCGAGCGACGACTGCGGCTGGATCGCGCAACTTCAGGTGTGCCGCCGCGACTGCGGCAAGCTCACGACGTCCGAGTGCGACAGCAACTCGATGTGCACGCTGCACGTGGATGGGACCGCCTGCGAGACCAAGTGCGCCTACCGCTACGGCACCCGCGACTCGTGCAACGGCGACGCCGAGTGCGAATGGTCCTCGCGCACGCAGTCCTGCGGCCCGCTGCGTTGCGTGTCGCCGGTGCAGACGACGTGCACGACGGACGCCGGATGCAACTGGAACGCCACGACCAACGCCTGCGTCCGCGCCCCGTGCCAGTGGTCCGATCCCGTGTCTTGCGCGGACGACCAATCCTGCGAGTGGTTCCTGGGCAACCAATCTTGCATCGGAAAGATCTGCCCGTCAACCACGTCGGACGCCACGTGCCAAACGGCCCTACCCGGCCGGTGCACATTCGTGAACGGCGTCTGCCAGAAGCAGTGCCCGATGTACGGCACGCAAGACGAATGCGTCGCGTCGAAGTGCGAGTGGAGCTTCGCCGGCACGTGCCGCAAGCCGTGTGCTGAGATCTACAACGTCGCTTCGATGCAGTCCGGCTGCGTCGGAGACAGCAACTGCCTCTGGAACTACGACCGCAACAAGTGCGGCATCGCCTGCGCGAAGCTGGCGGACACCAATCAGTGCGCCGTGAACACCCAGTGCTTGTGGGCGAACGGCTTCTGCAAGACGAACTGCGCGACGAAGTACGGCACCAACGACGCCGACGTCGCGCTGTGCAAGACCGACGCCACGTGCCAGGCGGTCGCCGTGACGACGACGCTGCCTGGCGGCGCGACGAGCATTGTGTGGACGTGCCAGGAGCCGTGCAACCAGCTCAACGGCTCGGCGTGCACGGGCGGGTGCATGATGAGCACGGACGGCACGTGCACGACGTCGTGCAAGGGCCGCCACGCGACCGCCGAAGGCTGCCGCGCCGACGCGACCTGCGTGTGGGAGTCAGACAGCTGCGGACAAGCGTGCGAGACCGCGTTCCCGGACAGCGACTCGTGCGACCAGCACCAGGATGTCTGCCAGTGGAACGGCGAGCGGTGCGTGACGCTCTGCAGCGCTCGGTACACGACGTCCTCCTCGTGCCGCACCGACGGCTCGTGCGCGTGGCTGAACGGCGCGTGCGCGACGGTCCCGAACTGCACAAGCTTCACGGTGACGACCTGTCCGAGCGGCGTATGCGCCGTCGGCTCCAACGGCTGCCAGAAGGCGTGCGGCCTGCGCTACGTGTCGAACGCGACGTGCAACACCGATGCGACTTGCTGGTGGAACTACACCTCCTCGACGTGCGGCTCGCGCACCTGCACAGCGTCCACGAACTCAAGCTGCCAGCAGGGCGCCGCGGCGGACGGCTGCGAGTGGGTCGGCGACGGGTGCACGGCGCCGTGCCGCAACAACGGACTCGCTTCGGACTGCATGCTCAGCTCGCGATGCAACTGGGACGCGGCGTTGGGCATCTGCGAGCGCAAGTGCTCCCTCACGTCTCTGGCGAACTGCGCCACCAACCCGACCTGCGACGTCATCGGCACCTCTTGCGTGAGCGCCTGCAGCTCGGTGACGTCGGAGTCGCAGTGCGAGCGCATGGCCCGCAGCTGCACGTGGGACGAGGGCCTGCGCCGCTGCCGGCTGCTCTGCGAGTACCGCTACGCGAGCAACGAGATGGGTCAGGTCGAGTGCGCCGCCGACGCATCGTGCCGCGTCTCCGCCAACGGAACGTGCGTGTCGCGCCTTTGCCATTACAGCGACCGGGACTCATGCTCCGGTGACGGCAAGTGCGAGTGGAACAACGGCGCGTGCCAGCCGCGTGACTGCAGCGCGTCGACGGAGACATCGTGCGTGTCGGCGGGCTGCCGCTGGACGATCACGACCGGAGGCATGGCGTGCCAGCCGTCCAACTGCCTCGCGAGCCTTCCGCAGAGCGAGTGCAACGACAAGTTCGGCTGCACGTTCGCCAACGGCACATGCGGCACGTCCACGTGCTTCTACACGACGCCGGAGACGTGCACGCTCAACACGCTCTGCACGTGGGACCAGGACTCGCAAGAGTGCGAAATGGTTCCCACGAAGTGTCAGTACGGACCTTGGAACCCGACCTGGAGTGCGTGCTCGCTGAACTGCGACGGCGGCCACCAGACGACCACTCGGACCGTCACCTTCGCCCCCCCAGGCGCCTCGTGCACGGACACGGTCCTGGAGCGCGCTTGCAACGCCGGTATCCCATGCGACTGCAGCACGATCACGGACGACGCCATGTGCGCTCGCTGCACGATGTGCGCGTGGCAGAACAACCGCTGCGTGAAGGCACCCGGCGAGGTTGGCGAGTGCATCAAGATCACGTCCTCGGCGGCGTGCGAGGCGTCCCCGCTGGACTGCGCGTGGAATTCGGTCATCGCGCAGTGCATGCCCGACACGATGACGCTCGCCGGCGCCGGTGCGACGACCTGCGGGGCGGGCCTGACGCTCGTCGAGACGGCCGCCATCGCGTACCTCCCCGGCGGCAACAACGTGAGCTACCCGTTCGCCGACATCTCGCTTGACTCGACCGTCGGGTCGCTCGAATCCGCCCAGGTGTACTTCGAGTCAGGCTACAGCTGGAACTCGGACGTGCTCAAGTACGTGGGCACGGCGTTCCCCGGCAACGCCACGTATTACTCGCACCACGGCAAGCTGCTCTTCACGTCTCCGACGAAGCAGCCCGCGAGCGTGTTCGCGGATGCCATCCGAAATGTGGCCTTCGTGACGTCGTCGCAGTCCGTGACGCCGCGCGTCATCGTGTGGACGCTCGGAACCAGCGTCGCCGCGAGCAGCGTGACGAAGCATCTGTACCGCTTCTTCCCGACTTACTCGCCGATTTCGTGGTTCGACGCCCGCGCTGCCTGCACGGCCAACTCCCTGTACAACAACATGCTGCCTGGTTACCTTGCGACCATCGACGCCGTGAGCGAGAACAACGTGCTCTCGATGCAGCTACTCGCGGAGGGCTGGCTCGGCGGCAGCGACGCCGCGACCACCGGCGACTGGCAGTGGATGGCCGGCGACGAGGCCAACGTGACCTTCTGGCAAGGCCGCAACACGTCCATCGGCGGCGCGTGGGCGAATTGGGAACCCCAGGGCCTTACGTCCGCGCTCGGGGAGCCAATCGGCATCACCGGATTTGACTTCATCTTCTTCCAGGTCAGCGGCTTCTGGGCCGCGCGGCCAAGCAACGACCCCAACGCGATGGGCTACGTCTGCGAGTACGGCACCGCGGCCCAGCCCGTGCCCGCCGGCGTGTTCGGTTCCGCGACGCTGCAGTGGCAAGGCTGCGTCCCGCCGACCACGGCGGCGAGCCTGGCAAAGGTGTGCGCGTCGCTGAACGCGACCACGTGCCCCGGCAACCCCGAGTGCTACCTGTCCGGCGCGACGTGCCGGCCGGGCTGCAAGTACGTCACTGACCCCTTCGCGTGCCGCACGATGTCGGCGTGCCACATCCGTTACGACTGGGTGCCCGCGCTCTGCGACGACAACGTGTGCAGCGGCGACAGCACGTGCTCGAACCCGCTGTGCGTCAAGGGCGACTCGGGCCAGTGCGACTACGTCACGACGTGCGATCGGTTCTCCGTGTCGGGCGCGTGCCAGACGGACAATCGGTGCAACTGGACCGGCACGCAGTGCGTCAACGTGAACACGTGCGTGACCTATCAGGTCGGCGAGGCGTGCAACGGCGAGCTGTGCAAGGCGCAGTGCTCGGTCGACCCGTCCTGCCAGCTGGTGTCCAACGGCACGAACGCCGCGTGTGCGCAGCGGAAATGCAACGTGCCTGTCTCGCAGTGCACGAACTCGGCGCAGTGCACCGTTGTGTCGGCCTCGGCCTCGGCCGTGGCCGTCCGGCCCGGCGGCGCCCCCGTGGCGGTCTTCGCCTCCGCGACGATTGCCGCATCCGTCGACCTCGGCTTCACCGTGGCGGTCAGCGAGGGCTACCGCGCGGGCGATTTGCTCGTTTACCAGGGTGCGTCCACGCTCGGCTTCACGGCCGTGTGGGACGCGCAGCACGGCGTCTTGACGGTGTCAGGCGCCGCATCGGCCGCAAGCGCCACCGACGCCCTCCGCGCGGTCGGCTTCACGACGTCCAGCGACAACTCCAAGGCGCGCACGGTGACGTGGTCGCTCATCGCCTCGTCGACGTCGCTTGTCGGGCCGGTGTACATCGCGAGCCTCGGGCGCATCGTCGAGTTTGTGGCCGCGTCGCAGTCGCCGTATTTCGTGGCCAAGAGCCAGTGCGAGGCGCGCATGATGTTCGGCGCTCGCGGGTCGCTGCTGACCATCGCCACCGCGGCCGAGCAGGCCATCCTGACCGCGGCGGTCGGAGGGCAGGCCGGGTGGCTTGGCGGCAAGGGCATCAACGCGGGCGGGACGAGCATCTGGAGCTGGGACGCGAACACCACGCTCGGCGGCACCGTCTTCTTCCGAGGGGACGCCAGCCTCGGTCGCGCGATCACATACGCGAACTTCGGACCCAACCAGCCGCTCGCCGTGTCTCAAAACGCCTTCCTCTTCACGCTGCTGCAGCCCAACGGCGCGTGGACGACGGCGGCGCCGAACACGGCCATGGTGTCCGGCTACTACTGCAGCTACCGCTTCGACGCGTCGGTGACCGCAATGGCCGCCGGCGTCGGCGCGGCGTCCGTGCAGCCCGCCGGCTGCTTCGCCACGATCTGCTCCTACACGAGCGCTACGGCTTGCTCCATCGACGCCAACTGCGCCTGGACGGAGTCGACCAAGACCTGCGGCCCGACTCCGTGCGTGAACATCACGGACGTCGGCGCCTGCAACTCGATCGGCGGGTGCGTGTTCAACGTGGCGAGCGGCAGCTGCATCTTCAACCGCCGCGACACCTGCGCGACCGTCGCGTCCACGTCGTGCGCGTCGGTGTCGGGCTGCCAGATCATCGGCGGCACGTGCGGCACGCCGGGGTGCGGCAAGTACAGCGACCCGACCTCGTGCAGCAACGATGCCAACTGCACGGTGTCGAGCGACGGCACCTGCGTCAAGCGGTCGTGCGGCTACGTGAGCGAGAGCGCCTGCATCACAGACGCCAACTGCCAGTGGTCGAACAACGCGTGCGGCCTCCGCGCGTGCATCGGCGCGACGACGCAGGCGACATGCCCGTCGGACTGCGCGTGGAGCGCGAACATGGTGCCGCCTTGCGACGTCAACGTGTGCGCGTTCGCGGAGAAGACCCTCTGCCAGTCGGCGTCGCAGTGCGTGTGGAACGGCAACTGCGTCCGCAACGACTGCCCCGTGCGGACTGCGGCGGACTGCGTCACGCCGGGCGGGGCGTCGTCTTGCGTCTGGAGTGCGACGATGAACGTCTGCCGCTCGGCGGCGTGCTCAGCCGCGACCGCAGCGGACTGCGCGAAGGACAACACGTGCCAGTGGACGAACACGACCGTGCCTGGCACGGACCAGATCCTGTCGCAGTGCGAGCCGCTTTCGATCCAGGCCGCCGCGGCGATTATGGCGGCCGCGGACGACCTCGGCGGCTCGGAACAGTGCTCGGAGTCGCCAAAGAAGATGTGGCCCATTGCGGCCGTGCTCGGCGCTCTCATCTTCTGTCTGATTCTGTCGCTCGCGTGGATGGTGCACCGCCAGGCCACGAACAACGCCACCAGCCAGCGATTCGACTTCGCCGGTGGAGGCGGTGGCCAGCGCTCGAACAAGGAGCTCCAGGAGCTGATCACGGACGACCGCCCGGCGATCCCGGAACGCGAAGGCGACTTGGAGGGCATCTAGGGACGACCCTTTACCTTCGTCGTCTTCCTTCTCCCTTTTCTGTCTCATTCATTTCCCCTCTCTCCCCCTTCTCCTCATGTGCCGCTGGCTTGAACGCGCGCCCCGTTGTGCGCTAAAGTCCGTACTGGCGCTTCGCCCCCTCCTCGTTCTCGTCGTTCTCGCCGGAAAGAGACGACGCAACGCGACGGCGCGAACACCCTTTTTGCTAGTACCGAGACGGCCCGTTGGCCTGGAGTGAGTCAGAGTGTTTTGGTGCTTGGTCTGCAGCAGGCCTCAGTCAACGGTGGACCTTGCCATTCGCGTGTTTCGGCAGTGGTCATCGTCGGGGGTTCTTCTTGCCTCTCCTCTCGCTATCATGGGCTCTCCCTCCTTCTGTTGTCGTGACGATGTGATTCTCCTCTTACCCCACTTCCGTCGTGGTGTGTGTGTGCGTACGTCTGTGCGATGGCTATTCGATGACGCATCGCAACGAAAACATTGTGCGCGGCGGGCGGTTTGTGAACCCCTCACGTGGCGAGGGACAGAGTGACGAGAGAGGAAAGCATCGGAGCGCTGTCCCACTCGCTGTCGACTCTCTGGGAGTTGTGGACCTGGACTGTCGTTGCGATTCTGTGTCTCCCCTTGCGACCCCCTTTTGTCTTTTTTTCTGCGCCCGCCGTGGGTGGGGTGACCCGTTCCGGCATCTCATTGTTATTTCTTTTTGCGTATTTCGGTTTTCCAGCGCCCCTTCGTTTCGTCCCTACGCGATCATTCCCATTTCCTTACTCTTTCGTTTTCTTTTTTCGCCTTTCCCTACCGCATCTGGAACGGCGTCCGATGGGGGGGGAGCTGTGCTTTTCAATGTGTCGATTTGTCGTTTGTTTTGTGTTATCCCCTTTCCCTTTTGCTGCGTTTACAAGACCTTTGCTGCGCAGGGGTTTCCCTTTTGAACGTTTAAAAGACAAAACACAACAAATAGAGCAAAGCGACGAGCAGTAACAGCATCGTTCGTAGGACACATCGACCCCCTATCACCCATTTTCCGCCGCGCGTGAATGTCCCAGAGCGGCTCCACGCTTTCCCCTACTACTGCGCCGGTACCTCTCCCCGTTGGGACATCACCGCCACAGTTGCGATCTCCGGTCGACGACGTCGATGCACTTCGTACCGCTGCGACACCGCCGATCCCGGCGTCTCCGGGCCCGTCGCCGGCGCTGTTTGCCCCCGCCGCCGCCGTCGTGAGAGGAGGTGGCGGCGGCAACCGCGAGGCCCGCGAGAAGCAAATTGAAGGCACCGTGAAGCAAGCGGTCCGCGAGCAGCTGCTGCACGCCAAGCGCACCGTCACGTCGCGCGACGTCGGCGTTCAGCACAGCCAGCTCGCGGTCGCCTCGCGCGTCCTGGCGACCTTCTGCACGCTGGCGCTGGCCACTGACGCGGTGGACATCGAACACAGCGACGGGTTCAATCAGTGGGCGGACGCTGCCAGCCGCATGATGACGGCGGCAGCGGGCGGCGGCGCAGCCG
>ERZ1292630.148-Hain-H41-02um-R3-148-length-77832-cov-8_pt1 | contig 77832 bp, 71 predicted proteins | sample MGYA00564408_ERZ1292630 | MGnify/ENA primary metagenome ERZ1292630 (study PRJEB36523, sample SAMEA6512641) | groundwater metagenome | collected 2019-01-08 | study: AquaDiva: Metagenomics assemblies of 32 groundwater samples
AAAGAAACAAAGTATAAAGCGGAATTATCCAAACGGTGATTAGATTGGTATGGCCGTCGGTGGCTTGGGCGAGAACGTAGGGAGAAAAGGAAAAGGCGAAACCGGAGAAAACGGCCACAAGGTTGGCGAACGGTTTTTCTTTTAGGACGAACCGGGCCAGGGTCATCATCGACAGTCCGGAAAGAATGAAGGAAAGGAGGAAGATTAAGTTGGACGAGAGAACAACGTTTTTCGTTATAAATTGCAGCGGCAATGTCAGGGCGGCGAATACAAAAGCGTTGGCGTCGTAAAGCAGCGGAATTGTTTGGGGACTAAAGATATAGTTGGTGTAGAGTGGGTTGGTATGCTGGACAAAAAGAGAGAAATAAAGCCACCAGTTGTGCCAAAGATGGTAAGGCGAGTCCTCGTCAACCCCAAAGCCATGGGTGGTCAGACGGAGAATTAAGGGGTAGGTGAAAAGGACGGCGAGGCTAAAATAGAAGAGGCCGGCAGTTAGATAAAGCTTGAGCGTTTTTCCTCGCATCCTATTCAGTGTAAAATAAATAAGAAGGGTAGTAAACCGATGAAAATATTACTGATTAATGAACGACTGGATTTCGCTGGCGGGGCCGAAAGGTATACCGTTGATATCGCCGCGGGTTTGGCCGGGTTGGGGCACGAAATAGAGATAATCTACGGGTTTGGGGATAAGTTCTCTATTCCTGAATCAGCTTTAAGCACCCCCCTCGCCAAGGTGAAAACAGTTTTTATTGACGGCCTTGAGGTTGCGGCGGTAAGTGCCGAAGCGCAGTCCTTTAACCCCGACGTGATTAATGTCCAAAGCATCAATGAGCCGAAACTTCTTACGGAATTGTCCCGGCTGAAGCCGACCACCAGTTTTATCCATGACCACCGTAGTTACTGTCCGGGGAATTCCAAGTTGTGGTTTTCCTCCAACCGGGTTTGCCCGATTCCAATGTCCTTAAAATGCGCCGCCTATGCCTACAAAGAAAAATGCATGACCCGGAGAATCACGAAACTGGTTGGCCGGATTAACAACCGCCGAGAGATGCTTTCTGCTCTCGGGCAGCTGCCACTGGTGATGTGCAACAGCCACTATGTCCGTGAACAATTGATCCAAAACGGTTTAGATGAAAAGAAAGTTGTCGTCAACGGTCTATTTCCCGGGGGACTTTCAACCGGAGTTTCCGGGACTTTCCGTCCGGAGACCGAATTACAGCCGGAAATTCTTTTCGTCGGTCGGGTCTTTATTGAGAAAGGTGTGGAGTATTTATTGCGGGCGGCGGCTTTAATTTCCGATATTCCGTTTAAGATAAGCATCATTGGCGAAGGGTGGGATTTAAAAAGGTGCGGGGAGCTGGCTCTTGAACTGAAAATAGACGGGCGGGCGGAATTTACGGGGTTTTTACCCCGGGAAGAGATTGATAAGTTTTATCAGCGCTGTCGTTTACTGGTGGTGCCATCCATTTGGCCGGAGCCGTTCGGAATGGTGGGTTTGGAAGCTTACCGTTTCGGGAAACCGGTTGTGGCTTTTGCGGAGGGCGGGGTCACCGATTGGCTTTCCGACAACCAAACCGGATACTTGGTTGAGCGGGGAAACGTGCAGATGTTAGCGGATAAGATGAGCGTGCTTTTGCGGGATAGTTCTTTAGCCGGGAGATTGGGGGAGGCCGGCCGAAGTCTGGTTCTAGAAAAGTTCAGCCCTGAACGTCACCTGCGCCAATTAACCGATACCTACCGTTCATTGACGGTCAATCGGAGGTAAGTTACGATTAGGATGCCTGATGAGAAAGATACCTATTATCATTTTGATACTGTTTATTGTCGCCGTCACGGGCACGGTTGTTTATAAAGACAGTCTGCAAAATCTCTATTTATCAAAGTTTTCTCCCCTGACGGTCCGGGGCACGATTACCGATATTTCTAATGATTCGCCATTGGACTTGGTGGAGGTCGTAACCGGCGGCCGGAAGACCTTTTCTATTTACGACGGGACGTTTGAGTTGAGTAATGTTAAAACCCTGAACCCGGTTTCGCTTGCCGCCCCCGACTACTATGAGGACTATCCCCAGCCTCTTGCTTGCGTTATCCAACCGGCGAAGAACTCACCTCGGGTGGTTATCTGTAATGCCGCCCTCTATCCGACGGCCGGAAATATCGCCATCCGGGTGGAAGTTGTTCTTTCGGTTATCCGTCCCGAAAAAGGGGAAGAGATGCGCGGCCGCAATACGGCTCTTTGGGCTTTATTGGAACCTATCAGTCAAACGAGTTTTTCTAATCAGGAAATTTTTGTTGAGGCACGGTCTCTATATAACTTAATTCAGCGGAAACTGTCTTTGCAGCAGGTTGCTTTTATTGTTGACCTCGAAAAGACGGTCCTGTTACCGGAATGGGTAAGCCCCGTTTCGGGAAGAGTATATCAGGCGGTCGCTGAAGTACCGGTTTCCCGGACTTTCGCGGACGGAAAAACGGTTAAAGTTTCCGATCACTTCGTGAAGGTTAACGGTATTTGGAAATTCATTCCCGAATTCAGTCTGGCGGAAATTAACCGGTATAATAGTGTTAACGGCTGGGTCCTGAAACAAAAAGACTAACTTATGCGGATTGGCATTGATGTCCGGGTTTTATCTACTTCCCGCGCGCTTTCCCGATATACGAAAAATATTACTGATCAGCTCCTGATTAAGGGGCGGGATCACTTTTTCTACTTATTTTCCGACTCGCCAGCTAATTTGGCCAAGATTCCGGCGGTGGCTTCGGGGGTAGCGGGCCTCCACTACGAGATGATTAAAACGCCAAGAAAAATGGTTATCCGGGACCACTTTTTATTTTATGACTCCCTTAAAAAACTAAATTTGGATCTCTTTTTCCATCCGGATAACACCGAGTTTCTGCGCTGCCTTCCCAATTCCGTCGTTACGGTCCACGATCTTCTGCCCTGGAAAATGCCCGCTGAAGTTATAAGCCGCGAACCCCTGATGCAACTAAGGCAGAAGCTGTATTTTTCTTTACAGTCGCGCGCCTTCCGGGAGTCCAGCCGGAAAATAATCGCCGTCTCGGAGAATACCAAGAAGGATTTGGTGAACATCTTAGGCCTTCCGCCGGACACGATTGAGGTGATTTACGAAGGGATTGAAGAGTCGTTCCGGCCCTGTGCGGACCAAAATCTTATCGAGGAGACTAAGAAAAAATACAATATTTCCGGCGCGTATCTTTTATATATCGGAGGGTTTGAGCCGTATAAGAATGTTGAGCGGTTGCTCAAGGCGTTCGGTCAAACCTACTCCCATAACTTAAAGTTGGTTTTGGCGGGCAAGCGCGGGAGTGGGGGAGTGCGGCTTAAAAAAATAGCCGAGGAATTGGGCATGGGCGAGACGGTTCTTTTTCCGGGGTTTATTGAGGAAGAGGATCTCCCGAAAATATATGCGGGCGCCGTTTTTTTAATTTATCCGAGTCTGTACGAGGGTTTCGGGTTTCCGCCCTTGGAAGCGATGGCGTGCGGGACACCCGCGATAATTTCCAACAGTTCATCGTTGCCGGAGGCCGGCGGCGACACCGCCATCTATTTTGACCCGGAGAATATTAACAATATGGCCGGAGCGTTGCAGATTTCGCTCAAGCACTATCTTAACAACCGGGTTGAGTACGAAGCTCTTTCCCGCCGCTGCCTGGACCGGGCCCGTTTGTTTTCGTGGCCGGCGGCAGGCGGCAAAACTCTCCGGTTATTTGAACAGCTGGCCAAATAATTCTATGAAAAAATTCCTGGAAAAATACTCAATTTACCTCCTGATTCTGGCGTTTACGCTTCTTTATTCCGCGTGGTCGGTCAACCGTCACAACCATTTCGGGACGGATGCGGTTGACCTCGGGATTTTTGACCAGCCGCTTTGGCACCTGAGCCGTTTTGAGCCGCCTCTAAGTTCAATCAAATATAATCAATTCCCCGGCGCCAATCTTTTCGGTGACCACTTTCACCCTATTCTAATTCTTGCTTCGGCCCTTTTTTGGTTGTGGGACGACGTTCGGATCCTGCTGATTCTTCAGGCGGTGGTTGTTTGTCTGGCGGCGCTGCCTCTTTACAAAATCGCCATGAAGATTCTTCAAAACCAGGCGCTCAGTCTGGCGGTAATATTCTCTTATCTGACTTTCATCGGCCTCCAGGCCGCATTGGATTACGATTTTCACGAAACGGCTCTGGCCGTTCTGCCCCTCGCCGTTGCCCTTTATGCTTTGGTTTTTTCCCGCTTCCGCCTATTTTGGCTGAGTTTCGTGCTTGGCCTTTTATTTAAAGAGGATATGCCGCTTTACTTCTTTTTCATCGGGGCTTTGGCGGCACTTCGTTTCCGGAAATACCGGATCGGAATATTAACGATGATACTCGCCGCCGCTTATTATCTTTTAGTTACGCAGAAGATTATTCCGTATTTTAAAGGCGACCGTTTTGCTTATGAGGAGTTGCCGCCGGAGTTGGGAAAAACGACGGTGGATTTAATTAAAACAACGGTTATCTCTCCTTGGAAAACTTTCTTGGCGATGTTTTTCCCTATTCTTAAACTAAAAACGATTCTTAACTATCTCGCATCCTTTTCTTTTCTGCCGCTTTTCGACCCGCTTTCCCTGATCCTCACGATTCCCAACGGTTTAGCCCGCTTTCTGACCCAACTCCCACAGCGGTGGATTATCCGTTTCCAATATGGGGCCGTTTTGGCGCCGCTCCTCTCGTTCGGAACCATTTATGGCGTGAGGAATATTTTGAGTCTGATTGAAAGGCGGGCTCGGGTGCAAAAGTATGTTTCCCGGGTTCTTGTTTTAGCGCTCCTTGCTGCCCCGCTGATTGAGACAGGGCGTACCGGAACTCCTCTTTTCAAGATGCTTAACCCGCAATATTATTCTGATAGTCCCGCTTACCAGATTAACCGGGAGCTTTTGGCCAGGATTCCGAAAGACGCCTCTATAATGGCCCAAAGCGCCTTTGTTCCGCACTTAACGCACCGAGCGGAAATTTACCGTTACGAAGATACGCTTTTGCCCCAAACCCAGCCGCAATATATTTTAATGAGTCTTGAGGAGCACTCCGACCCGCCTTATACCCTAGATCAATTGACGGAGAGAGTGGAAAGGTTAAAAACCGATCCGCGTTACGGAATAATTTACTGGGATGGGATCAGGCTTTTGATGGAAAAGAAATGAAATTGCTTCATCCGCCAATAAAACTATTTGTTTTCTTACTTATTGTCTTAGGGGCGCTTATCCGGCTTTGGTATTTTTTAGAACCGTTTGCCTATTCGGTGAATATAACTCCGGACGAATCAGTTTACGGTCTTCAGGCTTTGCATATTCTCAAAGGCGATTTTAGTATATTTTATTGGGCCCAGCCCTATACCGGCACCTTCTCCGCTTTCCTTTCGGCTAGTTTATTTTTCTTCTTCGGCCCGTCCGCGTGGTCGTTGAAAGCCGTCCCCTATCTTTTTTCCGTCGGGTTTTTGGCCTTAACTTACCTGCTGGCGCGGAAGGTGTTTAAGGATGAGAGCACACCTCTTCTGGCTTTGGCTTTCGCGGCTCTCGGGACGCCTTTCTGGAATAACTGGGCCTCACGCGCCGGAACAGGCTATCCGGAGGCAACAATGTTGGGGGAGTTGATGCTGATTTTGGCCCTCGGGGCACTGTACCGGGCCTCCAACTGGACACTCCGCCCGTTTTTCCTGATAGGATTTCTGGCGGGTCTGGGCTTTTGGATTCAGCCGACGATTATTTATTATCTGGCCCCAATTCTTCTTTTCTTTTTTCTTTACGACCGAAGGTTCTTTGTTAAAAGATATTTTTTAGGCGTGGTGGGGGGTTTCGTTCTCGGCGATTTACCCGTGATATTTATTAATCTGACCGGAAATAGTTCAACGGCCGGTTCCCTTTTTCATTTTTCCATTCGGGGATTAAAGCGGGCGGTCGCGGGGTTGCTGACGGAGGGGATGCCGGTAATTTTGGGAATCAGGACTTCTTTTTCCCACACGGATTTTTTCACCCCATTCGCTTTAATTATTACCCTGTTCTTTTTTGGATCGGTTGTCCTCGTTTTGACCCGGCGATTTGGGCCATTACTGAATTCCCTTTCCGAGTTTAAACAGCACAGCCGTCCGATTGACCTGATCTTGGCGCTCTTCTTTTTTACCTTATTAATATTTCTCCTGACCGAGCGGTTTAACCAGTTTGTTATCGAGCCCCGTTATATTTTGGCTCTCTATAGCACTATCCCGCTGATTTTAGCCTACAGCCTGCGACAGCTCTGGAAAAAATCGCCCTGGTTTTTCGGCCTAATTTCCGTCGTTTTTCTGGCCAACTTCGGTTTTGGGATAATTAAAGCCCCGCCGAAAACATTTGTTGACGGGTATAAACTCGATAAGGCTCTCGAGGCTTTGGACCGGAGGGGAATAACTATGGTTAATTCCGACGGTGCTCTTGCCCACCGATTGATGTTCCTCACCCAGGAAAAAATTATCGCTTCGGTCCGGGAAGGGGGACTGATGGCCGCCCGCCGGGGTGAATATAATCAGACCGTTCTCGATTCCCCCTGGGAGCACAAAGGCTACCTATTTCTGAAAACCAATTCCGACCTGAATATTATGGAAAATGAAATCAGATCCTTTGTACCGACTTACCGGCGGGAGATGCTTGAGGACCAGTTTGTATTTCTTTATCCCGTATGGCCTTAAAACGCGGTTGGTTAATTCTCCTCATTTTGGGCGCCGTTTATTTCCTGACTTTTTCGGCGCTCTCAGTCCTGAAACACCGTTCTTTCCATTCGACCTATCTTGATTTGGGATTGGAAGCTCAATCGGTTTGGAATACGAGCCAAGGGCGGCCTTTACGGGTTTCGTTCGGTGAAAATGGAGAGGAAATATCCGCGCTTTCGTACCATGTCAGCCCCGTTGTTGCTTTCCTGGCGCCTTTATACCGAGTTTGGCCGACTGTTGAGTTGCTGTTAATTATTCAGACCTTAATCCTTACTTTGGGCGCCGTTCCTCTGTATCTGCTGGCTAAGGACCTTTTGAAATCCCGGTTATTGCCCCTCATTGTGGTGATTTCCTATTTTCTTAGTCCGTCTCTGCAGTGGTCGAACCTAAATGATTTCCACCCCCAAACTCTGGCCACTACCCCACTCCTGTTTCTTTTTTGGTTTTACTACAGAAAAAAATGGTTCTGGTTCTTTCTGATGTTAGTTTTGTCGCTTCTCATCAAAGAAAATATCGCCTTAGTCACGGCCGTTTTCGGACTGTTGATTATATTTTCGAAAATTAAGCCATCCTTTGAGAAACGGGAAACGCTTATTGGTCTGGCAGTTTTTATCCTCTCTTTATTCTGGTTCCTTAGCGCCGTTTATTTAATTATGCCGTTTTTTTCCGGCGGAGCGATGGGGGCTTTGGGACGGTACGAATACTTGGGCCGCACCCCGGGGGAAATTATTTTCCGTCTGGCGACTGACTGGAATTTGGATTTAAAAATTCTACTGGTGCCGGCTAAAATTAAATATCTGTTTCATCTCCTCGTCTCCGCCGGCTTTTTTTCCCTACTAAGTCCTTTTTATCTGTTGCCCGCCGCGACTGAGCTTATTCTGAACCTCTTTTCCGCCTATAATCCTCAATGGCAGGTAAAGTTCCATTACACGGCCGCGATTACCCCTTTTATCTATATTTCCGCCATTTATGGGATGAAACGATGCCGAACGTTTCTGGCAAAGAAATCTTTTGTAGCGCCCGTTTCCGAGATCATTATTGCATTTTATCTGGTAGCTATTTCGCTGTTGTGGAACTACGCGCACAGCCCCTCGCCCCTCGCGAAAGATTTTGATTCCTCTATCTACAAGGTTGCAGACAACGATGTGCAGCGGGAACGGGTTTTGCGAAGTCTACCGGTTTCGGCTTCCGTCTCCGCGATGAACAATCTTGGGGCGCACCTGGCCAACCGCCGTTACCTTTGGCGGTTCCCGATCGGGATTGAAAAGTCTGATTTCATCGTCGTTGATCCGACCCTTCCCGGAACAAACTTTGATCTTTCCCAAATAGGTGCGGGCGAGTTTGATAAGATCTGGGGTCCACTGTTGACCGACCAAAGATACGAAATATTTTTCCAGTCAAAGAACCTGTTTATCTTAAAAAGAAACTCTTTGCTAAACTAAGAGACGAAAAATGAAAATAATTTTTATAACTTACGATCTGCCTTATCCGTTATCCTCCGGGGGGAAGATTAGGGCTTTCCAGATGCTCAAAGCCCTGTCTGCCCGGTATGAGATTACCCTTTATTCCTACGTACGGACGGATCCCGACCCCGGACACCTGACGGAATTGCGGAAATACTGTCGGGAGATTCGGCTTTATCAACGGCAAAAAGTCTGGTCATTGGGCCATTTTCTCCGGGCAGGTTTCTCGGCGTTGCCGGGAACTATCGCTCACTACGTTTGTCCTAAACTTAAGCAGGATTTACTGACGGAGTTGACTACCGGAGGCTACCTGGCAGTTCATTTCGAATCCTATTATTCGAGTCTGTATTTACCGGAGGTAAAGGCGCTTGGGATAAATACCATCCTTGGAACGGAAAATATCGAATATGATCTTTATCGTAAATTTGTCCTTAGCCTTCCGTTTATAGCCTTGCCGCTCAAGGCCTTCCTTTATTTTGATCTTGGCAAGATGCGCCGTTTTGAAGAGAACTCGTGGCGGTTGGCGGACTCCGTTCTCGCCGTTTCGGAGGAAGAGGCTGCCGTTATCTCAAAGGCGGCCGGAAGAGAGGTTCAAGTAGTCGCCAATGGGGTGGACATACGCCAGTTTGCCGCTGTTGCCAGAAAAGCCTCCGGGCCCCCGACGGTTATTTTTGTCGGTAACCTAAAATACCTCCAAAACGACCGGGGGATTAAAAAATTTCTCTCCGTGACTTTGCCGATAATAAGAAAAGAATGTCCGGACTTAGTAGTTAAAATCGTCAGCAGCCACCGGCCCGCCTGGATTAACGATTATCTGTCCGGGATTGAACTGATTATCGATAGTCAAACGCCTTTTTCCGAATTTGCGCCCCGAGCCGACGTGCTGATTAATCCGGTCGAAGTCAAAGGGGGCACCCGGATAAAATTGCTGGAAGGATTAGCCGCCGGGTTGCCGGTTGTTACTTATAGCTCAAGTCTTTCGGGGTTTGACCGGCTGGTACCGGGACGAGATTTACTGGTCGCGGAAACGCCGGAAAGTTTTGCGGCCTCGGTTGTCCGGCTTTTGGGTGACGCCGCCTTGCGTGATAAGATAGGCGCGGGTGGCCGGGAAGTGGCGGTCGGGAATTACAGTTGGGATAAAAGCATGGCTCGCCTTTTGAATATTTACCAAAAACTGATTATCGATGAATAAAATATTCTTTAAAATATATCAGTTCGGTTTGGTTATTCTGGTGTTGCTTTTTCCTCTCGCCAACAGCGATCTTTATTATTTTGTTAATCCCAAGCTCTATCCTGCCCGGGCTTTTCTGGTAGTTTTAATATTATTTTCCGGGTTGGCGCTTATGGCTAATTTACTTAGGAAGAAGAGCGCCGGTTTTATCATCAACGAAATAAAATCCGACCAGTTCTTAAAGATAGTTTTGGCGCTTTTTGTCGTCCGGGCGGTATCGATTAACATGAGCCGAAATTACCAGGCTAGTTTTCTTCTTCTGGCATTTTTTGCCTCAATGATCGCCCTTTATCTGATGCTAAAATATGTTTTTTCACGGGATGGTAAATTTCTATTTAATCTTTATTTAGTTCATCTCCTTGCCGTCGCCCTGATCGGTTTTTACGGAATAGCCCAAGCCTTGCTTCTGCTCATAGATATTAAACTGCCGGGAGTTTTGCTGGGGGGAACATTCCTCCGAGTCCCGGCGACTTTTTACGATGCCAACCATCTGCCGGCTTACTTACTGACTGGTCTGCCGTTTATCCTGGTTTTTGGATGGATGCAGAGAAATAAGATTCTCGGAAGGCTCCTATTGGGGCTGACCGGACTTTTAGGGGTTGTCGTCCTCTTATCTTTTTCCCGGAGCGGGTTTGCCGGATTTTTTCTCAGTTTTGTCATTATATTCCTGAGTATTGTCCGTTTCGGTTACTGGCAAAAAGCCGCCCAGTTATTTTCCATCGTTGTGATTATCGCTTTCGTTATCTTTCTCTCCGGCCGGACTCAGTTTTCTTTGGTCAACCGACTTTTCGGTTCCTTCACTTCGGCAGAGAAGTCAACGGTCGCCCACGTGGCGCTGCTTTACGGCGAGTTTAAAATATTCCTCGACCATCCGGTTTTGGGTGTCGGGTACGGCAGTTTCAGTGAGTATTTCCGCAGCTCGGAAATCGGGCGGGAGCACGCCGTTGTCGATCCGGCGACCCAGGTTAGGATTCCGCCGCACAGTCTTTGGCTGGAGGCACTCAGCGAGACGGGGATCGTCGGCTTTTCGCTGTACTTATCACTTTTGCTGCTTATTTTTGAGTCATTGGTGAAAGCGTTGAGAAAGGTTAGTGGCAAAAAAGACCGCCTATATCTGACGGGATTACTGGCCGGATTTTTAGGTCTGAACCTGGCCAGCATCTTTTATTCTTTCAATCTCGAATTCTTTTGGTTCTATCTGATTTATTGCTATCTTTACAGCCGGAAAGTTTATCAGACGAAAGAGGCGCTACCGACACCGGCCGCTTTGGAGGAGAGCGAAAAACTGCCGTGGCGGGAAATCGGCGCAATGTTATTCACCGCGTTATTTTCCGGAATATTTATTTTTTGGGGTTTGGGTTGGGGACACCTACTCAGCGAGGAAGAGGGGTTAAATGCTTATCTCTCGAAATGGATGTTGCGCCGCTACGAAATGGGCTGGCCAGATTTTTGGATAACGCAGCTTCAGGCTTCCGGCTGGTTCCAAAAGACGCCGTTTGCCTATTGGCTGGGAACGGTAATGATGTTTCTCTACTACATCACGACTTTTTCGGCTAAATTCTTTCCCGCCTTTTTTGGCTGGCTGGCAACATTACTGGTTTACCTGCTCGGACGGCGTTTCTTCGGCCGAGGGGTGGCGATTCTTGCCGGGATGATCCTTGTGGCGCTGCCTCTCTTTTTGTTAAATGTCCGCACAGGCGCGGTTTATCCGATCCTGCTCTTCTACCTGTTGACCTTAGTATTAGCCGCTTCCCGGCTGCGGACTCAACCGACATTGTGGCTGGCGGCGGGAATCATCCAACTGCTGTTTTTCTTTACCGACCAGCAATTGGCGTGGTGGCCGTTTACGATTTTGAGCCTTTACGGAATCTTTCTTCTTTTCCGGGCCGGGAAAGCCATTCGCAAACGGGCCTATTTTCCGCTGCTTTGTTTTCTAAGTTACTTAGTCCTGGCGATAGTACCTTTTAGTTTTTGGTACCAATCGATGGCCGCCAAATTCGGGGAAGCATTTATCCAAGGATTTCCCCTGACACCGGTGTTAATTTATAGTCCGTTGCTTCTTTTAGTTTTATTATCTTTAAGTTCCCTCATTCTGGCTTATTGGCTTACGCGCCGTCTCCATTTGTTTAACAGCGTCCGCTCCCGGCTGGTACTCGTTGTTTTCTTAGCCATTTTGGCTGGAACCGGGAATCTTCAAACGCGGCAGATTTCGCCGGACTACCGGCAACTAAAGCTGGCGGCCGCCAGATATAATGATAATGGCGACGGGAACATGCCCTTATTGGTGGATCATACCCCTTCCTGGGTCCTTACTTACTACAGCGAAATTCCGATTTGGTGGCGGACCGGACGGACGGACATGGAAAAATCTTTTCTTGATGGTAAACTGAATAGCTTCTACGCGATTTTGCCGGGAGCCGACTTCCGGGTAATCCGGCGGCAGTTGGTCGGTCGTCAGATTGGGATTAAGATTGTTGCCGCGGCCGAAGACTGGGTTTTGGTCAAAAAGTGGTAAGTATGAATAAACTGAAAGAACTATCTGTCTTTTTCCCGATATATAACGAGGAGAAAAATATCCGTACGACATTCGCGAAAACGTTAGCGGTTTTGCCGACTGTCGCCGAGAAGTTTGAAATTCTCCTGGTTAATGACGGTTCCAGTGACCGGACCGGTAAAGTTCTCGAAGAACTCGCGGCGGGCAACCCCCTTGTCAGAGTTATTACCCATCCCGTTAACCGCGGCTACGGCGCGGCTTTAAAAAGCGGTTTGTACGGAGCGGCCTACGAGTGGGTGGCCTTTACCGATTCGGACGGGCAGTTTGATTTTTCGGAAATCACCCGCTTTATCGAAACCCAGGCTAAAACCGGCGCCGATATGGTTATTGGCTATTATCTTCACCGGGCCGTTCCTTTCTACCGGAAAGTTAATTCTTTCCTTTGGCAATTTACCGTGCTCCTTTTTTTCGGCCTTTCCGTCCGGGACATTGATTGCGGTTTTAAGCTCTTCCGAAAAAAAGTAATTGAAACCATTCCACCCTTGGAGTCGGAACGCGGAGCGTTTATCAGCACCGAGTTCCTAATTAAAGCGAAGAAATCAGGGTTTAAAATGGTCGAAATCGGTGTCCACCATTATCCCGCCACCCGGCCGGGGACAGGGGCGAATCTGAACGTGATTCTCAAAAGCTTTTCCGACCTGTTCAAACTTCGGCGGCGTTTATGAATATCGGGATTATTGGCGGGGGATTAACGGGGCTGACGGCAGCCCTAAGACTGGCGCAGAAAGGCGAATCCGTAACCGTTTTCGAAAGCTCGGATAGTTGGGGCGGCCTGGCCTCGGCTTATGAAATTATTCCCGGCGTTTTAATCGAGCGTTTTTACCACCATATTTTTACCAATGATCGGGATATTCTCTCTCTCTGCGCGGAGCTTAAGATTTCCGGGAAACTGAAAGTTCTTGACGGGAAAACCTCGCATCTTTATCAAGGCAAAATTTATCCCCTCGATACTCCGTTGACGGTTTTAAAATTTTCGCCCTTAAGTTTTTTCGACCGGATCCGTTTTGGCCTTGTTACCCTTTACCTAAAATTAAAAACCAGTCCGGGATACTTCGACCGGGTAACCGCCGTGGCTTGGCTTGAAAAATGGTACGGGAAAAGGGCCTACGGGATTGTCTGGCAGCCTTTGCTGCGGGGAAAGTTTGCCGCGGACTACGACAAAATCTCGATGACCTGGTTTTGGGCCCGGGTGAAAAAAAGAACATCGAAGCTGATATATCCGGACGGCAGCTTTCAGGTGTTAATTACTGCCTTAACCGAGGAGATTCTCCGGCTTCGCGGAAGTCTCCGGCTGGGGGTTAATTTGGAGAGTGTGATGCCCGAAGGAAACGGCTGGAAAGTTACTGTAGGGGGTTTTCCCCTGTATTTCGATAAATTGATTACCACGACTTCCCTGCCGACTTTTTTGCGGATGTTTCCGGCCCTGCCCGTGCTTTACCGGAGTCAGCTCGCTTCGATCAAATATCTGACGGCCCAGGTAATGGTTTTGGTTTTAAAAAACCGTTTAAGCGCCAACTACTGGATGAACGTTGGGGAGACGGATTTTCCGTTTCTGGTGGTCGGGGAGCAAAGCAACCTGTTCGGGACGGAGTATTATAAGGGCCGCTCCGTGGTGTATTTAGGCAACTATCTGATGGATACCGAGGCGCGACTGAAAATGGATGAAAAAGAATTACTGGCTCTTTACGAACCATACTTAAAGAAGATTAATCCGCGATTTGAAACAGACTGGGTCGAGAAAGTAGCAAATTTCGTCGGACCTTTCGCCCAGCCGGTCGTTGATTTAGCTTATCGTGATAAGATCCCACCGCTTCCGGTTCCGGGCTACAGTAACTTATTTCTGGCGACAATGGCTCAAGTTTATCCTTGGGACCGGGGAACCAATTACAGCGTGAAGCTCGCTAATGAGCTGGTCGCGCAATTTTTTTAAACAGATGAAAATCGGAATTGATGCCCGTTTTTACAATGAGGCCGGACCGGGCCGTTATGTTAAGAACTTAATTTCCGAACTGGAAAAAATTGATTCCGATAATACTTATTTTATTTTTTTAAAAAAATCCAATTACGACAGCTATATTCCGATTAACCCTAAGTTTAAAAAAATCTCCGCCCCCTACCAGTGGTATAGCCTCAGTGAGCAGCTTTTGTTTCCTTTTAAAATTCTTTTGAGCGGAGTTGACCTGATGCACTTTACCCAATTCAATATTCCGGTCTTTTGGCCCGGCCCCTTTATCGTGACCATCCACGACATGATTATGCACGAATACTCCACCGAGAGGGACACCACCCGTTTTCCTTTTATCTATTGTCTGAAAAAAACTATCTACCTTATTGTTTTCCGGCTTGCCTGTTCCCGGGCCCGGCATATCCTGGTTCCCAGCCTTGCCACCCGCGACGATTTGGTGAATAAACTGAAAATACATAAAGAGAAAATTACCGTGACTTACGAAGGCGTGGGGGTGGAACCGGTTCAAGCTGAGGATGAGCCCGGAATCTTAGAAAAGTATGGAGTCCGCAGCCCGTATCTACTGTACGTCGGGAGCATGTATCCGCACAAAAACTTAGAGCGGCTGATTTCCGCTTTTCAGTTGCTCTTGGGTAAGTTTCATTATCCCGGGAAGTTGGTGATTATCGGGAAGGAGAGCGATTTTTCCCGGCGTCTGCGCAGTTTAGTGGTCGGATTGGGTTTGGAAAAAGACGTGATCTTTCCCGGGGCGCAGTCTTCCGATGGTTACCTATCCGACCGGGAAGTTGCCGCTTTTTACCGGCAGGCGCAGTTGTATGTCTTCCCATCGTTAAAAGAAGGTTTCGGTTTGCCGACTCTGGAAGCGATGCGTTTTGGAATTCCAGTCGCGGCTTCGCGGGTCAGTTGCATTCCGGAGATTTGCGCACAGGCAGCGGTTTACTTCGACCCGGGTTCTCCCGAAGATATGGCGGAGAAAATCAACGGATTACTTACTGATGAAGATTTACGGAAAAGGCTGATTACGGCCGGCTATTCCCGGGCTGCTGAATTTTCCTGGAAAACGATGGCGGAGATGACTTTGTCGGCTTACCTCCGTTTGTGATATCCTTCTGTCAGTTGCTTCAACGATGCTTATGATCGGGCGTAGTTACGAAATTGCTAAGCGGGTGACGGACATTATTATTTCTTTAATATGTTTTCTGTTACTTTCTCCGCTGTTCCTGGTTGTTAGTGTTTTAATTAAGCTGGACGACGGCGGTAAAGTGATTTATTTCCACGACCGCTGCGGCCGGGGACGGAAAACTTTCCGTCTTTATAAATTCCGTTCAATGGTTGAAAATGCCGATGATCTTCTTTTTTCGGATCCGAAGTTTCTGGAGCAGCTCCGTAGCGGGGTCCACAAAATTCCGAACGATCCGCGGATTACCCGGATCGGTAAGTTCATCCGGAAATACAGTATTGATGAGCTGCCGCAGTTCATCAACGTTTTAAAGGGGGATATGAGCGTGGTCGGACCCCGGGCCTATCGGCCGGACGAGATGCAGAAGTTCGAGCAGGACTGCCCCCAGATGGCGGGGGAAATTAACGATATTATGTCAGTCAAGCCGGGGATTACCGGTCTGTGGCAGGTCAGCGGCCGTTCAAAAATACCTTTCGAAAAGCGGGTCGTAATGGAAGCTTTCTACGCCCGGAAGAAATCGTTGGTCTTAGATTGGATTATAATGTTGAGAACGCCCCTGGCGATTATTGAAGGAGTCTAGCGATGATTTTAACGGAAACAAAAAAGGGAAACAAAGTAAACAAAAGGAAACTGAAAATGGTATCGGTTATCATAGGTCTCTTGGCCGTTTTCGGCTATTTTTTCGCTCTCAGTCCGGTTTTGGCAACGTTACATACCGCAAAACTGCTAACAGCCGATTTCAAATACTTTAAGGACGGAATTATTCTGCAAAATCTTCCCCAAATGAAAAATGCCATCACCGCCGCCGAAAAAGATGCGAAATCTCTAAAAAATAACTCCCAGCTGCTGGTGTGGCTAAATGTCGTTCCGGTGCTTAACGGTTACTACAGTGACCTGGTCAACGGGTCGGAGGCACTTCTGCACGGGGTCCGCGCAGTGGGGTTGGTTCTGGATGCGGCTACGCCTGAGGCCGCCAGTTTGGGTTTTTCCCCTTCGGGGGCTAAGATTCCGATTTCCGGCCAGGATAGAATTTCCGGCTTGGTTAAAATCGCCCCCCTGCTTAGCGGTCAGTATGAAGAAATCGCGGCGGAGCTTACGCAAATTCAGAATAGTTTTAACCGGATTGACCCGAATAGATACCCGGAAACCTATTCCGGAAAGCCCCTTCGGGGAATTCTTACAAGCGTTAGGGATGCTTTGGAAACCGTTGGCGGAAACTCTACCGATCTGAAGGCTTTTCTTGACGCTGTCCCCGAAGTCCTCGGCGCCACCGAGGCTAAGACTTACTTGGTTCTTTTCCAGAATGATAAGGAGTTGCGTCCGACCGGCGGCTTTTGGACAGCTTACGCGCTCCTTCGGATGGAAAAAGGAAAGATTGTCAGTATTCAGGCCGGTGATATTTATTTTTTGGATATCGACAACCGTGTGGCTTTTTACCCGACCCCGCCGGCGGTTATCCAAAAATACTTAAAGCTTGATAAGTGGTATATCCGAGATACAAATATGTCCCCCGATTTCCGGAAATCGATTGAGCTGTTTAACGAGTTTTGGGCCCGGGTTCCGGGGGTTCCGAAAACGGACGGCATTTTCGCTATTGATACCGCCTTTGTTCAGGGACTGTTAACGGTTTTAGGAGATATTAAAATACCGAATTACGAAACGTTTACCAGCGAGAATGTGGTTTATCAGTTGGAGCTGGTGGCAAACGTTTTGGGCAGTCGGGAGGAGAAACGCGGAGGCCGCAAGGATATCATCGGGGTTTTGATGCGGGAGATGATGTCGAAAGCTTTCGCCCTCCCGTCCAATCAATACGATAAGATTATCGGGAAAGTAATGGATATGGCCGTGAAGAAACACCTGCTTTTGTATTTTAATAATCCTGAAGCCCAGGCGCTGGCGGAGAAATATAATCTGGCCGGGCGGATTAATGATTTCGACGGCGATTATCTTCACGTGAACGATGCGAATTTAGGCGGACGGAAAGCGAATATGTATATGAAGGAAGATATAAGCAAAGAGATAAAAATGTTGGGCGGCGGCAAAGAGGTTTTAAGCACGGTGACCGTTGATTATGAAAATACCGGCAGTTACAACGCCGATTGGAATACCGGCTATCGGGATTACGTCCGGGTTTATGTTCCGAAAGGCTCCGAGCTGATTTCCGGTTCGGGTTCTTTGGAAACGATTACCAGCGGCGAAGACTTAGGCCGAACCTACTTCGATGCCTATATGGCCGTCAATCCGTTACAAAAAGCAAAGCTGACTTTAACTTACCGGTTGCCTTCGGGTCTGATAAAGAACGGACAGCCGTACCAATTGCTTATCCAGAAGCAGCCCGGAACCGACGGGCAGAACTACACGGTTTCTGTTGGAAACAAGAAAGAAAGTTTTGTTTTAGAGACCGACCGGATTGTGGAAATTAAATAGTTACCCCGTTTCCGTTTTCTTCCCGCTGTTATACTTAGTTTATTATGCCCTCATTTCAAGCTGACGGAATCATCGTGAAAAGAATTAATTTCGGCGAGAAAGATAAGATTCTCACTGTGATTACGCGCGATAGTGGAAAAATAAAGACGTTGGCTAAAGGAATCAGGCGGATTAACAGCCGCCGGGCGGGTAACGTCGAGCTATTTAATTTTGCCCGGCTGCATCTGGCTGTCGGGCGGACTTTTAATATTTTAACCGAAGCCAAGTTGCTGGAGACTTTCCCGTCGTTTCGGAGTGACCTTAAGAAATCAGCGGCAGCTTTTTATTTTTCCGAATTAGCCGACCGCTTTGTTCCGGAAGATCAGGAAAACCGGGAGTTATTTTTCATCCTGCTTGCCGCATTCCGGAAGTTAGAGAGCACCCAAAGTATCCAGATGGAGTTTATCCGTGAGTTTGAGGGCCGATTGCTGGAGCACACCGGTTTTGGCCATGACCGGGAATTTGAGCCCGAAAAACCCTATTTGATGCTGGAGAAAGTGCTGGGAAGGAACCTACCTTCCCGCCTTTTTCTAGACCGGGTCTGGGGTATGGAATAAATGGATTAAATAAGCCTGTGCGTATCTTTAACGAATAGCAAACGATCGTTGAAAAAAGTTTAAAGATTAATTATACTGAGAGCGTAGCAAAGTTATCTTGCGAGAGCAAAGATACTTTAATTGAGATGCCACACTCCATTCTACTAAGTAACTTACCGCCTAGCGGCGGGTCTTTAACCCTTCGGGACAAAATTCTTTTGAGTCTTTTGTGTGTTGGGGCGATGGTTGAGACTACTTTAGCTGAAGCGTCTACGCCACAGACTATTGAATATGCTCTAAGTTCCTTGGAGCGGAAGGAGTTTATTCGAAAGAAGCGAGGTTCGATTAAGAGTACAATTTCTTACCTACTGGCCGAAAAACTTCTTCGGGCCAGCGGGTCGTATCGCAAGAGATCATTTCAGCTGACCGAGGAAGGGTTGAATACTCTTTTTTCCAAGTTTCCCACCCTTAAGTATCGGAAGTTTAATTGGGACGGTCGTTGGCGTGTTGTGATTTATGATATCCGTGAACAGGATCACCGTCTCAGAGACCGGTTAAGAACAAGGCTTAAATCCCTCGGTTTTAAGTTTATGCAAAAAAGTGTTTGGATCTCGCCATATCCGATGGAAGCGGATCTGGAGGATTTTCTCCGAAAAGAAAATCTTTGGGGAAGAATCTTCGTCTTTTCGGCGACTTTGCCGAAAAAGGAAAATCTAAAAATAATCCGATTATTTAATCTTTAAGGAAACACATACGATCGTGCGGCAAATATTAAGGGTTAAGAGTGGGAATTAAGGTAGTTAAGTATTGAGTGAAACAAATCAGTTGACAGTCGAGAGCCCCTCAGCCTATTATGTCTTTGAAACTTAATATCGGTGATGAGGGGGTTGGCAGCCCGGAGCCGGAACGATAAAGAGTCTCGCTTCGGTCAGATGAGGCGGGGAACTAGGGTGGAACCGCCCAAGGATGGGTCCCTATGCGTAAAAGCATGGGGTTTTTCGTTTTGGGGTGGACACTTAAAATTGGAAAGGAGGTGAGAAAAATGGGTAATCAAGCGGGTAACCAAGTTGGTGGTCCATTGGGTGATCGCTGGCTGAATTTCTTCTGGTACCTGGTTATGATTCTGGGGGTTGGTTCTTTAGTGGTATCTGGGTTTAACCAGGAGTTGGGCATGGTTGGTGTTGGGCTGACCTGTCTTAGCGTTGTTGTCTTCGCCGTCGTAGCTGCAGTCGGACTGGCAACAATAGGACCAATTGAGAAGTAAGAGGTTGAGAGACAGCGAGGGGATGAAAGGATCTTGTGAAATCGTATGTCATCCCCTCGCTAGAAACTATATCATTGGGTTTTTTTAGTGTAAAATTTAACTGTATGGACGAACAGACTGATTTAATGAAAAAAATTATTAGCCTGTGTAAACGCCGGGGATTTATCTATCCCGGCAGTGAAATTTACGGGGGGTTGGCCGGGACGTGGGATTACGGGCCGCTGGGCACGGAGCTGAAACGCAATATTAAAAATGTGTGGTGGGAAGACGTGGTCCAAAAGCGGGAGGATATGGTAGGGCTCGATGCCGCAATTATGATGAACCCGAAAGCCTGGGAGGCTTCAGGGCATGTCGAGGCCTTTACCGACCCGCTCGTCGAATGCAAGGTGTGCAATCAGCGTTTCCGGTCCGATAAGCCGAAAGAAATTGAGGCGCACCAGACCGGTCACGAAAAGAAAAAGGAAAAGGTCGACTGGACGCAGCCGCAAAAGTTTAATCTTTTGGTTAAGGCGTATTTAGGCGTTATTGAAGGTAAGCAGTCCGAGATTTTCCTGCGCGGGGAGATTACCAACGGGGTTCAGGTTAATTTTAAAAATGTTGTTGATTCCACCCGCGTGAAAATACCTTTCGGCGTGGCCCAGATTGGGAAAGCTTTCCGGAACGAAATTACCCCCGGCAACTTTACCTTCCGCTCCCGGGAATTTGAACAGATGGAAACCCAGTTTTACATTAAACCGGAAGCCGGGGAAGCGGAAAAGTGGTTTAACTATTGGAAAGAAGAACGAATGGGCTGGTATCAGCGGCTCGGAATTAATAAAGATAACCTCCGTTTCCGAGATCACGAACCGGACGAGCGGGCCCATTACGCGACGATGGCCACGGATGTAGAATACAAAGCGCCTTGGGGGTGGGACGAGTTTATGGGAATCCACTACCGGGGGGAGTGGGATTTGTCCCGTCACCAGAAGTATTCCGGAGTGAGTTTGACTTATCGGGACCAGGAAACCGGGCAGACTTTTATTCCGCATGACGTTGAAACCTCCGCCGGGATTGACCGCTCCCTGCTTTTTTTCCTTCTTGACGCTTTTACGGAGGAGGAGAAACGGGTGGTCCTTAAACTCCATCCCAAACTGGCGCCTTTTAAAGCCGCGGTTTTTCCTCTAGTGGCGAACAAGGAAGACTTGGTTGCCAAAGCCAAAGACGTTTACCACGCCCTGCAAAGGAAATTTATGGTCGCCTGGGATGCCCGGGGCAATATCGGCAAACGGTACTTTTCCCAGGATGAGATCGGAACCCCCTGGTGTATTACGGTGGACTATCAGACCTTGCAGGATAACAGTGTAACCATCCGCGACCGGGATACTACCGGACAGGAAAGAGTGAACGCGGACGAATTAAGTACCCTTATCGGTTCCCGCCTTGAGTAACAGGCCATCACCTTAAAATCAGGCTTTTTCCAATATTCAGGTCAGAGTATAAAAGTCCATTTTCATATGGGCTAAATCCCTATTGACATCCGGCAATCGTAGGTTTTAAATGGTAAAGAAGGGTGTAAAAAGGTGAAAAACGATGAAAATGCTTTTGGGGGAGTACCGCCACAGTTTAGTCGAAGGTAAAAGGATTTCTTTGCCCAAAAAGATCCGGGAAAAGATCGCGGGTGACGCGGTAATCCTATCGAAGGGTTTCGAAAGTTACGTAGCGGGATTTGATTCTGAACAATGGGAAAAAACGGCGGAAGCCCCTTTAAACATTCCGCTTTATGATGAGCGGGGGCGGACATTGCGACGGCAGTTTTTCGCTTCGGCGGTGTCCTCCGAAATAGACGAACAGGGGCGGATCCTTCTTCCGGAGAGTCTATTATCTGCGGCTAATATAAAAGGCGGAGAGGTTATAGTCATCGGCGCGGGGGACCACTTTGAAATTTGGGATCCGGCGTTGTGGCAGGAACAATCGGAAAAAGTCAGTAAAGAAGTTGTGAGCGGGAATCGGTAATGGCCGGGACGTACCACACCCCAGTTCTTTTAAATGAGGTGCTGAATTTTTTCCGGCCTGGCTTGGAGAAAAAATATATCGATGCCACCTTCGGCTTTGGCGGACATAGTAACGCAATTGCGGAAAAGGGCGGAACGGTTCTTGGGATTGAAGCCGACGGCGCGGAGATGGGTGTGGTCGGAAAAACCACCGCGGTTAATCCGTCGGTTACCCTGGCCGAGGGAAATTTTAGAGATATCGGTAGGATTGCGAAAGAGAACGGATTTTTGAGCGTGGCGGGAATTCTTTTCGATCTGGGGCTATCGAGTTGGCAGTTGGAAATGTCGGAGCGGGGATTTTCTTTTCAAAGGAATGAGCCTTTAGATATGCGGTTAAATGGTAAGTCGGGGGTTACCGCCGCCGATTTAGTTAACGGTCTGTATGAAAATGAGCTTGCAGAACTTTTTAATAAATTTGGGCAGGAGCCTCGAGCTCGACGATTTGCTCGTGTTATTGCTCAGCGACGCCAGATAGAGCCTTTTAGAAGTGCCGTGGATTTGGCGGGGGTCGTTGAAAAGGCGTCGGGAACAGGAAGAGGAAGGATTCATCCGGCTACCCGGGTGTTTCAAGCGCTTCGGATTGCGGTTAATCAGGAACTGGAGAATATTTCAACCGCGCTGCCCCAGGCACTTGAACTCTTGGGTAGCGGTGGACGACTGGCTGTTATCAGCTTCCACTCGCTGGAGGACCGGATTGTTAAGCTTGCCTTTAAAGAGTGGTCTGGCCGGTTTGGGGATGGTGTCCGGATATTGACGCCAAAGCCAATTGTGCCCGGCAGTGCTGAAATTAGCCGGAACCCGAGATCCCGGAGCGCGAAACTCAGAGTTATGGAGCGAATAATATGAGCCGACAAAAACGCGAACTGCTACCTTATCAGAAAAGGGAAAAAATCGCTCCCGGTTCGTCCGGGAGAAACGGGCAGTTTATCACCGTCGGTCTCGTCGTTATATTTATCTGTCTCCAGGTGGTAATTACAAATCTATTTTCGGGGAACGGGAGCGAGCTCCGGGATTTGGAGTCAAAAAAATTGAGCCTGGAAAAAACAAATGAGCAGTTTCGGGGGGAGTTGGCGGCGCTTGGCTCCTTAACTCGGATTCAATCCGCGGCTGTTAACAATTTAAAGATGACTACCAGTACCGACAGATTAGATTACCTCGTTCCTTCGCAATATAGCGCCGCGTCCGGAAAGGTGCCAACTCCGGCGACGATCGCCGTCCGTCAGTAAGGTCCTACTTCAACCGTGTCCAGCTTCCGCTACCAACTATTTAAACTCCTTTTAACTGCCGGCGCCTTATTCGTTATTTCCCGGCTTTTTTACATCCAGGTCGCCAGAAACCAATACTACCGTGCGATGGCTGAGAGGGAACATAGTACGACGACAGAAATTGCTAACCGCCGCGGCCCGGTCTTTACCAGTGATAATTTTCCCTTAGTTCTTGACCGTCCTTCCTACGTCCTTTTTGCTGAACCAAAAAAAGTCATCGAAAAAAGAAAAACTGCAGTTTTATTAGCGGAAGTTCTTTCTTTACCGGAGAGCAGTCAAAGCAGCCAAGGCAGCCAAGGCAGCCGGAGTATTGACCCGAAAGCGCTTGAGGCTACTCTTGAGTTAGATCTGGATTGGGTGGCTTTGGCGAAACGGTTGTCACTGCTGACGAAGGCGGCGATAAATAAACTTGCCCTTCCCGGGATCGGTTTTGACGAGGAGTACATCCGTTATTATCCGGAAGGGGTAATGGCCTCGTATGTTTTAGGTTTCTCCGGCTTTAATGACCGGGGCGAACAGCAGGGTTACTACGGTCTTGAGGGTTACTATAACGGTGAGTTAAGGGGCCGGGTCGGGCGGGTGACTGAGGAAACAGCCGCTTCAGGCCGTCCAATCGTGATTGGGGACTACCGGTGGACTTCCGCCCAAGACGGGGCCACTCTTCAACTGACGGTGAGCCGGGGACTGCAATTTTTATTGGAAACGAAGATGGCTGAAGGTGTAGCCAGATACGGAGCCCGGTCGGCTACGGCGATCTTACTTGATTCCGGCAGCGGCGCCGTACTGGGAATGGCTTCAGCCCCTAATTACAATCCGGATAACTACGGAGATGTTTTTAAAAAATCGGCCGAAACTCCGGAGGGGTCTATTTCCGATCCAATAGGTTTCCATAATCCGGCGATTGCGGAAACTTACGAGCCCGGCTCGGTCATTAAGGGTTTAACGATGTCGGCGGCGATTGAAACGGAAACGGTAAAGCCGAGTACTACTTTTGAGGACAAAGGGCCGGTTTTGGTGGCGGGGCACTCCGTTAACAATTGGGACGGAAAACATCACGGAACGCAGACAATGATCGAGTTGCTCCAAAAGTCGAATAATATCGGCGCAGCCACGGTCGGGCAGTGGTTAGGAACCAAAGTGCTACGCGAATATTTTCTTAAATTCGGCCTTGGGGCATTGACCGGAATCGATCTCGAAGGAGAAGCCCTCGGTATTTTAAAAGAAGAAAAAGATTGGGGAGAAATTGACCTGGTCACGGCGGCTTTCGGTCAGGGATTATCGGCAACTCCTTTGCAGGTAGTTAATGCCTACGCGGCCATCGCCAACGGGGGCAGCCTGCTCAAACCGTTTATCGTTTCCCGGATTAGTGACAAGGAAGGGGTTCACACGTTAAAATCTACAAAGATACGGCGGGTGTTAAGTACGGAAACGGCGGTGACGATGCGGGAGATGCTGACCGCGGCGGCGGAAGGTGGGGAAGCCAAGTTCGCAATCCTGAAGAAATATAAAGTGGCCGGAAAAACCGGCACGGCGCAAATTCCTGTTCAAGGCCGTTACGACGCTAACCGGACTAACGCCACTTTTGTCGGCTTTTTAACCAACAGCCCGCAATACGTTCTTTTGGTTAAAATTACCGAGCCGACCACTTCTGTTTACGCCGCGGAAACCGCCGCGCCGCTTTGGATGGAGGTCATGCGGGATCTGGCTGTGATTGAGAAGATCCCGCCGGACAGGTAAAGAATAGATATGAAATTCATTGCTGAAGGCGGTCTCCCGCTTAAAGGAAATATTTCAATTTCCGGATCGAAAAATGCCGTGATCAAGATGATCGCAGCGTCTTTGCTGACGGAGGAGGAAGTCGTATTAAACAATGTCCCGGAGATCAAAGACGTTGATTTAATAAAAACTATTGCCGCCAATTTAGGGGTAAAAATCGACAACTCCGCTCCCCACCGGTTGAAACTCAGAGCGGATAATATTCCGACGACCGTCGTTCCCCAAACTTTGGGTTTACCCTCCCGGTCAAGTGTTATATTCCTCGGTCCTCTTTTGGCCCGTTTCGGGAAAGTGACATTTCCGGAGCCCGGCGGAGACCTCATCGGAAAACGGCCGATCAATTGGCACTTATCCTCTCTTTCCCAACTCGGAGCCAAAGTCTCGTATGAAAACGGTATCTACCAGGCCGAAGCCGCGAAATTAACCGGAAGTACAATTGTTTTTAAGCGGAATACGGTGATGGGAACGGAAAATTGCCTTTTAGGCGCAACCCTGGCTGAAGGCGAGACTATTCTTTCTAATGCCGCCCAGGAACCGGAAGTGGACGATTTAATTGATTTGCTGAATAAGATGGGCGCGAAGATTACCCGGGTTGAAGACCGGACCATCAAAATTGTGGGAGTGCCCCGCCTTTCCGGCGCTAATCACGAAGTCCTTCCCGACCGCAACGAGACCGTAACTTACGCGGTAGCGGCGGTGGCTACCGCCGGAGATTTAACTTTAGAGAATGTCCGGCCGGGAAATCTGACCGCTTTTTTGGCCAAATTGGAAAAAATGGGCGCACATTTTGAAGCCGGGAAAGACACCCTCCGGGTTTGGCGCGATCCCGGCGTGGTCTTAAATCCCGTCAGCGTGGAAACGTCGCCGCACCCCGGATTTATGACCGACTGGCAGCAGCCGTTTTGTATTTTGCTGACCCAGTGTAACGGCGAAAGTTATATTTACGAGACGATTTACGCTAACCGCTTCGAATACGTTAAGGAGCTGAACCGGATGGGCGCCCAGGTCCGGCTGATGACTCCCGAGCAGCTCGGTCTCCCGTTTAAATTGGATGATGAAAGTTACGACGTGGCCGCCAACGGCCAGCCACCGATTGTGGCTAAGATAACCGGGCCGACCGCTCTCCAGGGAAAACGGGTGAGCATCAGCGATTTAAGAGCCGGAGCGACATTGGTAATTGCCGCTTTAACCGCGACCGGAAAAAGCGAGATTTTGGGAATCGACCACATCGACCGCGGTTACGAATTTTTCGATGAAAAAATGCGCTCTATCGGTGCGAAACTGGAACGGGTTGAGGATTAGTTGCCGGAAAAGGCCATCAACTCCCGCAGTTTGGCGATTGACCGGTAGACGATTGTGGAGACATTGGTTTCGGAAAGACCCAACTGCGCGGCGATAGTTTTGTTCGTTTGTCCCTCGTAAAATTTTAAGTAGATAATTTCTTTTTCTCTTGCCGGAAGAGTGGCCAAGATTTCATCGATGTCGTTTTTTAGATCCATCTCCAGATAGCTTTCCTCAGGATCCTTAGTTTTATCCGGGACAGTTTCCGCCTCCTGAAAAGGAAGCTTCCGGTTTACTTCCCGCGTGTACTGGCGGTAATAATCGATAAGAGTATTGCCGGCGATCCGGTAAAGCCAGGCCGAGAAGGAAACGCCCTGCCATTTATAATTGTCGAGGCCGGTGAAAGCCTTTTCGAAAACTTTAGCGGTCAGTTCATCCGCCGTTTCCGCCGGGACGTGGCGGAGAAAATAACTTTTTATATAGGGATAGTAATGCTCAAAGAGGGGTGCGAAATACTTTTTATCCCGGCGGCATTTTTTAATAAGGTCTTCTTCGAGTGCCGGATTTAAGGAAATTTTTGACATCAGAGTTATTCCAAAAAAGTCTGTAGCTTTGTCCGGGGACCACGGATAACGATAGTTTTATATTTTTCCAGTACAGGCTTTGGTTCTGGGGCGAATACCGGATCCTTAATTTGCGGGCCCTCTTTTTTTAGTAGACTCCGCTCAAGTACATAGGCTCGAGGCTCCGGCAAAGCTTCCGCTACTTCCTGAACTGCCCGGAGTGGGCAAGGGTAGTAATAATAGGAGGCGTCAAGGATAAATTGTTTGCGGAGGTTACGGCGGACGGAAATCCGGCTTTGGGGTAGCGCGACCATCTTTGGGACATTATTAATATATTCCTCCGGTATCCGGTAGTAGCGGCCCAGTCCGGCAATGGCCGAGGTATAGAGGTCCTGAGCGTCAAAAGAAACGGCGGGACATTGAATTACGGTTGTCTTTTCGGTGTTAATAATTTTTGGCAGGACGTTTTCCCCACTCAGGATTAGGAATTTCGGTTTTGTGATTTCCAGCCAGTATGTCAGGCTCTCGAGATTTCCGATGCCCATTTCCAGGATTAGGATATGGAAATAGGCTTTAGTGGTCAGCCATTGGCGGATAATTTTGAAAAGCAGAGGCAGCCATTGCCAGTCGGCCGTCGGGTAGGACGGGCTTCCTAGGATGGTTAACGGAACGGAAAATTCGGATTCGGGTGACTCCAGGTTCCGCCGGGCCGGATATTTTTCGTGCAGGAGAGTATATACGGCTTCCCGGATAATGCCGGTTGGGCCGGTGCCGAGTACCGCAATCACGTCCGGCCGATGTTTACTGATTACGGCACGGCTAAGGAATCTCAAGGCAATTCGCAGGGAACGCCGGGCGAACCGATGAATAACATTCATTCTGTAATTATATAACGTTTCGCCTCCGTTTTTCTGACAGTGGGGATAAGTGACGGGTCGGAGAGTGGTGCGTTACAATGGTTAACATGCCTGAAACTCTTCCCCGAAATCTAAAACACATTCATTTTGTCGGCATTAAGGGCGTCGGATTAGCTAACCTGGCTCTTTACGCCAAGCAACAGGGAATAAAAGTCACCGGGTCGGACGTGGCGGAAGTTTTCGTAACCGACTCGGTTCTGGCCGAAAACGGAATAGGTTGGAGCGTGGGCTTTTCCAGAGCGAATATTCCTGGAAACCCTGATTTAGTGATAGCCACGGCCGGTCACGGCGGTATGACTAATCCGGAAGTCGAAGGCGCAAAAGAAGCGGGTCTGAAGGTCTTAACATACGCTCAGGCGTTAGGCCTATTTATGGAAGGAAGTTACGGCATCTCGGTTTGCGGCGTCGGGGGAAAAGGTTCGACTTCTTCTCTTTTGGCTGAGGTACTGGTTAGTGCCGGGACGGACCCCAGTTACATTATTGGCGTGGCCCGGATTAACCCTCTCGGTTTTGGCGCCCACTACGGGTTGGGGCCGCATTTTGTGGCCGAGGCGGATGATTACGTTGCCTGCCCGTTAACGGACCGCCAGCCGAAATTTAATTACCAAAAACCCAAGATGATTATTGTGACTAATATTGAGTACGATCATCCCGACGTCTACCCGAATTTTAAAGCCACGAAAATAGCGTTCGCCAAGTTTTTTAACGCTCTTCCCGAAGACGGGCTACTGGTGGCCAATATTGATAATGCCGGAGTGAGAGAGGTTTTAAAGCAGTATCACGGATGTCTGGCGACGTATGGTTTTTCTCCGGAGGCCGAATATCGAATTACCGGCGACAAACTTTCTCCCAATGAGCAGGACTTTAATGTGGCAGGAATCGGTAATTTTCAGCTCCATATTCCCGGCCGCTACAACGTCCTGAATGCTGCTGCGGCGGCCGTGGCCGCCAGTAAACTCGGGCTTAGCCCGGAGAAGATTAAGGCCGGAATCGGCCAATTTCAAGGAATGTCTCGCCGGTTTGAATTCGTTGCCAAGATCAACTCAATCGATCTCTACGATGACTACGCCCACCATCCCCAAGAAATTGCCGGTCTGATTGACGCCTCCCGGGAATGGTTTCCGAACCGCCGGCTGATCATAATTTTTCAACCGCATACCTTCAGTCGGACCCGCGCGCTTTTTGAGGAGTTTGCGGCTGCTTTGGGGAAAGCTGATTTAATTCTTCTGCTCGATATCTACGCCTCCGCCCGCGAGCAGCCGGACCCCGGGGTCAGCAGCGAAACACTTTCCGGGGCAGTTAAAAAATATAATCAGAATGTTCACTACCTCCCGAAGACGGCGGATCTCACCGATTTCTTAAAAAAGAATAAAAAGTCCGGGGACGTGGTAATTACGGTCGGGGCGGGAGATATATTCCTGTCGCATCCGGTAATAATTAAGGCTTTAGAAAGATGAAAACAGAAATGATTAAACAGCAATTAGAAAACTTGTTAGGGCTCGGGAGGGTGGAGATAAATGTGCCGATGGCGGGGAAAACTTATTTCCGTCTCGGTGGGAAAGCCGATTTTTATTTCGAAGCCCGCAGCCGAGAGGACCTGGAAAAGGCCGTCGGGTGGGCGGAAAATGCCGGAATTACTTATTGTGTTTTCGGTCTGGGCGCGAATTTATTGGTCGGGGATCGGGGAATAAGGGGAATAGCAATCAAGGTGGCCAATAATGATTTTGAAATTATCGGTCCTTACGAAAGTAGAGAAGTGGGAGGGGTAGCCGGAAGTTCCCATTATCAATCCTTTGACACCGCGAAATATTTAAAGTTTGATGATCTCGATACTCCCGAGCCGGCGCCGGATACGCTCGTCAGGGTTGGGGCCGGGGTTTCTCTTTCTCATCTGATTGGCCTCACACTCAAGCTAGGTTTGACCGGATTGCAGTATTTTTCGGGAATCCCTTCGACAGTTGGTGGTTGTGTTTATAATAACGTCCATGGCGGTACAAAACTGTTTGAGCAATTTGTTGACCGGGTGGTTCTTTTAAACAAAAACGGCCAGGTAGAGGAGGTCCCGGGAAAAGAGATGGCGTTCTCTTACGATTACAGCCGGGTGCAAAAAACGGGTGAGATTGTGGTCGAGGTGTATTTAAAACTTAGCCATGGGGATACGGCCCGGGCAAAAGTTGTCCGAGAAGAATGGCTGAAAAGAAAGCTTAAGGTTCAACCGCAAATTAATTGTTCCGGCTGCATTTTTAAAAATCTGACCCCGCAGGAGGCGACGCGGATTGGCGCCCCGACGGTCTCGGCGGGTTGGGTGCTGGATATTGGTTTAGGGATGAAGGGAACCCGGATTGGAGGAGTAGCAATCTCCGAAAAACATGCTAACTTTTTCGTGAATACCGGTACCGGCACCGCCGCCGACGTTTTGGCTTTAATTAACTTAGCCAAGAAAAAAACAAAGGAAAAGTTTAATTTGGATCTCCAGGAAGAAATCCAGAAAGTTGGGGAATTTTAATTATGGAAAAGAGGCAACCGATAATCTGGTACTTAGAAAACAAATTTATCCATTCCACGGATGCGAAAATTCCAATCACCGATTTAGGCTTACAGCGGGGGTGGGGAGTCTTTGATTTTTTGCGGACCTACTCTGGTCAGCCTTTCCAGCTATCGGTGCACGTTGCGCGTTTTTTGCGTTCAACCAAAGGATCCTTGATTAATCTCAACAAATCCGCCGAGGAACTTACTCAATTGGTCAACCGATTGATTGCCCGTAACTCGGTGGTTGGGAGTGTCGGGATAAAGCTATTCGCCACGGCTGGGAATAGCCGTGATGGGCTGACAGGCGGGAAAAAGCCGACCTTTGGGATTATGCTTTTACCTCTCCATCGCTACCCCCGGGCAACGTATACTCGGGGAATTAAACTTGGTATTTATCGGGAGTTAAGGACAAATCCGGAGGTTAAATCCACCAACTACGCCGCGGTTCTCGTTAAAATGGCGGTGGAAAAACGCCGGGGTTTTGATGATATTCTTTACGTCGGGACGAATAATGTTGTTTATGAATCCGCCCGCAGTAATTTTTTTGCGTTGATTAACGGAACTTGGATAACGCCGAAGGAAGGGGTCTTGCCCGGAATTACCCGGAAGCTGGTGATTGGGTTGTCCCGAAAACGTTATCCGGTGAGGGAAGGGGTGCTGACTTTGGCGCAACTTAAAAAGGCCGGCGAGGCTTTTATCACTTCAACAGAGCGGGAGGTTATGCCGGTGGTGAAGGTGGGCAGCTTTCGCATCGGAAACGGCAGGGTTGGGGATAAGACGAAACAACTAATGGCTGATTTTCACCGGTTTACTCTTCAATAATGACCCTCCAGGAACTGAAGGATAAAAAAATTGCGATTCTCGGATGCTCGATTGAGGGCCTATCCTCAGCTAGGTTTCTTTTAACTCACGGAATCAGTTTTACGGTTTTGGATAAACAGTGTTTGTCTGAATTAGGAGAAGAAGCCTTACAGTTATCTGGTAACCAATTAATTAATTGGGAACTTGGCGAAAATCATTTAGACCGCCTCGAAGATTTTGAGGTTATCTTCCGCACTCCCGGTTTTCCTTTGTGGAATCAACGTTTGCAGGCGGCCCTTGCCGCCGGGGCCGAGGTTACTTCCCAGACTAAATTATTCTTTAGTCTCTGTCCGTGTCCGGTGATCGGAGTTACCGGAACTAAAGGGAAAGGAACAACAGCCACCCTCATTTCTCTGATGCTTAAAAAATCCGGCCGAGATGTTTACCTGGGCGGGAATATCGGGACTCCTCCGCTTGATTTTCTAGATAAGTTAAATCCCAGTTCCTTTGCGGTTTTAGAATTAAGTTCGTTTCAGCTCGAGGATCTTAAGGTCAGTCCAAAAATCGCCGTAGTTTTATTGATCACGGCGGATCACCTAGTCTCGCAGTCTTCGGAAAGTCCCAACTATCACAAGACGGTAAAGGAGTATGTCACGGCCAAAAAGAAACTGGTTCAGTTTCAAACAATTTCGGATACGGCGGTTATTAGCGCAGATTGGGAAACCAGTTTAGCGATGGAAAAGGAAACAGCGGCGGAGGCGTATTTTTTCAGCCGACAGCGCGAGGTTAAGCGGGGAACCTTCGTCCAGGATAAAACGATTATTTTTGTTGAACAAGGCAGGAAGGAAGATATTATCTCTGTTTCGGAGTTGCTTCTGCGCGGAGAGCACAACTGGGAGAACGTTTGCGCGGCCGTGACCGTCGCAAAATTGTGCAAGGTGGAAAATACGGCAATTAGCTCGGTGCTTCGGACTTTTAGAGGTTTAGCGAACCGCCTGGAGTTTGTTGCTAGTGCGGGTGGAGTTAATTATTACAATGACTCTTTTTCCACGACTCCGGAAACGGCCGTTGCCGCCCTGCGCGCATTTTCTGAGCCGCTGATTATTATTCTCGGCGGATCGGAAAAAGGGTCTGATTATACAGAGCTTGGCCGGGAACTTCACGAGGCGAAAAACTTAAAAGCCGTTATTCTGATCGGAAATACGGCCGGTAAAATTGAGTCAGCGGTGGTCCGCGCGGGAGGTTTCCCTCCGAAAATTGAAGTTATAAAAAATCTGCCGGATATGCCGTCAATTGTTTCCGCGGCAGCGAAAATTTCAGCACCCGGAGATGTTGTTCTTCTCTCGCCCGCCTGCGCCTCTTTCGATATGTTTAAAAATTATAAGGAACGCGGAAATCAATTTACACTGGGGGCTAAAAAAATATGCGCCTAGATAAACTTCTTGCCGACTTCGGAATTACCGAAACAGATGGCGGACCGGAAATTATCGGGATTACTGACGACTCCCGAAAAGTAAAACCAGGATATTTGTTCGTAGCAGTAAAAGGGTTGGAGCATGATGGGCACAAATACATCGAACAGGCAATTATGGCGGGAGCGTGTGCGGTTGTGTTCGATGTAAAGTCAAAAGTTTCCGCCCAAGGCGGATCCGCCGAGGGAGGAAAAAGTCAAAAGTCAAAATTTTCAGGCACTATTTTCGTGGGTGTGAGAGGTTCAAGAAAGGCCCTAGGGCTTCTTTGGGCGGCGTGGTACGGGTATCCGGCCAAATCGTTAAGAGTCATCGGTGTGACCGGGACGGACGGAAAAACAACGACAGCTAACCTTATCTACCACCTGTTGAAATCGGCCGGAAAAAAAGTTGGCCTAATCTCGACGATCAACGCTCAAATCGGGAACGATAGTTTTGAGACCGGTTTCCACGTGACCAACCCGGAGCCGGAGTTGCTCCAAAAGTTTTTAAGATTAATGGTTGATCGGGGCACGGAGTTTGCGGTTTTGGAAGTAACCTCGCACGGAATTGATCAGGAACGGATTGCCGGAATCGGTTTTGAGATTGCCGTGGTTACGAACGTGGCGCGGGAGCATCTCGATTACCACAAAACGTATGAAAATTATCTAAATACAAAAGGGCGTCTACTCGCTTCCGACAAGGTAAGTATTCTCAATCGGGACGACAGCTCCTTCTCTTATTTAAAGAGTGTTTCCGGAGGCGAGGTGCTCAGCTACGGCATTCACCAAAAAGCTGATTTTCAAGCCACCAAGGTTACGCTACTTGGGGAATCCGCCGTATTTACCTTGGAGCCCGGTTCCGTTGAAGTAAAAATTAATCTGCCCGGAGAATACAATATCGCTAACGCTCTTGCGGCGGCGGCCGCGGCCTTCACTGTTGGGCTGAGTGGGAAGCAAGTCGCTGCAGGGCTTCAAAGTTTCCAGACGCTTCCGGGGAGGTTTGAGGAGATAAAGACCGGACGGGATTTCCGGGTCGTGGTGGATTTCGCGCATACGCCCAACGCGCTTGAGAGTGTCCTGTCTATTAGCCGTAAAATCCTGATCATACCCACACCCTTAGGGTCAAGGCTTCCCGACCCTAAGGACGAGAAACCGCAAGAGCCAAAATTAATTGTAGTTTTCGGGTGCGCGGGGGAACGGGACAGTGGGAAGCGGCCGCTGATGGGTGAGATTGCAGGCCGGTTGGCGGATATCTCGATCCTGACCGCGGAGGATCCCCGGCGCGAGGATGTTAACGGAATTATTGAGCAAATTGCTGCGGGATGCCAAAAATCGGGTGAGCATATATTTATTAAAGAACCTGACCGGCGGAAGGCGATCGAATTGGCAATAAATATGGCCAAGGCCGGCGACTTAATTATTATCACCGGCAAGGGGCACGAGAAATCAATGTGCTTCGGGACAACAGAGTATCCGTGGAGTGATCAGGAAGTAGCAAAGGGTATTTTAGAAAGGAATAACAAATAATTATGTGCGGAATATTTGGTTACATCGGAAATAGAAAACAAGCCGGACCACTCGTACTTGCGGGTTTGAAAACACTCGAATACCGCGGCTACGATAGTTGGGGAATTGCCTGGCTGGACAACGGTTCAATTAAAGTCATTAAAAAGGTCGGAAAAATCGGTCTGGCAGCGCCGAAATTCCCCCCGTCCTTTCTGGCCTTGGGCCAAACTCGGTGGGCGACACACGGGGGGGTAACGGTGGCAAACGCTCACCCTCATTTTGACTGTCACCGACGGGTGGCGATTGTCCATAACGGGATCGTGGAGAATTACCAGGAGATTACAAAGAGCTTTAAAAAAACCCATCTTATCCGTTCCCAGACGGATACCGAAATTATCAGTCATCTAATTGAGGAGGAGTTAGTGATTCGGAATAATTTTACGGTGGCAGTGAGAGCGGCTTTCTTACGCTTAAAAGGGCTTAATGCGGTGGTAGCTTTGGATAAGGATAACCGGCAGTTGGTCGCCGTTAAAAACGGGTCCCCTTTAGCAGTCGGTTTAGGCAAAGAGGAAAATTATCTGGCCTCCGACGCGCTGGGGATTGCGGAACACACTAAAAAAATAATTTATCTGGGAGATAACGAGTTGGCTGAAATTAGCGGCAAACGGGTTTCCCTTTACGATGTAAAAACCGGAAAACCGAAAAAAATAAAGATCAGTAAAATTGACTGGCAGCAAAAGGATGAAGGCTTGGGAAAATATCCCCATTACTTAATTAAGGAGGTTTATGACCAGCCCCGGGTGCTGGCGCGGATTAATAAAGAAGCGGGTGGCGACATCTCTTACTTGTCCCGGTTAATTGCCCGGAGTTTCGGGACCTATCTAATCGGTTGCGGTTCGGCCGCTTACGCCGCTTTAACCGGAACCTACTTTTTCAGTGAGATCGCGAAAAAGCACGTGAATTTTTCTATCGGGAGCGAATTTACTTTCCAGGAGCATTTTATTACGCCGAAAAGTCTGATCATCGCCCTTTCCCAAAGTGGTGAGACGGCGGATATCCTCGAAGCGGTAAAAAAAGCCAAAGCTCGGGGAGGCAAAATTGGCGCTTTAGTTAATGTTCCGGGCTCTTCTCTTTTCCGTCTGGCCGATTATAAAATTCTCATCGGAGCCGGACAGGAACACGCAGTTCTTTCGACCAAAGCCTTCACCGGCCAAATCGCGCTTTTATTGCTAACAGCATACAGTTTAGCCGGTCAGGCGGAGTCGGGCCGCAAGGTACTGGCTCGCGCGGTCCGCTCGTTAAAAATTGTGTTAAATAACCATACTCAGCGTAGGGTTAAAAAATTAGCCGTTATGCTTAAGAATAAGGACCATGTCTACGTTATCGGGCGGGGTGTTTCTTATCCGGCGGCGCTCGAGGGCGCTTTAAAAATTAAAGAAGACAGTTATATCCACGCCGAAGGTTTTGCCGCGGGTGAGCTAAAACACGGGGTAATTGCGCTGATTGAATCGGGAACACCTTGTTTTGTTATAGCCCCACCTGATGAGACTTTCCCTGCAGCGCTGGCGGGGGCGATGGAGATGAAAGCGCGGGGCGGAATAATAATCGGCCTGGCCGCTAGGAACAACGAAATCTTTGATTATTTTATTGAAGTGCCCGATTGCGGACAGGCGTCGATTATTCCCAATGTAGCCGTTTTCCAGACTTTAAGTTATTATTTGGCAGTGCTTCGGGGGGCGGATCCGGATAAGCCGAGAAATCTGGCTAAAAGCGTCACCGTGAAGTAAGGTAGTAATGCCACTAATCTTCTCCACGAATTAACCACGAATGGGAAGATTATTTGTGGACTATTCGTGAAGGGAATTCGTGGCGTTAATTCCAAAAAAACTATGAAGAATTTTAAAATTACCGTCATTGGTGGGGGCACCGGAACGTTTGTGGTGCTGCGCGGATTAAAAAATTATCCGGTCGACTTAACGGCTATTATTACCGTAACCGACAGCGGCGGTTCGACCGGCCGTCTTCGGTCTGAGTTCGGATTTTTACCGGTGGGGGATTTGCGCCAATGCTTAGCGGCTCTGGCCGACGACGACAATGAAGCCTTAATAAAGCTTTTAACCTACCGCTTCAATAAGGGAAGGGGAATTAAAGGGCATAATCTCGGCAATCTTATTTTAACAGGGCTGCGCGATATTTTCGGCTCAGAGCCGAAAGCGCTGGAGCACGCCGCTTCTCTTTTCCGGATAAACGGAAATGTTCTACCGGTCTCTCTGTCCCAAGCAACGCTTGGCGCTGTTTATGAAAATGGGAAAAAGCTTATCGGCGAGCACGAGATTGATCAGCCGAGTTTTGGCGGAGGGCTGCGGGTCCGCCGGATTTTTCTCAGACCGGAAATAAGCCTTTACGCTAAGGCGGCCAAAGCGATTGAGGATTCGGATTTGATAGTTCTCGGCCCCGGAGATATTTACACCAGTACCTCCCCCTGCCTTCTCGTCAACGGGATGAGAGAAGCGTTAAATAAATCCCGGGGACAGTTGGTTTACATCGTAAATTTAATGAACCGATATTCCCAAACCCACAATTTTAAAGTTTCCGATTATATTAGCGAAATTGAAAAGTACGCCTGTCGGCCGGTAGATGTTGCCGTTGTGAATACCGGAAAAATCCCGGCAAAATTTCTTAAGTTTTACCTTAAAGAACGGGCAACGATACCTCTTGATGATTTAGCGGAGAACGAAAAGGTGCACGTCATCCGTGGGGATTTCGCCCGCCGGCAGTTAATTGAAAAGGTGGCGGGGGATAAACTTCAGCGGAGTTACTTGCGTCACGACGAGGATAAACTGGCGCGGGCGCTGATTAAGATACTGCTGTAAAATGAAAGAAATGGAAAACGAAAAGAAAAACATCGGAGTAATATTTGGCGGAATGAGCGCCGAATGCGAGGTATCTTTAGCAACGGGGAGATACGTTTACTCGCTGCTAAATAATAAAAAATTTACCGGAACGCCATTTTATTTGGATAAAAAAGGCACTCTTTGGCAGGTTCCAGACAAACTGGTAATCCAAAATACGACGACGGATATCGAGCAGCGCCTGGAGAAGGACGCGAGCCGGGTAAATTTCGAGGACCTTCCCGGGAAAGTCAGCTGTGTTTTTAATGCGCTGTTGGGCAAGTACGGCGAGGATGGCTGTTTTCAGGCGATCTTGGAATTGTTGAAAATTCCTTACACCGGTTCAGGAATTCTCGCTTCCGCGTTGGGGATGGATAAAAAAGTCCACAAGAAAATGCTCTCCGGGGCGGGGTTTTTAGTGGCCAAAGATCTATTAATTCGTAATTCGGAATTCGATATTCGGAAAGTTACGGAAAAAGTTTCCAGGGAAATCGGTTTCCCCTGCGTTGTGAAGCCGACCCGGGAAGGTTCAAGTATGGGAGTGTCGGTGGTTAAAGAAGAAAAGGGTTTGGAAACAGCGTTCGAGTACGCCTTTAAGTATGATCAGGAGGTTCTTGTCGAAGAGTATCTGAAAGGGATGGAGTTTACCTGCGTGGTTTGGGGCAACGACGATCCGAAAGCTATGCTCCCTACCGAAGTCGTGTTCGAGGGCGATTTTTTTACGTATGAAGGTAAATACATGCCGGGAAAAACCCAGACGATTACGCCCGCCCGGCTTTCGGAAGAGGGCTTGGCCGAGATACAGCGCCAATCCGTGGCGATTTATCAGCTGATTGGTTGCCAGGGCTATGGCCGGGTTGACGGCTTTGTCGTTCCTAAGACCCTAAAGGTCGGGGAGCCCAGACCTTTAGGGTCTTTGAGTTTGTCTGATATCTCAATTTACATCGCTGAGCCGCACACGGGAACAATTATGGTTCCTTCGTCTTTCGTTTTTCAACAGGCGGCGAAGTTCCGGATTGATCTGTCCACAGAATTCCATGGAAAAAAAGGTTCGATTCCGATGACCCCGCGCATTTTGGTAACAAAAATTATTGAGTTAGCCTTCGAAGCGTTTAGCAATAAGAAAGGATTATTATGAGCGGCATATTAAGAATTGGTTTATTTATCGGCGGGCTGTCTTCGGAAAAGGAAATCTCTTTGGAATCAGGGCGTCACGTCTACAACAGTCTTGACCGGGAAAAGTATGAAGTTCTTCCGATCTTTGTCGATAATGAAGCCCATCTTTGGGAGATTGAGGAGGGGTTGCTGTGGAAAAATACCACCACAGATCTTAAAGATGCCCTCGGTAGCGGGGGAAGCCGGGTTTACTACGAAGATTTAAGAAATAAGATTGATTTTGCTTTTATTTGCCTCCACGGAAAATACGGCGAGGACGCCTTCCCGGGACTTTTTGAGATACTGGGAATTCCCAACAACGGCGCCTCCGTTTTGGGAGGAGCATTGTCAATGGACAAATACCGCCAAAGGATGGTTTTGCAGGCGGCTGGGATCGATACTCCAAAGTATTTTCCAATCGAAAATTCCAAGTTCCAAATTCCAAATTCCAAAATATTTGATGAAGTAGAAGCTGTGTTAAGTTACCCGGTAATGGTGAAGCCGTCGCGGGAGGGAAGTTCAACCGCACTGCATAAGGTGAATAACCGGGGAGAACTTGAAGCCGCACTTTCCGATGCCTTTATTTACGATAAAGTCGCCTTGGTCGAGGAAGTTTTGGTCGGAACGGAGTTAACGACATTGGTTTATGGCGAAGGCGAAAATATTAAAGCCCTGCCGCCATCGGAACTTCTCCGGGGAGGGGATTTCCTTACCGCCCAGGAAAAATTTCTGCCGGGTGGGGCGCAGATGATAACCCCGCCGCGGCTACCTGTGGAAGTAGTTGAGGAGGTAAAGAGAGCAGCGGTGAATACGTTTCAGGCGTTAAGTCTTAAGGTCTATAGCCGGATCGATTCATTTTACGTTCCGGGTCGGGGAGTGGTAATTTTGGAGCCGAATAACCCGCCGGCGATGACGCCCTCGACGGCTTTGTGGCTTGAGGCTGCCGAAGAAAACCTTAACGCTTCCCAATTGTTAGATGATCTGATCCGTATCTCCCTTGTCCTCCACGCCGCCAAACTCGGCCCACTTTAAGTTGACAAATTGCCTATAGTGTGGTATAATAAACTCAGAGTCTTGAAAAAAGATTCCAAATCCCGAAAGGAGGTGCCATTCGATTATCTTTTTGGCGCTTTATTTGGGAATCCCCAATCGGCAAGGGGATTTTGGGAGGTAAGTAACTCCCTAAGACGACGGCCACATTGATGGAACGCCCGTCGCCGAGACAGAAGGAAGCTGCCTTTACGGTCCGAACTGACTATCAGAGGCATCTGGTGGTTGGTTTGGGAGCACAGAGTTACGAGGATAACTCTGCGGTTAACCGGAAAGGATGGGTCGGATGAGGAAAGCATCCCACCTGCTTCTGTCTTGAAGGAAATGGAGAAAGTTCCCGGCTAACAACCCCGTCTCCTAGCCAAGGTTGTTGTTCATTCTAACGTTGGAGAGCCTAGCGTCCTCGCGCAAAGCTCTATGCACCTTGTATGTTGCCACGATGAATACCGGTAAGGGAGAGAACCGAACGTTGGTCCCAACCCGTGATCCCACAGGGATCACCATTCGCAATCGAGGAGGTTGCAATGGGTAACAATTTCGTGGCACGGATCGCCTGGCGTCTGACCAAGGAGCTCGGGCTGACGCTCGAGATTCTTGAGACAGAAGTCATGCGGTCAGGCGAAGGCCCGGTTTGGAACGCGATTTACGTCCGGGTGAAGCGTATGAATCCCAGTACGTTGGGAATCATCGTTGCCACCGGTCGTGAGTTCGGTTCCAAATACCCGACCCTTTATCACGTACACTGCGGTACGTACGTGAATAAGTACTGGTCGGGGCGTCATACTCTGCGGGTTCTCGCCACCACAGCGCTCATATGCAAGATGTATGAGTTGCTGAAGGAGGAGGAGCTGCAGGCGCTGACGTAACCGTGCTCGCGCCAAAGTGCCATGTTGGGGTAACCTAACGTGGCATTTTCTTTTTTTAATAGTAAATTTTCAATCGATTCATCTCATTTATTTTTGTTCGGTACTACTGATCTATTTTCCCCGGTTTTATAAACATTTATCTACCAATATATACTTGCTATAGCAGTATGTTTTCGTCATAATCAAAGGGATGAAGATAAGAAAGTGTAAATTAGAAGGTGACTCTAGGGAGTCCTGCCGCGAGCTCTTCTTAGTTGCCGGCTGGGATATAAAGACTACCAACTCCTTTTCCCGGTTTCTGGCCGAATTGGATGCAACCCCGGCCTCCAAGATATTCATCGATTCAATGATCAAGTTTAAAGAAATGTATCCGCCGCTTCGAACCGGTCCCCGTCAGGTTGACTATTTAGGGCTCCTTCGCGGCGAAAATGAGTATAGGGCAATGAAACGGGCTCAATTTTACCTCAATAAGAAAGACCTTGTGAAGGTTTCCGGTGGACTAGGCGGCAAAAGATTAGTTTTGACAACCCGGGCCCACCGTATTTTTTACGAAGACTACCCTTTGGCCAAACTACGTCGGGAAAAGTGGAATGGGCTGTGGACAATAGTGATGTATGACTTACCGGAGAAAGAAAAAAGCTTTCGGGAGTATTTAAGACTAAAGTTAAAAGGACTTGGTTTCGGCAGTCCGCAGGAAAGTGTTCTAATTTCGCCATTGCCAATTGCCGCTCCGACCCAGGCGTTAATAGAGGGGGAGCAAGCTGAAAGATACGTTTGGGTGGTTTCGGCTCAACGGGTTTTAGGTTTGGACAATCGCGAGGTGGCGGAGAGAGCGTGGAAACTTGATGAACTTAACATGCTTTATAAATGTCTCTTAAAAGTTTCTCCGGTCGTTAAGGGGAAGAATGATAAGAGTCTTCTCGATGCGTGGCGCCGCTGCTTTTTAGCGCTGGACAATGTTGACCCGTATCTGCCGCTTGAACTTCTTCCTAAAGATTGGCAAGGAGAGAACTGCCGAAAAGTGGCTGAATCGTCAGGGTTCGCCGGGTTAATAAAGTCAATTTTTCAGTAAACCCCATTTTTTTCTACTGCGAATTACTACAATTTCACCTTGCTATAGCTAGTAATATTTGTAGTAGATATATTTATCTATAAATATCAGGGAGGTCGTTTTCGAAGAGGATCAGAGAGTTGGGTTTGACTAATTGCGGGATTATCTCTTTGGTTGCCTGATCGAGGGAGTCAGTGATGAATAATCTCTGACCTATTGTTCCGTTGTTCCATTGTTTCATTGCTGTGGCGTTGCTCCAGCCGCCTTCTCTAATTCCTTGCAGAAGGGCTGCACGGTTGGTTTTGTTGACGATCACGGCGTAATCAAAATTTTCGGCAATCAGTTCTCCTAACTTTTTATTCTCTTCGAACTGCTGTTTTCCCAATTCCACTATTCCCGGAGTCACTATTATTTTTGGGTAGTTGGGTAAACGGGTAATCAGTTTTATTGCGGCCCGGGCGCCCTCCGGGTTGCTGCTGTAGGCGTCATCAATTATTAACGAGTTTTCGGGGCCGTGGATTAGTTGTAAGCGGTGTTCCGGTGGGCTGACCTTGAATAGGCCGTGCCTTATTTCCTCTTCAGTTAAGCCTAAATATGTTCCTACAGCAATAGCCGCCAGGGCATTGCTGACGTTGTGGTCTGCCGGGAGGTTGAGGGTGTAAGTGTCTTGTTTTACCCTGAACTCGGAGGATTCGGGAGAGGATGAAATAATTTCCGCCTGAAGATCGGCTTCAACTCCGTGCGGTTTGCTAATCCGGGAGTAACCTACTTTATTTATTATAGTTTTTAGATAGAGTTCTACGCATGGTTGGGAGTACAGATTGAAAACCGCCAAGCCCTCCTCCGGAAGGGATTGAATCAATTCCGATTTAGCTTCCACGATATTTTCCAAACTCCCGAACCGCTCCAGGTGCTGATTAGTTATTCCGGTGATAATCCCGATTTTAGGTCGAACCATCCGGCAGAGTTCCGCAATCTCGCCTTTTTTGTAGGCGCCCATTTCGACGATAAAGACTTCGTGCTCCGGCTTTAATTTCATATTGATGATACCGGCTATGCCGAAAAGCGTATTGTAGCTTTTTGGAGTCGCCAAAACTTCGTACTTCGTTGCGAGAACAGTTGCTAGGATTTCCTTCACCGTGGTTTTGCCGTAACTGCCGGTAATTCCGATGACCAATAGGTTTTTGTGTTCCGTGATAATTTTTTGGGCACGGAGAACCGTCCGGCGGCGGTTGATGATTTCGTATGGCCGGAGAACTAGTAAAGATATTAGAAGTAACGGCTGGGGGAACAGCTGAAGAAGAATAACGATAATTACACCCTTAAGGTCAAGGCTCCCCGACCTTAAGGGTGTGGCCCAGGGCTGAAATAGAAATATGGGAGCTAGGCTGAGGGCAGTGGCGCATATGAAAAGAAACCTGGCCTTCGAAGTCCACACCAGCGCCTTTTTCTTTTCCAGTCCTAAACGGAACAAATTTTGAACGGTCCATTTAATGAAGCGGACTAGGTCGTATTCCAAAACCTGCAGGGCGTAAAGCTGGTTGTAAAGCGGGATGTACCTCATAAAATAAATTCCGAGATTAATTTTGCGACCAGAGCCGGTTGTTCTATAAACGGGAAATGGCCGCACTGCGGGATAATTTTTAAGACCGAGTTTTTTATTCCCCTTTTCATAATCGCCGCGTCGCGGATGGGAGTTTCGGGATCTTCCTCGCCCCAAATAAGTAACGTTGGAGCCGCAATATTGCTCAACTTAGTCCGAAGGTCCTCTTCCACAATTATAGCCATTGTCGCCTTCATCGGACCGGCGGCGCGGTAATCTTCCGATTGGAAGGATTTTGCCAGAGGTTTTTTAATAAATTCGGGAGAATTCGAAAAAGCTTTCGACATTAGAAGTTTCGTTTGGGTGAGGATGTCGCGGCGGCGGATTCCCGCGCTGTCAATCAAAATCATTTTCTTTACTCCGTTATATTCCAGCGCGTAGGCGAGTGCAATTTTCCCGCCAACCGAGTGTCCCAATAAAATGGGTGATTCGATTTCCAGTTCCTTAAAAAATTGATTTAATAAGGCGGCGTAATCGCGGCTGGAAAAAGGGGTTGCCGGAACCGAGCTTTCTCCGAAACCGGGCAGGTCCAAAAAGATCATTTGGAAAGGGAGCGCCGCGAGGTAAGGTTTTAAACTTTCCCAAATCTGCAGATTAGCTCCCCACCCGTGCAAAAAAACAATTTGTTCTCCGCGCCCGTAAACCTCGAAGTTGATATTCAGTCCCTTGATTGAGATGTTCATGAGTCGTCGCCGCTCACCTTAAAGATCATGGCTCTTCGACCTTTAAGGTGTACGTATCTATTCTACCGTTTCCGCCGCCCTTCTGTCACAACGGTACGTTTAGGGGAAGAGGTATAAACACGTCGAGGAATCACGTGACGCAATAAGTTAAAAATAAACTCTACAAATTTAACCGCTGATCGGCTGAATATTTTGTAGAGTCGATGCTCCTATAAAGGCATGTTTTTATTACGCCACTTTTCGGCCTGTTCTAAAATCTCGGGAAGATTAATAATTGTTCCCGCCTGAGCCTCTAATATGTCGAGTCTTTCCTTAGTTACGAAAGTTTCGGGGTTTGGGCTTTCGATCGTCTCTTGAGTTTGGACATCCACAATTGACCAATGAAGAAGTTGTGCCAGGCGGGCGATATTGCGCAAGATTCTTTGATAAATCTCTTTATCATAGTCGTAGACATTGATGATGTATTCGCCGTTTTTCAGAAGCGTAAATTCCAGCGGATCTCTTTCATCACCATGCTTTAGAGAAAACGAACTGATTTCTCCTTTATCTTCCTGGTGTTGAAGGATCTCAAATTCGGGGGAAAGAGCAGCTTGGAGGTTGCTGTAGGTTAGTCTTCCGCTTGTTTTATCTTTAGTTTGAAGACAATAATCAAGACTCATACGCCTAAACTAGCTTCTCAAATATTTATTAAAAAAACAAGGTGGCAAAAGCTGTAAGCTGTTGCCACCTCGCTAAGACGAACTATTCAATTGTCAAAAACGTCGCACCGAAGGGGATCGGCGTTGGGACGAAGGTTTTTGTCGAGACTCCAGATCCCTATCAAGAACGAACCACCAGCCTCGCCCTGCAAATCCTGCACCACGAATCTCGATCCGGCACCGTTCTTGGCGAGGTATTGTCTAATTTCTTTTTGGCACCCCGCTGATGTCGTTTCATACGACCGAATCGCCGCAAATCCCGTTTGATCTTGCTGGCCGGCATAGAAACGTCCCTTCAGGACGATTTCCGTGCCGTTGTCATTCGCAAACACCTGCTCCACCAACCAGTAGTCATAGAAAGCGTTCAGGCCACTTTCGATCACTGGCTTGGTAGGTCGCGACTCGCGGTTCAAATTCACGACGAGTCCTGTTCCTTTGGTGCTCTTCAACTCGGGTTTAGTGGTACTCGTACCAGTGGTCTCTCCTTGAGACTCAGCTGGCAAAAGCGATGAATAGATCATCGCGACTTCCCTCTTGACCACAACGAGGTCCCAGTCGCCGGTCTTCCAACCGTAGACGGGAAGCGCGATCAGAGTTGCTACCACTAAAATCGCGAGCCAGATCATGAACACCGTTCCGAGTACGTTCAGAAACTTTTTCACTTTGCCTCCTCAGGCGTATTCCGTTCTTTGGGCGGAACACATTTGAATTTGGTTTGTGCGATAAACAATAAAGCCGTTGTTTCAGACTTTGGAGAGGGGCAATTCTTCAGAACCTTGTAACAGCGGCCATTGTTTCTCTCTCCTCTTATTCGGTTATTAATTTGCTTACCATTATATCATTATACCATAAATAAGGCTTATAGTCAATTGGTAGTTTTAGCTAATAAGTCGGTGAAGCATGGGGCTGTGAGCTTTTGGGTTGAAGAATGTTATACTTTCCTGGAATGATTCAATTTATCGCCCTCACCCTGTTTTCCTTTATTACCGCGTTTTTAATGGCCGGAAAAATTATCGATACCCTTTACCGGTTTAATGTCCGGAAACGTTTAAAAATAGATCTCGATACAATATTGGAAACCCATAAAGCAAAAGTCGGGGTGCCGTTGATGGGCGGAATTATCGTTATTTTACCGGTTTTGATGATCAACCCGGTTTTTAATTCTGACCGGAACGTCCTGATTCTTTTGACCCTAATCTTATTTGCGGGCATTATCGGACTGACTGACGATTTACTGACGGTCTTCGGACACGAGCGGTTGACATTTAGAGTCCGGGAGACCGTAAATCCTCTGGTTTCTTTTTCGGAATTAAGCTGGCTTTTTTACCGATTGCTTTTAAAACCCTGGCGGATGATAAAAGAATTTTTTCTGGGAATGGGCAGCCAGGCGAGCGGGCTCCGGGCGCATGAGAAATTTATTTTGGAATTAATAATTGCCGGATCGGCCGCCGCTTTTCTGTACTTTCGGATGGGTTTGAGTTCCGTCTGGCTTCCGGGCCTCGGTCCAATTAATATCGGAATCGTCTACATTTTATGGGCAACTCTGTTGATGGTCGGTTACGCCAGTGCTTTTGGTTTAACTGACGGGCTGGACGGGCTTTCCGCCGGAACGCATACCCTAGCTTTTCTGGCATTCGGTATTATTGCCTTCGCCTCCGGTTTATTCCCTTTGGCCTTCTTTTGCGCGACGGTGGTCGGGGCGGAGCTGGCTTTTTTGTATTTTAATATTTACCCGGCCCGGGTGGAGATGTCTGATGTCGGCACGGTGCCATTAGGGATGGCTTTCGCGCTAGTCGGTATATTAACCGGCCGGGAAATCCTTTTGCCCGTAATCGGCCTGGTTTTCACGCTGGAGATTCTTTCTAGTTTTTTGCAGGTCGTAGGGGTTAAACATTTTAAAAGAAAACTGTTTTTAATGGCCCCTCTGCACCACCACTTCGAAAAGTTGGGTTGGCCGGAGACGAAAGTGACAATGCGGCTTTGGTGGCTGGGTGCAATCTCTGGCTTAACGGGAATAGTGCTGGCTTTCGCATTTAACCGATGACGCTAAAAAAGATTAAGTCCTACCCGAAAAATAATTCGCGCCCGGATTATCCGCTGTTTTTTCTCCTTTGCCTCCTGCTCATCTTCGGGGTTTTAATGGTTTATAACGCCTCCGTCGTTTACAGCACTAACGTTTTCGGCGGAAAGTACTATTTTTTGCTTCTCCAGGGACTTTGGGTTTTGCTGGGACTGGTGGCTTTAACGGTCGCGGCGAACTTTGATTATCACCACTATCTTTCCCTCGCGAAGCCTCTAGCTATCCTGACTTTTATTCTGCTTATTTTTTTAGCTTGGCCAAATTTCCCGGTATTAAACCGGTTCGCGCCTACTCCGCTTTATCATTTATTAACGCCGCAAACCACGGAATTGCGGGTTTACCGCTGGATTATTGTTAATCCCTCCCCGTTGCCGCCGTTGCCCTTTCTCGGCCGCTTTAATTTTCAACCGACCGATATGGCGAAGATTACACTGGTTATTTTCCTGGCGGCCTGGTTGTCACGATTGAAGGGTGATTTGCAATACCGGCGGGGAAAAAGAGACTGGCATACCTTTAAAATCTTTCTGAAGTTTTTTATTTTTTTTGGAGTCACGGCGCTGCTGACGGTGCTGGAACCGGATTTCGGCACGGCGGTTATTCTTTCGTCCTGTCTATTGCTGGTTTACTTTTTCGCTGAGTCGCCCCTGTGGTCGTTATTCCTCACTGTCGGTCTTTCCTTCCTTTCCGGAATATTTTTTATTTTAACCTCCGAGTACCGCCGGGAAAGACTAATGACTTATCTCAGTCACAGCGGTTCGGATCCGCTCTCAACCGGCTATCACCTGCAGCAAGTTCTCATCGCCCTGGGATCCGGCGGCTTGACCGGGTTGGGGCTTGGCCAGTCACGTCAGAAGTATGAGTATTTGCCGGAAGTCGCGACGGATTCTATTTTTGCGGTGGTTGGGGAAGAGCTGGGGCTGCTCGGGACCGTCGCCGTAATTCTTATTTTTGTCGGTTTAATCTACCGGTGCATTGATGTTTCTAAAAAAGCTCCGGATGAGTTCGGCCGTCTGCTGTCAGGCGGTCTGACTGCTTGGCTGGCAATTCAGTTTTTTGTGAATATCGCGGCAATGACCGGCATTTTACCCTTGACCGGAGTCCCGCTACCGTTTATCAGTTACGGCGGTTCCTCGATGGTGACCAGTTTAATCTCGGTCGGTATTATCCTGAATATCAGTCGCCAGGCCGTCCGTCCAACTTCCCCGGACATCCGGCGCTAATAATATGGATGACTTAAAAAATCCCCTTAAAATAGTTTTCGTCGGCGGCCACCACACGCCGGCTTTGGCGGTGATGGCCAGTCTTGCGGCGAAACTAAAGACCGCCGGAAAACCATATAAATTTTATTGGATAGGTCACAAGTATTCGATGTGGGGTGATAAAAAAGAAAGCGCCGAATACCGGGAGGTCACCGCGCTAAATATTCCTTTCTACGATTTAAAAGCCGGCAAACTTTACCGGACCTACCACCCATTAAAATTACTGCGTCTGCCTTTAGGTTTTCTTCAGGCGCTCCTTTATATCCGCCGTCTCAGTCCGCAACTAACCGTTTCTTTCGGGGGGTACTTGGCGGTTCCGGTGGCGCTGGTTTCCTGGTTTCGGCGGATTCCGGTATTTACCCACGAACAGGCAGTGTCGCCCGGCTTAGCCAACCGTATAATTGCGCACTTTGCCAGAAAAGTCCTGATTTCCTTTCCCGAAAGCCAACAATATTTTCCGAAAAATAAATCCGTCCTGACGGGCAACCCGCTTCGCAAAGAGATATTTGAAGTTAACCAGCCCATTTCGTTCCCGCTTGATCGGGAAAAATATCCGACAATTTATATCACGGGGGGAAAACAGGGGGGACACACAATCAACAGGACCGTCGGCGAAATTCTGCCGGAGCTGCTGAGCCATTTTAATATTATTCACCAATGCGGCAGCTCCACCGTGTACGGCGATTTCCAATATTTGGAACTGGAGGCGGGAAAACTTCCCGATTCTTTAAGCGACGGATATATCCTAAAGGATTATTTTGCTGCTAGTCAAGTCGGATCCGTTTTCGCCAAGGCTGATTTTGTACTCTCCCGGTCCGGGGCAAATATCGTTTCAGAATTGGCGGCACTGGGCAAACCGGCGGTCTTAATTCCGATTCCGTGGTCCTCTGGCAACGAGCAGGAAAACAATGCAAAGGTTTTGGTTAAAGCCGGCTTGGCCGTTATCCTCCCGCAGACGGAATTATCCGGAGAGAGACTTTTGAAAACCTGTTTGGAGTTCTCCGGGAGACTAAAGGAATTCATCCCGGAGCGCGCAACGCGGGCACCGGTTGAGCTAAGCGCGGCCGAAATTATCGCAACCGAGCTTTTTATGGCTATCCGTTAATTGTCTCTATGACCAAAGCGCTTTTAAATGCCGGAAAACTCTCCCCGCGTTTTTCTCCCCGACGCCGTTTTGCGCGGCGGGCAGGGCCGGGAAAAGGCCGTAACCGAATAAAATATTTGCTGCTTGGTATTATCGTTCTGGTTCTCTTAATCGGTGCTTTGATTATTTTAGTCAGCACAAAAAACTTATTGCCGGTCGGAAAAGTAAACTGTAGAGGGGGTTGGGAAGTTACGGAAGCGCAACGCGGAGAGTGGTGCGCTTTTATTGAAGAAAATATTATTGGCAGGAGCCTGATTTTTTTGGATGAAGCCAAACTTAGAAGCTTAATGAAAACCGCTTTTCCGGCTGTCTCGAAAATCAGTTTCGAAAAGAACTTCCCGGCGGCGGTTTCTGTAATGATCGCTAAGAGGTTACCGGTATTTTCCGTTTTTGCCGAAGGGGAAGCGACCACCTCCGCAACAGCGTCCGGTTTCTTTTGGGTTGACGAGACCGGGGCTTTATTTTCGGAAGTGGAGAATCCGGAAATAGTTCCCGCTCTTTATTTCCCCGAGGCCACAGGATCATCAAACTTCAAGGTGGGCGGGACATTGGATTCCGGATTCTTACGCTTTACCGCTGAAGTGCTCTCAAAACTTAAAGCTGAAGGACTGGAAAGCGTATTATTGCGTCAAGGCACGGACAATTATTTAAACGTCACTTTGGTCGGCGGGGTAGTGGTTCAATTCAGTCCCCGCAAGCCGGTGGATCCGCAGGTTACAATCTTGCAATTAATGATTGAGAAATATAGAATGGAAGGGAGGGCGCTTAAGAGAGTTGACTTGCGTTTTCAAGACCCGGTAGTTGAGTACTAAAACTACTCTAAAAGGGTCGAGTTAGGTTTACCTGACCATGTCTAGAGAACGAATAATAACCGGTATCGATATTGGCTCTTCAAAGATCTGCACCGTTATTGCGCAGCTTTCCGGCGAAGATAAAGTTTCCGTCATTGGCGTCTCTTCTACCCCTTCCCGGGGGATAAAGAAAGGCGTTGTTGTCGGTATCGACGAAGCAGTGGAAGCGATTGCTAAAAGTTTAGAAGCGGCTGAGCGGATGGCCGGTTACGCTGTCAATGGCGCCTTTGTTTTAGTTGACGGTAGCCATATAGCCTCAATGAATTCCAAAGGAGTCGTCGCGGTCGCCCATCAGGATACGGAAATTACGCCCGTTGATGTCTCGCGGGCAACCGAAGCCGCCCAGGCGGTCTCCATCCCCTCCAGTCAGGAAATGATTCACGTTATTCCCCGCGGTTACATCGTTGATTCCCAGGAAGGGATTAAGGATCCACTGGGGATGAGCGGAATACGTCTCGAGGTTGAAACCAATATTATTTACGGAGCCGCAGCGGTGATGCGGAATCTCGTCCGCTGTGTCCAGCAGGTCGGGGTTGATGTTGAGGATCTGGTTTACTCAGGCATCGCCGGAGCCGAATCGGTTCTTAACGACACCGAAAAAGAATTGGGCACGATTTTAGCGGACATCGGCGGCGGTACTGCTTCGGTGACGATTTTCTTAGCCGGTAGTCCTATTTATTCGTCAGTGCTTCCGATCGGTGGGCAGAATATTACCAACGATTTAGCCATTGGCCTTCGGACCTCGATTGATAATGCCGAAAAAATTAAAATCCGTCTTTCCCAGGAAACCGCGCAACACAACTTAATGACGGGAATTAACAGTGATACTGATTTCACCCCCGTGCTGGCTAAACTGGTTTCCCAGGAAACAGTCCGGAACGATTTATTGGACGTATCCGATTTGGGTTTGGAAACCGGAAAAGTGGAAAAAAGAATTTTAAATGAAATTATTAGAGCCCGTCTGAATGAAATATTTTCCCTGATTGCGTTGGAGATAAAAAAGAGCGGACTGGCCGGCAGACTGCCTGGGGGAATCGTAATTACCGGCGGGGCAGCGGAAACCGTGGGAGTGACGGAAGCGGCTAGGAGCATTTTGAAAATGCCGGTACGAATCGGATATCCGAATGGGGCGACGGGATTGATTGAGGAAGTTCGGGGTCCGGCCTACGCGGCGTCGATCGGGTTAGTTTTGTACGGGGTGAAAAACGTGACCTCCGGCGGCGGACTTTCCGGGTTGTCTAAAGGAAAGTTCGGTAGTGTGCTTAAAAAAATAATCGGATTCGTTAAATCCTTATTGCCCTAAATCCAATGTTTATTAAACCGGAAATCGAAAAATTCGCGAAAATTAAAGTAGTTGGAGTCGGCGGCGGGGGTGGAAATGCCGTTGCTTCAATGATTAATACCGGTCTCATTCAGGGGGTTGAGTTCGTTACGGTGAATACCGATAAACAGGCGCTGGCGGGAAATCCCGCCTTGGCAAAGGTTCAGATTGGCGAGGCGTTAACAAAAGGACTGGGGAGCGGCGGACAGCCGGATATCGGGCGAAAAGCGGCCGAGGAGAGCGCGGAGAAGTTGCAGGAAGTCCTTAAGGGCTGCGATATGGTTTTTATTACCGGCGGGATGGGCGGGGGAACGTGTACCGGGGCGGCCCCGGTTGTCGCCCGGATTGCGAAAGAGCAAGGAGCACTGACTGTCGGAGTCGTGACTCGTCCGTTTAATTTTGAAATGTCAAAGCGGGCTTCCCAAGCCGAGGAGGGAATTAACCAACTGCGGGAAAAAGTCGATGCTTTAATTACAATTCCGAACCAAAAACTCCTGGATTTAGTTGACAAAAAAATGTCGATTATTGAAGCCTTCCGGATGGCTGATTCGGTTCTTGGCCAGGGAGTGCAGGGGATTTCCGATCTGATTGTTACGCCCGGACTAATAAACGTCGATTTTGCCGATGTCCGGACGATTATGACGAATGCCGGCTCCGCATTAATGGGAATTGGAGAGGCCACCGGTGAAAACCGCGCGACTCTAGCCGCTAAAGCTGCTGTTTCTTCCCCGCTGCTGGAAGTTTCGATTGACGGAGCAACGGGGCTGTTGATAAATATCTTCGGAGGCAAGGATCTGACAATGCACGAAGTCGACGCCGCGGCCCGGATTATTTCCGAAGCCGCCGATCCGGAGGCGAACGTTATCTTCGGGGCGACGATCGACGAGAGTTTATCGGAAACGATGCGGGTGACCGTCATCGCGACGGGGTTTTCACTCGGAGCCGCGAAGGCGATTGAAAAGGCCGCACAGGAATCCTCCGACTCTCTGAAGAAAGAAAAAGAAGAAGATGACTTTTTTGAGATCCCGACATTTATCCGGCAGAAAAGATGAACAGTAAAAGCAGCGAAAAAATAATTTATCTCGGCATCGGCATCCTGTCCCTTTTTGGAATCCTCTTAACCGCTTTTCTAATTTTTAAAGCCAGCCGCCTTTCCGGTAATTCCGTCCCCGTCGTCGATTTTTCGAGTGAGCGGGTTTCCACGACTTCAGCCGACTCTCTGCAGGAGGCGTCCCTGAGCGCCCTCCTCACGCTTGATTTCGGGACCGCTTCAAAGGAAGCGGAAAGGCTGTCGACTTACAGCGGGATAATTGACAATAAGACGACGGCTCTGGACTTTTTAGCGCAGATTGCGAAAGAAAATAATTTTACTCTGGAGTGGATTGATCAGCCTTTCGGGGCATTTGTGAAGGCAATTTCCGGGATCGTGAATAAGCGGAGTTTACTTTGGATTTTTTACTATAACGGCCGCTCTGCCCCCATTTCCCCGGATAAACAAGTTCTCCGGGCGGGCGACAGTGTCGAGTTCCGCTACTCTCCGGCGAATTAATTACCCTCTGCCTTTTTGTTTTTTCCCGTGCACGTCGGGTTAAGTTTTGTTAATATTAGTCTGTTATGAGCAAAATTGAAGCCGTTCCCGATTTTCCCCTGAATGAAAGAGAAACTCTTGCGGGTTGGAAAAAAGACGGAGTGGAAAAGAAATATTTAGCCAGAAATGAGTCTTCCCCGAAGCGGTTCCGGTTTATCGATGGCCCAATTACGGCTAATAACCCGATGGGGGTTCACCACGCCTGGGGCCGGACCTACAAAGATTTTTTCCAGCGTTATAAAAATATGCAGGGCTTTGCCCAGAGGTTCCAGAACGGTTTTGACTGCCAAGGTCTTTGGCTCGAGGTTGAAGAGGAAAAGAGCCGGGGCTTTAATTCGAAGAAAGACATTGAAAATTTCGGCTTGGCTAACTTCAGCCATGCCTGCCGGGCCCGGGTCGAGAAATATTCCGCCATTCAAACTGAACAATCGCAGCGGCTGGGGATGTTTATGGATTGGGGAAATTCGTATTATACGATGTCCGAGACGAACAACCTTTATATCTGGCACTTTTTAAAAAAATGCAATGAAAAAGGCTGGTTGTATAAAGGCGTGAACTCGATGCCCTGGTGCGTCCGCTGCGGCACGGCGATTTCCGCTCACGAACTCTCCGACGAAGGTTATAAAATAGTGGAACACGAATCAGTTTACGTGAAGTTTCCGTTAGTTTCGGACGATTCCAAATCCACGGCAACAAGTCTTCTAATTTGGACAACGACGCCTTGGACGCTTCTCGCCAATGTGGCCGTGGCCGTGAATCCCGATTATTCCTACGTTAAAATCAGAACGGAAAGCCGGCCGGAAGAGTTATTAATCGTAGCCGAAAACCGTCTTTCCGTAATCCCGGACGGCTACCAGGTGCTTGAAAAAATCGCGGGGAAAGACCTGGTTGGGAAGACTTACCGTGGGCCTTTTGATGAACTAGGGGCGCAAAAAGAAGTGCAGCACCGGGTAATTGACTGGCCGGAAGTTTCGGAAACGGAGGGAACGGGACTGGTGCACATCGCTCCCGGCGCCGGCGAGGAGGACTTTATATTAGGGAAAAAATTTAAACTCCCGGTTTTGGCGCCGCTTGATGAGTTTGGGATTTACTTGCCCGGTTACGGCGAATTTACCGGTAAGGATGCCCGCCGGATTAATGCCGAAGTGTTTGCTTCTCTGGAAGCGAAAAAATTCCTTTTTAAAACCGAAAAAATAAAACACAGTTATCCGCATTGCTGGCGGTGTAAGGAGCCGTTGGTTTTCCGGGTGACGGAGGAGTGGTTTATTAAGGTTGACCCGATTCGTCCTCTGCTAAAGCAGCTAACTGAAAAGATTGACTGGCGGCCGGATTACGTCGGGAAAAGGATGCAGGATTGGTTGTTGAATATGAACGACTGGCCGATCTCCCGCCGGCGATATTGGGGGCTGGCGCTGCCGTTTTATGAATGTCCGAATAATCACTTAACTGTCGTCGGTTCGAAAGAAGAACTAAGACAGTTGGCGGTGGAGCCGGAAAAGGTTGACCACTTGCCGGAACTGCACCGGCCGTGGATTGATGAGATAAAAATTAAATGTCCGCAGTGCGGGACGACAGTGGCCCGGGTGAGTTACGTCGGTGACTGCTGGCTGGACGCGGGGATCGTTTCCTTTTCGACTTTAAAGTACCTCGAGGATAAAAGTTATTGGGAGAAATGGTTTCCGGCGGAAATGGTGACGGAATACGTGGCCCAGGTGAAACTTTGGTTTTACTCCCTACTTTTTATGGCCGCGACTCTTGAAGAAAGAGCGCCTTTTGAGAAAGTTTTTACCGACGGGTATGTGGTGGATGAAAAAGGGGAAGTGATGCATAAATCGAAAGGGAATGCGATCTGGTTTGACGAGGCGGTGGAGAAGATGGGGGCGGATATTATGCGCTGGGTTTATATGCGCGCCGATAATGCTAAGGATATAAGGTTCGGTTACGGCATTGGTGACGAGGCCCGCCGGCGTTTTTTCCTGATTTTATGGAATAGCCTGAAGTTCGTGCTGGATAACCGGGAGGTTGACGGAGTGCCGGTAGGGAAGTTATCGCAGGGGGTTGGAAAATCACTGCCGGTCCTCGACCGCTGGATTCTATCCCGCCTCAACAGCACGCTAAAGCTGGTGACAGAGGCGAATGATGATTATCACCCCCAGCCCGGGGCGTTGGCGATTGAAGGTCTGGTAAATGACTTATCCACCTGGTATATAAGGCGCAGCCGCAACCGGGTCGGACCGGCGGCGGAAAATCAGGAGGATAAAGAGTCTTTTTACCAAACCGCTAATTCCGTTTTTTCGGTTCTGGTCAGGATGCTCTCTCCGTATACGCCTTTCTGGGTCGAGCGGATTTATAAATACTTGGGCGGGGAAAAGCTCTCGGTTCATCTTGAAGACTGGCCGGTTGTAGAGGAACTACGGATTGATGCTGAGCTTGAAAAGGAAATGGCGTTAGTCCGGCAGATTTGCGAGGCGGGTCACGCGGCGCGGAAAGCCGCTAAAATTAAAGTCCGACAGCCACTTGCTTCGCTCGATGTCAAAGTTTCCACCAAAGGTGGATCCGCCTTGGGCGGACAAAATTCAAGATTAATAATTTCTGAAGATATAAAAAAACTTGTACTGGCGGAGCTTAACGTGAAACAGCTGAAGTTTACCGAAGAGGCGGGTCTGAAAGAGATGACGGTGGAATATGATTTGAATATCACTCCTGAACTGAAAGCTGAGGGCGAGGCGCGGGAGCTGATCCGTTCTATTCAGGAGCTGCGGAAAGAAAAAGGCTGCCGGCTGACGGACAAGATTGTGGTTTCGGCGTCGGCCTGGCCGGAGGCTTTTGAAGCCCTAATTAAGCGGGAAACTTTAACGGCAGAACTAAAACAGTCCTCCGATCCTCTTTCCATCACAGTTTTATAAGCACACACATTTATATAGAGGAAACACTCTCGATTAGACTTACGCTTCGAGCCGAGGGCGAGAAGTTCTCGGCCTGACGGCCTCGAACGGTAACTTTTGGTCCAATCCAAGCGTGTTATGTGAGTAAGCGTGTTTGTCTTATTAATATCAATACCAAAAACACCTTGCTATCGCGTGCGTATTTTGTATTGAACAAAAAAAGAAACGCGCACCTTTTTCGGGGTACGCGTTTGTAGAGATACTGATTCCCTGTTCACCATGTTACGTGGAAAACGGATTGGTGATGTTGAACCAGCCGTCAAAGGGATCATCAAAATCCGCAATGAGTACCGCCAAGCCACCAAATAGTACATTCCATCCGATTAAAACCACCACTGTGGTAATCGGGGTGAATTGCACCATCGCCACCAGTAGTGACGAAAAAAAATTGGTGGAAAATAAAGCTATCCACAGTGCGGTCGGAAGGCGCGTCGTCGCGATTGCGACCAGTTTTCGCCACCGGTCGACTAGCTCAAGACGCAACTCCGTCGGAGCATACCGGAAAGCTTCTTCAAAGCCCAATTCGGCTTCTCTCCGCCGGCCATAGAAAGCCTCGCCGAGGTTCGAAAGGCTCCTGCGCAGAGAGTTATCGTTTTTGACCCAACCCCCCTTGTCCGGAAGAATCATCGTTATAGCGTAGAACTCTTCCAGCTTTTCTCTCGTCCCCGCATGTTGGGAAAGGACGAGAAAAAGTAGGAGGCCGATGACAATGCCGATGGGCGTAGCGACGATCGAAAAGAATCCGACCAGCGCTCCGGTATCGGAGCTAATGTCTACCATCGCCCGTAAAACTAATCCGGCCGCAGTTCCTCCTACCGTGGAAGCTACCGCCAGGACCTTAAGAGGAATGTCTCTCATTATTGTGCCTCCTTAGGACGGGGTGAAAATAAGCAAGCAGAGAGTGACTGTACCGACGATGAGCAGCAGCCACTGCGCCCAGCGTCGACCTTTAATTCGGCTACGTTCCGACAGCCAAAAAGTTCCGGCTGTTATCAACCCGCAAGCAAGCCGGAAAGTCCAGTCACCCTTAAGTCCGATTGCCTGGATTACCCGTGCCGCAAAAACAGGGAACACAAACCCGGCGGCGACGAAAGCGATAACAAAAATAACAGGTGCCACGAGTTCCCCAGCAACGCTCCACATCGATTTGCCCATAATGCCTCCTTTAGTTGTTTGGTGCCTCTAATATTAAAACTGTATACATTATAGGACACTAGGTTCCTTTTGTCAAATGGCGGCTTCCTGTAGAATATATAGAGACATATGTTTAGTTTTTTAAAACGTTTCGATTGGGGATTATTTTTGGCCGGGGTGCTGTTGTCGGCTTTTGGTCTATTAGTGATATATTCCCTGTCTCCGGCTACGGCCAAGGAGCAGCTGATCTTTTTCGGAATCGGAATTGTTCTTTACTTTTTCGCCGCCCTGCTCGATTACCACTACTTCACCAGTTTTTCCTTAATCCTCTATATTCTGATTTTGATCCTTGTCTCGGCCACTCATTTTTTAGGGGTTACCGTCTTCGGATCCTCCCGATGGCTTTCTGTAAGTGGAATAAATCTTCAGCCCTCAGAGTTATCAAAGTTAGCGGTGATCTTAGCCCTGGCCTCATTTCTTTCCTCAGCCCGTTACCAAGCAAACTCCCTCGTTGCTTACCTTTCCTCCGCGCTAATAGTCCTTTTACCGGCGGCCGTCGTCTTTTTTCAGCCCGATTTAGGGACGGCCCTAGTTATTCTGGCGATTTGGGTTGGGATGGTCTTTACCGCCGGCGTCAATTTTAAGTTTATTATGACTTCTCTCGGGTCGTTAGTTATCCTCGCCATTCCTTTTTGGCTGGTCCTAAAAGACTATCAACGCAGCCGTTTTTTAACTTTTTTCAGTCCGACTTCCGATCCACTGGGAGCGGGCTATAATGTGATTCAATCGATTATTGCTGTCGGGTCGGGGGGAATCTTCGGTCGAGGTTTCGGGCGTGGGACGCAGTCGCACCTTAAATTCCTGCCCGCTAGGCACACCGATTTTATTTTCGCCAGCCTGTCGGAAGAGTGGGGTTTAATTGGCGGCTTGATTCTTCTTATCCTGTTTTTATTTTTAGCCTACCGGATAATTAAGATTTTAGGCCAGGCGCCGGATAATTTAGGCCTGCTGATCGCCGCTGGGGTTCTCACGATGCTTTTTTTCCAAACGACAGTGAATATCGGGATGAACTTAGGCTTAATGCCGATTACCGGTATTCCTCTGCCACTTATCTCGTCGGGGGGCAGTTCCTTGGTTATGACCCTTTTTTGCCTGGGCTTAGTGCAGTCTATTGCTCTCCGAAGAAAGATATAGTACTATAGCAAGAGCCTATGGTTAAAAAAGCCGTAAAAACAACTAAAACAGTTAAAAAAGAGGTAAGAAAGGCCGTGGTCAAACTGGTTAAAAAGGCGCCGGCAAAGTCCGCCTGGGCAGTGGTTCCTCTTTCCGGGACGCAATTACGGGTTCACGAGGGCGATGTTTTCACCATCGACCGGGTCGGCCCGGAAGTTGGAAAGAGCTTTGAAGTAACTAAGGTTTACCTGGTCAACAACGGCACAGAGTTGAAAATCGGCCAGCCGGAAGTTGCGGGAGCGAAAGTCGTCTTTGAGGTTCTTGGAGACGAGCGGGGTGAAAAAATTGACGTTTTTAAATTTAAAGCCAAGGCTCGATACCGTAAACGCCACGGCCACCGTTCCGCTCTATCAAAAGTTAAAGTGATTAGTATTAGTGGCTGATTATTTTTAAACTATGGCCCACAAAAAAGCCGGCGGGAGTAAAGCCCGACAAAAAAGTAATAAAGAAGGAAAACGTTTAGGCGTAAAGCTTTTCGGCGGTCAGGTGATTAAGACCGGCCAGATAATTTTGCGCCAACACAGTGCGGTTTTTAAAGCCGGGGAGAATGTTGGGGTCGGCCGCGATTACACCATTTACGCTTTAAAAGACGGTGTTGTTAAGTTTACCCAAATCGCCGATAACCACAGCCGAGTCTCCGTAGTCTAATTTATCCTTAACATCCGATAAAAAAACACCCTAAAGGTCGGTGGAGGTTGACCTTCAGGGTGTAAATGTTTTTCTCAACGATCCTCTCTCGGGCAGTCATCGAACGCAGGGTTCGAGCATACCGTCATCCGCCTTCCCATCTTCATTGGTGCGTGGCAGAACGGACACTGTCCAAGTCCCGTATTAACTTTCGGCGTCTTAATTCGTTGGCTGCCGACCGGAACGTAAGGAACCCCAAGATTCCACATCCCCGGCTGTGCAACTGACTTCGGACACAGGTGGTTCGCGAAAGCAAAGTCGCAGCCAGGGCATTGCCACTCTGAGGGGCGGGCAGGAAAGCCTTCCCGTTGATATTTCTGGTAAGTCGCAATCGCCAATTTCAGGCTGACCAGCGTTTCTTTCCAGAGCCGTGAATCGAAGGGAATGGGTATCTTTTCGAGGCGCATCGGATTGAGGGTTAGTCGGTGGACCCACAACGAAACGTTCTCCGCTTTAATCCCAAGTCCGGAAAAAGCCTGCATTGCCCAGCTGGCATACAGCGCTAATTGGAGCTGACAGTCCTGATGGTCCAGCTCGGAGTGGATATCGATGCCGGTCACTTTGTGGTCGATGATCCGGACCGAATACTGGCCGTCGTGCTCAGTGAGAATAACGAGATCAACGGCTCCGTTTAATCCCCATTTTTCTCCCTCAGTCATCGTGAGGCCGGTACCGGAAAGCAGCCAGTTGAGGTCAATAACCGGGAGACGCATCTCCGCGTCCCACCAGACCAGCTTCGTACCGCTGCGGGCTAAGGCTTCTCCGTAGGCTTTGACAGACACCATCTGGTGATGATGCCAAAGGAAACGGATAACCTGCTCCAGGTAGTAACGCATCGTCGGAATTTCCCAATCGTTTTGGGTGCCTATTCTGTGCCGGAAAAACTTTTCATCCGTAAACTTTCCTAAGATGTTGCTCAACCCCCACCGCGTCCGAAAAAATCCGACTTCGCTTAGTGACTTTTGTTCGGACAGCTGACGGGCGAGGTGGTAAACGGTACCGAAAGCGTTGCCCGGAGAGCTGGGTTGGCATGGATGTTCTTTCCGCAGCTGGTAGGCAAGCGGACAACCAAATCCCAGCATCTGAACCGCGAGCGTCGGGGTCATCCGGTTTGCCGGCCGGTGTTTTAATATCACCTCGCTGGTCGGTATGCAGTTTTCGCAAAGCCGTGATTTCGGCGCTTTCTTCCGAGGCAAGCCCGGTAAACTTTTTCCGGGTAAATAAAGGCGGCCGGTTCGTAAAGAGAAATTCCCACAGCGGGCGCAAACCGCCGGGTGGTTCCAATTCCGGGATCTGACTAAAGCCGGCTTACGCATCGCTAAATGCGGCTGCATAAGCACCAGTTGTGTCGCTAAAGTCATCTCACCTCCTTAACCCTTAAATTGTCGGGTGCTAATATTTTGCGTGAGCGATAAATGAAAAACTGTTTGGCGGCCAAAGGCGAACAAGACTGCGGCCGATAATTTCGCTTTTGGTTACCGCGCCCCATGTTCGGGAATCGGAGCTAACCGCGCGGTTATCACCGAAGACGACGTAGGAGTCCGCCGGGACCGTGTATTTCGTTTGATTTGGCATTGCGGTTTTACCTTCGGTGACCATTCCTGGTTCGAGATAGTCCTCTTTCAACTGGTAGCCTTGGGGATGGGTGGCATTATAGATATAGACTTTTCCGTCACTAATCGTGACGCTCTCTCCCGGCAGACCGATCACTCTTTTAATGTAGTCGCGGTGTGGCGGCTCGGGAGATTTGAAAATAATAACGTCGCCGCGTTGCGGATTTCTAAAGCGGTAAGTAACTTTATCGGTCAGGAGATATTCGCCATTTTTAAAATCCGGCAACATCGAGTTGCCGTAGACCTCGTGCAACTGGGCAACAAAGACGTTCACGACGATAAAGAGCGCGAACGCCAAAACGACGGTTTCGAGGATATCGCTGATAAAGAGATAAAGGTCGTGAAATATTTTTTTCATAGGCTTGGTGCGCATGCCTGGAATCGAACCAGGGACCTCTACGATGTGAACGTAGCGCTCTAACCATCTGAGCTACATGCGCTTAAGAATAAATGGTGTCAATGAAACAATGAAACGATGAAACCATTCTCCCCTGTAGAATTATAATTCCCCTTCCGTATTAACTCAACCCGAAAATCGGCGGATTTTGCTATAATTTTGAAGAATAATGAACCTTCGCGTTAAAAAAGTGGCCGGGAATACGTTGTTCCAATTAGCTGGAAAGGCGGTTTCAATCACCTGTTCGCTGCTGGCGACGGCGTTAATTACCCGCCGGTTTGGTGAGAATGGCTACGGCCTGTTTGCCCTAATGACGACTTTCGCCGCCTATTTCTACCTGGTGGTGGATTTCGGCATTAATGCCATCGTGATCCGGGCGGTGACGGAAAATAAGGAAAAGATCGCCGATTACTTCCGCAACCTCTACACTTTCCGTTTTTTGTTCTCTTTAGTTATCTTTTTAGTTGTTCTTTGCCTTCTGCCCCGGATTAATTTTAAAACCTCCGAACTCAGTCTTGTCCGGTGGGGGATTGCGATCAGTTTATTTACGGTTATTTCCCAATCCCTTTATATCTCCGCCAACGCGATCTTCCAAAAAATATCCCGCTACGATCTTTCCAACCTCGCCTTAACCGCCGGAAATATTCTGGCCCTACTGCTGACCCTTCTCTTCCTTTTCCTAGGCAAAGATTTGCTGTGGATGGTAGGGGCGACGGTAGTGGGAGCCTTTTTGTCCGTGGCTTTTTCCTTTGCGCTGATCCGGCCTTTCGTGCACTCCCTTCGGCCGTCGTTCGAGACGAAAGTGTGGAAAGAAATATTACTGCCGTCCTTGCCGGTAGGACTGGGGCTAATCACGATGGTGATTATGGCCAAGACGGATATGTTTTTGCTCTCAACAATTACTTTGCCCTCAGCTTTGGGCTATACTAACGGCCAGGCTTTAGGCTTCTACGGTCTGGCCTACAAAGTTTTTGAGACCGCCCTGGTTTTCCCGACCTTCTTTATCAACGCCCTCTACCCGTTACTCTTGGAGGATCATTTTTCCGACCGGGAGAAACTTAAAAACACCGTGAAGAAATCGGCTCTGTTTCTCTTTCTCATCGGGCTGGTGGCAGCTATTGTAGGCATTATTTTCGCCCCCTTTGCTATTACGGTTCTGGGTGGGAGCCGTTTCTTACCCGCCGTCGCGCCGCTGCAAATTCTCCTGCTGTCGCTGCCGATCTTCTTTCCTTCGGCTCTGTTTGTCTGGCTGTTAGTTACGCTAGGGCGGGAAAAATATCTGCCCTTAATTTACGCGTTCGGATCCGTATTTAATATCGCCGGCAATCTGTATTTTATTCCCCGTTACGGTTTTCTCGCTTCCGCGTGGCTGACCGGAATTACGGAAGTAATTGTTACCGTTTTGACGGCCTATTTATCTTTAAAAATACTTTTTGCCAAGGAAGGTTCCCGTGCTTAATCCCCTGATATCCATTGTTATTGCCTCAAGCCGAAAAGATAGGAATAAGCTTTCGGCGTGTTTGGATTCCATTTACAAGGGATCTTTTCCGGCTGCTTCTTTTGAAGTTATTGTTGTCGACAGCGGGGCGGGGGACGAGGCAAAAGATTATCTTTTGGAGACAGCGAAAAGTCGCCCCAACCTTGTGCCTGCCTTTCCCGGCTTTGGTAATATCGGTCCGGCGCGGGCGCGAAATATTGGGATTAAGCTGGCCAAGTCGTCCTTGGTGGCTTTCACAGATGATGATATTTCGGTTGATCCGCAATGGCTGGAAAAGATTACTAAGGCTTTTCTTGAGCATCCCGAAGTGGCCGCTGTTGGCGGAATGACTTTGCCCCCGGACTCCTTGAGGCGAAATCCGTTTGCCGAATACGAATCGTCTATCTACCAACGCTATCTGAAAAATGGTTGCGCGGGCAGTTACTTATCAACGACGCGGGACGAGCACCCGGTATTTACCGGCAATATTGCTTATCGGAAGGAGGTTTTAGAAAAAGCCGGGGGTTTCAGCGAAAATTTTCCGCCTTTTGTCTATGGGGAAGATGGGGATTTAAAGGAACGGGTGCTAAAAATGGGCGGCCGGTTTTTGTACATCGACTCGGTAAATTACCACAATACGGAGTACAGTCTCGCCAGCTTTTGGCAAAAAGAGGAGAAACGGGGGGCGGGGATTTTGCGCTATCGGAAAGACCACTACGGGACGTCTAGGCTTACACCTTTAAGATCGGGGAGCCGTGACCTTAAAGGTGTTTTGCATATGGTTATGAACTTAATACACCTTAAAGGTGTAAAAAATATTATGGGTATGTTTATTCTGGGTTTGGCGGTTGTCGCCCGACAAGTGGGGAAAATTCGTTACTATGGAAAAGTCTAAAATTCTTTTTACCGACCATACTCCTTTCGTCGGTGGGGCGCAGCTGGCGCTTCTCCGTCACCTCCGGCACCTGTCTCGGGATCGGTATACCCCTTTCGTTGCCTGTTCCGACGCGGTTCCTCTGTTTGTTGAAAAGTTACGGGCGGCTGAAACTGCAACCACGATTTTAGCCTTTCCCAAATTGAAGTTACTCGGTCTCCCGTCAGTAGCTAACCTCATTAAAATCACTTGGGAGCTTTGTATAATAATCCGGAAGGAAAAGATTGACGTTATCGTAGCCAATACTGAGCGGGCGGCCTATCCGTCTCTTTTGGCGGCGAAACTAACTGGCCGGCCGTTTATTTTGTGGGTTCGGGATTTTGAGTACGGGCAGAAGATGTTTGCCTTCTTGGCATTTTTTAGTTCGGACGTGGTTTTCGTTTCCCGGGCCCTGAAAAATTATTATCACAGTGATAAGGGACACGTTGTTTATGTCGGCACCGAAGTACCGCAATCCACTACAACCGCTGATACAACCCATTACCCCCTGATTCACATCGGCTTCGCTGGTCGGCTGGTCGCCTGGAAAGGCGCGCAAGTCCTAATTGAGGCGGCCCGGTTGCTGAAAGAGGAGAACTTTCTTCCCGGTGGCTGGCAGATAGTTATTGCCGGCTCGGGGGAAAATCAGGCGGGGTCGAATGAGATGGAGCTTCACCAAATGGTGGAAAGAGGGGGTTTGCAGACTGTTATTAAATTTTCCGGTTTTAGAGAACAGATGACTGAGTTTTACGAATCACTGGACATTTTTGTCCACCCGTCAATTAAGCCCGAACCATTCGCTACGGTAGTCGTGGAGGCGATGGCCTTGGGGCTTCCGGTTGTAGCGAGTAACGCCGGGGGAACGCCGGAAATAATAAAGGACGGGGAAAACGGCTTCCTCTTTCCGAGCGGAGACGCCCAATCTCTCACGGGACAGCTGAAAATATTATTATTGGATAAGGAGTTACGGAAAAGAATTGGGGAGAATGCGCGCGAAACTGTGCACTCGGAATTTACGGAAGAGAAGGTGACCGGGCAGATGGAAACTATATATGGAGAGGTTCTCCCCGCCGGGTGGCGGATCGAACGGTAATTAGTGGCTATGAAACAATGAAACAATGAAACCATGAGAATTACTAAGGCATTTCTCTACATTTTTATTTTATCGCTGACCCTTGGACAACTGGGCAGTTACCGGTTTGGGGAGGGTGTGGTTTATATCTCGGATTTACTGCTGGCGGCTTTAATCGTCATCTGGCTGCTGGAAAGTTTTTTGGTTATCCGTTCCTTAAGACTTGAGCGTAAGGGGATTTTTATCTTTTTGTTCGGGGTGGTTTCCCTCCTAACCCTTCTTAATGCCACCAGGTTTTTCAGCTCCGCCGAAATTATTACTGGCAGTTTGTACTGGTTCCGTTGGGTCGCTTATGCGCTTGTTTATTTCCTGGTTCGGGATTTAATCACCAAAGGAGAAAAGATTCGTGAGCCGATCATATTTCTTTTAATTGTTGACGGCCTTTTTCTGGCTCTGTCTGGTTTTATCCAATTGGCGGTTATTCCGGATTTCCGCCTCCAGGCGGTGGAATCAGGCTGGGACCCACACAAAAACCGTCTGCTTTCGACCTTTTTCGACCCGAATTTTACCGGGGCTTTTTTGTCTTTAACTTTGAGTTTAGTCATCAGCCGGCTTTTTTCGCCGGGGCGAAAATTGCTCTACGTTGTGGCTTTACCAGTTCTTCTATTAGCCCTTCTCCTAACCTTCTCCCGCAGTGCCTGGCTGATGTTCGGCGTGATTATCCTGGTCTTCGGCCTTCTCCGTTCCCGTTGGCTCTTATTGCTCGCCGTTTTTCTCGCTTTCTCCGCCTACTTTTTCGTGCCCCGGGTGCAGACCCGACTTTCGGGGGTAACGGATCCGGCCGATTCCGCTCACTTTCGGCTCATCTCGTGGAATAATACTTTGAAAATCGCCGGCGACTATCCGCTCAGTGGCGTCGGGTTTAATCTTTTCCGCTACGCCCAGGCTGATTACGGCTTCTTCGGTTTTCGCGATCCCTCGGGAGGGCACGCCGGGGCCGGTTCCGATTCCAGCTGGCTTTTGGTTCTCGCTACCACCGGTGTTTTCGGGTTTCTAATTTTCAGTCTGCTATATTTACGTCTTTTATTGGAAAGCTGGAAGGCTCGAGGCACTGTCGTTGGTTTGGCGCTTCTGGCGGCTTTAGCGGGATTAGTAGTCGAAACCAACTTCATCAATGCTCTTTTTTATGTGCCCATAATGTCATGGGTCTGGCTTGTGGCAGCGCTTCTATAAGTCAAAATTCAAAAATGTCTCCTGTCATCCTGAGGAGTCAACGACGAAGGATCTCTGACCTTGTGTCAGGCTTTCAACTGATTCCAATCTCAATAAAATCCGGGTTAGTTTCTTGAATTAGTCTCATCTTTTTTTGTCTGGTCCATCCTTTTAGTTCTTTCTCTCGCGCTATGGCTTCAAGCGGGTTGTTGTAATTTTCAACGTATATCAGTTTGTTAATGTTGTATCTCTTTGTAAATCCATCAACCTTTTTATTTTTGTGCTCCCAAATTCTTCGGCTAAGATTACTTGTTATTCCGATGTAAAGTGTTGCGGATAGGTTGGTGAGGATATAGACATAGAACGTTTTGTCCATTTAGTTAAGTTTAAGCACTAGGACGCCCATTCGGGCGAGATCCTTCCCTTCCTTCGGCCCTTGGCGAAGTCCGGTCAGGATGACTTAAAGTCACTTTTTAATTTTGAATTGAACTTTTGAATTTTGACTTTTGACTTTTGAATTAGTCTTAAAATGTGCGACTGAAGTACACCGTCCGATACACGTCCGTCTTATTGCCGGCGATGTCTTCCGCCTCAATGGTTAACTTATTTTCCCCGTCCTTCAGCGAGTAAAGAATCTTAAAGTTGCCCAGCTCGTCCACCACCGCCTGCAACTCGTTAACCCGGATCGTCGTATTCGGATCGGTCTTGCCGGCGACCTTGATCTCGCTTTCTTTCTGGTTAAAGGTTGCCCGGTCGGCGGGTTCCAGCAGGCTTAAAACCGGGGCCTTCTTCTTGTAAATCACCGTGACTACCCGGGACGGCCTACTCTCCGCCCCGCCTTCAATGGAGGCTTTGACGTAAAACTTATTTTCCCCGTCGGAAAGCGAAATGCTTTCGAAGGAGAAAGTGCCCTCCTTATCAACAACTCGCTTTTCCAATTGTAGGTCATTCACGAAAAGAGTGACGGTCACACCCGGATCGGCGTAACCGGAAATATTTATCGATTCGGCTTTGGTGGCCGTCGGGAGGCTGGTTAGGCGGGGCGAGGCCGGGGTTATTATTCTACTGCGAGCCGGTGTTGAGGCGTTGCCGGAGAAGCTGATGGTTTTCCAAAAAGTGTCGATGTTGGAGATTATGGCGAGGCCCCAAAAATACATAGCGGCTAAAACGGCCAGAACAATTAGGAAGCGGAGGCCGATTTTCCGGAACAGCTCCATTTCGGTCGAGATTTCTTTCTTGGCCGGACTGCTGGGGCGATGGAGGTGATAATTTCCCGCTTTCATTTACACTCTAACTCTACCAAACTCCTCCCCCAACTTCCACAACTTGACATTTATGGCTTAATTCAGTAACATGACAATATGGTCAAATTAGTGAATCAGACAATATTTACTGCTCTATTAAAGGAGAAACAGCTCCTAACCTTTACGGCGGCGGACATCTGCGCTCTTTTCGGAGTCAGCGCGGTGGCAACAGCAGGGTTACTCAACCGCTACACAAAAAGAGGACTTATTCTCCGGATAAAACGGGGGTTTTACGTGTTGGCCGAGGCTTTACCGCCCGATGTTTACCTCGCAAATAAAATTTACAGCCCTTCATATATCTCGCTCGAATTTGCATTGTCGTATCACGGGGTTATTCCCGAGACCGTTTACGAAATTACTTCGGTTACGACGAAGGCCACCCGTCGGCTGGAAACCCTGGGAAAGGTATTTTCTTATCGGAGAATTAAGAAGTCTGCGTATACCGGGTATGGGACCGAGAAACAAGGTACAGCCAGTTTTTTTATCGCCGACGCCGAGAAAGCTTTCGTGGATACAAATTACTTCCGGATAATAAACGCGCAGGAACCCTTATCCCGGTTTCATAAGGATAAAATCAACCCCGAAAAAGCCTTATACTACGCAAAACTGTTTAATAACCTGAAATTGACCAGCATTATTAAAACAACCCTTCAATGATTAATATTGAAACACTTGAAAAATTAGCGCGGCAGACTCAGACTAGTGTGTTTCCGAACGTTGTTCGTGAGTATTTTCAGCACGTATTTTTGGCCGAGCTTTACAGGTTACCGGAGGCGGGGCGAATCCTTTTTAAAGGTGGTACGGCGCTTCGCGTGGTTTATAACAGTCCGCGTTTTTCGGAGGATTTGGATTTTTCCCTTTTTAGTACTCCTTTAAAAAAGGTTACCTCTTTCGTTGAGGACTTATTTGTCCAAGTATTAACTGAGATGGAAAATGCCGGAATAAGGGTTGAACTCGGCGATAAACTCGGATCGACCAGTGGGGGATATTTTGGTCTGGCCACTTTCCGTATGTTTGAATACCCATTGATCAGTGTGGAATTGAATGTATCGGCGCGAAATATCAGGGACGTAATTGGGGAAATTGACAGCGTAGCGAACAACTTTGTACCCACCTATACAATTATGCATCTGCCGCAAAAAGAGATCGTTGAAGAAAAAGTTTTTGGGGCGCTTCGGGATCGTAAAAAACCCCGGGATTTCTACGATTTATATTTTATTATGCGCAGTAACCTTCTTTCCCACGACCAAAAAAAACGATTATCCGGACTAAAAGAGCAGATAGTTAGGGATGCAAAAGCTATTAATTTTCGCACCGAGCTTGGGGTATTTTTACCGGCGGATCAGCAGGCGATTATCCGTGATTTTCCCGCAACACTTGCGCGCGAGCTCAATCGACAGTTAAGCACTTTGAGTTGATAATGGCTGTAAATTATTGACAATATATAATAAGTACGTTATAATGTACGTATGGATACTAAAACCACCCTCTCGATCTCCCAAGCCCGCAAAGTCATTTTTTCAATCGCCGAAAAAGTCCAAAGGCCTGGCGCTTACTACACTCTGACTGAAAAAGGCCGACCGAAGGCTGTCGTTATGTCGGCGCAGGAATTCGAAAATTGGCAAGAGACTCTAGAGGTAATGCAGGAATTTCCGGATTTAAAAAAGGATATTGTCGAAACGGAATCGGCTGTTAAAAGCGGTGAATACAAAAGCTGGACGACTTTGACGACCCTTTTGGGCCGGGAAGGCTTCGTTGTCGCCGAGAATACTCCGAAAAGGTATGCAGTTCCAACTACGACTAAAACCAAGCGCGCAAAAAGAGTTAGATAAACTGGAGAAAACAGCCCGTTATAAGGTTCTGGCGGCTTTTTCGGAAATCGCTAAGGACCCTTTTGTCGGGAAGAAATTGGAAGGGGAGTTTCGCGGCTGCTACTCTTACCGGGTTTGGCCTTTTAGGATTATTTACCTCATCTACAAAAAAGAGCTCCTCGTTCTCGTTATCCGCATCGGTCACCGCCAAGGCGTTTATTGATATATTTTCAGGTCATGCGGTAATATTTAAGAACGGAGGTATGACGGAGAACATCTTTGAGAAAATCAAGAATATTAATGAATACGGGCAGGAATTTTGGAGCGCCCGTGATTTGTATAAATTACTTGGTTACACCGAATACGGGAAGTTTCTTCCGGCTATAGAGCGGGCAAAGGAAGCCTGCAAAAACAGTGGGCAGGGTGTAGAGGTGCATTTCGCTCACCTGAGCGATATGGTTCCCATTGGCTCCGGAGCCGAAAGGTCTGTTGAAAATTTCTCTCTTTCCCGCTATGCCTGTTACCTTATCGCCCAAAACGGTGATCCGCGGAAAGAAGAGATTGCCAGGGCGCAGACTTATTTTGCGATCCAAACTAGGCGCCAGGAGGTGCAGGAACTGCAAATTGAGGACAGCAAACGCGTATTTCTGCGGGATGAGATGAAGGAACACAATAAGGAATTGGCCCAGGCGGCCAAATCCGCTGGTGTTATTAACCATGCCAATTTTCAGGACTTCGGATACATGGGACTTTACGGGGGTTTAAGGCAAAAAGACATTCATTCCAAGAAGAAACTTAATAAAACTGATGCAATTTTAGACCATATGGGAAGTGAAGAACTCGCGGCTAATCTATTCCGGGCCACGCAAGCCGCGGCTAAACTTAAGCGGGAAAATATTTTCGGCCAGAGAAATGCCAGCCTGGCCCACTTTAATGTTGGGAAGAAGGTCCGTCAGACAATTAGAGAATTGGGCGGCACGATGCCGGAGCATTTACCAACCCCGGAAAACGTAAAAGAATCTAGAAAGCGCCTTAAAAAATCCCCAGGAAAGTTATTGTCAACTTAGTTAATCTCCCAGCCAATTACCCTAGCAAAGAAACAACCTGCCTCGCTGGTCATCGACTCTGAGGCTCAGACTCGAAGAGCAGGCGGGTGAAGCAATTCTGCAACCCAACTCGAAATATGAGGGGGAAAGGGGTAGAATTATAATAGGCTTAGGAATTCAAAATCATTTTCAAATGAGGTTGGTATTGTTAGCATGGTCAACTATATGAATACAATATTTGAACAACTTACAGATTTATTAAAAAAAGACGAGCGCCTTGTTTCGCAAGACGACGTATTGTTGAAAAATCAAACACAGGAATTGGCGCGCAAGAATGATCCGGCGCTCTTAAAACTTTTACTTTCCGACAAAACGATAAAACAGCACTTCCTTTTTGAGGTAGAAAAAACGCTGATTTTTGATAAAGAAAAGTTTGTCCGCTTTATCTCCAACAAACAATTTTTGCCGGATTCTTATACTGCTTTCAAAAACAAAATTGGTTTAACTGCTGGTGATGAGTATGTGAGCGAAAACAAAGAAGTGGTTTTGGTATGGCCTTACAAAGACTGTGTTTTGGAAGGCGGAATGACAAAAGAAGATCAAAAAAGAGATGAGATTTTTTATAACGAAACATTAGCGCCGGACGACATCAATCGCTTGCTTGACGCCAAAGTTTTTACCAATTTTAAGCGGTTAGACAAAAAAGGCGAACACAAGCTGGACGGTTTCAAGCGCGATGAAAAAGGCACGATTAAAGATAATTTGATTATTAAAGGCAATAACCTACTCGCGCTCGCTTCGCTCAAAAAAGAATTCGCCGGAAAAGTTAAACTGATTTATATTGATCCGCCGTATTATTTTTCTGAAAAGAAAGATGGAGATACCTTTGCGTATAATTCAAATTTCATACTTTCTACCTGGCTAGTTTTTATGAAAAATCGGTTAGAAATTGCCAAAAAACTTCTAGACAAGGAAGGTTCAATATTCGTGCAGATCTCTGATGATGGGGCTTCTTATTTAAAATTACTAATGGATCAGGTTTTTGGCGTAGAAAATTTTGTAAATGTTATTAGTGTCAGAATGAAAAATATTGCTGGCGCGAGTGGTGGTGGTGAAGATAAAAAATTAAAGAAAAACATTGAGTTTATATATATTTATTCTTGCAATGAATCTTATTTCAAACCTTTTAATAATATTTACGATTACAAAGAATTATATGAAGTGGTACAAGAATACAAAGAAAATGAAGTGAGTTGGAAGTACACCTCTGTTTTGTATGACGAGGGTTCAAAGAAATATATAGCACTAGCAAAAGATGGCGATGGGAATGATATTAAGATATATAAAAGAGTAAATCCTATTTTTAAATCAGTAAATCAAATATCAAAAGAAGAGAAAATATCAGAAAAGGATGCATATTATAAGTATTCGGATAAAATATATACAACAGCAATGCCGCAGAGTTCTATTAGATTAAGAGTCATGGATGTTCTAGGAGAAAGGGTTAATGATGCTGATTTATTTTCAATTGAATATGTCCCGAGGAGTGGAAGAAATAAAGGTAGACCTTACGAACAATTTTATAAAGGTGAAAAACTCAGACTTTTTTCTTGGCTACGAGATGTTTCTGTGAAAAAAGATGGATTAATTCTTAAAAAAGAATTACAGGGTACATATTGGGACGGATTTAATTTAAACAATCTATCAAAAGAAGGGAGAGTCCAATTAGAGAATGGGAAAAAACCAGAAGCTTTGCTCCGGAGAATAATTGATATGGCGACAGAAGAAGGCGAAACTGTTTTGGATTACCATATTGGTTCGGGGACAACTTGTGCTGTGGCGCACAAAATGGGAAGAAAATACATTGGAATGGAGCAAATTGACGATCAAATGAATAAATCCATAGAAAGACTTCATAATGTAATAAACGGAGATGATAGTGGTATATCAAAATCAGTGGATTGGAAGGGAGGAGGAGATTTTGTATATATGGAACTTGCCAAGTGGAATGAAGAGTGGATTGAAAAAATTGAAAAAGCTAAGACCGGAAAAGAACTTGCCAAACTTTGGGATGAGATGAAAGAAACCGCCTTTTTAAGCTACAAAGTAGATCCGAAAATGATCGACGCGAACGCCAAAGATTTTGCGGATTTATCGCTTACCGATCAAAAGAAGTTTTTGATTGAGTGCTTGGATAAAAATCAGCTTTATGTCAATTTGAGCGAAATTGAGGATAAGGAGTATGGGGTGAGTAAAGAAGACCAGAAATTAAATAAAGAATTTTATAATAATTAGTATGCAAAAAATAAAAACAATAGAAATATCAAAACTACATCTATGGACAGAAAATCCAAGAGATCCTGTTGATACAAACAAAACAGACGAGTATGTAATTGATCGTATTATAAAAGATAGTGATAATAGATGGAATATTCAGAAACTAGTACGAAAGATGGGGAAATATTATGATTATTCAGAATTACCAATCGTTGTTTTAAAGGACAAAAAATATCTAGTTTACGACGGAAATAGAAGAATTGCATTGCTAAAAATATTACAAGACGATAAAAAGTATTCTAAATATGTCGGGAAACTTTTTAGAGAACTAGAACCAGAGTTATTAAGAAATCAAACAACTCTTCCATGTAATGTTTGCGATGAACAGACAGCAATAAGTAGTATAGAGAGGAAACATATTGATAACGGATCTTGGGGGGAGCTTGAAAGAGATTATTTTTTATTAAATTTCAAAAAAGAACCCAGGAGTATTTTTGTTGCTATAAATGATCAAGCTGGAGTTATCAAAGGAAATAAGACGCTCAATAAGAGATTTGTAAAAGAGGAAGTTTTAAATGAAAAAAATCTTAAAGAGATTGGAATAGAATTTAAAGAAGGAAAACTTTTTAGTAGGTACTCCAGTAATCAATTAATTCAAATTTTCAAAGCAACGCAAGACGCCTTAAAACAAGGCGGAATATCTACTAGAAACAATAGAGGAAAATTGAAAACAGTAATTGTAAAAGATAAATCTATCAATGAAATTTTACAGAATCCTGAAAATAGTAATTTAGAAGAGGTTTATGTTAAGCACGAACAATCAGAAAAATTAACTAAAATACAAAAGTCGCCTAGCACAAAGAAAAATGACGCTTTGTTCGGTAGAGAATTACAGCTCGAGGAGGGTACTGTTAATGATTTATATCTTGCTATTGATAAGATTTATAAAAAAGGGCGAGATGATGAAAATATTTTGTTGATTATTGGAATGTCAATGAGGTTAATGTTGGATGTTGCTGCAAGAATCTATTATAACAAACAAGGTGATCTTAAAAATGCGGAAAAGGAAAAGCCGTACTTAAATTTTATTAAGTGTTTCCAAAAACAATGTAATGATAAAAAGATTGTCAATTATTTAAGCATCACTTCAGACTTCTTGAATAAGAATTTTGAATTCGAAGCTTTACTTGGAAAATATGCACACGGAAACACAGAAGTTTCAAAACAAGATGTATTAAAGATGTCGTGTGTAACAGCGGATATTATAGAGTATTATTTCAAAAAATAAATATGTTTTACTCACCATTAAGATATCCGGGAGGAAAAAACAAATTAGCAAAATTTGTTGCTTTGGTGTGTGAGAAGAACAATATCAATGGGCACTATGTAGAACCTTACGCCGGTGGAGCGTCTGTTGCACTTTATTTATTATTTAACGGATATGTTAAAGAAGTAACAATCAATGATTTTGATCGAGCAATTTATGCCTTTTGGTATTCTATATTAAATAATACAGATAAATTTTGTAGAAAAATTAAAAATACTGAAATTACTGTTGAAAAATGGAAAAAGTTTAAAAAGATTCACTCAAATAAAATAGATGCTGACTTATTTAATTTGGGTTTTGCAACCTTTTTTCTTAATCGCACAAACCATTCTGGCGTTCTTGATGGCGGAATAATCGGTGGGATAAATCAGAAAGGAAATTATAAGATTGATTGCCGTTTCAATAAGGAAGATTTAATTGAGAGAATTAAACTTATCGCGAAATATAAAAAAAATATTCACTTATATAATCTTGACGCGTTAGATTTAATTGAAAAAATACAAAAAAATAATGATGAATATAAAAATACTATTTTTTATTTTGATCCACCCTATTATTTAAAAGGCCCATCGCTTTATATGAACCATTATAAACCGGATGATCATAAAAAAGTTAGTGAAAAAATAAAAGGCATTAAAAATGCCAAATGGATTGTGTCATATGATAATGTTGCACAAATCAAGCAATTGTATACTGATATTAAAAAGAAAGAATATAGTTTTTTTCATACAGCGAACGAAATAAAAGAAGTAAAAGAAATTTTGTTTTTTAGCAGTAATTTAATTATTCCTATGAATTTGAATCCAGTAAAAGTCTAAATAGATATGCTTTACGAAGATTTTAATGCGAAAACAAGAATGGACGGCGCTGATGTTTTCAAAAACAAAGCACTAGAAAAACCGGAGGTTTTGAAAAATCTCAACCCGGCTTTTTCAGCGCGCGAATACCAAAAAGAAGCGTTGGGGCGATTCTATTATTATGTTGAGGAATATCATCAGAAACAAAAGCCAATTCATTTGATGTTCAATATGGCGACCGGTTCGGGCAAAACGCTCATAATGGCCGCCAATCTTTTGTATTTTTATCAAAAGGGCTACCGCAATTTCATTTTCTTTACTCGTCTCGGCAACATTATTCAAAAGACCAAAGCCAATTTTCTTGATCCGAATTCCAAAAAGTATTTGTTTGCCGACAAAATTACGCTGGGCGGACAGGAGATAAAAATCAAAGAAGTGGATAATTTTGAAGGCGTAAATGATGATGACATAAACATTATTTTTTCTACTACGGCGCTATTACACTCCCGTTTTAATTTCGCGCGCGAAAATGTTTTGACTTACGAAGATTTTACGGACAAGAAAATTGTTTTGATTGCTGATGAAGCGCATAACTTATCGGCGGAGACAAACAGCAAACTAAGTAAAACAGAAGAAGAAGACCGTCGAAACTGGGAAAATACGGTTGTGCGGATTTTGAATGCCAACAGCCAAAAGGAAAATGTGCTTTTGGAATTTACAGCAACGGCTCGCTTCGAACAGGAATATCCGGAAATATTGGAAAAATACAAAGACAAGGCGATTTATCGCTATGATCTGAAAGAATACCGTTTGGACGGATTTTCAAAAGATGTGCGGACTTTGCAAATTAACGCGCCGATTATGGAACGCGCGCTTTCGGCGGTGATTATTTCGCAATATCGTCGTAAAGTGGCAGAAAAGTACAAAATCGCATTGAAGCCGGTGGTGATGTTTAAAGCTAATAGAGTAAGTATCCCCAAAGAAGGAATATCAAAAGAACATAATCCGCAAATTGTCGTTTCGAGCATTTTCAAAAATTCTTTTCATAAACTTATTTCTGAACTCGGCGAAAAACATCTAAAACAACAAACAGCCATTAAAGACGCAACATTGCAAAAAGGATTTCAATTTTTCAATGAGCAAAAAATATCCTTGGCCGATTTAGTGTTAGAAATTAAAAGTGATTTTGCGCCGGAAAAGTGTTTGACTGTTGATGAAGATAAGGATTTAGAGCAAAAGCAAATTTTACTTAATTCTTTGGAAGATCAAAGCAATGAAATTCGCGCTATTTTTGCGACAGAAAAATTGAATGAGGGCTGGGATGTTTTGAATCTTTTTGATATTGTCCGGCTCTATAATAGCCGTGATGCTAAAAGCAACAAGCCGGGGAAAACAACCGTGCAAGAGGCACAGCTTATAGGACGAGGCGCGAGATACTATCCTTTTACGCTTGGCGAATTTACGGACGCATATAGACGAAAATTTGATACGGACACACAAAATGAACTTCGGATTTTGGAACAGCTTTATTATCACAGCGTAACTAATCCCCGCTATATTCAGGAATTAGAAAGTGTTTTGGTTCGTGAAGGTATTATGCCCTCACGTACAGTGCAAAAAGAGATCAAAATCAAAAGCAATTTTAAGAACAGCGATTTTTGGAAGAAAGGATATATTTTCTTAAATTCTCGCAAGGAAAATTTAGGAAAGGATGTTTTTGCGCTTTCGGACGCCAAAGCAGAATTTGACCACAATGCTGAAATAAACATTTTTCAACTGCCAACGCGAGAAGCGATAGAAAAAGATTTGTTTGTTACGGGTGCTGGCACCGGGGTAAAGGCAAAAATAGAAATTCGGGATTATAAAATTGCTGATTTGGGAACGCATACTGTCCGTACCGCTTTGGCAAAAATACCTGCCGGACGATTTGACGAGCTGAAAAAGATATTTGGCAATATAGAATCCGCAAAGGATTTTATTTCAAATGAAAAATATCTTGGTGGAATAAATATTAAGGTGAAAGGTACAAGCGAACAAGTAGAAAATCTTTTGCAGATTGAAAAATTGAGTATCGCAGGATTTGTGATTGATAAAGTTCTGGAAATCGCCGGCAAAGAGAAAAAGGAATACTACGGAACAAGTGCATTCAAAGCTCATTTGATCCAGAAAATATTTGAAAATGACAAGGTGTTGCAATTGGATAGCGAAAGTCCGCGAGCGCAAAATATGCGGGATTTTGATTTTTCTTCTCACGATTGGTTTGCCCAAAATGAAATCTGGGGAACGAGCGAGGAAGAATCATTTTTGCGCTTTATTGATGAGGCAATAACAAAGTTAAAGAAAAAATATCAAGATATTGCCTTGCTTCGAAATGAGCAGTTTTTCAAAATTTACAGCTTTGAAAACGGCGAGCCGTTTTATCCAGATTTCGTTTTGTTTTTGACCGAGAAGAAGACAATGCAAGAGGTTATGTATCAGATTTTTGTTGAGCCAAAAGGTGATCAGTTTTTGGACGCGCAAAACACTTTTGAGCAATCGAAAGAAGGGTGGAAGCAGAAACTATTGATTGAAATTGAAAAAAGTCATTCAGTTGATTTAAAGATAGAAAATATGGATTTTCGTTTGATCGGTTTGCCTTTCTTTAACGAAGGACAAGTGAATAGTGCCTTGCGTGAAAAGTTTGAAGAAGTGTTTAATAAACAGTTGTTAATCCAGATATAGTGGCTATACGACCTCATAATCAACGTGAATCAATTTTATCTCCTGACAATTCATAATCACTCGGCGGCAAACCCTTTACTTGTCGGGAAATACTGATACTTGTAAATTAAAGGCAGTTAATGGCACATGCAGAGGGTTCTCGGTCCACTTTTCAGTTATTCCGTGTGATCACGAGCTAATAGAGCCGCTATGTTTTGGTCCACTTGACGAAGTGGTTGACTTTCGTTTTATTTTCGGTATATATTGAGTTTAGGAGATGTGAAACGTATGAAATCCGGCAAAGATACAAAACTGGCAATTTTTGAGGGAAAACAAATCCGTCGTTACTGGGATGATGAAAAAGAGCTTTGGTTTTTTTCCGTTGTTGATGTGGTTGGGATATTAGCAGATAGCGTTGACCCAAGAAAGTACTGGAATAAATTAGCTCAAAGACTCCGTAAAGAGGGCAGCGAGGTGGTGACAAAATGTCACCAACTGAAACTTCAAGCCAGCGACGGCAAATATTATCTGACTGATGCCGCCGATACGGAAACAATACTCCGTCTAATCCAGTCTATTCCTTCTCCAAACGCCGAGCCCGTTAAACTTTGGTTAGCTCGGGTAGGCTACGAAAGAATTCAGGAAACCACCGACCCGGAAAAATCAATTAATCGTGGGAGGCGAAGTTGGCAGCGGATGGGGCGGAGCGAAAAGTGGATTCAGCAACGGATGATGGGGCAGGAGATCCGCAATAAACTAACGGATTACTGGAAAAACAACGAAGTTAAAGAAAGCGACGAGTACGCAATCCTTACAAATATTATTCACCAGGAGTGGAGTGATCTATCCGTCAAGGAGCACAAAAATCTAAAAAGCCTAAAGACACAAAATTTGCGCGATCATATGACTGACGCAGAGTTAGTGTTTACGGCGCTCTCGGAGCTTTCAACAAGAAAAATTGCGGAAACAATGGAATCCAGGGGTTTGGCGCAAAATAAGATTCCGGCGAAGCGCGGCGGACGGGTGGCGAAAAATGCACGGCTGGAGCTGGAGCAGAAAACCGGAAAAAAGGTCGTTACCGGGTCTAATTATCTTCCTCCGGGACGGAAAAGACTGAGTTAAGAATAAAGGAGTAGAATAAGTTATGTACAAGTTATCTCCTTCAGACTTTAAATACCTCTACGAAGATTGCAAGTATTGCTATTACCAAAAGATAAAAAATTCGGTGCTGCTGCCCTCGATCGGAATGCCGGGGGTTTTTAGTAAGCTGAACGCCCTACTCCAGAATGCCATCATAGGGATGGATTTACGGGAAATCGATTCTGAACTTCCGGCCGGGAAAATTGAAGTGAAAGAGGGTTTTCTTAAATCCAAACCAATTCCGCCGACGGGGGATTGTTTTATCGGCGGCCGGTTCGACATTGCTTCCAGGCTTGACGACGGGACTTATTCCGTTATTGATTTTAAAATTACCGATCCGACCAACGATAAAATCCAAAAGTTTTTTCCCCAACTTCACGCCTATAAATTCGCTCTCGAAAACCCCGCCTTTGGCGAAGCTAAGATAGTGAGTAAAATGGGCGTGGTCACGATTAACCCTGAGGCGGTTTCCTTTCCGGGAGATAAGGTGGTTTTCACGGCGAAACCCCAGTGGTTCGAGATTAAGGAAGATATGCCGCGGTTTTATAATTTTATCTCCGAAATCAGCATTCTTCTTAACGGAAAGACGCCCTCGGAAAATCCGGACAATTGCAAATGGTGCGCTTACCGTAAACTGACCGGCAGACCCCACCCGGTGCAGGAAGGTCTGCCATTCTGATCTAAATTATTATTTATGTCCCTGCCCTGCCTTAAGCCTAAGCTTGGGAAAACTGTATTTTTCTTCCTCTCCTTCATCCTAATTATCCAATTCTCCGATTTACCGATCTCTCCAGCCCTCGCCGACACCCTTCCCGCCGCCGCCCCAGCGGGGCAATCTGTACTTGCGGCCCAAACGACAATGGATACAGCCGGAGCTTGTCATTCCGACTTCGGCCGGTCCTTCCTCCTCAACTGGCCCTTTGGTCTAGATTCAACCGCCGACTCGGTTCCTCTGTCCGGAATAGCCATCTATGTCGCCACTCGGATAATGGCCGGTGGGC
>ERZ1292630.142-Hain-H41-02um-R3-142-length-79869-cov-16_pt2 | contig 77307 bp, 41 predicted proteins | sample MGYA00564408_ERZ1292630 | MGnify/ENA primary metagenome ERZ1292630 (study PRJEB36523, sample SAMEA6512641) | groundwater metagenome | collected 2019-01-08 | study: AquaDiva: Metagenomics assemblies of 32 groundwater samples
TGTCCCTCTTTCGGTCTGCTCAGCCACGAAATCCCTTCATCTTCCTGCTATACGCCATCCGCTATACGCTCTTCATTCTCCCACATCTCAGCACTCAGTACTTCCCTTTCAGCTTTGTCGGCCAACTCAAAACTCAGAACTCAAAACTCATAACTTCCCAGTGCTCAGCACTTCCCCCTGGCCTACGTAGTTTTACCCTCCCCGAGTGGGGGTAGCCACAAGAGGGGGTTGCAGAACGATTTGTGCGCATGCATCCTGCGCCGCACGTATGCAGGCAAGTACGCGAAATAAATTCTTGAAGGCGAGCACGACAATCCTCCGCAGTGTCGTGATCACGTTTGTGTTGACATCAGGATTGTTGTGCAACGTCCAGTCACTCACCGCCGATCAGGCACAATATTACTACGACGAGCTCGGGCGACTGATTGGCGTGGTCGATGGCCAGAACAATGCGGCGGTGTATCAGTACGACGAAGTCGGCAACCTTCTCAAGATCGATCGCTTCACGACCGCAGGCGGCAATGTCGGCATATTCCTGATCGCGCCAGGCAGTTCACTGGTGAATAAACCAGCCGAGATTCGAGGGTTCGGATTTACGAGTCCACCATCGAGCAATGCGGTGGCGTTCAATGGGACGGCCGCGACAGTGCTTTCGGCGACTTCGTCGTCCATCTTGGTCACCGTGCCAACTGGAGCGGCAACGGGCCCGGTGACGGTGACCAATAGTAACGGCACAGCCACGAGCCCACAGGCGTTCACCGTGCTGGTTCCGCCGATCATCACCGGTGTCGATCCGGTGAAAATCGCTCAGGCGACTACGACCAGGGTATTCATCAAGGGGTTCAATCTGAAAACGGCGACTGCCGTGCAGTTCACACAAACAGGGATCACGGCCACGATCCAGTCCGGAGCAACAGATGATGCGTTGCCTGTCAATATAGCCGTCACGGCTGCCGTACCGGCCGGCGCTTATGCGTTTTCTGTCACCACGCCTGTAGGCACTGCACAAAGCGTCACCGTGAAAGTCACCGTTTCTCTACCAGTGCCTGGGTTCAATACCACCAAGCTGCTGACGATTCAGATGCCGCTCAATACATCAGTGTCGGCCACGAGCGCACCCATCGGCCCTTCTGCCTCTACGACCGTATCGACCACGGTGCAGATGCCGCTCAATACGGAGGTGTCAGCGACGAGTCAACCAACTGGACCCTCGGCATCCACCACAAATTCGACGACGATACAAATGCCGTTGACGACCACCGTGCTGGCGACGGTGGCGCCGACTGGTCCATCGTTCGATGTCAGCCCGGTCACGAGTGTGGGGATGCCATAGCGAGGATGATCTGACGAGCCATTATGAGGAAACAATCAGCAACCCAAGGGAGTCTGTCATGAAGAGAATCAGAACTGGATCCGCGATAGGGATCGTCAGTGCCGCAGTGCTCTTTGGCTGGGTAACCGCCGTGGGCGCGCAGACATTCAGTAGCGGCAGCAACGGGACACTTGGCGCTTTTGCGCCAGGGGCCAATACCACCGTCGCACTCCCGCCCGATGGCATCTTGAACTATACGACGATTACCATTCCCGCTGGAGTCACCGTATCGTTCACTCCCAATGCGGCCAACACGCCGGTCACGATGCTGGCCACCGGAGATGTGACGATCAATGGAACGGTGAATCTGAATGGAACGAATGGCACGAATGGAATTGTTAGCTCAGGCTTTGTCCCAGGTAAGCCAGGAGGGCCTGGGGGCTTCGCCGGAGGGGCAGGGGGAATGGGGGGGCTTTCGAATACGTTCGGATCTCCGGGACTTGGACCTGGTGGAGGGCTTCCTGTCTCCACCAATACAAGTGCGCAATATGGCCAGTATGGAGCATCGGGTACGTTTGTATCGCTCATCCCGCTGTTTGGCGGATCAGGTGGCGCAGGCGGCCCGCAATTCAACATCTCTGGAACGATCTTGGCTGGAGAGCCTGGTGCAGGCGGGGGAGGAGCCATTGTGATCGCCTCCACGACGAAAATTACGATTGCCAGCACGGGGGTGGTCACTGCGAGAGGCGGCGATCATGTTTCGGTTTTTTTGACTCTTAGTGCGGGGCTTGGAGGTGTGGGGAGTGGAGGCGCCGTCCGTCTCGTGGCCCCGCAGATCACCAACCAAGGCATCTTGGTTGCGGCGGGAGGACGCGTATTGGCTCAAGCTTTCGAAGTGGGAGGGACAGGCCGTATCAGAGCAGAAGCCTTGGTCTTTGGCCCCTTCGCGGCGACCAACCCGGCTACATCGCTATCCAGCGTATTAGGCCCTGTCACAGCGGCCAGCGTGCCGGCCTTGGTCAACCTTCCAACCCTTGCGTTCACCTCAGTAGGCGGTGTGGCGCCACCAGCTGCGCCTACTGGTTCGTTTACCACGGCAGACGTGACGCTGCCGCCAACTACGACGAATCCAGTGTCCGTGACACTGACTGCTACGAATACCCCGGCACCCACGACCTACACGATCAGGTTGCTGCCACAGTTCGCGAGTCCCGTCTTCCTAAACGTGAACAGTGGTGGGTCATTTGCGGTCTCAACCGTCACAGCTGATGTTACGTTTCCCAATGGCCGCATCAGCGGCATACAAGCCTTCGCCGGCTTTACACTCACGGCGTCGCTTGCCCCAATCATCGATGGAGAACCGGCCGATCAGGTGTTGCTCGCCGCCGGCTACGGCGAGCCCTCGACCCTCACACTGGTGACGAAGTCTGGTAAGGAAGTCCCGGTCTCGCAATTGTCACATGCGGATCAGATGAAAGTAGCGATGGCGTTCGAAGCGATGCGAAGTGAGCCTCGGTAAGCGAGAGAAGATGAATAGCATCTGAATTGGTGAATAGAGAGAGTTCTATGAACGTACGGCGTGTGATCAAAGGATGTTTGGCGGTGATGCTGCTGGCGGGACTCGGTGTGCCGGCGTTGGCCTCCGCACAGGCCACGCCGGATCAGGTGCTCTTGGGCCCCACACAATATTTGCGGACAACTGGGGCACCGAACGAATACATCAATACCGTCACCGTGCCGAGCAGCGTTGGCGCACCGTTCCTGCTCCATATCGTCAACGGCCAGAGTAACGGACAGAACCGTCTCTCCTCCGCCTGGATCGACGTCAACACCGTCCAAGTCGCCGGCCCGAGTGACTTCGGCCAAAACGTGGCGGTTGTCGATCGGACGATCACGCTGAATCCCGGCGCCAATCAATTGAAAGTCAAAGTTGCGAGCACCCCAGGCGGCTACCTCACGATCACTGTCTATGGCACCAAGATTCTGCCGACGCCGACGGCCCTTACGCCGAATCCCTTGAACCTGACCGTCGGCGCCTCCGGCACCCTCACGGCAACCATTTCACCGGCGCCGACGACCGCGGGCAATCTCACTGTGACCAGTACTAATAGCGGCGTGGCGACGGTCCCGAGCAGCGTGGCATTTGGCGTGAATCAAACCAGCATCGCGATTCCCGTGACTGCCGTGGCCGTGGGCAATGCCTCGATCACCGTCTCGCTCAACGGCGGCGAGGTCAGCGCCACGGTGGACGTGAGCGCGGCGCCACCGACCATAACGAGCCTCTTGCCACCGAGCGAGACGATCACCCAAGGTGGGAGTGGCACGCTCACCGTCACCATCAGCGCTGCGCAGAGTACTGCGACGACGGTGGCGCTGAGCAGCAGTGCGACGGGCATCGCCTCTGTGCCTGCGACGGTTAGTATCCCCGCCGGGCAGACCAGTTCCCCCGTGACTGTGTCAGCCAACACCCCGGGTACCGCCGTCATCACGGCGAGCCTCAACGGTACGAGTGCGAGCAGCACCATCACCGTGACGCTGAATCTGCCGACCATTATCTCGCTGCTGCCGCCCACGACCAGCATCAATCTGGGGGCCACCGGCACGCTGACCGTGACCATCAGCGCCGTGCAGGCCAGTGCCACCACGATTCCCGTCACCGTGTCTCCGTCTGGGATCGTGACGGTGCCCGCCTCCGTCATCGTCCCCGCCGGCCAACTGACGACGACCGTTCCCGTCACGGCAGTCGCCCTCGGGACCGCCATGGTCCATGTGAGTTTGAACGGCTCGATGGCAGAATCCGCCGTGCAAGTCACGCCACCGCCGCCCGCCATTGTCTCGTTGCTCCCCTCGCCGCTACCGCTGGTTATCGGGGCCAGCGGCACCCTGACCGTGACGCTCAATGCGGGACAATTGGCCAATACCGAAGTCGCGATCAGTGCAACGCCCTCGGGGGTGGTGCAGGTGCCAGCCATCGTCACCGTGCCGGCGGGGCAGACCAGTGCAAGCTTCACCGTGACTGGGCTCATGGTGGGCTCTGCGACGGTGACCGCCAGTCTCAACGGCACGAGTCAGAGCGCCTTTGTCCAGGTGCAACCACCGCCGCCGCAAGTCGTCTCACTCTTGCCCAATCCACTCCCGCTCCAACAGGGCGCGACAGGGAGCTTGATCCTGACCATCAATGCGGCGCAGTTGAATGATACGGTGATCCCGCTCACGAATACGGCCCCCACCATTGTGCAGGTCCCGGCCTCGGTGACCGTGCCGGCCAATCAATTGAGTGTGACCATTCCCGTCACGGCGCTGCTCGCCGGCAGTGCCACCATCACGGCAACGATCAATGGCAGTTCGCAGAGCGCCATCGTACAGGTCTCGCCGCCGCCCCCGATCGTGGCGAGTCTCACGACGATTCCGCCGGATCCACCGGGCAGCATCCTCACACGCCCGAAGGGCAGGCCCGGAAGCTTGCGCGTTACGTTGGATCGCGCCCCAACAGACATTACGGTGGTGACCCTCACGAGTAGTGCCACAGCGGTCGCGCAAGTCCCGGCCTCCGTCACGGTGGCTGCCGGCACGCTCACGGCGGATTTTCCAGTGAACACGGTGGGCGAAGGGACCGCCACGATTACGGCGACGCTCAATGGCGGATCAGTCACGGCTACTGTGAACGTCACGGCAGCTGAATTAGTGTTGCTGACTCTCTCACCGCAGAATCCGACGCTCTTCATCGGTGAGACACAACAAATGACGGCCACCGGAACCTTGACCGATGGCAGTACCCAGAATCTCACGACCGATAGCCGCCTCATCTGGCTCTCCACGAATCAAACGGTCGCGACGATTACGAGCGGCGGCTTGATCAACGCGCTCACCATCGGCACGAGCACCATCCGCGCCACCTTCACCACCGGCACACCCACCGTCGTCGAGACCACGCTCACCGTGCTCACGCCCCCGGCGTTGACCCTCACGCCGACGACCGCGACGCTCACGGTCGGGCAGAGCCTGAATTTCACAGTGGGGACGGTCCATGCGCCTGGGCCTGGTGGCCTCGTCGTCACGCTCGCGGTCTCCGGCACGGGGACTGCCACGGTGACACCAACCTCAGTGACGATCCTCGAAGGGCAACTGACAGCCAGTACGCCGGTGACGGTGACTGCCACCGGCTTGGGCTCCGCCACGTTGACGGCGACGGCGCCGATTCGGACCGCCGGCACCGCAGCCCTCACGATCAATCCCGGTCCGCCCAGCATCACGAACATCACGCCATTGACCGGTCCAGTCGGGACCGTGGTCACGATCACCGGCACGAGCTTCAATCCGACGGCTTCGAACAATCAGATTGCGTTCAATGGTGTCTCAGCGATCGTCGGCTCGGTAAATGCGACTGGTACAACATTGACAACGACTGTGCCGCAAGCCGCGACCACCGGCGTGATTACGGTGACGACTCTAGTCGCCCCGCCCGCCACCGGTCCGATCTTCACGGTGGTCGCGCCGAATTTCACCGTGGCAGCATTACCGACGCCACTGACGATGCCGGCACTTGGTCAAGGGTCGTTTGCTGTGGGATTGACCGGCACCGGTGGATTTACGAATTTGGCTAGCCTCTCGGTTGCGGGGTTGCCCACTGGCATGACCGCGCTCTTCAACATCGGCTCGATCGGCTCGGGCCAAACGGCGTTGCTAACCCTCACAACGACTGGGACGACGCCAACTGGCACCTATCCGTTGGTTGTGACCGCGATCAGTGCCCTCAATGGGGTGACAACGCCGCGCAGCATCACCGTCAACGTCCAAGTCCTCGCCACCGGCGAGACGACGTTCTCAGGACTCGTGTTGGATGAAGAGGACAAACCAGTGAAGGGTGCGCTGGTCAAAATCGGCGTGGTGCAAGTCGTGACTGATGATGGCGGGAATTTCCTGATGCCGAATCCCCCGGTCGGCGCCAATCAGGTGCTCTTCATCGACGGCGGCCCGGCTTCGACCCCAGGCAAGAATCTCCCCATCATTCCGTACAAAGTGACCATCGTGGCGGGGCAAGCGAATGCGTTGAGCTTCGTCCCACACCTGCATTTCCAAAAAACCACGGGCATGGTTGATATCTCAAACACCGGTGTCGAACGGCTCGTGACCGATCTCGAGCTACCGGGCTTCCAGATGCGCATTCCGGCTGGGGCCACCATCATTGGTTGGGATGGGCAACCCAATACCCAGCTGTCGGTGCGACGGGTGCCCATCGATCGTATTCCCGTGCCGCCACCGCCCGCCGGGCTCTTTGCCACGGCGGCCTATATGGACTACTTCGGCAAGCCGGGCGGCGGCACGCCGTCTGAGCCGATTCCGGTGACCTTGCCCAACGATCTCGATCTGCCACCTGGCGCGCCAGCGGAACTCTGGTATTTCGATGAAGCGCCGGATGGCTCGCGCCCCAATCAATGGGCGAAGTATGGGACTGGCACCGTCTCACCAGACGGCAGCCAGATTGTCCCGGACATTGACCCGGCCACCGGCAAGCAGTTTGGCCAGCCGCGTTTCTGCTGCGGCATCAATATCGCGGCGATCATCGCGACGGTGCGCAACTTTTATTTTGAGGGCGGCTGGCGGAGCGCTTTTGGTCTCACGGGGGGCGATCCCGTGGATCTCGCGACCGGTCTCCTCGTCGTGACGAAGACGGACCTGGTCCTCCCTGGCCGGCTGCCGGTCATCCTGACGCGCACCTATCAGACCAATGGCACCACGGCTGGTCCCTTCGGACGGGGCACGACGCACGCCACACAGATCATCATGTTGGTCGAGGGGAATCAGCGCGTCATCCGCATGGGTGATGGGCGGCGGTTTACGCTGACGCTTCAGCCTGATGGCGCCTATCGGAATCTCACCGATTCGATGCTGCAGGGTGCGGTGATCACGTCCCCCGGCGGCGTGCCCACGTTGCGGTGGAAAGACGGCTCGCGCTGGGTCTTCGGCACGACCCTCAATTCTGCGTTCGGGGTGACGACATTGGGCCTGACCCAGCAGAGCGATCGCAACAACAACACGATCACCAATACCTGGAGCAGCGCAAACATCACGGCCATCGCGGGGCCGGATGGCCGCCAACTGACGCTTGACTATGATGGGAGTGGCCGCATCACCCGCGCGAGCGATCCGATTGGCCGTGCCGTGCTCTATGCCTATGATGGGCAGGGGAACTTGGCCACGGTGACCGACCCCGAAGGCGGCACGACCCGGTATGCGTACAACAGCACCAATCGCTTGACGACGATCACCGATGCCAAGGGCATTACCTATCTCCAGAACTTCTACGGTCCCAGTGGCCGCGTCTTACGACAGATTCAAGCCGATGGCAGCGAGTATCGGTTCCGCTATCAGCTCACCGGGGCCACCTCGATCGGGGCAGGCTGTACCGTGACGAATCCGCCCAGCGGAGGCGGGGTGATTAGCGTGACGTTACCGTTCGTGCCCTGTCCAACCATCGATTCGTGGGAAAACCTGCAGGCAGGCTACGCCATCACGGGCGGGACGGTGACGGCCACCACCGTGGTCGATCCGCGCGGCAACGCGACGATGACCCGCTTCAATCCGCGCGGCTATCCGATCAGCGCGACCGATGCGGTGGGCCAGACGAGCACATCGCAACTGACGGCCGCCAACCAGGTGGCCAGTTCCATCGATTCGCTTGGCCGGGTCACCAAGTTCGAGTACGATACCCAAGGGAACGTGACGAAGATTACCGATCCGGCGCTTCAGGAGACACGCTTCACGTACGACGCCATCTTCAACCGGGTGAAGACCATCACGGACGCACTCAATCAGGTGACGGAGTTTACTTACGATCCGGCGAACGGCAACTTGCTCACGGTCAAAGATCCACGAAATCAAGTGACCACCATCGCCTACAATACATTTGGTCAGCCACTTTCGGTGCAGGGGCCGATCGCCACCGAACCACCCACGACGTTTGCCTATGACACGAACGGAAACCTTGTCACCACCACTGATCCGCTCGGCAATGCGACGCAGCGAGTCTACGATGCGGTAAGCCGTCTCACGGCCTTGACCGATCCGAGAGGCTTGCAGACGCAGTTCCGGTACGACGGATTAAATAGGGTGACGGAAATCGCCGATGCTCGCCAAGGCATCACGCGGTTTGCCTATGATCCGAATGGGAATCTCTTGACCGTGGTGGATGCCAAGAATCAGACGACGACGTATAGCTACGATTCGATGGATCGTTTGAGCACGAGAAAGGACGCGCTCAACAGACAAGAGAGTTACCAGTACGATCTCGCTGGCAATCTCACGCAGTTCACCGACCGCAAGAATCAGCAGACGATGTTTGTGTATGATGCCCTGAACCGAAGAACGACGGCGACCTATCCCGACTCCTCCACCAGCTTTATCTACGACTCCGTGGGCCGCTTGACCAAAGCGAGTGACACGGCCTCAGGAGCTGGAACAATTGACTTTGCGTATGACATTCTGGACCGGTTAATACAGGAAGTGACCAGCCAGGGGAGCGTCTCGTACCAGTACGATGTTCTCGGACGTCGCATCAATATGGTCGCCAATGGCCAGCAGCCGACGACGTATCAATACGATCCAGCGAGTAGACTCACGCAGGTTGCACAAGGGAGTCTCACAGTCGGACTGGGTTACGACAATGCGAACAGAAGGACCAGTCTGACCTATCCGAACAACACCAGCACCTCGTATGGCTACGATGTGGCATCGAGACTCACGGGTATCACACACCTAGGCCCCAGTGGGATCATTGAGGCCTTGACGTACCAGTACGACGCAGTGGGGAATCGAACGAGCCTGACCAGAAACAATGGCACGGCTTCGTTGCTACCCGCAGCGGTCGCGAGCACAACCTACGATGCGGCCAATGAGCAAACGGCATTTGCGGGAGCGGCGCTCACATATGACAACAATGGGAACCTCACGAACGACGGAGTCAATACCTACACGTGGGATGGGAGGAATCGACTCGTGTCGATCAGTGGAGGAGCCACTGCTTTATTCACCTACGATGCGCTCGGTCGGAGGACCAGTAAGACGATCAATAGTGTGGTATCTCAGTTTGTTTACGATGGAAACAATATTACGGCTGAAATTGGCGGCGGCGCTATGGGCGCGAGCTATCTGCGTTCTTTGAATATCGATGAACTATTTGTGCGACAGGGAATTACTAACGAGTACTACCACGCTGACCACATAGGTAGCACAATAAAATTAAGCGATGCGACGGGAGCCAGTTCTACAACATATAACTATGAACCATTCGGCAGGAGTGTGGCCACAGGCCCGTCGACAAATTTCTTCCAATATGCTGGCAGAGAAAATGACGGAACTGGCCTGTATTTTAACAGAGCCAGGTATTACTCATTCGGTAGTCACAGATTCATCTCTCAAGATCCGATTCAAATGGGTGGTGGGCTGAACTTCTATGCCTATGTGGGTGGAAATCCCATTAATCGAATCGACCCAACCGGCAATGCTTTCCAACTATTAGCCCCGGACACATATCTTGATCTTGGGTTCATAGCGTATGATCTTTATCGATTGAGGGTAGATGGGAGGAAGAATCTTGGCGAAAACCTAGCAGCCCTTGGAGCAGATATTGGTGGCGCAATTATTCCGTTTGCCACAGGTCTAGGAGTAGCTGTTAGAGCAGGCAAGGAGGTTGAACGAGGGTTAGGAAATGTCGATGGTGGAATTACAACGGCCAAGCAGGCTCTTGACGCAGCAGAAAAGTGGCTGGGACCTGGGTCGAAAGAGATCTCACCAGGAGTATTTCGGTCTGCGGATGATACTCGGCAATTCCGAATGACTACAAGTGACCTTACCGATCCACAGATAGGTCCTCATGTTCATTTTGAATCAATCGCATCTGACGGCAGGACCATCTTAGAAAACTCGCATGTTCGAATTTCACCATAGCCAGGTGCACTGATGAGTAATCGTTTAGTTGCGTTGATGCGAGAATCTCATGAACCTCCAAAAGTTGGTCATTTCTCTGGCATGCCTCCCGGGCTCATTTCTGAGAAGGATTCTCGGCAGCAGTTGCCCCAGCCAAGAGTTCTCTTGATTGAAAGTAAGAAAGAAGGGACATTCTTAACCCGTTATGGTCCTGATGGAGTGTTTGCAGGTGACACATGGCATCAATGTGTGGAGGATGCCATGGGGCAGGCAGAGTATGAGTATGGCGATCTCATTGGTCGATGGCACGAAATTCCTCCTGAGACAACCGATCCGTTTGCTTTTGCTCTTAAGCTGAACTAGATAGAAACTGTTTCCTCCGTCCATCCAGCAGAAGCATCTCCTGCGGACAGTTTACTGTTCCCATTTTTATTCTTAGCTCATGATTGACTTTTCCTCATTGATCTTCTTTCGACGAGTCTGCTCATTACCATCTCTCCGCGCGAAACCACAGGTCCGACTTTCCCCAGGATGGTCAAACCGGTTGTTCAGCAAGGCCGCAGCGAGTAAGGGGCCGAGGCATACTCAGCGCGGTATGTCGAGGGTCCGCGCGATGCGAGAACGACGCTGGCGACCGGTTTCAGCATCCTGGGTGCTTACGGTGAAAGATCCGCGCTTGCAGGTGACGACCATCGCCTACAATACCTTTGGCCAGCCACTTTCCGTCCAAGGCCCGATTGCTACCGAACCGCCGACCACCTTTGCCTATGACACGAACGGCAATCTGATCACCACCACGGACCCACTCGGCAACGCGACGCAACGGGTCTATGATGCCGTAAGCAGGCTGACAGCTCTCACCGACCCGCGTGGCTTGCAAACCCAGTTCCGCTACGACGGTCTAAACCGCGTCACGGAGATTGCCGATGCGAGACAGGGGATCACTCGATTCTCGTATGACCCGAATGGGAATCTCTTAACCGTGGCGGACGCAAAGAATCAGACGACCAGCTACACGTATGACAGCATGGATCGACTCAGCACTCGCAAGGACGCGCTGAACAGAAGCGAATCATACCAATACGATCTGGCGGGCAACTTGAGCCAATTCACCGACAGAAAGAACCAACAGACGACCTTTGCCTACGACGCCTTGAATCGCCGCACCACAGCGACCTATCCCGACAGCACCACCAGCTTTATTTACGATTCCGTCGGCAGGCTCACGAAAGCCAGCGATACCGCCACAGGGGCGGGCACGATTGACTTTGCGTATGACACCCTCGACCGGCTCATTCAGGAAGTGACGGGACAAGGCTCAGTCAGCTATCAATACGATGTCCTCGGTCGCAGAACCAATATGGTGGCGAACGGGCAACAGCCGGTGGGCTACACCTATGATGCCGCGTCCCGGTTAACCCAAGTCGCACAAAGTTCGTTGGCAGTCGGACTGGGCTATGACAACGCCAACCGCCGGACAAGTCTCACGTATCCCAACGGCACAAGCACCAGCTATACGTATGATGTGGCATCGAGACTGACCACCATCAACCACATTGGCCCCAGCGGGATCATCGAAGCCCTCACGTATCAATACGATGCGGCGGGCAACAGAACGTCGCTCGCCCGGAACAACGGGACGGCATCGTTGCTTCCATCTGCCGTGGCCAGCGCAACCTATGATGCCGCGAACGAACAGACACAGTTCGCAGGGGCAACTCTCGCGTACGACGCGAACGGAAATCTCATCAGCGACGGTGTGAACACCTATCAATGGGATGCGAGGAATCGGTTGGTGTCGATCAGTGGTGGGGCCACAGCCACGTTCAACTATGATGCGTTGGGGCGGCGCACAAGCAAGACCGTCAATGGTGTGGCGTCTCAGTTTGCGTACGATGGGAATGATATCTCGGCGGAAATCGGTGGCGGCGCGGTGGGCGCGAGTTATCTCAGTTCGTTGAACATTGATGAACCGTTCATCCGGCAAACTAGCACTGGCAATGAGCACTTCCACACGGATGCGTTAGGGAGCAGCTTGGCGTTGAGTAATGCCCAGGGCAGTTCGGCAATCACCTACACCTATGAGCCCTTTGGGAAGACGACGGTTACGGGAACGAGTGCTAGTGCGTTCCAATACACGGGGCGAGAGAATGATGGGACAGGACTGTATTACGCTCGGACACGGTATTATAACCCTTCATTGGGACGGTTCATCCAGCAGGATCCGATTGGATTTTGGGGTGGCGATTTGAACCTGTATGCCTATGTTCATGGCAACCCTATGAACCTTGCTGACCCCTATGGGCTTGCAGCAAGTGTTTCGAAGATTAGCATTAGCAAGAATGAGTATGGCAATACCCAAATGGACATAAGTCTAGTAGATGGGCAGCCAAATACCAAAGGGATTGTAGATATCACATACGGTCAGGTTCCAGAATTACCTGGCGGTGGGCTGACCGATTTGAATGCCACTACCTTGCCTTCTGTGGAGGTGAAGTATGGTCCTTATGGGAAAGGCACGATCAAAGGAGTAGACATCAATGAGCCCAGAGGGCCGCAGACATACCTGATAGTTAAACCGAGGGAGCCAGGCTCTCCGCCAGCAATTGTGACTGGTTTTCCACAAAATATGGAGCCTCATACTCCTTGTTCACCTTGCCGTTTTTTCTCAGGCTATGGAGGGCCTAAGAAGCATCCGACGGGAGGAGGAAGTGGCACAGGAGGAGTTCCAGAGTATGGTACTCCTTTCAACGGAGCGACGGGGAAGAAACTCGGAGGCAGAAAGTGACACTGCCATCGTTTTGTCATTAGGAGGGTTATGAGAATGGGCAACCACTTTTCCTCATACCTAGAAAGTAGCGCAAGCAAACGGATGTATTTGGGCGTAGTCGCGTTCACCTTATTTATCCTACTGACCGCAAGCGTTTCATACTCTCAAGAACCTGGGAAGATATTACTTGAGGGCTACCCACCGCTGATTCCCACAGTAGCCAAGCTCAATTTTGAGAGGGTCTCATTCATTCTTATAACGCACGATGAGTATTATGGTCGTTTAAATGAGAGGGCTCTTGCTCAGTTTGCTAAGGCTGGACTTTATCCAGCAGGAACCCGCAAATCGCCTGCGCAGAAAGACGCTGAGTCTGTCGCAACGCTAACTCTCAAGCTTGATCCTCGACCACTTGACGTTGTTTGCAAAGACAAAGTTCTTTATCAACCAAGCCTGGAGATGGAGGAATATGTAACGCCCGAGCGGAATCCCGATATACGTATGCGATCTGTTACGTGGGCTTTTTATAACAACGGACCTCCTGTCAGGCCGTCAGTCTCGATTGAGCAGCTTGAAGATGACTTACACGATTCTCTATACCAGTTTATCCTCGCATACAATATGGGGAATCCCTCAAAGAAGAAATAGATGAGTGTCCCGTCTCCCCATTCAGTAGATACATCTCCCGCGGACAGTTTGCTGTTCCACATCTGCTGCTTGACCCATGATTGATCCTTTCCCCCTGATCTCAGCTCCTCGATCCTGCGCGTTGTCATCTCTTCACGATGCTCCGCGAGTTCGGCTTTCCCCAGGATGGTCAAACCGGTTGTTCAGCAAGGCCGCAGCGAGTAAGGGGCCGAGGCATACTCACCGTGGTATGTCGAGGGTCCGCGCGATGCGAGAACGACGCTGGCGACCGGTTTCACCATCCTGGGTGCTTACGGTGAAAGATCCGAGGAACCAAGTGACCACCATCGCCTACAATACATTTGGACAACCTCTTTCGGTCCAAGGCCCCATCGCCACCGAACCGCCCACGACGTTTGCCTACGATACGAACGGAAACTTGATCACGACCACTGATCCACTCAGCAACGCCACGCAACGGGCATACGATGCCGTCTCACGCTTGACGGCAATGACCGATCCACGTGGGCTACAAACCCAATTTCGCTACGACGGCTTGAACCGAGTCACCGAAATCGCCGATGCGAGACAGGGGATTACACGATTCTCGTATGATCCCAATGGCAACTTGCTTTCAGTGGCCGATGCCAAGAATCAAGCAACCAGTTACACCTATGATGCGATGGATCGTTTGAGTACCCGCAAGGATGCGCTGAATCGGCAAGAGACGTATCAGTACGATCTCGCCGGCAACTTGAGTCAGTTCACCGATCGCAAGAACCAACAGACCACGTTTGCCTATGATGCATTAAACCGGAGGACCCAAGCGACGTATCCCGACTCCACCACCAGCTTTACCTACGACAGCGTCGGTCGCCTCACGAAAGCCTCGGATACCGCGACTGGCGCCGGGACCATCGACTTTGCGTACGATACGTTGGATCGGCTGATTCAAGAAGTCACCGGGCAGGGGAGCGTGAGCTATCAATACGACGTGCTGGGCCGTCGCACCAATATGACGTCGAACGGGCAGCAACCAGTCACGTATGGCTATGATGCGGCAAGTCGGTTGACGCAAGTGGCTCAAGGATCACTTGCGGTCGGGTTGGGCTACGACAATGCAAACCGAAGAACTTCGCTGACCTATCCCAACAACACCAGCACCAGCTATACGTATGACGTGGCGTCACGACTGACCACTATCAACCATATTGGTCCCAGTGGGATCATTGAGGCGCTGACCTATCAGTACGATGCTGCTGGAAACAGGACGGGCCTGACTAGGAGCAACGGGACAGCAAGTAATCTTCCCGCTGCCATACAGGCGGCTTACGATGCAGCCAATGAGCAGGTCACCTTTAACAGCCTGCCCGCGACCTTTGACGCTATTGGGAATCTGACCACCAGCACGGATGCCAGTGGCACAACCACATATACGTGGGATGCGAGAAATCGGATGATCGCACAGGCGGGTCCCGGTGTGAATGCGACTTTTCAGTACGATGCGTTAGGCCGGAGAGTCAGCAAGACGGTTAACGGTGTGACGACAAGCTATCTTTACGATGGCAACGACATTGTGCAAGAGATTGGAGGAAGTGCGGTGGGGACGAGTTATGTACGAAATCTAAACATTGATGACCCGTTTGTCAGACAAACGAGTACGGGCAACGAGTTTTACCACGTCGATGCCCTCGGTTCGACCTTAGACTTGACCAACCAGGCTGGCGCGGTTCAAGCGAGTTACCAGTATGAAGCGTTCGGCAAGACGACAATGACCGGCTCCTCATCGAATCCTTTCCAGTACACGGGACGAGAAAAAGATGGGATAGGGCTGTACCACTATCGCGCCCGGTACTACAGCCCCTCCCTACAAAGATTCATTTCCGAAGATCCGATAGGATTAACAGGCGGGATTAATTTTTACGTCTATGTTGATAATAAGCCTGTTAATTGGATAGACCCTTTTGGGTTGATCCGCTACAACAATCCGGCACCAAAAACCGTGCCTGTTCAAGGTCAAACACTTCAAGCCCTTCAATGTCTTGAGCAATGCTTGCGAACTGCGACAGGTAATTGTCAGCTAGATATTTTGATCACTGGTGGCGCCGAACAAAGCGGACACAGTAGGAATAGCGATCATTACAAAGGTGAGGCCGTCGATATTGCGGGTCCTCCGTTTAATTCTGTTAACGATTCGGATGTAATGCGTTGTGCTGCTGGTTGCGGATTTGGGGCCGGTCAATTTGAACTCTTTCCAAACAATCCTAACCGCAATCATTGGCATTTACAGCTTTACCCCGGGAATGGTGTACCACCCATTCCGAAACAGAACCAACCTTAGCTGAATATGGATAACAATGAGAAGGAGTGAGTTGTTAATGTTTACGTGGATGGCCTTTGTCATTGGCATTCTTTTGCCAGCATCTCTTGAAGCATTTACTGGGTCGGTAGATCCGATTCATCTGATCTCAAAAAGCTTTCAAGATATAAGAGTTCAAACGGAAGCGAATGGCAAACAATCCATCGAATTCTGTCCCGACAATACATGTGACTTCTTCTTGGCTCGTCGAGACATCTCACTAGAAAGCTTGAAGGACTTTGCATATATTTATATATATTACTTTTCAGATTACTACGTACTAGAGAAATGGCGCAGTGGTGAAGAAGCTGCAGGGCTTGCCCGGCAAATTCTTTTGAAACCCGTTTATGAGAATTGTAGGGGAAAAATCGATGAGAAGTCTGCGCGCTGTTTATTGCGTCGTTTAAGTCGAGAGGGTAGGATTGGGTTGTATTTTGTTCGCTATGATGAGAACGAGCGTAATCTTTCCCCTGTTAACATTATTAAAGCAACAGTGTCCCGTCCGTCTGTCCGGTAGATACCTCTCCCGCGGACAGTTTGCTGTTCTCAGTTTTTTTGCTCATGGTTGACCTTTCCCCTTTGATCTCTCCTCAACTATCCTGCACGGCGGCACCTCTCTGCACCACATCACGGGTCCGATTTCCCGCAGGATGGTCAAACCGGTTGTCCAGCAAGGCCATAGCGAGTAAGGGGCCGAGGCATACGCAGCGCGGTATGTCGAGGGTCCGCGCGATGCGAGAACGCCGCTGGCGACCGATTTCACCATCCTGGAACGGGAATCTGCTGACGGTCAAAGATCCGCGCAACCAGGTGACCACCATTGCATACAACACGTTTGGACAGCCGACGAGTGTCCAAGGTCCGATTGCCACGGAGCCTCCAACTACGTTCGCGTATGACACGAATGGAAACTTGGTGACGACGACGGACCCGTTGGGGAACGCGACACAGAGAATCTATGATGCGGTGAGCCGATTGACAGCACTCACCGATCCGCGCGGACTCCAGACTCAGTTCCGCTACGACGGTCTCAATAGGGTGACTGAGATTGCGGATGCCCGGCAGGGGATTACGCGGTTTGCCTATGATCCCAACGGCAACTTGCTGAGCGTGGCGGATGCGAAGAATCAGACGACCAGCTACACCTACGACAACATGGATCGGCTGGCGACCAGAAAAGATGCGTTGAATCGGCAAGAGTCGTATCAGTATGACTTGGCCGGCAATCTCAGTCAGTTCATGGACCGGAAGAATCAACAGACGACCTTCGTGTACGACGCACTCAACCGGAGAACCACGGCCACCTATCCCGACTCCTCCACCAGCTTTACCTACGACTCTGTAGGTCGACTGACCAAAGCGAGTGACACAGCCCCCGGCGCAGGCACCATCGATTTTGCCTACGACACGCTGGATCGGTTGATTCAGGAAGTCACCGGCCAAGGGAGCGTGAGCTACCAATACGACGTGTTGGGTCGCAGAACCAACATGGTCGCCAACGGGCAGCAGCCGGTGACCTACGGCTACGATGCGGCCTCACGCTTGACCCAAGTGGCGCAAGGATCATTGGCTGTCGGGCTGGGCTACGATAATGCGAACCGCCGAACGTCGCTGACGTATCCGAACGCCACCAGTACGAGCTATACCTATGACGTGGCCTCGCGACTCACCACCATCAACCACATTGGACCCAGTGGGATCATCGAGGCACTGACCTATGCGTACGATCCGGCAGGGAATAGGACGTCGCTGATGCGGAACAACGGCACCGCGTCACTCCTGCCCGCAGCGGTCGCCTCAGCCACGTATGACGCGGCAAATGAACAAACTGCCTTCGCAGGTGCCACGTTGCAGTACGATGCGAACGGAAATCTGACCAACGACGGCACCAACACGTACGTTTGGGATGCACGAAACCGACTCCTAACAATAAGTGGAGGCGCCACAGCCAACTTTATCTACGATGCACTTGGACGACGGACGAGCAAGACGATCAACGGCACGAGCGCGCAGTTCCTATACGATGCTCACGACATTGCATCAGAGATTGGTAATGGGGCAGTGGGGGCAAGCTACCTGCGATCTTTGGATATTGACGAGTCCTTTGTGCGGCAAACAAATTTGGGGAATGACTATTACCACCTTGACGTTCTTAAGTCTTCGCTTACCCTCAGCAATGCATCGGGGTCTGCGACCACGACTTATGATTATGAGCCATTCGGTAAAACTGTCACCAGCGGAAGCTCAACCAACGCATTTCAGTTCACGGGTAGGGAGCACGACGGCACAGACCTTTACTTCGCGCGTTCTCGCTTCTATAGCGCTAGGAGGCATCGTTTCTTGGCGGAGGATCCAATTCGTTTCCAAGCCGCTGTCAACTTTTATGCGTATGTGGACAACGACCCGCTCGGGTTCACTGATCCATTTGGATTGGAAAAGAAAAAGGGTTGTGCCGTAGGAGGGCAATCGACAACGGTGACCGGTACGTCAATCACGATAGGGGAAAACGGTCCCCAACTAAACGTTCAGCTCGAAGCTACAGGCTTCCGTCTGGACAGCGAGATCACTGTGGAAACCTACATCGGGAGTTTGAGAGCGGACCAAAATCCAGCTGGGCCAAACAGGGTAGGGTTCACCCCTTACCGCACCTCGACTCCGGGGAAGATTAGCGCAAATGGAAAAACTTCGGTCTCCGTGCCGCTTAACGGCCTCAATCCTGGACAGTATATTCAAATTATTCCTCCAAGATTGAAGGCGCCCTTTGCGCCTGTCGTCACGCTGGAGGTCGGGGAGCCAGGGGACGTAAGAACTAATAAGAAGCTGGAGCAGGAGACGACTTACGACAGCCCTTGCTTGTAGTACAATGGGAGGAGTGAACATGAGTCGGACAGGTTACTCTAGCCCCGTTCTGGTCCTTATAGTTGTGTTGCTAGTGTGTCTCGCCAGCAATGTGAGTGGTGTCCAGGTGGCCCAGGGACAGGAAGTGCTGAGGGGGCTGGACCTTTCAACGATGAGCTTCTTTGTGGGGGCCCCTGGCAAGTTTCACCAGAGGCTTCTGGCGAGAGCCATCAAACAATTCAAGGATGCCGGCTATACGTTAGGGGATGACAGCTTATATCCGAGTTTGAGGCTGAGTCTGCGGGTGGAAGAGAGTGAGTATTGCAAAGGGATCGAGATTTATCAGCCGAAGTTGGAACTACTTGAAGAGGTTGCCTTGGTTCGTTCCGGACATAAGCGAATTGTGACAACGTGGTTCCGCGGACAGGAATTTGGCTACGACACAAAGCCGCTCATCCTTGAGGAGCTTCAGAAAGAACAGGATGAGATGTTACGCCACTTCATTGAGCAATATAAATTTCTGAATCCCAGTAGGAAAAGGGATAGTCAGAATAAATAAGCAGTGTCCCGTCCGCCTGTCCGGTAGAGTTGTTTGGCTCACTCGCCATCGATTTCTCCTGTGACCGAGCCGATTTTTCCTCGCTGCGTGCAATTATTTCATCGTTGACGCACGATTTCTTCTACCGTCCGCCTGATTCTTGGCGAGTATGTTCCTGATTTGTTCGATTGCGGTCACAGCTCGCCGGACAATCGTTCTGCGAGGCTCGCGCTGTTCCTTACCCCCTCAGTGCTAGCCTGGTCCGGTCGAAAACACATCCACGCCTGCCCACACCTCCGCCGGTGTCCGTCCTTGCAAATGATCGTGCGGGCGGTCGTGGTTGTACCAAGTCCGAATCTCCTGCAATGTCTTCGTCATTTCTCGCTCGTTCGTAATCGGCGCCTTCGCCAGTTCTCGCTTGACCGTTCCGATGAAGCGCTCCACCCGGCCATTCTGCCACGGGCACCCCGGTTCAATGCGCTGCTGACGAATCCCCAAGAGCCAGAGTCCGACTCTGAACAGGCGCGAGACCAAGACGGCTTCATTATCCGTCCGCACGAATTGTGGTCGACCATAGCGCTTCACCGCCTGCACCAGTTCCTGCAACAGCGTCCATGAGGATTTGTCCGTGAGCCGCTGCAACCGCAAGCAGGCTCGGCTCGCATGATCGAGGATCGCCAGGGCGAGATGCGGCTGGCCGTGGTGATCTGTCTTAGTCAGCAAATCACAAGCCCACATCCGATTACACCGCATCGGGCGGGGAATTCGATGCTTCAGTTTCCGTCGAGCCTGGAGAATCCGATACTGGTGTCGCCGAACCGTGTCTGCGACATAGGTCTTACTCACCGTCATGTGTCTCCGAGATTGCCACCGGCGATTGAAGTGATGCGCAATCGTCCGGCACCTCGCCTGCGGCAGCAGGGCTTTCAGCCGGATGATGTCGCTTCGTACCCATTGGTTTGGGCTGGGCGAAGACTCGGCGAGACGGTGAGGTCTGCGCAGGGGTATGTGACCCTCGCCGTCGTGCATGCCGATGCAGCCATGACAGGAGTTGTCGGAGCACCAGAAGACACCGTGTCAATATTCGGACCAGCCACGTTCGCATTGGGCAGGCCTCCTCTATCGCTATTCTCTCTATAGGTGTCGTGGAGAATCACCGGTCAGGCGGGTCTGGTCAGCGTTATCGCTTCCAGGTCTCAATGACTAAATTCGGCACGCGTTGAAAGTGCGCAAGGTTGTTCGTGACCAAGGTGCGCTGGGCCTCCAGCGCTGTGGCCGCAATGAGCAGATCGGCATCAGGGAGCAGCGCACCCTGTCGGTGGAGGTCGCCATACAACGTGGCGGCGCGGTCCACCACCTGATCGGTGAGCGGGAAGATGAGGCTGGCCTGACACAGGAGCGCAAACGCCGCCTCTTGGACCCGTGCTTGTTTGGCCTTCAGTCCGCGCAATAGTTCATACCGGGTGATGATGGAGAAGGCGAGTCGTTCGTGTTCGGCGAGATAGGTCCGGACCCGTTGCAGGACGAGCGGATGTTGTTTGAGGAGTTCAGAGAGAATATCGGTGTCGAGAAGGACGACAGGCTGGGGCATTAGGGGCCGGTTCACGGAAGAAGTGCTGCCGGTCCAAGGCGATGGCCTCCACCTGCCCAACCTCCTCGGCGGTGAAGCCCTGGTAGACCCGCGCGGCCCGCTGCAGAATGTCCTCGGCCGTGACGGCTGGCGTCGTCTCCACCGTGACCTGCACTTCCGCATCGTCTGCAAGCTCTAATGGCTCCAACGGCTGTAAGACCCCGTCATGGTACCGGGCTTTGATGGTCTGTCGCATGACGGACGCCTCCTCAGCTTTCCACTCATTTCCCTTGATTCGGTCTCAATGGCTCCTATTGCACCCAAACTGTATGACAAACTCACTACCTATTGCAGAACTGCACGACGACCATCACGCACGAACCCCAGGAGAATACGCGGCGCGTGACCGCCACCGGTTCTCCCCTCCGCCGGACCGGCAGGGACTGTCCGGTTGGACTACGTAGTTTTACCCTCCCCAAGTGTGCTAGCACACTTGGGGGGATTGCCACCGGATGGAAAACTCGCTATGGTCCGCGCCGCAGTCGAAAAATACATATTTTTTGATCGGGCGGAGCATGCGGCAGATGATGATAGCGAAACGATCTCACGAGTCTGAGCGCGAGACGGCTGCCGGCGTGTGCGTATCCGCATCACGGTGGCGAGTGGGCTTGACGTGGCTCGGCCTCTGTGTCGCGCTGCTCGTGAGTACGCCCGCCTTCGCTCACGCGCAATCGACAGTCACCGTCGATGCCTATCTGCACGGCAGCGGGGGCACGGCGAATCCCCCGACCCTGACCGCCGATCTCCTGCCCTCCATCAGTCTCACGGCCAAGACCCAAGATTCGGCCAGCCTTGCGTTCAGCGGGGGCAATCCGTGGAAGGTGATCGGCAACTGGGTGCCGCCCGCCGGCTCGTCCACCTCCATTAAACTGAGCGCCTTGACCACCACCCATCTCTGGCTCGGCCTGAAGGCCAGCGGCGATGTCGGCGGCAAAATCGATCTACTCACGGAAATCCTCGTGAACGGCCAGGTGCTCAGTTCCGGGATGACCCGCTGTATCAGCACGCTCACGGCCTCGGCTCTCACGGCCCGCGACATCGCCACGACGTTGAGCGCCATTCCCCTGACCCCCGTGAATCCGGCCACCGATACCCTGGCGATTCGGTACTCCGCCCGCATGGGGACCAATACGAATGGCACCGCCTGCGGGACCAAGGCCAGCGTGACCGGGGTGCGCGCCTATTTCGATTCGCTGCTCCGGCTCAGCCGGGTCGGGATCACGATCCAACTTCCGCCCCCGACGCCGGTCGCGCTCCTGCCGAATCCCCGCACCATTCAGGCCGGCGCCACCGGGACCCTTGCGGCGATTCTCTTTCCCGCCCCGTTGCAAGCCGGCACGCTCACGGTGGTCAGTAGCAATCCAGCGGTCGCAACCGTGCCGGTCTCCGTGCCGGTGGGCATCCTTCAGTTCCTCGTGCCGATCCCTGTCACCGGCGTGAGTGCCGGCACGACGGTGATCACTACCACCATGAACGGCAAGAGCGCGATGAGCACCGTGCGCGTCGTCGGGGGCACCGCGACGATTACCAGTCTCACGCCGCCATCGCTGAGCATCACGCAAGGCGGCACCGGCCAGCTCACCGTCACGATTAATGCCGTGCAGAGTACGAACACGGTTGTGAGTCTCACCAGTAGTGCCACGAGCATCGCTGCTGTGCCGGCGACGGTCACCGTGCTGGCGGGCCAAACCACCGCGCCCGTGCCCGTCTCAGCCAATACGGCGGGCCAAGCCGATATCACCGCGAGCCTCAACGGCACCACAGCGACCAGCCATGTCACCGTCACGCCCGTGCTCCCGACCGTGGTGTCGCTCCTGCCGCCGACGAGTCAGGTGACCATCGGGTCGAGTGGCACCCTCACCGTCACCATCTCATCCGCGCAAGCAGCCGCGACGACGGTCACGCTCTCTGCCAATCCGGCGAACGTCGTCACAATACCGCCGACCGTCATCGTCCCGGCGAACCAGACCAGCGCCACGTTCCAGGTGAACGGAGTCGCCTTGGGGATGACCATGATCATTGCGAGCCTCAACGGCTCCACGGCCACTGCGGCCGTGGATGTCGTGCCACCCGCGGTGCAGCTCACCGATCTGCAACCGCCGACCCAGAGTCTGGTCGTTGGCGCCATCGGCACCTTGATGGTCTCAATTAACGCCCAGCAGAGTAGCCCGACCATTGTCACACTCGCAGTGGATCAACCGGCTGTGTTGCAAGTGCCGGCGACGGTCACGGTGCAGCCGAATCAAACACAGGCGAGTTTCACCAGCACCGCGCTCACGACCGGCACGGCCACGATCACCGCCACACTGGGCAGCGTGACGAAGCAGGCCACCGTCATCGTGACGCCGCAGCCGCCGAGCGTGACGGCATTGATTCCGTCCACGCTGGATGTGGTGCAGAATGCCACGGGGCAACTCACCCTGCGGATCAATGCGGCGCAGCAGACCGATACCGTTGTCCCACTGACGAACAGCAGCGCGACGATTCTCAATGTGCCGATCACGGTGACCGTTCCCGCGGGCTTCACCGAGACCCCGGTGCAAGTCACCGGGCTCACGCTCGGCACGGCCACGGTCACGGCCACGCTGAATGGCACGGTCATCAGCACGATCACGGTGGTGCCACCGCCGGTGCTCATCACGACCCTCGGACCGGTGCCACCGATCACGCCACCGCTCACGCTCGCCAAAGGCCGCGCGGGGGTGCTGCGGGTCACGGTCAATCGCGTGCCGCTGAACCCCACGATCGTGAGCCTCAGCAACAGTGCCACGAGTCTCGTGACGGTGCCTCCTACGGTCACCGTTCCGGCGGGGGCGCTCTTCGCCGACTTCCCGGTGACGACTCAGAATGAAGGCACCGCCACCATCACGGCCAGTCTCAATAGCAGTAGCGCCACCGCCCAGGTGGTGGTCATCGCTCCGGAAGTCGATGCGATTGCGGTGACCCCAGCGAATCCCACCGTCTTCGCGACTGAGCCGGTGCAGTTCACAGCCACGGCCACCATGACGGACAGCACGACGCAGCCGCTCACGACGGGTGTCACCTGGACCTCGACCAATACCGCAGTGGCCACGATTGATGAGACCGGCTTGGCAGCCACGCTCACACCTGGGACCACGACCATCAAAGCCGCCACGACCAATTCGCTTGGACCGGTCACGGGTGAAACGCTGCTCACGGTGCAGCCCGCGCCGGCGCTGACATTGACACCAACGGTGGCCACACTCTTGGTCGGGCAAGCCACGACCTTGACGATTGCCTCCGCTGCGCCAGCCCCAACCGGCGGTCTTGTAGTCACGCTCACGCAGACAGGGACTGGTTCCGTGACCGTGGTGGGGAGCGCGACCATTCCCGCTACGCAATCGAGCGCGTCAGTCGTGGTGAGCGGCGCAACGCCCGGACTCGTCACCGTCACCGGTACGGCAGTGGGACGCACGCCAGGCACCACCCAATTCACCGTCAATCTGCCGCCGCCGACCATCACCGGGTTCACACCGGCGAGTGGCACCGTCGGCACGGTCGTGACGATCACCGGCACGAACTTTGGCACGATTGCGCAGGGTGGGACGCTTGTCCGGTTTAACGGGACGGCAGCCGTGGCCTCCTCGGTGACGGCAACCAGCCTCACAACCACGGTCCCGCTCGGCGCGACGACGGGGACCATTTCCGTCCAAACCAGCGGCGGCACGGCGACCAGTGCGACGCCATTCACCGTAAACTTGTCGGTCGACTTTCAGTTATTGAGTGCCCCAGGGACCAGCACCGCGGTGCAAGGGCAATCGGCGACGACATTGGTGAAACTCACCGGACCGGTCAGTTTTGCGAATCTCGTGAATCTGACCGTCAACGGCTTGTCGGCCGGCGTCACCGTGAGCACCACTCCGCAAGTCGTCACCTTGAATCAGCCAGTCACGTTGATTTTGACGACGAGCGGGACGACCCCCGTTGGAACATCCACCATCACGGTCACCGGTACGACGACGATCGATGGTCAGACGGTCGCGCGCAGCGCGCCGCTCTCGTTGACGGTGGCATCCAGCGGTGGGACGACGTTAGAAGGCCGGGTGCTGCGAGCGGATGATGATGTGCCATTGCAAGGCGTGACGCTGAAGATTGGCACGATTACCACCCAGACCGATGCGGCTGGCCGCTTCTTCTTCGCCTCGGCGCCGGCCGGCACACAAATCATGATGATCGACGGCACGACGGTGACGAATCCATCGGGCACCTATCACACCCTGCCCGCGCAGGTGAACCTGGTCGCGAATCAAGCCAATGTGCTGCCGTTCGTGTCCTATCTGCCACTGGTTGATACGACGGTGAAGAGCACGATCAATCCGGCCACGGCCAGCATCATTCAAGATCCGCGTATTCCCGGATTGAGCTTTACCATTCCCACAGGCACCGAACTGCGCAGCGATCTCGATGGCTCGCTGATCACCGATGTCGCGATCACGCCGGTCTCGCCCTCACGCATTCCGCTGCCGGCGCCAGGGCCTGGCCTCCATATCGATCCGGGCACGATCTACATGATGTATTTCTTCAAACCGGGCGGCGCGATCCCATCGCAGAAGATCACGCAGTTCGCGCTGCCGAACGATCTCGGCTCCACGCCAGGCCGGAACATTATTTTCTACTACTTCGATTCCAGCCCGACCGTGCAGCCAGGCACCAATCAATGGAAGCTCGCCGGCACGGGCAAGATCAGCGCCGACGGCAAACTCGCATTGCCCGATCCCGGCGTGGGCTTTCCCAAGTTCTGCTGCGCGCTGATCTTCTGGTGCAATGCGGAAGGGGCGACGGAGGGGAATACGTCGGCGGATAACAACACCGGGGCCGATCCCGTCGATCTGGCTACCGGACAATTTGTGCTGCGCAAGACGGATCTTTCTCTACCAGCAAGGTTACCGATCACTATTGAACGGGGCTATCAAGGGGGACGTAAAGGAGCGGCAGGGCCGTTCGGCAAAGGCACGTTCTTCAACTTCGAAAAACAGGCGCAATCCACGGAATCTGGTCTCGTCATCACGTATGCGCAAGGAAACGGGCGTATTGACTTGTTGACTCGTCAGCCGGATGGCACATTCCAAAACGCATCCATCGCGTCTCTCCAGGGTCTTGTCCTCACCCCCAATGCAGATGGGTCGAAGATTATTCGGAAAAAGGACGGGTCGATCGAACGCTATGGCCCCACTGGACGGCTCGTTGGATTGGAAGATCGGAACGGCAATACGATGACCATTGAGCGAGGTGGCAATGACCAGATCACTCGAATTGTGGACGCCTCCGGTCTCCGCGCCCTGACATTCCAATACGACGCGAGCGATCGCGTCCAGCAGATTACCGATCCGATCAACCGCACCGTGCAGTATGCCTATACCGGTGCAGGGTACCTTGACACGGTGACCGATCCGGCAGGAGGAATCACCCGATACACGTATGGTGCCACCGGAAGTCTGCTGACCATTGTCGATCCCCGTAACATCCTCTACCTCACGAACGAGTATGATACCGAAAATCGAGTGATCCGACAGACGCTGGCCGATGGCGGGGTCTACACCCTGAGCTACCAAACGTTTGGCACCACGATCGTCGGCACGACCGTGACCGACCCTCGCGGCAAGACAATGACGAGTCGCTTCAATGCACAAGGATATACGGCGAACACGACCGATGGAGTAGGCCAGCCAGTCCGCAAGATGTTGAGCCAGAGCAATCAGCCCACTGAGATCCGCGACGCGCAAAATCGTGTGACCAGATACACGTACGACTCTGCCAGTAACGTCACGAGCACACTCGATCCCCAAGGCAATACGACGCTCTTTGAATATGAGCCGACCTTCAACCGTGTCACCAAGATCACTGACGCGCTTAACCAGCTCACCCGCTTCACGTATGATCCAACCACCGGCAACTTGCTCAGCGCGACCGATCCGCTCTTGCACACGACAGCGATCACGTACAACCAGTTCGGCCAACCCCTCACCGTGACCGATGCGCTGAACCACATGGCCACGTTCGAGTACGACGAGGTCGGGAACCTCATTGTCACGATCGATCCATTGGGCAATCGCACCCTGCGCTTCTACGATGCGGTGAGCCGCTTGGTCGCTCTTGTCGATCCCAGAGGCAAGAGCACTCAATTTACATACGATAATTTAAATCGAGTCACCGGAATCCTTGACGCAATCAACGGGCTCACGACCTTTACCTATGACCCGAATGGGAATCTTCTCACAGTGACCGACGCGAAGAACCAGGTCACCATGTACACGTATGACAATGTGGACCGGCTTGCGACGAGAAAAGATGCGCTCAACCGGACAGAAAGTTATCAATATGATCTCGCCGGGAACCTGGCTCAATTCACTGACAGAAAGAACCAAGTCAGCACGTTCCAATACGATGCGTTGAACCGCCGCACGACGGCCACGTATCCCGACAGCACCACCAGCTTTACCTACAACAGCGTGGGCCGCCTCACGAAAGCCTCGGACACGGCGACGGGCGCCGGCACCATCGACTTTGCCTATGACGTGCTGGATCGCTTGATTCAGGAAGTCACGGGGCAGGGGAGCGTGAACTACCAATACGATGTTCTGGGCCGCAGAACCAACATGGTGGCCAATGGTCAACAGCCGGTGACCTACGGCTATGATGCGGCGAGCCGACTGACCCAAGTGGCGCAAGGGTCACTCGCAGCGGGTCTCGGCTACGATAATGCGAACCGAAGAACGTCGCTCACATATCCCAACAACACGAGCACGAGCTACACGTACGACGTAGCCTTGCGGCTGACCACCATCAACCACATTGGGCCGGGCGGCATCATCGAGGCCTTGACGTACCAATATGATGCGGCAGGAAATCGGACTAGCCTGACGAGATCAAACGGGACCGCATCCTTGCTACCAGCAGCGGTGGCATCAGCAACCTACGATGCCGCGAACGAACAAACGGTCTTCGCGGGGGCGACATTGCAGTACGATGCGAATGGGAATCTCACCAATGACGGGGTGAACACCTACCAATGGGATGCGCGGAATCGGCTTGTTGCTATCAGTGGAGGTTCGACCGCCAACTTCAATTATGATGCGCTGGGACGCCGCACTCAGAAAACACTTAGCACTCAGACCTCAGCGCTCAGCACTGGGTTCTTGTATGACGGCAACGACATTGCTGCTGAGATTGGTGGCGGCACGGTGGGGGCGAACTATCTCCGCTCGCTGAGCATCGATGAGCCGTTTATTCGGCAGACAGGTACCGGCAACGAGCACTACCATCTGGATGCATTGGGAAGTACGCTCGCTTTGAGCAACGCTGCGGGAGCGTCAACAGTCAGTTACGGCTATGAGCCGTTTGGGAAAGCAGCTGTCACCGGGATCAGTGCAAATTCATTCCAGTACACGGGGCGGGAAAATGATGGTACTGGGCTCTCTTACTACCGGGCACGGTACTACTACCCGAAGGTGCAGCGGTTCATGAGAGAAGACCCACTAGGTATCCTGGCCGGACTCAATTTCTACAGCTACGTAAACAATGGGCCGATCAATAAATCAGATCCCCTTGGGCTTTACGGTCCAGTTGGCGCCGCAGGAGCTGCTGGGTTTAGTTTCTTAATTCAGCTCACTGGGAACTACTATCAAACTGGTGACCTCTTACAAAGCCTACGATGCATTAATTGGGTGGATGTCGGTATTTCAGCAGCTTTTGGAGCTGTTGGTCCTAGTTTTATTGGACAGGTCGTTCTAGGTAGAGCCGGCGCTTTTGGTATCCCCGCTTATGCCGAGCGCATTATCTATTTTGAAACCTTGTTGCCACTCAGTGCCTCCACAAAATATGCGGCTCCAGACTATCGAATTGGCTCTGGATGTGAATGCAGAGATCTAACGATTGGAAACGCTATTAGCAAGTTCACGCAGTTCTAATTCTGAAATGCTAGATAAGCAGAGCTGAGGTTAAGAGATGGTGACCGCGCTTATCTTTCTATTGGGTCTAGGTAGTTTACTCTTTGCGGTCGTAGTAGCTGTGCGACGGTGGGAAGATCCAAAGTATAGGGCTGGCCCATTCGTCTGTGCGTCGGTACTCTCACTCATTTGGTTTTGGGGCGACTCTTCTATCGAACTCGTGAAGCATTTGGTCGTCTTGAATTGTATCGCTGGTGGATTTCTGTTTTTTGCATGGCTGCAGTGGCGTCAAAAGTAATATGCGGGAGAAGAAAAGGGGACAGGCTACTTTTCGGTCGGGATGCGTGAGCGGAATGTGGTTTTGGAATGGACGTACGAGTGAGTTGTAATCGGTGATGAAAGATCGTTGATGAAGCAGATGGTGTTCTCAAAAGTACTGATAGTTGTCGCCTGTACGCTGATGCTCTGTGCGTTGGTGCCGACGCCGGCGGTGGCTGACCAGGCGCAGTACATCTACGACGACCTCGGCCGATTGGTGCAAGTAGTGGATGGGCAGGGCAATGTCGCCACCTATAATTACGACGCCGTCGGCAACCTGCTGTCCATCACGCGCAGTACGGGCGGTGTCGGCGCGCCCACGGTGACGGGGATCACGCCGAACAGCGGCGCGGCTGGGGCAACGGTCACTGTCTCGCTTGCCGGGACGAACCTGACCGGCGCAGCGCTCGCCACGAACAACTCCGGCATCCTCGTCCGCAACGTCCTCACGACGCCGACCTCGATTACCGCCACCTTCCAGATTGCCTTCAGCGCTCCTCCTGGGGCGGCGACGGTAACGGTGACAACGACGACCGGGTCTGCCACAACAAGCTTCACGGTCAATGCCTCGCCGCCTGCCATCACGACGCTGACTCCCAATACAGGTCCACCGACGAGACTGGTGACTATTACCGGGACGGGGTTCAGCGCGACGGCGGCGTCCAACCAAATCAGTTTCAATGGCGTGTCCGCGACGACGTTACGCGCGACGCCGACGCAATTGTTGGCGCAGGTTCCTGCCGGCGCGGCCACTGGTCCGGTGACAGTCACCACGAATAGCCTTACCTCCAACGGCGTCGCCTTCACCGTGACGACCCCGGCTGGTCCACCGCCGACGGTCACATTGTTGTCGCCGATTGTCGGCACGTCGAGTGGAGGGACGAAGGTCACGTTCACCGGCACGAACTTTGTGGCCGGTACGACGGCACTCTTCGGTACAGGCGCAGGACTATTGCCGACGACCCTGAGCCCCACACAGTTGACGGCGATCGCGCCCTTCTCGAGAACGCCTGGTCTCGTGGATGTGGTAGTGACGAATGCGAACGGCGACGCGTTTCTCCCAGCGGCCTTCACCTACGTGGCCGGTCCCAATCAGAGCATCAGCGCGATTACGCCGACCCCTGGATTGATCAATATTCCCCGAAATGTGCCGGTGACCGTCAGCTTTGCCAGGCCGGTCGATCGCGCCACGATCACGACAGCTTCATTTGCCCTTACGCAGGGAGCCACCCCAGTCGCCGGGACCTTTACCTTTGAATTCAACGATACGGTCGTGACCTTTACGCCAAGCGCCACGCTGGCGGCCTCGACGGTCTACACCTTGGCGCTGACGCAGGCGATCAAGAGTGTGGATGGGATTCCGATAGACGGGGCGTTCCTGGGTACGTTCTCCACGGGAACGGGCAGCGATACCGTCTCTCCCTCGGTGACGGTGAGTCCCCTCAACGGCGCCGTCGGGGTCCCGTACAACAGCACCATCTTCTTGAGCTTCTCCGAGCCGATCAATCCGAATTCCGTGAACGCCACGACGATCCAAGTCACGAACAATGGGCTGCGGAACGGCACGTTGACATTTGGCGGTCAGAACACAGTCGTGATCTTTACGCCGCTCTCGCCCTTCTCGCCTGGGACGACCGTCTCGGTTCTGGTGTCTGGCCTCGTCCGCGATGTGGCAGGCAATCGGTTGGTCGGTGGCGGCGGGGTCGGCACCGATGTCGTTACGACCTTTACGACGGGGGCCACGGCGGATTTGGCACCGCCGCAAGTTCTGCAGACGAATCCGCTCAATGGCGCGACCGGGATCAATCCGAACAGCAGCATTGCGGTGGCCTTCAACGAATCGGTGAATCCGTTGACAGTGACAGCCTCGACGTTTGTCGTGTCGGCAGGAGGGCCGCCATTAACGGGCCAACTCCTGTTCTCCAACTTCAATCAGGTCGTCACCTTCATTCCGGCTGTGCCGTTCCCAGGGCTATCGCCGGTAATGCTCACGCTGAACCCTGGCATTGCCGATGTGGCAGGGAACTTTACGATCGCGCCGTTCACCAGCACCTTCCTGACAGCGCAAGCCATCGATAATTTCCAGCCGTCGGTGATTGCGACGAGTCCGGCTGCAGGGATTGGGAATCTGCCGCTCAATACCAAGGTCACCCTCGTCTTCGACGAGCGGATCAATCCGGGGACGATCACCAGCGCCAATTTACCGATCAGCGGGCCCAGTGGGGTGATCACGGGTTCCTACAGCGTGGCGGCCAATCAGCTCTCCGCGACCTTCACCCCGGCAGCCCCCTTACTCACCTTCACGGGGTACACGGTTCAGTACACCACGGGAATCAGAGATCTCGCCGGGAACGCGCTCTTCAATCCTGGCTCGTTTAGTATTGGCACTGGGAGTCTTGCCAGCGATCAAACCAGTGGACAGGTGGTGGCCATCAGCCCACGCAACGCGGCGACGGGGATTGCGACGAATGCGCCGATCCTCGTGGTGTTTACAGAACCGGTCTCTGCGACGTCCTTGAATAGCCAAACATTTATTGTCAGCACCGGAGGCATTCCTGTCCAGGGCACCATTGCGTTCGATCCAGGCCAGAACAGTCAGGTGGCTCGGTGGAAGCCGGCCATCTTCACGACCCTTCAGCCGAATACGTTTTATCAGGTTCAAATTACGTCCGGCGTGCGGGATGCGGCGGGCAACGCGTTGGTGCCGTTTACGAGCGGATTTACGACGGGGGCGGGAGCGGACACGGTGGCGCCGACGGCGACGGTGGCGAACGTGACGCCGGTGAATGGGGCGACGAACGTGCCGCAGACGACGGCGGTGACGGTGCTGGTGAGCGAGGCGGTGAATGCGATTACGGTGAATGGGGAGTCGGTGCGGCTGGTGGGCAATGGGATCAGCGGGACGGTGTTTGCGAGTCTGGGGCTATCGGCGGATCGGCGGACCCTCACGGTGACGCCGACCGCGCCGTTGTTGGCGAACACGGGCTACTTTATCCAGCTCTGGGGGACGAACGGCAACTATGGGTTAGAGGATCTGGCGGGCAACCGGTTCACGCCCAACGGGTTCACCAGCAGCTTCACGACGGGGTTTGCGGCGGGGACGAACTTCGCCGTGTTGCCGTTGCAAGCGACGGTGACGCCGAATCCGACCACGCTCTTTGCGGACGGGGTGACGACGAGCACGGTGACGATCAGCAACATCAACCGGAGCGGCACCTTGGTGGCGAACGGGACGGTGGTGGCAGTGACGGCGCAGAGCGTCTATGCGAGTTCGGCGGGCGGGACGATCCTGGGCGGGACGCCGAGTCCAGACGGGCGGTTCCGTTTGTTCACGACGGTGGGCGGGGCCGTGACGCTCACGTACCAATCACCGATGCTGAATTTGTTCGGAGGCAACGGGATCGGGGTGATTCAAGTGGCGCAGGCGGACGCGGCGGGCTCGCCGCTGCTGCTGCTGGGGCAAGCGACAATGAACTTGTTGCGGAGCACGGGCCTGACCCCCAGCGCGAACCCGACGAGCCTGTTGGCGAACGGGGCCAGTACCTCGGAGATCACCGTGCAGGTGACCGACAATCAGGGGGTGCCGGTGCAGGCGGGGGTGCCGATCGGCGTGACCGCGCAGCCGGTGTACACGAGTTCGGCGGGCGGGACGATCAACGGTGGGACCGTGCCGCAAGACACGCGCTTCAAAGTGTTCACGACGATTACGGGCGGGCGGTTCACGTTCACCTATACCGCGCCGACGCTGGCGGCGGGGCAGAGTGCGAGTGCCAATCTGCAATTCGTCGAGATGGATGTGACAGGTGTGGTGATCCTGCGCCAGATCGGGTCGACCCAGTTCCTCAATCTGAACGGCTCGAGTGGGTTTACGGGGCCGCAGCCGACGGTCGTGGCGCTCACGCCGGTGAACGGGCAGGGCGGGGTGGGCACCAACGTGCCGGTGACGGCGCTGTTCAGCCAGCCGCTCAATCCGGCGACGGTGACGGCCAGTACATTCAGTGTGACGACGGGCGGGGTACCGATTGCCGGCACGCGCGCGCTCAGTGCGGGGGAGCGCGGCCCGAATACGGTGGTGACGTTTACGCCGACGGCGCCCTGGACGGCGAGCACGGCGATCACGGTCTCGATCACGACGGGGGTGCAGAGTGCGGTGGGCAGCGCCTTGCTCGCGGCACAGTCGGCGGTGTTCTCGACGGGGACGGGAGCGGATGGCACGGCGCCGACGGTGGTGGCGGTGAATCCGGCCGCTGGGGCGACGGGGATCTTTACCAATCAAGTGTTCACGGTGCAGTTCAACGAGACGCTCAATCCGGCGACGGTGACGGCGGCGAGCGTGGCGCTGACCGCGGGCGGGACGCCGGTGGCGGTGCAGCGCATCCTCACGGGGACCAACAACAGTGCGGTGGTACTGGTGCCGGATGCGCTCTTGAGTCCGAATACGACGTATACGTTTACGGCGACGACGACGGTGACGGATCAGGCGGGCAACGCGCTGGCCGCGCCGTTCACCAGTACGTTCACGACGACGACCACGGCCGATAACTTCCGCCCCAGCGTGATCAATGTGAGTCCGGCAACGGGCGTCAGTAATCTGCCGCTGAATACACGCGTGAGCATCGTGTTCAGCGAGCGAATCAATCCGGGGACCGTGAATAGCACGAGCTTCCAGATCTTTGGAGGCCCGATCGGCCAAGTCAGCGGCAGTTATGCGGTGGCGGCGGATCTGTTGTCCGCGACCTTCACGCCGTCGGTCCCGTTGCTGACGTTTACCGGCTATAGCGTCAGTTACAACACGAACATCCGCGATTTGGCGGGCAACAGTTTGAACGCCGGATCCTTCAGCTTCAGTACGGGGAGCCTGATCAGCGATGGCACGAGCCCGCAAGTCCTGTTCATCAGTCCCGGCACCGGGACCACCGGCAGTGCGATCAACGCGCCGCTGATCCTATACTTCTCCGAGCCGGTAGGCCCCAGCACGGTGACGGATCAGACGATGGTCGTGAGTACGGGGGGCGTGCCGGTGCCGGGGAGTTTCACCTTCGATCCCGGTCAAAACAATCAAGTGCTCCGCTGGAAACCGGCCGGCTGTTGTCCGCCGGTACAGCTCACGCCGAACACCACCTATGCCGTGAGTCTGACGGCGGGCGTGCGGGATGCGGCGGGCAACGCGTTGGTGCCGTTTACGAGCGGATTTACGACGGGGGCGGGAGCGGACACGGTGGCGCCGACGGCGACGGTGGCGAACGTGACGCCGGTGAATGGGGCGACGAACGTGCCGCAGACGACGGCGGTGACGGTGCTGGTGAGCGAGGCGGTGAATGCGATTACGGTGAATGGGGAGTCGGTGCGGCTGGTGGGCAATGGGATCAGCGGGACGGTGTTTGCGAGTCTGGGGCTATCGGCGGATCGGCGGACCCTCACGGTGACGCCGACCGCGCCGTTGTTGGCGAACACGGGCTACTTTATCCAGCTCTGGGGGACGAACGGCAACTATGGGTTAGAGGATCTGGCGGGCAACCGGTTCACGCCCAACGGGTTCACCAGCAGCTTCACGACGGGGTTTGCGGCGGGGACGAACTTCGCCGTGTTGCCGTTGCAAGCGACGGTGACGCCGAATCCGACCACGCTCTTTGCGGACGGGGTGACGACGAGCACGGTGACGATCAGCAACATCAACCGGAGCGGCACCTTGGTGGCGAACGGGACGGTGGTGGCAGTGACGGCGCAGAGCGTCTATGCGAGTTCGGCGGGCGGGACGATCCTGGGCGGGACGCCGAGTCCAGACGGGCGGTTCCGTTTGTTCACGACGGTGGGCGGGGCCGTGACGCTCACGTACCAATCACCGATGCTGAATTTGTTCGGAGGCAACGGGATCGGGGTGATTCAAGTGGCGCAGGCGGACGCGGCGGGCTCGCCGCTGCTGCTGCTGGGGCAAGCGACAATGAACTTGTTGCGGAGCACGGGCCTGACCCCCAGCGCGAACCCGACGAGCCTGTTGGCGAACGGGGCCAGTACCTCGGAGATCACCGTGCAGGTGACCGACAATCAGGGGGTGCCGGTGCAGGCGGGGGTGCCGATCGGCGTGACCGCGCAGCCGGTGTACACGAGTTCGGCGGGCGGGACGATCAACGGTGGGACCGTGCCGCAAGACACGCGCTTCAAAGTGTTCACGACGATTACGGGCGGGCGGTTCACGTTCACCTATACCGCGCCGACGCTGGCGGCGGGGCAGAGTGCGAGTGCCAATCTGCAATTCGTCGAGATGGATGTGACAGGTGTGGTGATCCTGCGCCAGATCGGGTCGACCCAGTTCCTCAATCTGAACGGCTCGAGTGGGTTTACGGGGCCGCAGCCGACGGTCGTGGCGCTCACGCCGGTGAACGGGCAGGGCGGGGTGGGCACCAACGTGCCGGTGACGGCGCTGTTCAGCCAGCCGCTCAATCCGGCGACGGTGACGGCCAGTACATTCAGTGTGACGACGGGCGGGGTACCGATTGCCGGCACGCGCGCGCTCAGTGCGGGGGAGCGCGGCCCGAATACGGTGGTGACGTTTACGCCGACGGCGCCCTGGACGGCGAGCACGGCGATCACGGTCTCGATCACGACGGGGGTGCAGAGTGCGGTGGGCAGCGCCTTGCTCGCGGCACAGTCGGCGGTGTTCTCGACGGGGACGGGAGCGGATGGCACGGCGCCGACGGTGGTGGCGGTGAATCCGGCCGCTGGGGCGACGGGGATCTTTACCAATCAAGTGTTCACGGTGCAGTTCAACGAGACGCTCAATCCGGCGACGGTGACGGCGGCGAGCGTGGCGCTGACCGCGGGCGGGACGCCGGTGGCGGTGCAGCGCATCCTCACGGGGACCAACAACAGTGCGGTGGTACTGGTGCCGGATGCGCTCTTGAGTCCGAATACGACGTATACGTTTACGGCGACGACGACGGTGACGGATCAGGCGGGCAACGCGCTGGCCGCGCCGTTCACCAGTACGTTCACGACGACGACCACGGCCGATAACTTCCGCCCCAGCGTGATCAATGTGAGTCCGCCGAATGGGACGACCGGTGTCGCGGCCACTGCAATCATCACGGTGACGTTCAGTGAGCCGATGAACCCTGGATCGGTCAACTCAAATACGCTGTCGATCGACGGTCCAGAGGGGAGGGTCCGCGGCACCTATGTCCTCTCGGCCAACAACACGATCGCGACCTTCACGCCGACCTTCCCACTGTTTGCAGGACGGTCCTATACGATCACAGCGCGTGTGGGCTTGCAGGACCTGGTCGGCAACGCCTTGGTCAATCCGCAGACCACCACGTTTACCACAGTCCTGGCTCCCGGCACTGGCGCCTTGCCGACTGCTGCGACGTTAACAATCAATCCCGGTAGTCTCTTTGCCAATGGACTGATCCCGACGACAGCGATCATTAGCAACATCACTATCAGTGGAACCCCGGTTGCGAATGGAACGATTATTGCGGTCACCGCCTCACCGGCCTATGTGCAGACGTCTGCCGGAGGTACGATCAGTGGACCAAGCATCGGCAGCAGCCCAGACGGTCGGTTCTTGTTGTTCAGCACGCTCAATGCCTCCGTGACGGTCTCCTATACACCGCCGGACTTGACAGCCTTGCCACCGAATCAGACCGCGAGCGGCGTGGTGCAAGTGGCCTCGGTCGATACCGATGGGTGGCCGGTGAATCTCATCGGGCAGGGCACCACGACACTCTTTGCAATGCAAAGCGCCACGATCAACGCGAGCCCGACGGCTATTCCAGCCAATGGCTCCAGTACGTCCGCCCTTACCGTCACCGTGCGGGATCGCAACAACGCGTTGGTGCCTGACGGTACGCGAGTCGGCATGACGGCGGCATCGATCTTCCAAAGCTCTGTTGGCGGAACGATCGTCGGAGGGACCACGAGTACCGGCGATCCGCGCGTACACATCTTCACCACAGCCGGGGGGCAATTCACGGCATCGTATCAGTCCAGCACGAGTCCGGGCACTGCCACGATGCAAGCGGTGACGGTCGATGCGCTCGGGCGTCCGACGGGATTAGCAGGAACGACATCTATTACGTTGCAGTAGGACACGAGGGAAGGAGTACACCATGAAACGAGTGATGATCCGATTCATGACGGTGACAGGACTAGGAGCCGTCATGCTCCTCTTCTCGGCGACGCTCAGTCACGCCCAGAACATGGAGAAGATGACGCCTGGCGAGGCCCACTACATCGGCCACTGCGCGGGCTGTCATGGGTTCACCGGAGCCGGTGACGGGCCGTTTGCCACAGGGATGACGCCGCCTCCCACCAATTTCCGTACGGCGACGCCAGCCACGCTTCCGGATAATACGATTGAGCAAGCGCTATTGGCCGGCAAGGGTCCCATGCGCAGCTACGCCACCATCTTCCGAAGCGAGGACATTCGCGAGATTATGGCCTATGTGAGGTCGCTCGCGGTGACCCCGTAGCGCACATCCCGTGCGGTCAGCGGAGTGTGACCACGATATTAAAGAGGAGCCGCGAATGAAAAAGTATCTTGCCCTATCTATCATGCTCGCTGTCTTTGCGTGCGGGATCGCCTTGCTGCCTCCGACACCGGGGCAAACGACTGAGCCACCGTTACTCGTGATCAACGGAGGGCAAAGCAGCTGCAATCCGTTCTTCATTCAAAACCTCTGTAGCAATTGCCACGATCCATTTGGGAAAGGCGCGCTTCGGCACAATCTCACTCCCGTGGGCCTGGATTACAGGGCAAAGAATTTGGGATGCATCTCCAGCGCCACCACGCTTGCCGATACAGAACAGGCCAAGCATGGCACAGCGAATGACGGGCATGAGATGCGTATGGGGTTGATCAGAGAACACTTTGCCAACTTCAATTGCCAACAGTGTCACGTGCCGGATGGAACAGGAAAAACCCGCTCGAACCTGACGGTGCAAGGTTTGGACGTCCATCTGAGTGGCAGAGGCTGCATCCAGTGCATGAACGTCATCAAAATTCAGGCAGGCCGTACGGATACGATTGAAGCACCACGCTATTCGAAAGAGGGATGACGCCTCGATAAGCCTCTGTTTCTCGAACTCCCGGGAGTGACAGCTGACTTCGTGTGGAGCACGTGTCTCTGCGTTGTTCTGCCCACCTGTCCCGCCGAGCGCAGGTTGCTCGACCCGCCAGCCTTTTCACGCGAACTGAGTCGATTGCTCCGCGCTGACCCCGACAACTCTCCGTTCGATTAGCGGGACAGGTTCGGGGGAAGAGGGGTGGGCCGCCTGTCTCTTCCCTGTCCGGCAGCGACTCGCCTGGAGACTACGTAGTTTTACCCTCCCCAGATAGGGGGAGCCACAAGAGGGGATTGACGAGGCTCCACAAACTCGGTAGGGTCCGCGCCGCGTGCGCGTAGAGCGCATTCCTGAGTGTGTGGTTCCGTGAGTTGCGCATCATGAGGTTGACACGAAATTTATTCTTTGGATGTGGTGGTGGCGGCGTCGGTGCGTGCCTGCCACGGTGGTCTACGGTCCTGACGGGGCTCGCGCTGTGTGTCGCACTGCTCGTGAGTGCGCCCACCTTCGCTCACGCCCAATCGACAGTCACCGTCGAGGCGTTCTTGCACGGCAGCGGGGGCACGGCGAATCCCCCGACGCTCACCGCCGATCTCCTGCCCTCCATCAGTCTCACGGCCAAGACCAAAGATTCGGCCAGCCTTGCGTTCAGCGGGGGCAATCCGTGGAAGGTGATCGGCCAGTGGGTGCCGCCCGCCGGCTCGTCCGCCTCCATTAAACTGAGCGCTCTGACCACGGGCCATCTCTGGCTCGGCCTGAAGGCCAGCGGCGATGTCGGCGGCAAAATCGATCTGCTCACGGAAATCCTCGTGAACGGCCAGGTGCTCAGTTCCGGGATGACCCGCTGTATCAGCACGCTCACGGCCTCGGCTCTCACGGCCCGCGACATCGCCACGACGTTGAGCGCCATTCCCCTGACCCCCGTGAATCCGGCCACCGATACCCTGGCGATTCGGTACTCCGCCCGCATGGGGACCAATACGAATGGCACCGCCTGCGGGACCAAGGCCAGCGTGACCGGGGTGCGCGCCTATTTCGATTCGCTGCTCCGGCTCAGCCGGGTCGGGATCACGATCCAACTTCCGCCCCCGACGCCGGTCGCGCTCCTGCCGAATCCCCGCACCATTCAGGCCGGCGCCACCGGGACCCTTGCGGCGATTCTCTTTCCCGCCCCGTTGCAAGCCGGCACGCTCACGGTGGCCAGTAGCAATCCAGCGGTCGCGACCGTGCCGGCCTCCGTGCCCGTCGGAATTTTACAGTTCTTGGTGCCGATCCCTGTCACCGGCGTGAGTGCCGGCACGACGGTGATCACCACCACGATGAATGGCAAGAGTGCGATGAGTACGGTGCGCGTGGTCGGGGGCGCGGCCACGGTGACCAGTCTCACGCCGCCCGCACTCAGTATCACGCAAGGCGGCACGGGCCAACTCACCGTCACGATCAATGCCGTGCAGAGCACGAATACCGTCGTGAGTCTCACCAGTAGTGCCACGAGCATCGCCGCCGTCCCGGCGACGGTCACCGTGCTGGCGGGCCAAACCACGGCGTCGGTGCCGGTCTCCGCTAATACCGTGGGTCAAGCCGATATCACGGCGAGTCTCAACGGCACCACAGCGACCAGTCACGTCACCGTCACGCCCGTGCTCCCGACCGTGGTGTCACTCCTGCCGCCGACGAGTCAGGTGACCATCGGGTCGAGTGGCACCCTCACCGTCACCATCTCATCCGCGCAAGCAGCCGCGACGACGGTCACGCTCTCTGCCAATCCGGCGAACGTCGTCACAATACCGCCGACCGTCATCGTCCCGGCGAACCAGACCAGCGCCACGTTCCAGGTGAACGGAGTCGCCTTGGGGATGACCATGATTACCGCGAGCCTCAACGGCTCCACGGCCACTGCGGCCGTGGATGTCGTGCCACCAGTGGTGCAACTCACCGATCTGCAACCGCCGACCCAGAACGTTGTGGTGGGCGCCATCGGCACCTTGACGGTCTCAATTAACGCCCAGCAGAGCAGCCCGACCATTGTCACACTCGCAGTGGATCAGCCAGCGGTGTTGCAAGTGCCGGCGACGGTCACCGTCCAGCCGAATCAAACACAAGCCAGCTTCACCGGCACCGCGCTCACGACCGGCACGGCCACGATCACCGCCACACTGGGCAACGTCACAAAGACCGCCACGGTCATTGTGACGCCGCAGCCGCCGAGTGTGACGGCGCTGATGCCCGCGACACTCGATGTGGTGCAAGGGGCCACGGGGCAACTGACACTCCGGATCAATGCCGCGCAGCAGACCGATACTGTTGTCCCACTGACGACCGGCAGCGCGACGATTCTTACTGTGCCGCCCTCCGTCACGATCCCTGCCGGCTTCACCGAGACCCCGGTGCAAGTCACCGGGCTCACGCTCGGCACCGCCACCGTCACCGCCACCTTGAATGGCACGGTCATCAGCACGATTACCGTCGTGCCACCGCCGGTGCTCATCACGACCCTCGGACCGGTGCCGCCAATCACCGCGCCGCTCACGCTGGCCAAGGGCCGTGCGGGGGTGCTGCGGGTGACGGTCAATCGCGTGCCGCTGGATCCCACGATCGTGAGCCTCAGCAACAGTGCCACCAGTCTCGTCACGGTGCCTCCCACGGTGACCGTTCCGGCGGGCGCCCTCTTTGCCGATTTCCCGGTGACGACACAACACGAAGGCACGGCCACCATCACGGCCAGTCTGAATAGCACCAGCGCCACCGCCCAGGTGGTGGTCATCGCGCCGGAGGTCGATGCGATCGCGGTGACCCCGGCGAATCCCACCGTCTTCGCGACTGAGCCGGTGCAGTTCACAGCCACGGCCACCATGACGGACAGCACGACGCAGCCGCTCACGACGGGTGTCACCTGGACCTCGACCAATACCGCGGTGGCCACGATTGATGAGACCGGCTTGGCAGCCACGCTCACGGCGGGGACCACGACGATCAAGGCAACCACGACCAATACCCAAGGCCCCGTCAGTGGCCAGACGACTCTCACGGTCAATCCTGCCCCAGCGCTGACGCTCGCACCGACGAGTGGGACATTGGCTGTCGGTCAAAATCTGAATCTCGTGGTCACATCGGCTGCGCCAGTAGGACCGAACGGGTTGACGGTCACGCTTGTACAATCCGGCACCGGCAGCGTCACGACGGTGCCCACCATGGTCATTCCTGCGAACGGGACCACGAACTCCGTGGTCATCTCCGGCGCCACCGTCGGGCAAGTGACGATTACTGCGACTGCCATTGGCCGGACTCCTGCCACGGCCACCTTCACGATTACGCCGGCGCCCCCGACCATCACCGGCTTCACACCGGCTAGCGGGACGGTCGGCACGGTCGTGACCGTCACAGGAACGAATCTGAACGGCAGCGGGCCTGGCAGCACAACGGTGAAGTTCAATACGACCAACGCGATCATCACGAGCATGTCGGCGACCGCGCTCACCACGACCGTCCTACAGGGGGCGACCACCGGTCTCATCACGGTCACGACTTCCGCCGGTTCGGGCACCAGCACTGCACCGTTCACTGTGGTCCCACGGCAAGACTTCAGCATTGCAGCCGGTCCAACTGCCGTGCAAATCGCGCCTGGCGGCAGCGCCTCATACAGTGTCACATTGCAAGGGCAAGGCACGTTTACTCAGCTCGCCTCATTGAGCGTGACCAATCTCCCGACCGGAGCCACCGCGGTCTTTACCCCACCCTACATCGGTCCAAGCGGCACCTCGATCATGACGATTACGGCCAATGCCACGACGCCGGTCGGCACACGTCTGTTGGAAGTTATGGCCACGGCGTCGAGCGACGGGGGACCCGTCACACGGACGGCGCCTGTGAATCTGAACGTGCAAGCTGGCGGCCAGACCGTACTGATCGGGCAGGTCTTGAGCGAGGACGCGAAGCCGCTGGCTGGTGTCCACATTAAGCGCGGTGGCGCCACCCTGACCACGCTCGCGGTGACGGATGCGGGTGGAAACTTCTTCATTTCCGACATCCCGACCGGCGCCAACCTGTTGTTGGTGGACGGTTCACCGGCGAATACCCCGGAGTTGACCTATCCCACCGTGCCGGTGACCGTGACGATTCAGCCCGGCATCGTGAACACGTTCCCCTACCTTCCCTACCTCCGTTCAATTCCAACGGCCAAGCTGACACCGATCGTCCCTGGCCAGACGACGGTCGTGACCGATCCGGAGATTCCCGGTTTCACAGTGACCATTCCATCCGGCGTGCAGATCATCGGCTGGGATGGCCAACCCAATACGAGAGTCGGCGTGACGGTCGTGCCGATCGATCGCTCGCCCTTGCCGCCACTCCCGCCACTCCCGTCCGGGCAGAGCGCGCGCGTGGTCTATCTGTTCTCGTTCGGCAAGCTGGGCGGGGGCCTCCCGACCGGCAACGTGCCGGTCGATACGCCCAACGATGTCGGGGGCCTGCCGGGCGATAGGATCGACCTCTATTATTTCAACGAAGCGCCGGATGGGACCGCGCCGAATCTGTGGGAAAAGTACGGCACGGGGACGGTGTCTTCAGACGGCGCGACCATTGTGACGGACATCAACCCGGCGACAGGCCAGCCCTACGGCATGCCGCGCTTCTGCTGCGGCGGCCGGGCGAACGTGCCGCCGGCGCCTCCGGTGACCGGGCCATCGAGTGGACCAGGCGACAGCGGTGAATCCGGCGGCGACCCGATCAACTTGGCCACAGGGTTTTTCTCCATGACCAAAACGGACCTGACCGTGCCGGGGCTGACGCCGCTCCGCGTGGAGCGCACCTATCGATCCGGCCTCACCGGCATCGGCCCCTTCGGGGTCGGCACGATCTCGTCCTATGACATCATCCTGTTGCCGCCGCCGAATAACTCGTCGGACGCGCTCGTGCTCTACACCCCGGGCAACCATCAGGATCTGTTTGCCCGACAGCCGAACGGCACCTTTCTCAACACGACCTCACCAGCGCTCCAGGGGGCTGTGGTGACCGTGAGCGGGGGCATCCGCACGCTGACCTATCGGGATAAATCCAAATGGACCTTTGACGGGACGAACAATCAGGTAATCGGTGGACGGCTCATCGGCCAAACCGATCTCAACGGGAATACCGTCACCATTTCACGCGACAGCCAGGGGCGCATTATCCAGATCGCGCAGCCCAGCGGGCGCAAGGTGACGGTAACCTATAGTGGGACGAGTCCGCGCATCAGCACGATGCAGGATCCCATCGGCCGCACGGTGACCTATGGGTACGACGGCAACCAACGCTTGACGACCGTGACCGATCCGGCTGGCGGCGTAACCACCTACACCTATGACGCAGCTGGACGGATGCTCACGATTACCGATGCGCGCGGCCTTCTGTACTTGACCAATGAGTACAACAGCGACGGGCGGATCACGAAGCAAACGCTGGCCGACGGCGGCATCTATACCTTTGCCTATCAAGTGGCCGGCGCCTTTGTCAGCTCGACGACCGTCACCGATCCACGAGGGCAGCGCGCCACGACGCGCTTCAATAGCGCCAATTTTGCCATCCAGAAGACCGATGCGTTGGGTCAGTTCGGAACCACATCCAGAATCTTGGCGACGAATCAACTGACGGCGACCACCGATATTCTCGGGCGCTCGACGCGCTACACCTACGACGCCAATGGCAACATCACGTCGATGAAAGATGCGCAAGGCCAGTTCACGCTGATGGAATACGACCTCACGCTCAATCGGCTCACAAGACTGACCGACGCGCTGAATCAAGGGACACTCTTTACCTACGATATCAAAGGGAATCTCAGGACCACGACTGATCCCCTGGCCCATGCGACGAGCTTCACCTATCAGAGCAATGGCCAACCGGCCACGGCCACCGATGCGCTGGGGAATGTGACGACGTTTGAGTATGACGGGCAAGGAAACACGGTTGCCACGATCGACCCGTTAGGGAATCGGACGACGAGAACCTATGATGCCGCCTCTCGTCTGCTGACGATCACCGATCCAAGGAATTTCACCACACAGTTTACCTATGACGCCCTCAATCGCGTGACGCGCATCACGGATGCCAACGGAGGCTTCACGAATTTCACCTACGACCCCAACGGCAATCTCCTCACCGTGACCGACGCCAAGAACCAAGTCACCACCTACACCTATGACAATATGGATCGGTTGCTCACGCGCAAAGACGCACTGAACCGGACGGAAACCTACGCCTATGACGTGGCCGGGAACCTCGCCCAGTTCACGGATCGCAAGAATCAGGTATCCACCTTTACCTACGATCCGCTCAACCGCCGCGTCGGTGCCGCCTATGCAGATGGCTCGACGACGACGTTTACCTACGACGCCGTGGGACGGCTAGTCACAGCCGCAGATTCAGTGGGCGGGGTGATCCAGTATACCTACGATTCATTGAATCGCCTCGTCCAAGAAATCACCGCACTGGGCACCATTACTTACCAATATGATGCGATTGGCCGCCGGACGAACATGGTCGCCAGCGGTCAGCAGCCGGTCGGGTATGGCTACGATGCGGCGTCACGGCTGGTCCAGGTGCAGCAAGGGAACCTGACGGTGGGATTAGGGTACGACAACGCCAATCGACGAACCTCGTTGCTGTATCCCAATGGCACGAATACGAGCTATAGCTATGACACGGCGTCTCGCCTCACGAATATTCTTCATCAGGGTCCGAGTGCGGTCATCGATTCTTTGACCTATGCATACGACATGGCGGGCAATCGCACGAGCATCACGCGACTGAACGATCTGGAGAAGCCGCTGCCCGCAGCCGTGCAGACTGCGTACGACGCAGCCAATGAGCAGACACAGTTCAATAGTCTGCCCGCGACCTTCGATGCGAATGGCAATCAGACCACCAGCACAGATGCGAGCGGCACGACGACCTATACGTGGGATGCGCGGAATCGCCTGATCGGCCTCACCGGCCCCAGTCTCTCCGCCACCTTTTCGTACGATGCCCAGGGCAGGAGGGTCAGCAAGACGATCAACGGCGTGGCCTCACAGTTCCTCTATGACGGCAATGATATTGCGGTGGAGATCGGTGGGGGGACAGTCGGCGCCAACTATCTGCGCTCGCTGAATATTGATGAACCCTATGTGCGGCAGACTGGAACAGGCAACGAGTTTTATCACACAGATGCGTTGGGGAGTTCTCTCGCCTTGAGCAATGCGCAGGGTGCGTCAGCGGTCAGTTATGGGTATGAGCCGTTTGGAAAGACGACGACAACCGGGACGAGTGCCAACGCGTTGCAATACACGGGGCGGGAGAATGATGGGACAGGGCTTTATTCTTATCGTGCCCGATATTACAGCCCTAGTACCTTCAGATTCATCAGCGAAGATCCCATTGGATTTGTTGGAGGGTTCAACTTCTATTCCTATGTGCGCAACAATGTGATGAACAATGTGGACCCGCTGGGGCTCTGTGTCATCGGCTTCACAAATCTGGGTGGGGAAGACGGTATCATGATCGCGGCTACCAACAACGGCAATCTCAGCGTGGGGCCATTCCCCGCGACGAATCGAACTATCAAGAATAATACGCTATCTATTCAAAATGGGAGTTATAACGTTGGACAGCCTAGTCGCTTCGGACATAACGGAGTTGCAACCTCATTAGGCCTAGACCGGAGCCGGCGTTTTCCGAACCGTGTTTATCAGGATGTGTATGGGGATGCGTTCATTCCGATTGGTGATAAGAATGGGAGAACTGGTATTGGAATTCATGCTAAAGATCCGTTAATCGGAGACAATGTTCCATTAAGCCCCACAGAAGGCTGTATTCGAGTTCGTAATACGGATCTCAATGGCTTGGCCGACTTCTTGAAACAGAATTGTAAAAATGAACAGAATACATTCATTAAACAATAAGTGGGGATTGGTGAAAGCCGTCCAGGCGTGTGTCCTGGGCGCCAGCCTCCTGTGTGATCAAGTCTTTGCCCGTTCCATTAGTGACCTCATCGGGCAACTCCAGGCTTCCAGTGCGAAAGGGAAACTTGAAGTCCTCGAGTCGAAGGAAATGCATGGCTGCTTTTTTGCCGACGATGAATACGAGTGCTCGTGGACCAAGGCTGAATGGGAACGGGTTCTAGACGTTATTATTGGCTTGGCCACTGATCGGCATCCCGATGTGAGAGCCTTGGTAGCCCGCTACATGAGCGTTTCAACAGATGCCAGGACCACAGAGCCACTTGGTCACATGTTGAAAGATTCCGATTACAGAGTGCGGATAGTCGCATTGGATAATTTCCTGACTGTTGTAGTGAGAGACAATCCGAATGTTCCTGCCCGCCTTCAGAAGATGATCATCCACCAACTCGAAGCGCTACTTAAAGATGAATCTCCTACAATCCGACGCGCTGCTGCAGCCGCGATGATTCAGAATGGGACTACCCAATCACTGCAAAAACTCAAAAAAGCCCATCGGCGTGAGTCGGACCAGGCAACTAAGGCAGTCATGGCGGATGTAATTCTGCAACTCGAAGAATATGTGTCCCATCCGCCTGTCAAGTAAAAGGGGGGAAGAAAAGGGGACGGGATTTTCTGGCGGAGCTTGAGCGAATTGTAGCTTTGAATAGACGTGCGAGTGAGTGGTCAGTGGTGACGAAAGCTTTTCAGGTTTTGAGACGGGGAAAGAAAATAGGGACAGGCTGGATTTCCGATGGCTGCTGTAGCTGAACGCGAAACAATGAATGACGAGCGACGTGGGGATGCGACCGTTCGTGTCATCACGAGGACCGATCCACGAGGAAATATCTCAACCACCCGATTCAACAGCGCCAATTTCCCGATTCAGAAGACCGATGCGTTGGGTCAGTTCGGCACCACATCCAGAATCTTGGCGACGAATCAACTGACGGCCGCCACCGATATTCTCGGACGCGCCACCCGCTACACCTACGACGCCAATGGGAACATTACCTCAATCAAAGATGCGCAAGGCCAGTTCACGCTAATGGAGTACGATCTGACGCTCAATCGGCTGACCACCCTCACCGATGCGCTCAATCAAGCGACGCAGTTTACCTACGATATCAAAGGCAATCTCAGGACCACGACTGATCCCCTGACCCATGCGACGAACACCACATACCAAACAAACGGATTGCCGGCCACGGTCACGGATGCGTTAGGAAACATCACGACGTTTGAATATGACGGGCAGGGCAATCTGATGACCACAATCGACCCGTTAGGGAATCGGACGACGAGAACCTACGATGCGGCCTCGCGGCTGCTGACGATCTCCGACCCAAGGAATTTCACCACACAGTTTACCTATGACGCCTTAAATCGCGTGACACGCATCACCGATGCCAACGGAGGCTTCACGAATTTTACCTACGACCCCAACGGCAATCTCTTGACCGTGACCGACGCCAAGAACCAAGTCACCACGTACACCTATGACAATCTGGATCGGTTGCTCACGCGCAAGGACGCGCTGAACCGAACAGAGAGTTATCAATATGACGTGGCCGGGAACCTCACCCAGTTCACGGATCGCAAGAACCAACTCTCCACCTTTATTTACGATGCCTTGAATCGCCGCGTCGGCGCCGCCTATGCTGATGGGAGCACGACAAGTTTCGTCTACGATGCGGTGGGTCGCTTGACTAGCGCCACAGATTCGGTCGGTGGGTTAATTCAATTCAGCTATGACTCATTAGATCGGCTTGTTCAGGAAACGACATCACTCGGCAGCATTACCTACCAATACGATGCAGTCGGTCGCCGAATACAGATGACGGCCAGTGGCCAGCAGCCGGTGAGTTATGGCTACGATGCGGCCTCACGATTGGTGCAGGTTCAGCAAGGGAGCCTGACAGTGGGGTTGGGCTATGACCATGCCAACCGGCGCACGGCACTGTTGTATCCGAATGGGACCAACACGAGTTATTCCTACGACACTGCGAGCAGGCTCAGTCGTATTCTGCATCAGGGTCCAACGGCTGTCATCGACGATCTCACTTATAGCTACGACGTGGCTGGCAATCGCACGAGTGTCACGCGACTGAACGATCTGGAGAAACCGCTGCCCGCAGCCGTGCAGGCAGCCTACGATGCGGCCAATGAGCAGGAGAAGTTCGGAAGTCTACTTCCGGCAACCCCGAATCTGGAATACGACGCCAATGGGAATCTCGTGAAGGAGAGAGACAGTGCAGGGGCCGTTCTCCACCAGTATGCCTGGGATGTGCGCAATCGACTGATCGGTATAAGCGGCAATACAACGGCAAGCTTTAATTATGATGCCCTTGGGCGGCGGATGAGCAAGACGATGAATAGTGTCGTGTCTCAGTTCGCCTATGATGGAAATGATATCGTTGCAGAGATCGGTGGTGGCGCAGTTGGCGCGACCTATCTCCGCTCGCCCAATATCGACGAGCCATTCATTCGAGTAGCAGGGATAGGGAGCGAGTACTACTATGCCGATGCACTTGGGAGTTCGCTCGTCTTGGCAGACCAGGCCGGGGCTCCGCAAACACTCTATGGATACGAAGTCTTTGGGAAATCAATCGTCAACGGCACTTCTTCGAACTCATTTCAGTACGCAGGCAGGGAAAATGACGGCATGGGTCTCTACTATTACAGGGCTCGGTACTACAGCCCAAATCTCCAACGATTTGTAAGTGAGGATCCTATCGGCATTGATGGTGGGGTGAATTTTTATGCGTATGTACGCAATGCCCCCACCAATTGGACTGATCCAACTGGACTAAAAGCGCAGGTGTGTTGCCGACCTGCCTTTGGAGGTTATGCGCTTGGCGCGAAACATTGCTTTATTAGGGACGATCAAGGTACCACTCATAGCTTTTTTGCGACAGGGACCGGTCGTATGCCTGGTATTACTCGTTATATAGAGAACCAACGTGATGATTGGAAATACGACAATAGTTCTGGCTGTCAAGATTGCTCTCCCAAAGACGGCATGTGTGAACAAGATCAAAGAAAGTGCTTTAAAAAGAATGCGAACGCGTATTCAGGATATGTGTACCTGCCGCCAGCCTATACGAGCAATACAGGGATTGGCTATGTGGCTTCAAAGTGCTGCAAGGGAGGATTCCCCCCAGGATTTGATGCTCCAGGAAGTGGCATCGGGATACTACAGGGCAGCAGTCCATGACTGTATGCTGATATCGACAGGCAAGTTTGACACTGCAGCATACGAGGGCACGTTATGATGACTCGGTATCCGACATTACTAACATTGGGCATGGTGTTCATCAGCGTCCTCATGTCCGATGTGGTTTCCGCAAAGAATGATACTGCTGGTGATGGTATGGGTATCGTCCTCACAGATCGACTGCAAACCGGGCAGATATTTGTGGCCAAGTGGCTGGGTGATCGGCTCGGCGAACCACAGTTAGTGGGGGATGTGATCGAGCCAGGCAGTCAAGGCTCTTGGGTCTTCGGGAGTAGCGCCGTCGGCACTCGAATTGTCCTAGTGACAGAGCAGTCGGAACAAGATCGTAAAGCCTTCTATTATTTCGATGGGATGACAGGACAGCGGGAGAAAGTCGCCGAGGCTCCCGAGCGAACCGGCATCTCGATCGCCCTCGCTCCCGATCTGCAAAGATTTGCGTTTTTGCGATTAACGACAGACCAATCCCGTCGGGAGTTGTCTGTGCCGGATTCCCGCCGCAGTTACGACATCATGGTCTACGATCCTTCTGCAAAACAGCTGCGCAGCCTTGTGAATGGGAGAGCAGCCTTCTCACTTTCCTGGAGTCCAGATGGCAAAACCCTCACCTATGATACATGGGATGGCTTCATTGAATCGATAGATATGGCGACTGCTAAAACTGTCCAATTGTTTCAGGGGAGGGAACCCTCGTGGGCTCCAGACGGGCAGCGGCTCGCGTTTCAATCGGATGAAACGAGCGTGAAAATCTACAACGTGGGGAGCAAGGGTTCCAAGGAGATTCACAATAGAAAGGATAAGGTCCGCTATTTTATGAAACAGCGGATTGTTGGGCCGATATATTGGAGTCCGGACGGTCGATATCTGTCGTTTCAAGTAGAGCGGTGGACTCTGGCGTATGGCTCTCAACCCACGTGTGTCGTGCTAGACGTGACATCGCAGAAGGAGTTCTCTTATGACGGCGACGGGAGGCTCAATTGTGGTCCATGGGTACCAGTAACGCGATAACAAAGTCACGCTGTCCCGCCCGCGTGTCCACGATGGAGCGGCCTCGAGAGGTGAGAGGGTTTTCCATTCCATCCGGCGTGCAGATCATCGGCTGGGACGGCCAACCCAATACCAGAGTCGGCGTGACGGTCGTGCCGGTGGATCGCTCACCGCTTCCGCCACTTCCGCCACTCCCGTCTGGGCAGAGCGCGCGCGTGGTCTATCTGTTCTCGTTCGGCAAACTGGGTGGGGGGCTCCCGACCGGTAACGTGCCGGTAGACACGCCGAACGATGTCGGAGGCCTGCCGGGCGATAGGATCGACCTCTATTATTTCAACGAAGCCCCGGATGGGACCGCGCCGAATCTGTGGGAGAAATATGGGACCGGTACCGTGTCCTCCGATGGCGCGACCATTGTGACGGACATCAACCCGGCGACAGGCCAACAATACGGCATGCCGCGGTTCTGTTGCGGCGGCCGGGCGAATGTGCCGCCGGCGCCTCCGGTGACCGGACCTTCGAGTGGACCAGGCGATAGCGGGGAATCCGGCGGCGACCCGATCAACTTGGCCACAGGATTCTTCTCCATGACCAAAACGGACCTGACCGTGCCGGGGCTGACGCCGCTCCGCGTGGAGCGCACCTATCGATCCGGCCTGACCGGCATCGGCCCCTTCGGGGTCGGCACGATCTCGTCCTATGACATCATCCTCTTGCCGCCGCCCAATAACTCGTCGGACGCGCTCGTGCTCTACACCCCGGGCAACCACCAGGATCTGTTTGCCCGACAGCCGAACGGCACCTTTCTCAACCGGACCTCACCGGCGCTCCAGGGAGCCGTGATTACAGTCTCCGGTGGCATCAGAACGCTGACCTATCGAGACAAGTCCAGATGGACCTTTGACGGGACGAACAATCAGGTAATCGGTGGACGGCTCATCGGCCAAACCGATCTCAACGGGAATACCGTCACCATTTCACGCGACAGCCAGGGGCGCATTATCCAGATCGCGCAGCCCAGCGGGCGCAAGGTGACGGTAACCTATAGTGGGACGAGTCCGCGCATCAGCACGATGCAGGATCCCATCGGCCGCACGGTGACCTATGGGTACGACGGCAACCAACGCTTGACGACCGTGACCGATCCGGCTGGCGGCGTAACCACCTACACCTATGACGCAGCTGGACGGATGCTCACGATTACCGATGCGCGCGGCCTTCTGTACTTGACCAATGAGTACAACAGCGACGGGCGGATCACGAAGCAAACGCTGGCCGACGGCGGCATCTATACCTTTGCCTATCAAGTGGCCGGCGCCTTTGTCAGCTCGACGACCGTCACCGATCCACGAGGGCAGCGCGCCACGACGCGCTTCAATAGCGCCAATTTTGCCATCCAGAAGACCGATGCGTTGGGTCAGTTCGGAACCACATCCAGAATCTTGGCGACGAATCAACTGACGGCCGCCACCGATATTCTCGGACGCGCCACCCGCTACACCTACGACGCCAATGGGAACATTACCTCAATCAAAGATGCGCAAGGCCAGTTCACGCTAATGGAGTACGATCTGACGCTCAATCGGCTGACCACCCTCACCGATGCGCTCAATCAAGCGACGCAGTTTACCTACGATATCAAAGGCAATCTCAGGACCACGACTGATCCCCTGACCCATGCGACGAACACCACCTATCAAGCCAATGGGTTGCCGGCCACGGCCACCGATGCGTTAGGCAACGTCACGGCCTTCGAGTATGACGCGCAGGGCAATCTCATTGCGACCACCGATTCGTTGGGCAATCGGACCATCAGAAATTACGACGCCATCTCTCGGCTGCTGTCCATCACCGATCCCCGGAATTTCACCACCCAGTTTACCTACGATGCGCTGAACCGGGTCACGCGCATCACGGATGCGAATGGAAGCTTCACCACCTTTACCTACGACCCCAACGGCAATCTCCTGACCGTGACCGATGCGAAGAGCCAGACCACGATCTATACCTACGACAATCTAGACCGGCTGGCGACTCGCAAAGATGCGCTGAACCGAACAGAGAGTTATCAATATGACGTGGCCGGGAACCTCACCCAGTTCACGGATCGCAAGAACCAACTCTCCACCTTTACCTACGATGCTTTGAATCGCCGGGTTGGCGCCGCCTATGCAGACGGCTCGACGACAAGTTTTACGTATGATGCAGTCGGGCGTTTGATTGCAGCCGCAGACTCAGTGGGCGGGGTGATCCAGTATAGTTATGATGCGCTCAATCGCCTGACCCAAGAAATCACCGCACTGGGCACGATCACGTATCAATATGATGCAGTCGGTCGCCGGACGAACATGGTCGCCAGCGGCCAGCAGCCGGTGAGCTATGGCTACGATGCGGCGTCACGGCTGGTCCAGGTGCAGCAAGGCAGTCTGACGGTGGGCTTGGGCTACGATAACGCGAACCGGCGCACCTCGTTGCTGTATCCCAATGGCACGAATACGAGCTATAGCTATGACACGGCGTCTCGCCTCACGAATATTCTTCATCAGGGTCCGAGTGCGGTCATCGATTCTTTGACCTATGCATACGACGTGGCTGGCAATCGCACGAGTGTCACACGACTGAACGATCTGGAGAAGCCGCTGCCTGCGGCCGTGCAGGCTGCGTATGATGCGGCGAATGAGCAGACACAGTTCAATAGTCTGCCCGCGACCTTCGATGCCAACGGGAATCAAACCACGAGCACGGATGCGACCGGCACGACGACGTATACCTGGGATGCGCGGAACCGGCTGATCGCGCAAGCAGGCCCTGGGGTCTCCGCGTCCTTTGTCTACGACGTGTTAGGCCGGAGGGTCAGCAAGACAATGAACAGCGTCACCACGAATTATCTTTATGATGGCAGCGACATTGTACAGGAAATTGGTGGCGGCACGGTGGGAGCGAGCTATGTGAGGAGCTTGCGCATCGATGAGCCGTTTGTCAGACAAACTTCAACCGGCAACGAGTTCTATCATGTGGATGCCCTCGGCTCGACGCTCAATCTGACCAATCAGACCGGCGCTGTGCAGGCGAGCTATCGGTATGAGGCATTTGGGAAAACGACGGTGACGGGAACATCTTCAAATCTGTTCCAATACGCGGGGAGAGAGAATGATGGCACGGGACTGTACTACTACAGGGCGAGGTATTATTCGCCGGCGCTGTCGCGATTCTTAAGAGAAGATCCCATTAATTTTCAGAATCCGGACAGTGACACCAACCTGTACTTATATAGTCTGAACAATCCGGTTGGCTTTAAAGATCCGTTTGGGCTGTGGCGGACGGCAGGGCAAGAACCGGGCATCAACATTCCACCTAATACTCCAAGTGTGCAGCTCTGGCCGTTTCTTGACTGTATGGACAATTGCGCGCGCAAGAATGCCACGCCCGGCCAAGATCCTATGTGGATGCAGTACACAGTGACAGGTACGGATGAAGTGAAGCCTACGGGAGAAAAGGTACATGGTGACCCTGGTCATTATGTGGGCACTTCCGTTGATTTGCGAGTGCAGGGAAGCAGCGACATAGCGTTTTGCTGCGCGAAGAAGTGCGGGGCGGCGCGAGGTCTTAATGAAAAAGCGAAGGGCGAATTTAAAACGACCACAGGGGCTAATTGGCACTTTCAATTGTTTTCGGAGAATAAGCCAGGCAGTCGAAATGATTTGCCTCAGTGTCCAAACGGGTGTTGAGGGTAAGTGAGGTTATGGCGATGCGACTAATGATGATAGCAGGTTTGGCGTTGATATTAGGTGCATTCGCGCGACCGGCGTATTCCGGTGAGGTCGCACCTGATCCCTGTAAAGCCTTCCCGCAGGAGTTGGCGCACGTTATTAAAAGAGACTATCCCGGCAGGGAAATCGTGACGATTAAGCATCTGCCAGGCTGGAGACAAGCGGAGTATGAGAAGGAAGGTATAAAGTCTTGCCCAGGGGTTGCGAAGGTTAACTTTTTTGGAGATGGTCGTCTAGCCTATGTAATTGCTCTAGTCAATCCGTCAGAAGAGAAGGTAGCGCAGAAGGCAAACCCTGGAGGCTTTCTGCTCGCTTATGTTGATGTGGCGGGGGTTTGGAAGCTGAAAATGCTCTCGAAGGGATGGTGTTCCTGCGAACCAATTGTGGCACCAGCGGGAGAATACAAAAACTTTTACGGAAATAAAATAATCCGCAGCAAGGGCGAGGTAATTGTTGAAGATTTTGGATCTGCCGCGAGATTGTTCGCGTGGACTGGAAACAAAATTGATTCTATCTCCATTAAGGACTAACGAAGAATGATTAAGGGGTCTGGACAGAAAATAGGGACAGGCTGGATTTCCGATGATGGCTGTGGTTGAGAGAGAACAGAGAAGTGCTGAGCACCAGGAGAAGGAATTGTGAGCATCGTGAAGGGGAAGTGGTTCGAAGATTGTTGGCTGCCTAACTTGTTATGATCTCTTGCCGCACCATAGTCTGCCTGCTTCTTCTACTGACCGGTCTGCTTTCACCGCTGGTTGAGGCAGGCCAGGAACGCTATGAGTACGATGCGCTGGGGCGGCTGGTGCGTGTCATTGACGCACAGGGGCGCGTCACGGAGTACGTGTACGATGCGGTCGGAAATCTGTTGCACGTGATTCCCGGCGCCACGTCGCAGGCGCCGACGGTCACCACCGTGACGCCCAATACACTGCGGCGTGGGGCGACTGCGCAAGTGCAGGTGGCTGGGACCGGCTTGAATAACGTAACGGTGGCCACGAGTGCCGCCGGTGTGAGTATCTCGACTGTATCGGTCACGCCGACAGTCGTGTCATTCAGTCTGGCCGTTTCGGCCACGGCCACGCTGGGGCCGCAATCGATTCTCCTCACGAATTCCATCGGCAGTACCACCGCAACCATCACGGTCAATCCGTCCTTGCCGACGGTGCTGGTCTCGCCGGCGCCCTTGGCAATTCCGCCCGACAACGTGCAGCGGCAGTTCACGATTCGTTTGTCCAACACCGATACGATTGCGCATGCGATAGCCCTGTCTGTGACCAACGCGTTGGTCGCCACTGTCTCTCCCTTGACTGTCACGATTCTAGCCGGACAGACTGAGGTGCAGGCGAGTGTCACGGGGAAAGCAGCCGGGCAGACAATCATCACGCTGACCTCCTCGACGTTGGGCACGACCTCTGTGCCGGTCTTTGTGACGACAGAATTTACCGGTATCAACACCAGTGTTTCTCCCTTGCTGGGTGTGATTGTGCAACCGACCGTACAACCTCCCGCCTCTACGACGATTACCCCGTTGCTGTCTCGTGCCGTCGGTGTCGCGTTCGGCTCCTATATCCAAGGGCTCAATCCGAAGGCGATCACGATCGGCGCCGGCCCGACGCCGATCGTGATTTCCGGCTCCGGGTTCAGCGCGAGCAGCACGGTGGCGGTGACGCCGCCGGATGGCCTGACGTTGGGCGCGGTGACGGTGAGTCCGGATGGGCAGGCGATCACCGTTCCAGTCACTGTGGCGGCGAATGCTCCGACGACGACCAGGCAAGTCGTCGTGACCGCTGGAACAGTTCGCTACGTGCCGGCCAGTCCGGATGCGGATCGTCTCCTGATTTCGTTCCCGGCGCCGGTGGTCGAATCTGTGACGCCGCTGTTTGCCACGCCGGGGACGACCCTCGGTATCGCTTTACGCGGGAGAAACTTCCAGAACACGCAGTCCATCAGTTTCTCACCGAGCGCCGGCATCATTGTGGGCAGCTCTCCAAGTATCAGCGGCGATGGGACCGCCATGTCCCTCTCGATCGCACTGGCGCCGACCGTGGCGCTGGGCGCGAAGACCGTGACCGTCACAACATCAGGCGGAACGTCAGATTCAGCCCCGTCGGCATTCAATACGTTTACTCTGGTGAATGAAGTCCGCGAAAGCCTCACGCCGATTTCGTCCGCTGCGGTGGGCGTGGTCAAGCAAGAAGTGGTCACGCCGCCGAGCCAGTCGGTCGGCCTGTTCTCCAGTTCGGTGGGCGTGATGCTGGGCGGGTCGCTCACGGACCTCACGCCGGTCGCCAAACCGATCGGCGAAAGCTTTACGCTTACGGTCAATGGCTTTGAGTTACAGGCCGTCACGGACGTGCAGTTCTCGCCGAACACCGGTGTCACGGTTGGGGCGCTCACCATTGCCTCAGACGGGCGGTCGTTCACGGCGCCGGTGACGCTCGCCGCCGATGCGCCGCAGACATTGCGCACGGTCACTGTGCTGGCCGGTACGACGACACTTCGGTTCAGCGACCTGTCCCGCGCGTTATTCCGTGTGACGGCGCCGCAGCCGGTGATCGACTCAATTAGCCCGATCGTGCTCCATATCGGCGGGCCGCTCACCACGCTGACGGTGCGAGGGCAGAACTTCCAAAACGCCACGCAGGTTCAGGTGGCGCCTTCGATGGGATTGACCATCAGTTCGCCGCCGTCGGTGAGCGCGGACGGCACGTCGCTCTCGGTCACGATCAGCGCGGCGGTCGGGTCGCTGGCAGGGGATCGCGCCGTGGTGGTCGTGACACCGGCCGGACAAACGACGTCAACGCTCTCTCCGGCCAATAGCATCAAGCTGTCGCCGACCGCAGGCGACACGTTCCCGTCGCTGGCGTCGGCGCCGGTCGGTGTGGTGAAGAACGATGTCGTCGTACCGCCGCCGCCGACCGCCATCGGACCGGTGAGCGCGCCACTGGTCGGCGTGCTGTTGGAATCGACGAGCACGCCGGTTAGCACCACGACATTCCTCCCCGCGACGGTCGTGGGCGTGACGCTGGGTTCTGTGCCGACGGCAATCTCGCCGACCGGGATCATACGCGGCGCCAGCGGCGTGCTGACGGTGACTGGATTTGCCTTAAACGGGGTCACGAGCCTGTCGGTGAATCCATCTACCGGGATCACACTCGGATCGGTGACGGTCAGTCCAGATGGATTACAAGTGACGGCGCCGATGACCGTCGCGACCGATGCACCGTTGGGGGCGCGAGAAATTGTCGTCTCGACGTCGGCCAGCCGGGTGCTCTTCCCAGCGCCGCAAGCCGGTTTGCTGCGGATCGGCGCCGGGGTGCCGCTGATGGATTCGATTACGCCGATCTTGGCGAGTCAGGGACAAAAAGTCTCGATGACGGTGAGGGGGGCGAGCTTCCAAGGAGCGTTTGCCGTGACCGCCACGCCAGCCGCCGGGATCACGTTTGGCCCTATCCAGTCCATCGATGCCGCTGGCACGATCATCACGATCGAGTTCGCCATTGCCCCGGATGCTCCGCTCGGAGCACGTGTCATTCAAGTGGTTGTACCCGGAGCCATATCCACGGCAGATCCCGTGCCTGCCAATACGTTCACCGTATTTCCACCGTAGCGATGAATTGACAGGAGAGCATGATGGTTAAAAGGACAGAAAGGAGTCGACATATGAGGAACTATACGAGGAGCATCACAGGGCTCGCGGCGATCTTGGCGCTCATGCCAAGCGTCGCGCTGGCATTCGACAGTGGGAGTACGGGCGCCGATGGAGCCTTCAACCCGACGGTCAGTACCAATGTCCCCTTGCCGGCCAGCGGGATTTTCAATTTCAGCTCGATGAATATTCAGTCGGGTATCAATGTGACCTTTCAAAGAAACACGACTAATACGCCGGTCGTAATCCTTGTGAGTGGGAATGTGACAATTGCGGGGACGCTCAATGTGAGTGGAGGATCATCCACGAACGCGGGGGCTGCAGGAGATGGAAACCTGGGAGACGATGGGGTGCCCGGTATCGGTGGACCTGGTGGCTACGATGGCGGGAGAGGAGGCGCGATTGGGGCCAATCGAAGTGGGGGCCAAGGCCTTGGGCCGGGAGGAGGGAATCCCGGAAACTTTTCAGTCGTGGGTACCCAATGTGGCAGCAACCATACCTACGGCGGTGCGGGCGGAGGATTTGGCGCGGTTGGGGCTCCCAATCCTTGTTTCAGTACCGGGGGAGGCGTCTCATACGGATCGACGGTACTCCTTCCGCTGATTGGCGGCTCCGGCGGCGGCGGCGGCGGCGGCGGAACAAACTTTGCGGCAGGCGGTGGTGGCGGCGGAGCTGGGGCCATTTTGATTGCTGCGTCCGGCACCGTGAATGTCACCGGGCAAATCCTAGCCAACGGAGGGAGCAGCGGATCGTCCACTGGAGCAGGATGCGGAGATAACGGCGGTGGTGGGAGCGGCGGGGGCATCCGTATCGTGGCTACAACCATTGCCGGAAATGGAACAATTGCCGCAGCCGGTGGGTCAGTCGGAACAAGCTGCTTTGCAAGTGGTGGGGTTGGTGCTGTCGGCCGCATCCGACTCGAAAGTGAATCGTTCACCCGCACCGCCGCAACGACGCCGCCATTTACCACTGCTGCGCCAGGTCCGGTGTTTGTGGCCGGTTTACCCACGCTGGCCATTACCAGCGTGGCTGGCGTTTCTGCTCCGCCAATTCCAACGGGTAATGCTGACATTACCTTGCCTTCGACAACCGCAAATCCCGTGACGGTGGTGTTCACGACAGCCAACGTGCCTGTCGGCAACACGGTACGACTGACCGTCACCCCGGCTCTCGGCATCTCGAGTTCGGTTGTCAGCCCGGCACTGACCGGCAGCACGACAAGCGCCACAACCAGCGTGAACGCGAATCTGCCGTCTGGCCCAAGCACGCTCTTGGCGACGACGACCTATACGATTGTCGCGTCGTTGGGCGATGCGCTGGCTCCCTATGCCAACGGGGAGCGGGTCGAGCAGATCATGATCGCGGCTGCGCCTGGGCAATCGAATCACTATGTGCTGATTACGACATCGGGGAAGGAATTCGACGTGCCGGCCGAAGCGTTGGCTGCCATCTTCCCCACCAACGGATAAGCCTGCGCTGTGTTTTCGTTCCGGTGGGGAGGACTACTCCCCACCGCCCTGGTATCGTTTTGTAACGATAGCTGCGGCTGCGTGAACATTATGCCGGCTGTCGCGTAGTCGGGCATGCTGCGGTTCGGCAACGGACAAAGAACGTTCTTTTGGTCTCTTTGGTTTGTTTGGTTTCTTTGGTTGAACGACACTACGCAGATGTTCAGGCTGAAAACTGAAGTTGGATCCTACAACCTTGAGTTCAGGCACAGATGAATCCTCGTTGCGCAAGAAGCTTAACCCCTAACAACCTTCAGCCTATCTACCTGATAGGGCTCTGCCTTGGGCTGTCGCTTTTGCTGTCGGCCTGTTCGTCCGCCGTGGTGAAACAGGCGGAGCGCTATGCCTCCGACGGGCACTGGGATCAGGCGGTCGCGTCGTACCGCGAGGCGCTGAAGAAAGATCCCTTCAATCCGAGCATTCAAGCCAGTCTGGATGCCGCGAGAGCCCGTGCCGGGGCAGGGCACTTTGCGGCAGGGCAGCAGGCGCTGGACGACCATCGGTTGGGCGAAGCCTTACGCGAGTTCAAACAGGCCCTGGCCTTCGATCCTTCCAAACAGGCGCATCATGAAGGGATGGCCGAAGCCTTGCGGTTGAAAGAGGCGCGTGATCATCTGGAGGCCGCCGGCAAGCTCAACGGCCTGGGCCGGCCGGAGGAAGCCTTGGTGGCCTATGAGCAGGCGGTGGAACTCGATCCAAGCTTGACGCAGGCGTTGGACGCCATCACCCAGCTCACAAAACATCTCCGCGCCGACAAGTCGCTGACCGGCTCGTCGCAGCCGATCACGCTCCGCTTTCAGAACGCGAAGCTGAAAGAAGTGTTCGAGATTCTGGCGCGGACCGCCGGGGTCAATGTGATTTTCGACAAGGAGGTCCGCGACGATCCCATCACGATCTTTGTGAAAGACCTGCCGTTCGACGAGGCGCTGAACCTCATCCTGTCTACCAACAATCTGCTGACGCAGCGGATCGGGGCGGACACGCTGCTTGTGATGCCGAATACGAAGCAGAAGCAGGCGCAGTATCAAGACCTCTTGCTGCGCACCTTCTATTTGGCCAATGCCAAGGCCAAGGATGCGGTGAATCTCATACGCACGATGCTGGACAGCAAGAAGATCTATGTGGACGAAAAGATCAATGCCATCGTGGTGCGGGACGAGCCGGCCAAGCTGCAACTGGCCGAACGGATGTTGTTCGCCATCGATCGGCGCGAGCCGGAAATCGAATTGGATTTGGAAGTGCTGGAGGTCAATCGCACCAAGAGCCTGAAGTATGGATTGAATTTTGCCAAGCAGGCTGGGCTGGGCTTGATTCCTGGCGGAGGGAGCGGCGGCATTTCCACCTCGCCGACGCAGTTTACCTTTCAGCAGCTGACCTCGATCGGCCCGGGGAGTTACCTGTTTCGCTTGCCGGCGAGCGTCTTGATCGATTTTTTCAAGCAAGATTCCGATGCCAAGACGCTGGCCTCCCCCAAGCTGCGCGTGATCAATAACAAATCGGCCTCGATCAATATCGGCGACAAGCAACCGATTCTCTTATCGACGACGAACGTGCTGCCGGGCCAGGCTGCGACCGGGGCGATTCCGACCACCTCGACGGTGACGTCGATTGAGTTCAAGGACACCGGTGTGAAGCTCACCGTCGAACCCTCGATCAACCTGCTGGACGAAGTCACGATGAAGCTCAAGATCGAGGTGACCCGGCTCGGCGATCAGGTCATCCTCCAGGCGAGCCCGGAAATTAGACAGTTCAAGTTCGGCACCCGTTCGGCGGAGACGACGTTGAGCATGAAAGACGATGAGACGGTCGTGCTGGCCGGCTTGATTCAGAATGAAGAACGGAAGTCTCGCTCGTCCATTCCGTTGTTAGGCGATATCCCGATCATCGGGCAGTTGTTTACCTCAACCACGGAAGATGTGGTGCAAACGGAAGTCGTCTTGACGTTGACGCCGCGAGTGGTGCGCTCCATGGGTTCACCCCCCGTGGCCACGCAGGCCATGTGGTCCGGGACGGAAAATGCCTATGCGACGACCCAACTTTTTCCGCCACGTGCGATGAAAGTCTCGCAGGATATGCCGTTTGCCACTGCAGCGGCGCCGCCCAAACTGGGAACCGAAGCCAAGCCGAATTCCAGAGGGGAAAGCACTCATCCGGCTAACGCGCCGATCGCATCGCCAGCCGTGACGGTTCCTCCTGTGTCAGCCAGTGGAACGGGCGCTTCAGCGATGAAAGAGAATCCTGAACTCGGTGGTCAGGCCAAGACTGAATCGATTGCGCGCCTGCCGTCGCCCGTGACGATGCGACCTGTCGATCTGGCTGCCACAGCTGGGCAAGATTTTCGTCTCGATGTGCTTGCTGTGCAAGGCCAGGCCATGACGGAGGCGACGGCGACGGTGTCGTACGATCCGAAGCTGATCGAGTTTCGCCGGGTCGGGCCTGGCGCTGCCGCCATTTCTGCCAGGGCGACGGACGGCCAGGTGCAGTTGACGATCCGTCGGCAGGGTGGTGCGGACCAGGGAGAAGCGGTGTTGGCGATGTTGTTCTTCCAGGCTAAAGTCAAAGGTGATGCGACGGTGACGTTACAAGCCAATCTTGGTGGCGCCACGGCGCCGGCTGGACCGGCCATGCAGGAACAGGTGGTGGTGCATGTACAGTGACCTGTGCAAGAAACGATCGGTCGGTCGAGGCGAGGGAGGCTATACGCTGCTCGAGCTGATGATTGTCGTCACGATTGTCGCAATTCTGGCGACGCTGGCGGAGCCAATGTGGCAAGAGTCGGTCACGAAGGCGCGGGAAGCCAGTCTGAAGCAAACCCTGTTCACCGTACGCGACGTGCTCGACCAGTATCGCGCCGATCACGGGAAATATCCTCAGGCGCTGGCAGAGGTGGTGTCTGCCGGGTATCTGCGACAGATGCCGCCCGATCCCTTCACGAAATCGGCAACGACCTGGCAAGAGATCCCGGCGGAACGCGAAGGCGGCGTCTTCGATGTGCATAGCGGAAGTCCGCTCGTCGGCACGGATGGGACGCCCTACAATCAATGGTAATGCTATGAGGCGATCTGTCGTTCATTCCCTTGGTGTGACGCTCCTCTCCGGCCTGGCGTTGTTCGGTGTGGGATGCAGCAGCACGCCGCCTGCTGGAACTGTCTTACCAGAGCTACCGGCGCAGGCTGCGCCACCCGCCCGAGATCGAGGACTCGAACTGGCCGCGCTTCGTTCCGAGATGGCGGCCACGAAGATTGCTGCCGCGAAGAAGGAAGCGGAGCTGATTGAGCTGCGAGACTTAGTTCGGCAACTGAGACTGGAGAATGCCGAGTCCCGGCAAGCGTTTCTGGAACTACGGGATCAGGCAGAGCAACGGCAGCGCGAGTCGGTGAAGGCGCGAGAAATTCAAGAGCGGCACGCGCAAGCGGACAGCGCGCAGGATCTCACGGTTCTCAAGGCGACAGTCGCGGCATTGGCGCAAGAGTTTGGACAGTTGAGACAGGATCTGGCCATGTCACCGATGGCGATGACGGTCACCGCGGCCACCGTGCCGGCGTCACCTTCGATCATCATCGTACAGCCAGGCGACACCCTCGCGAGTCTGGCGAAACGGCATCGCACCACGGTCGAGGCCCTGCGGAAGCTGAATGCTCTCAAAGGCGATAGCTTGATCGTCGGACACGCGCTGGTCTTTCCGACATCTCAACAGCCCTAACGGAACGGATAATCACCATGCCGACCGTGATCCGACAGACAGCCCTCGCTGAGATTCTCCTCCGCCGCGGACTCCTCACGGTTGAGCAATTCGATACGTATCGGGCTGAGGCGCAGGGCTCCGATCGGCGGTTGCGCGCCTCGCTGGTGCGCGACCAGGTGCTGTCCGAGACGGCTTGGGCGGAAGTGTTGGCGGAGCAGTACGGGCTGCCGTTCGAATCGCTCGATGGCTATCGGGTCGAGTTCGAGCGGTTCGTGGCGATTCCAGTCGAGGCGATGCGCCAGTTCGGGTTTGTGCCGGTCGATGAGCGGGAGGGCATCCTGGTCGTGGCGGTGGCGGACCCGCAGGATCTGCGTCTGCTCGATCACATCGATCGGATCGTGGGCCGCGAGTTTCATGTGGTGGTGGCGCCCAAGAGCGCGATCGCCGATTCGCTGCAAGCAAGCGAACGCAATGCGCAGATGGTGGCTCGTGTGCGGGACGAGTTTCGCCCCCTGCTCATTCGCGAAAACGAACAGGGCGAGGAGGTGCTGTCCGCCGATAAGATCCAGAAGGACCAGAGTCCGGTCGTGCAACTCGTCGACACGATCGTTCTCAACGCGCTGCAGAAGCGGGCCAGCGATATTCATCTGGAGCCGGCGGACGGTGTCACGGAAGTGAAGTATCGGATCGACGGGGTCCTCTATCTGGCGATGGAGCCGCTCGACCTCAAATTTCACAATCCCCTCGTTTCTCGCATCAAGGTCATGTCGGAGTTGGATATCGCCGAGCGCCGGGTGCCCCAAGACGGCCGCTTCAAGCTCCGGTTGGAACGGCGGACGATCGATTTCCGCGTGTCCGTGATGCCGAGTGTGTTCGGGGAGTCGGTGGTCATTCGTATTTTGGCCAAAGATGAGATGACGGCGGGGCAACGGGGCATTCATCTCGATGGGCTTGGCCTCCGGGCAGACGATCTGAAACGCTTTCGGCGGGCCATCACGGCCTCCTATGGGATGGTGCTGGTCACCGGTCCAACCGGGAGCGGCAAAACCACGACCCTCTATGCAGCCCTGGGAGAAGTGAACACGAAAGAAGACAAGATTCTCACGATCGAAGATCCGGTCGAGTACCAGCTCAAGGGCATCGTGCAAATTCCCGTCAATGAGAAGAAAGGGCTCACGTTTGCGCGGGGGCTGCGGTCGATTCTGCGGCACGATCCGGACAAGATCATGGTCGGAGAAATCCGCGATGCGGAGACGGCGCAGATTGCGATTCAATCGGCGCTGACCGGACACTTGGTCTTCAGCACCGTGCATGCCAACAATGCCTTCGACGTGATCGGGCGATTCGTCAATATGGGGATCGAGCCGTATAATTTTGTCGCATCGTTGAATTGTATTATGGCGCAGCGGCTGGTGCGCAGACTCTGCGAGGCCTGTAAGGTGCCGGTCTCGGTGAGTCCGGAGCAGTGCGAACAGCTTGGATTCGATCCGCGCCTCTTTGCCGATCGTCCCGTGTACGAGGGTAAGGGCTGTGTCGAGTGCCACGGGCTGGGGTTTCGAGGGCGCCATGCGATCACCGAGTTCCTGCCGGTCTCGGACCGCATCAAGGACATGATTTTGGAACGCCGGACTCCGACAGAAATCCGAAAGACCGCCACGGATGAGGGGATGTCGACATTGCGACAGGCTGGGATAGAAAAGGTCCTGGCCGGCGACACGACGATGAAAGAAGTCAACCGCGCGACGTTCGTCGGGTGATGCAATGAATCTCTTTTTCCCGGTCCATCGTCCCAGCACTGGGCTGAGTTTTACGGAACGCGGGATCGCCTTGGTCGAACTCCGGCGAGGGTGGCAGAAGCCGGGGATCGCACGGATCATCGAACGTCCCCTTCCGGAGGGAGTGCTGGCGTTGTCCTCGTCGGAGCCGAACGTGAAGGATCGGGAGGTACTGATCAAGGAACTTCGCGCCTTGGTGGCTACCTCGTCGGAACGGACGGTCGCAGTCTGCCTGCCCGATCGGGTCTGTCATCTCGCCGTCTTTCCCTTCGAGACCTTGCCGACTCACGAACGAGAGCGCGAGCAAATCATCCGCTGGCGCTTTCAACATGAAGAGCATGTGACGGTGGGGGACATTCGGATCATGCATCGGGTGTTTCCGGTGCAGGGAGCGAGGGCGACCACGCCGGCTGAAGCCAAAACAAAAGGTCAGGTGACGGCCTATGTGCTGGCGATGGCGATCAAGCGATCGGTTCTCGATCAATATGAGCTGGTCTGTCAGGAGGCGGGCCTGCTGCCCCTCTCCATTAGTTGTGCCGCCTTGTGGCTGTTCGACTTCTATCGTCCAGCCATCACACAGGCGAACGAACTGTTCTTCGTCCATCAGGCATCGGACTCGATGGCGTTTATTGCAATCAGGCAGGGCCTGCCGGTCTTTTGCCGGATGAAAACGCAGCGTCCTGGATCGGCCGATAGGATGGGTGAAATCCGGAGTACGCTGCAATTCTATGAAGATCTTCACCCTCCTGGGGAGACAGGGGCTGGTTCTGGTTCCGTCCCTATATATATGGTAGGGGAGGGCTCCTCTCAGGAAAGCATGGTATATGAGAATATGGTTGATGTTAGCTCTGTAACTACGCGAAAACAAGAAAATATATCGCCTCGAACCATTCTGCCTGACTGGAAAACCCTTGTTTCAACGAAACATGGGACCATTTCCAGTGAGAAAGGGCTCTATGCCCTGGCCTGTGCGGGGGGACGATGACGATCGACAGGCGATGGCTGAGCGACAAATTCGCGAAACGAGCGAAGGAGGCCATTCCGATCGTTCCCAGCCTCAGGCTGGCGGCAGCGCCTTCCATTGTATCGACGCTACGTACACTCCAATGGAGCCTGATCGGGCTAACGATATTGTCGGTCGGGCTCATCGGCTGGTGGTGGGAAGACACTCAAGAGTTCGATGCCATCGCCGAGCGTTACGAAACGGCAGCCCTGCGCACAGAAACCCTCAATCGGCAATTCGAGGCGAACTTGGCTCGCGAGGGATTGACGCTGCCAGGCGATCAGATTGCCTTGGTGCAAGGAAAGATCGCCTTTGCCAATCTCCTCTCAGAAAAACGTTCCTTCTCCTGGACACGGTTGCTCAGTGAATTGGAGGAGACAGTCCCGGCGAACGTCTCGATTGGGAGCGTGAAGCTCGATTTTCAACAATCGAATATCGTCGTGGACGGCTTGGCGCGAAGTCTTCAGGATGTGAATGTCTTTGTCGAGACGCTGCAGAGTCATCGCGCCTTTCAGAAGGCCGTCTTAGCTAAGCACGAGCTGCACAAGGGGCGTGATGAAGGGGCGGCAGCGATACCGGTCGAGGGAGGGGTGGACTCACCGCGCCATGACATCGAGTTTACCTTGGCGGTGGACTATCGCGCGGCGGTCATGAATGGAGACAGGGGAGAATGATCTCCATCAATCTCACAAGGTTCTCTCTGCCGATGGCGCAGTTGCAACGGTTCGTGCCGCTGGGCCTGGTAACGGTAATCGTGGTCGGCTGCGCGGCCTTTCTCTATATCGGGATCAGAGAACCGGCTCTGTCGAGGCTCGAACAGGCGGAAATGGATTTCCAGACAGCCAAGCAAAACCAAGAACAGTTACAACGCACCAGGGTCTTGCAAGAGAAGGCGAGAACGGCTCAGCAGCAGGTCGAGGACCTCTGGAATGGACTCCCGACGCAGAACGAATTTGCCTCCTTTGCCATGGCGATTGCTGAAATGGGAAAGCTGGAGCGCGTGGCGATTCCTGGCATGGCCTATCATGTCGAAAAGGCGGAAGGAACCGTGCCGGTCAAAGCCACCCTCACCTTCAAGGTCACAGGAAACTATGGGGCCGTCTATCGCTTCATCCATCGCTTGGAGATGACGGAGCCCTATCTCGTGATCGAGCGGCTGGATGCGGCGCGTTTGGATAAATCCGACCGCGCCTTGTCCACCCTTCTCGTCTTCAACGTCAAGGTCGCAACCTTTTTACGTCCGAGTCTTCCGGGAGCCCAAGATTCATGAGCGCATCGCTCCAACGATATCTCCTGGTGGGATTGGGCGCCATCTGGTGTGTTCTGATCCTGACACGCTTCCTGACAGCAGAAGAGCCACAGGAAGTGCCTCTCACGTTCGTATCGGGAAAGCCGGCGGCCAAGACTCGCGCGGCAGTCGGGGCTCCCGATCCCTGGCAGGTGAAGCCTGTGACGATCCAAGCGCATGAAGTCCCGGCTGGACCCACGAAGAATATTTTTGCTCCCCTGGGTGAATCGACGGCAGTGGGGGCCACGGCCATCGTGGCGAAACGGGAAAAACGAGCCTCCGCGCCGCTACCCCAGGACGTCGTGGCTGTGGTCCCGGCTGCTCCACCAGAGCCGACTCCCGAAGAATTGGCTGAGCAAGTGGCACAGCGACAAGCACAATTGGCAGAACAGGTGGCACAGGTTGCGCGGGAACAAGAGGAACTCAAGCTTCAACAAGTGCGCGAACAGATGGGCCAGTACCGATACCTGGGTTATCTCAATCAACAGGGTGTGCAGAAAGCCTTTGTGGGCAAAGGCAAGGACATCTATATCCTCCGCACCGGCGACAAGCTCGACGGCAAGTTCCTCGTCGCCTCCATCGAGCCCGCCACGATCAAACTTCGTGAGCCAGCGACCAGCCTCGAAACCTCGATTGAACTCAAAAAAGACGGCGACCCAGGAGCGTCGTAACGCGGTTGCTCGTTTATTCGGTTTGGTTGGTTGATTTCGTTGTTTGGTTGAACGAGACAAATCAGCTCGATCACCCTCCTTCGCGCTCGGCGAGCAAGTTCCGTGCGAATGGCCGTCAGCTATAAACTCATCACGCTCCCATCTCAACACTCAGCACGCCCGTCCTGAGCATGTCGAAGGGCAGCACTTCCGAGCGGTCCGTAGCTCCTCCCCCAACTCAGAACATCCGCAATGTCCTACGTACTTTTGCTCCCCCCAAGTGGCTACTCCCCCCCCTACACAAATGGGCTAGCACATCTGGCGGGATTGCACATTCTGAAAATCGGTGTAGAGTGCCGCGCGTCGGTCATGGTCGGTGAGAAAACCGTACACGCATCGACGAAGTGCAAAAATACAAGAGGACACATGATGACACGCCAAAATACAGCAGGTCGCAAAGGTTGGACGAAGATCACGAGTTGGGTTGCGGTGCTGTCGTTCGTCTTGACGGTCGTGTTCCCGCTTCCTGCCCTGGCGGGCGACGCGGTCTTCTACTATCACAACGATGCCACGGGCTCCCCCGTCGCCATCACGAATAGTGCTGGCACAAAGGTGTGGGGCGCCGACTATGAGCCCTTCGGGGAACTAGCTGGGGTGGTGGAGACTGTGCCGAACAGCCAGCAGTTCCTGGCCAAGACGGTTGACCCTGAAACCAGCCTCCATTTACTGGGTGCACGATACTACGATGGGAAGATTGGAAGATTTCTGTCCGTCGATGCTGGATTATTGCGTGGCCAGCAGGCTGCCATGCTGGGACGTGCGCAGTTCCACAATGTGTATGCCTATTCGGCCAATAATCCCAATCGGTTCTTAGATCCCACCGGTGATACCCCGATCGATGTAGTGTTCCTCGCTATTGACGTTGCGACCCTAGGGGTCGCGGTCTATACGGGCGTTGGTATTGCTTCTGCTGTGGTTGATGTGGGCCTGAGCGCTGCAGGAGTAATTAGTCCTGTTCCCGGAGTGGGCGAAGTACTCAAAGCGGGAAGAGCTGTAGGACATGTTGCTGATATTGTAAAGGTATCAGCAGGCGAGTTGCGTTCGGCCGGCCGCGCTGATTTCAGAGCCTCAAGAGCTGAGGCGCTAGCTAAGGCGAATGACAAAAACAACGGAAAGTGCTTCTACTGTGGAATTAACAAGGCGGCGCAAGGAGATCATGTGAAATCACTCAAGTCGTTTGCGGATGATGTTAATGCCGGGAAGATCAGTCGTGCGGATGCCATCAAACAGGCATCTGCACCCGAGAACATCGTCGGTGCATGTTTACAATGCAATACCTCGAAGGGAGCGAAGCAGTTGAGTGTGACGGATGGACCTGGGAAATGGGTGGCGCCCAATCGTTTCAAATAAGACTAGGTTGCAAAAACACCGCAATGTTACCAATCAAATACCAGGCATCAATTCTAACTTTCCTTTTCGACCGTTTGCCTATCGGAGAAGATGTGGACTCGATGGAGTTTTCTTTGTCAGGGCAATTTGCAGGTAAGTACCACATCGCACATTCGGCTATTGAAACTGCGACAGGTGATGCTCATATTGTCTTCACCCTCCCATGCTACTCGCACAGCGTATTTCTTGCCCTCACCCGAATCAACGTAGCTGAAACAGCCCGCCTTCTAGCGAATCTTGAAGATTTTGAACGTGAATCTTCTCAAGATCTCCGCCTCGGGGAGGTAGTCATAACGCCGGAGCAAGAGTTGCGAGATCATGAAATGCCATTCGCTGTAATCCTGCTAAGGACTGCGACATCCCTTGAGTGTGCGAGAGTGCCAGATAGCTGGGAGATTGATGGCAAGCGGACGTCCTTCTTTTTTGTGGTACCTCTGACAATGGCAGAATGGGAACTTCGCAGCAAGTCGGGGCATGACGCTCTTATGGAAAAGTTTGAGGCCTCAGGAAAGGAACTATTCTTTTAATTGAAGGCGAGAGGGGGAGTCATTACCACCTTCGAGAATCTTTCTCAGAAATCATTAGAACAATTGGAGAAAAGAAAATTTCGAAACGTTTTCTCTCGCACGTCTGTGAATGGCTCGGAGGCATTGATGGTTCCATCAGAAAGGCACGTATGAAAACGACGATAATGCGAGCGGGCAACGTCCTTGGGGTGCTGGTCATACTCTGCGCTCTGATGAGCGGCTGGAGCGCGGAGTTCGCGTGGGGTCAATCCGCCGGCGATGGGAAGGACGATCCCTTCTATGGCGAGAAAGGGCAGGCCGGCGCAACGGATGTGAGTCAGCTCCTGGACGATTCCACGAAGGCGGTCTTTCAGCAGATCCAAGACGATGTTCAACCCTTCACCGGGAATCTCAACCTCGTGCACACCGATCTGGTCTTGCCTGGCGATGGCGGGTTCGATCTCAAAGTCCAGCGCGTCTATAACAGCCGGATTTGGGGGCGAAGGGAAGTCCAGGCTCCCGGCGTTGTGGCGTACAACGAGCGGAGTATTGCAGGACTCGGCTGGTCCTTCCACTTTGGGCGGGTGCGAAACCCCTTTGGGACTGGGAGCCAGAATCCGTTGCTTAGTGACAATCCGGTCATTGAGCTGTCCGATGGCTCGACGCATGAGCTCTATGCCGATATCAATGATCCAACTCGCGCGACCAAGATCAGTCTGGAGCAGTGGAAGTATCATCAAGGGGCGACCAGCAGCATTTTTCTCCTGACGATGACGGATGGAACGGTGTACGAGTTTACTGCGGCCAATGAATACTTCAATCTCGGAGGAACGCTCAATACTCGTGTCTGGCAGGTCAGTACAATCACGGATCCGAACGGCAATGTCATGACGTTCACGTACGATCCGACCGATAAGCGCAAAGTGACTTCGGTGACGGACAGTCTCAGTCGATCGATCACCTTTACCTACACCACGATCTCCAATCCCGTCCAGTGCACGGTCAATTACACGGCGCTTTCGAGCATGACGGTCAATGGCAAGGTCTATACCTATGAGTATCATCCGCTCAGTTCAGCGACATTGTGCCACCTGTTCTTAGCGTCGGTAACGCCACCGACGGGGCCGGCCTGGACCTACACCTACGGCCCCACCGACCCTAATTTGTACGAACTGACTTCAGCGACCTCGCCGCGAGGCTCGGTCTATAACTATGGGTATGAGGATGTCTTTTTCAATGTGGGGGAACAATCGGTTCCCAACGGCATTAAATTCAAGGTCGTGACGTCGCGGACAGTAAGTGGCGGAGGGCTGCCGTCGACAACATGGACCTACAACTATGGCACCGTGTCGGTCGGCGCAAACCAAGTTACCACTGTGTCGCAGTCGGGTTGCAGTCGAGTCGAGCGATTGACCTTCCACAGTTTCGGCACGATTGGCGCTGGCAACATCTGGCGGGTGGGGTCATTGTTGAAAAAAGAAACGTTGAACGGGGCCACGCTGGTACAACAGGAAGACTATGTCTGGAATCCGAGCGCGGCAATTTCCAATGACGGCCGATCGACCGGGCCCTGGGGAACGGCGCCGACAATTACCGACACTCAAATCTTCATGCCGCTGCTGGGTAGTCGTACCATTACACGGGATTCGCGCACCTATACGACGAACTACAGCGCCTACGACAGTTTTGCCAATCCCGGCACTATCTCAGAAACCGGGAATGCAAGCCGCACGACAACCTCGACCTATTACATCGACACGACGAAGAACATCGTACGTGGGCGGCCGCTCTCACAGCAAGTGACGGTGGGGCCGCAGAGCTTCACGACCGCCTTTACCTATGACGCAAACGGAAATCTCAAGACGACAAACCAGTATGGCGTGTTGACGACATTCAATTATTTTGCAAATGGCAATCTCCAATCTCGTGTGAATGCCCTGAATCAACCCACCAGCTTTACCTATCAAAATGGCAGAGTCAGTGGCATCACGAACCCGGTCTACGGGATCAGTCGTGTGATCACAACTGACGGGAACATCACCAGCGAGACTAATGGCCGCAATTTCACGACCGCCTTTTCCTACGACAATGTGAACCGCGTGACCCAGGTGACGCCTCCTCTGGGCAGCGCCACGGTGGTGGTCTACAACGATGGAGCGCGCACTAGAACCGTGACGCGCGGGCCGGCTTCGACCACGTTCACGTTTGATGGATTGGGAAGAGTGCTTTCGACCTCCGCCACGGGCGGCATCTTGACGCAAACCACCTACAATGCGTGCGGGCAACGCACGTATCAATCGTTTCCCTATACCGCCACCAACATTGGCGACGCCTTTGCCTACGACGTGCTGGATCGAGTGACGACGATCACCCATCCTGGCGCATCGACCATCATTTATAACTATGCCAACGGGAATGTGGCGATCACCAACGAGCGCAGCATCACGGTGACGTATACCAATTCCGCATTTGGCGATCCCAATGAGAAACGATTGCTCAATGTCGTGGATGCCACAGGCACGACGAGTTATGCCTACAACACGGTGGGCAGTCTGACGGGGATCACGCATCCAGGAGGGCTCGCGCGTAGCTTTGCCTACGACACACGAAACTTCCTCACCGGTGAGACGCATCCGGAAACCGGATCAATCACGTATGGCCGCGACGCGATTGGGAATCTGACGTCGAAGATTGACGGCAAAGGGACAACGGGCTATGGCTATGATCCGCTGAATCGGTTGACGTCGATCAATTATCCCGGCACCGCCGACGATACGACCGTCACCTACGATAACGCCGACAATCGCGCGACGGCGTCTTCGCCGGCAGCCAGCACGACGTTCCAATATGACCAAGCCGATCGGATGACCAGCCAGCAGATCACGATCGGGGCGCTGACCAAAACAACGGGGTATGGGTACGATGGATCAGACAACCTGATTACGTTAACCTATCCCACAGGCCGAGTCCTCACCTATACGTATGACACGGCCAATCGCGTGATCAGCCTGGCCAGTGGCGCGACCAATTATGTCACGACGGTAAGCTATCATCCTTCTCGGGCCATGACATCAGTGGCCTTCGCGAATGGGAAGTCGACGAGCCTTACCTATGACAATCGCTACCGGGTCAGCCGGATCCTCGTGACGGGGCTGGTCGATTTTACCTATGGGTATGACGGCGCGAACAACGTGTTGAGCATTACGGATGCTCTTACGCCGAGTAAGAATCGCGGGATGACCTACGATAACGTCGATCGACTCATGACGGCTTCCGGTCTCTGGGGCGCCATGTCGTTCACGTATAGCCCGGTGGGCAATCGCCTCACAAAAACCGTTGGTGCGACGACGTCCACCTATGCCTATGGAGCGAACAATCGGCTGACCGGCGTGACGGGCGGGGAGCTCGATGCCACAATCGCGTACGATGCCAACGGCAATATGACGGGTCTGCGTGGATTTTCGTTGGCGTATGATCCGGCGAATCGGTTGACCAGTGTGAATGCAACTGCCGTCACGTACACCTATGAGGGGGATGGGCAGCGGATCAAAAAGGTGAACAGTGTCACCGGGAAGACCACGCTATATTACTACGATCGAGACGGGCAATTGTTGGCAGAAACCGACGCAGTCGGAACGCCGATCTCCGAGTATCTCTATCTGAATGGGCAACTGGTGGCACGGATTGACCCGAATATCACTCCCCCGACCGCGCCAGCGGGCCTGACGGCGAGTGCGGCAAGTACGACTCAGATAAATCTAAGTTGGACTGCATCGACAGACAACATTGGGGTGACGGGTTATCGGATCGAACGCTGTCAGGGGGTTGGCTGTACGACTTTTCTTGAAGTCGGGACGACGGCAGCGGGGGTGCTTACGTTTAGCAACACCGGGTTAACCACAGGGAATCCCTATACCTACCGAGTGCGGGCGTATGACGCGTTGAGCAATCTTGGGGCCTATTCTCCTACGGCTACAGCCATGACGACGGACACCACACCCCCAAACGTTGAAGGGGGTGTGGGGATCATGATCGTCAGCACGAGCCAGATCGACCTGACGTGGGAACAGCCGACTGAAGGCTCTTACTTGTGGAACTATCGGCTCGAACGGTGTCAAGGATCGGGCTGCACGAATTTTGTCGAGATCGCGGCGACGACGGTCACCAGGTATTCGGATACGGGGCTGACCCCCGCCACGAGCTATCGGTATCGAGTCAGATGTCTGGACTATGCGGGCAATGCCGGGGGCTACTCTTCAATCTACACCAAGACCACGACGCTGCCGGCCGATGTAACACCGCCGACCGCGCCAGGATCGTTGACGGCCACGCCGGTCCCCAGCGCGCGGATCGATCTCAGTTGGACGGCGGCCACGGATGCCGGTGGGATCACCAATTACCGGATTGAACGGTGTAAAGGCGTCGGCTGCAGTGACTTTGTGCAGATTGCCAGGACCACGCCCCCGACGCTGACCTATAGCAATATGAACAACCATCTGCTGGATGGGAATTCCTATAGCTATCGGGTGCGCGCCAACGATACCACAGGCAATTTGGGCGCTTATTCAGCCAGTGCAACGGCAGTCGCTACCGATAGCGTGAATCCCACTACGCCCAGCGCACTTCTCATTATGGTACAAAGCCAAACGCAAGTCGTGTTGACGTGGACCCGATCGACGGACTATTCGGACTTAATCCAGTATCAGGTTGAACGGTGCCAAGGTGCGAGCTGCACCACATTTGTTCCAGTCGCCACCGTCCCGGTGACGACTGTGACTGATACCGGACTAGCTGGGGGCACAGTCTATCGTTATCGCGTCCGTGCGATCGATAGCACCAACCATCTCAGCACATACTCAGCGATTGTGAATGCGACGACTTTTTAATCTTGGCAAGCGGCATGATATTTTGAAAAACAAGAATGTACGGAACGACCGTGACCTAAATTTCTTATCAGTTTCTAAGCTAAATAGCAGACACTGATTGTGTCAGGCTCCGTTCCTCTATGACGTGAGACGGACGGACCCTGGATCACGGAACCCTGAAGACCATCTGCACAATGGCGGTCGCGCGTGTGCGCGGGGGCGAGTGCCGAGCGAGGTGATTGCCAACTACGGTTTCCACCACTGCACACTCTATCGCTGCCTCAAGGCGGCGCAGGGGCGTGGCCACGGACTCCACTGCGGGAGCAGATGGGTCAGTACGGGTACCTGGGCTATCTCAATCAGCAGGGTGTCCAGAAAGCATTTGTGGGGAAAGGAAAGGACATCTATATCCTCCGCACCGGCGACAAACTCGACGGCAAATTCCTCGTCGCCTCCATCGATCCGACCACCGTGAAGCTCAAAGAGCCCGCGACCAGCCTCGAAACCTCGATTGAACTCAAAAAAGACGGTGACCCAGGGGCGTCGTAACGTGGGTGTTTGTCTGTTTGGTTGAACGAAACGGACCAGATGCACCAAACAAACCAGATAGAATAAATGAACGAGAGTCGGGGAGGGGACTATTGCTTGGCTTGAGGGGGCATGGCCTTAATCATCTCAGCTGCCAGTTCTTTTGCGACATCCTTTAAGTTTGGCCGATAGAACATATAACTGCTCGACCGTTCATGTCTCGCTTTCCAGACGGTGGTGCCGGTGGTGGCATCGACCAGACGGAGACTCAGGCCGACTCGACCGACATTGTCTCCTTCTTTGCGCAGGTATTCCCAGGAATTTACTCGGACAACTAAGAACGAGTCCACGTTCAGCGCTTTGCCAAGCTTCACAGCAGAATCTTTGTCGGACTGTCCCGTCATTTCCAGACGGGAGAAGTAGAACACCAGCGCATCGAATGCTTCTTTCGATGCTTGGAAGATATCTGTCACATTTTCAGGAGACACCACACGCTCGATACTGACGGTTTTGTTTATCGCATCCGACAGGACCTGTTGGATATCCTCACGCGCGCTGTCGTATTGACTCGCCATCGGGGGAAGCACTGCAATGGCTTGCGGCCGGAATACTTTCGCGCCCGGTCCTTCCCACACTTCCTGCAAGCCGCCACAGCCAGCGATAAGGAGAGAAAAAAGGCAGAGGATGATGACACGTCGCAGATTGCGAGATATGAACATGGGCCAGTATACCATTAGAAGGTCAAAGAGATAGAGCCGGAAACCAAGGCTCCCTGTTCACGGAAGTCATAGCCGCCGCCGACATCGGCACGGAATGCAAAGAGCCGTAGGCCTAACCCTGCAGTGGGAGTGAAGGGTGTTCCGGCATCCTTCATATTTTTGAAGGCGCCGAGGCGAAACGAGAGGAACTCAGAGAAGATGGTCTGCTCAGCGCCTAAACTCAACATCTGGCTTTTGATGTCTGGCACAAAGGTCTTGTTCGAGGTGACATCCACATCTGCCGTTAAGGTCAAGGAGGAATAGGGGTTGATTGCGACGCCGCCTCGAACCTGCGGGCCAAGTTTCAGCTCTCCTCCGCTGGCATCGTTGAAGGTCGGTTGATTGATGTCTTTCGCCACCAGGCCGAAGCGCAGCCATGAGGATGGGCGGTAGATGGCGCCGACGTCAATGCCGAAGGCCGTCGAGATTGTACCCTTCCCAAAGTTGTCCGTAATGGTCACGTCGGTCCCGCCGTTGAGGCCCATGCTCCCACTATAGGCTGCGCCCTGAAGAAACTTTCCCGTCACGCCGATAGAAAACATTTTATCGGAAAAGGCATAAGCATAGGAGAATGCTGCCTGTCTGACTTCTAATGCCTGGAGAGCCATTGCACCGGTCAAGCACACAGCAGGTGTTGTAACAGTTGCTGTGTCTGCGCAATTGGGGTTGGGATTAACGAATGCTCTTGCGCGGCCTGAAACAAACCCGCCACCGGTCGCAACGTCAGAAATGTTTATACCGAATGCATGCTCTCCCAGATGTCCTTTGATATAGAGACCGGCTGACCCATTGATCGACACAGTCGCGCCGGGACGATTGATGCGAGCGGCGATATCGTTGGCCTTCGCAACATTCGCAGCGACATTCGGATCGTTGGGGTCAAATGTTTCAAGGTCATGGATGGCATCGGCGATGCCAAGTCGATCGATTACCTGTCCACCGCCTTGAATCCTGACATCCACCGTCTGGGTCATCGCGAGCCCGGCAGGGTTCCAGTAGGTGGCTAAGGAATCGGTCGTGACAGCGACACCGGCCCCGCCCATACCCATCGAACGAGGACCGACAGTCACGAACTCTAAAGCCAGCGCCTGCGTAGGAATCGTCAAGCCTATGAAGATGGCAATGGCGCGAACTAATCGATAATAAGTCATAAGAGGGCCACTCCTTGCGAGTTGAGCAACTTTGTTGAGTCTATTGGATGAAATGGCTCTCGTCAAGGTTAGACGGGGGCAACTCTATAAATGTAAACGGCTGGTTGGATCCTATTGATTAGACAATTTGGCCGTCCTGCATATGGACGATTCGGTCGGCTTGGGCTGACAGTTTGTCGTTATGAGTGACGATGACGAAGGTCGTTCCTCGGGCTTTGTTCAGTTCACGCATCATCGCAAAGAGCGCCTCGCCCGTATGGGTAT